>ERZ941605.49-NODE-49-length-44548-cov-9.644933_pt1 | contig 44548 bp, 48 predicted proteins | sample MGYA00520904_ERZ941605 | MGnify/ENA primary metagenome ERZ941605 (study PRJEB32759, sample SAMN07749870) | skin metagenome | biome: transportation; feature: city; material: polyester macromolecule | host: Homo sapiens | place: Hong Kong:TW line | collected 2017-07-11... | reverse complement strand
TACCAGCATCCCGATCTCGCCGCCTGACACACCGCCAAGCGAACAGCCTAGACCACCGGGATGAGGGGTCCCTTTTCGACGCCGATCACCCCGCTACCGGGGTCCCTTTTCCACGCCGATCCACAGCGGGGTTGAAAGACCTGCTGTCAAAAAAGTGGTGACGCCCGCCGCGAAGCGGCAAGCGGTCGCCCATCTTCAGACGACGCTGCGGATGAGCGGGCGGCGGGCATGCGCGGTTGTCGGAGCAGATCGCACGAGCATGCGGTATCGCTTGTGCCGAGCAGATGATGGCGACCTGAGGTCGCGTTTGCGTGAGTTGGCGCAGCAGCGTCGGCGATTTGGCTATCGACGGCTGCATATCCTGCTGCGCTGGGACGGCATCACGATCAATCGCAAGAAGACCCAACGACTCTATCGCGAGGAGGGTGCGACGGTTAAACGGCCGGTTTGAGGGAACGGACTTCGGAGCTTACATGGCTGGCTCTACTACGCCTTTCTGACGGCCTGCGTTGGAGCGATCCATCGGCAGCTTCTGTTCGAAGCAGATGTTCGCGGCAGCTGATCTGAATGACCGGCTTTGGTCGGCACCTGCCGTCTCGAATAGGAATCTTAAATGGGATGCACGGGCGGACACGTTACTACATTGAAAGGCGAACGCACCGCTTCCCAAAACCTGTTCCCGATTGCTTTTTCCCAAGACTGCCGGTCAGGCACGGAGAAACGGGACAGCGGATTGCGCCTCATTGAACAGCATGGCCCAGGATAGGGTGAGGCACCGTCGTGAGTAAATTGGGTTCTCCACCGCAAGTATCACGGCATCAAAAAAAGTGAAGGTAAAGCCCTGCACAAAGGGTAGGTTCGTTTTACGAGGTCGGCGCTACCGCAGCCGTCCTGGCCCGGTGAAGGGCGGTCACCCGCTTGACGTGGGCAATGCTGCATCCGGCTAGTTCCGCCGTCTTCGCGATGCTCATGCCCGCCTCGCGCAAACCGACGATGCGGCGGTGATGGGCAAGGTCGGGCTTGCGGCCGGTGTACCGCCCAGCCCTTTTAGCGATGTCGATCCCCTCGCGCTGCCGCTCGCGCCTGGTCTCATAATCGTCGCGCGCCGTCTGCAGCGCCACGCGCAGCAGCATGTCCTGCACCGCTTCCAGCACGATGCGCGCCACGCCCGCGCTGTCCGCCACTAAGTCGCTGAGGTCGACGATGCCCGGCACCGCCAGCCGAGCTCCCCTGCCGCGAATTGTCTCAACTAGCAGTTCGGCCTCCGGCAGCGGCAGGCGGCTGATGCGGTCTATCTTCTCGGCCACCACGACTTCGCCTGGTTGCAGGTCCGCCACCATGCGCAGCAGCTCCGGCCGATCGGGCCGCGCACCCGACGCCTTCTCCCGGTACACCGCCGCGATGTAGAAGCCGGCCGCCCGCGCGCCGGCCACGATACTCTCCTGCCGCGTCAGGTCCTGCTCGTCCGTGCTCACACGGAGGTACACCCTCGCCGCCCTAACCTTGCTGTCTGTCACTTACTCATCTCTCGTGCCCGGCGTGTTTCGGTACACCCTTGTGAGCCAGTCATGCAGAAGTCGGCTCAAAACGGCAACGACCGGTCCTACGTAGCTTAGCCAAGCGGACCGGGTCTAAGTAGCTGCTCCATCATTGATGAACGCTATTTCGGTGATCGGCCGTGCATCGATCCCTGCCTCCACGCTGGCGTCCAACCTCGCTCTCCGGTATAATGCCGTTGAACAGGTCGGAGCAGCGAGTTTAGTGCAGATGGAAGCACAGAGGGTCAAGATTGTGGACGGTGGTAAGCTCATAATCCCGGCGGCAATGCGCCGGGAGCTAGGGATCGCCACGGGTGACACTGTGCTCGTCGATGTGGACGATGGCGAGTTGCGGGTACGATCCGTACCTAGAGCGCTCGAGCGTGCTCGCGCGATCCTTCGCAAGTATGTGCCCGAAGGCGTCGGCTTGGCCGACGAGCTGATTGCGGAGCGCCGGCGTGAGGCGGAGCGTGAGTAGCAAGGTCGTACTCGACGCCTCGGCCCTGCTCTGCCTGCTAAACGATGAGCCTGGGGCGGATCGGGTAGTCGACGTCCTGACCCGCAGCATCATCGGAACGACCAACCTCGCCGAGGTCGTCTCCAAGCTTCGGGACCGAGGATTGCCGCTCGACGAGGTGCGTGAGGCGCTTGGTGGGCTGCACCTTGATGTCCGGCCGCTCTCTCCTGCCCAGGCGCTCATCATAGGGGACCTCCGGCCAGCGACGAAGGCGCTCGGTCTGTCCCTCGGCGATCGGGCATGCCTTGCCTTGGCGATCGACCTACAAGCCGAGATGCTCACAACGGACGGGCCACTTGCGAGCGCCGATGTAGGCATCAGCATCACCAATGTACGGCCAGAAGCAGAGTAGTCGCACATTCGTGCTTTTGGATACGGTTCGCCGAAACAGAGAGATCGCAGCGCCAGACGTCCACTGTTTCAGTTGGAGGTCCATCATCTCAGGACGCTGTCACAGAGAGAAACTCGTCCACCAATTAGGGAAACCTACAGGTGGACTTGCGCTCGGCACCGACGTTGCGTTACTGCGCCCTGGCGCGATCAATTCGAGCGACATGCAATAGAAAATACGTACGCGAACACCACGGACCGGTGCGAGAAAATTGGGTTGAGTACCGGCCATAGCGTGCCAGCCCGCCACGCCCAAGTTACCTAGCGAGCTTGAACGATCCCGGAACGACGGTCCAGATATCGTTTGCGTCGCACTGCTGCTTGGGATCGCCTTGTGGCATAGACCCGACCGCAGACCCTCCCGATCCGCCCATGCTGACGGTGGAACCAACAGGAAACGTTCGCCCGTCGACCGTCAGCATGTTTGCGGCTTGGTCGAAGCTCGCCGTCCCTTCGCGAAATACTAACGCTAATTCTCGGCTGCCACCTGCCACCAACAGGCATCCGTTCCGGATTAGCAGCGTGCCGGTCACGGCGACTTGGTGATAGGTGGGCGCCGGTCGGCCTGTTTGAGCCTGCGCCTGGAAGTACGTGAAGATGCGCACCCGGCCACCGGCGTTTGCGGACTCGACATCCGCCGGAGCCACGGGCAGAGTAGAGGCTTGCTTCGTCGTGTCACCTGACGCCACCTGGCTCTTTGAGCCATCAGCGCAAGCCGCAAGCGCGAGAAAAGCGAGCAGGATCTGCCAGCTCAACATGCGTCCGAGTTATCCTTGAGTTTGCTCACTTGTCTCCGGAGCCTGGACGAATCGTCGTGCTCGACTGCGGCGCAATTGGCGGTGTCGGCGTGCTGGCGGAGCCGCTGACGCGCTGAATCAGCTTGCCGGCGGCTTCCCGTCCGCCAAGTCCGAAGGCGAGCGCGAACGCGACGGCGATGGCACCCAGGATAAGACCGAAGGCAAGATTAATGATGTCGTCGGCGAGCCCCATGAAGCGCAGCCCGATGGCGGTGCCGAGCACGATGATTGCGACGTTGACGATCTTCGCGGTCAGTTCGGCGCTGGCCCCGCCGCCGGCGCGCACGACCGTCGACACCAGCTTAGCGATGGCGATGGCCGCGGCGATGATGACGGCGCCGAAGACGACCGAGCCGAGCAGGGTCAGAATCTCCGCCATCATGCGCGAGCCATAGGCGAAGTTGAGCTGCCGGAACGCCTCCATCAGGCCGAAGATGATAATGGCGACGAACACGGCCTGGCCGAGCAGCTTTGAGGGCACCAGCGTCGGCGTCGACGGACTTTCGGCCGACTTTAACGGGTCGCCTGAGGTGGTGGGCGCTGTGTCCGAGGGAAACACGCCAAGCGCGCTGACCGTGCGATCGAAGCCGGTGCTGCTCAGAAACTGGGTGAGCAGTTGCGACGCGAAGCGGCCGATCACGTAGGCGAGCGCGAGGATGATCGCGGCCGCGACGACATGCGGGATGCTGTCGAGGATGATCCGGAGCATCGCGGTCGCCGGCTCGGAGATCGCGCGAATGTTGAGCTGATCGAGCGCGGCGATCGCAACCGGGATGATGATGAGCGCGAACACGATCCCGCCGACCATCCGCGGCAGCGTCGTGGGATCGGCCTTGGCCATGCCGGCGCGTTCGGCAAGCTGCTCGGTGCGGGCAGCGGTCAACACCGCCTCCACCGCCTTCTTGGCGACGCTTGCAACGATGTAGCCGACGAAGAAGATCAGCCCTGCGCCGACGATGTTGGGAATGGCGGCGCCGAACTGGTTGAGCATGCGGCCGACCGGGCTGGTGGCAGCGGCCAGGCCGAGCGGCTGGGCAGCCAGCACGAGCGCAATCAGGATCACGATCCAGAAGGCGGCGTCGCCGACCTGGGCGCCGACGCTCTTGGGGTTACGGCCTGTTTCAGGGATGCCAGACTGCCGGTGCGCATGCCGAGCCAGTGGCGTCTTGTTGACCAGCGCGGCGACGCCCCACTTGGCGGCCCTCGCCAGAAGATAGCCGATCAGGAGAATGACGGCCGCGGCGAGGACGCGCGGTCCCCACTCCTGAAGGTAGAGAACGGCGGTGTCGCCGAAGTTGCGGGTGCCGGCGATCATGCCGTCCGCTGTCACATAGTTCGGGTCCATCGCCGTCTCCCCTGTTGGCAAAGCGTGTGAGCCCGGCGCGGGCTCTCACCCGCGCCGGGCCCCACCGACTAGATACGCTTGTCGGTGTCGCGGAAGGTCGAGCCGCGGGTCTCGACGTCGGTGTCGCGATCGACCTCGACGTCGGTTCGGCGCACGGTGTCGTCGACTTCCTTGACATGCTCCTCGGCCGTCTTGGAGACCACGACCTCCTCGACGACGCGGGCTGTCTTGCCGACCACGGCTTCCTCGCCGGTTGCGGTCATGTCGATCGTCCGCTCGCGGAAGGCGTCGGTATCGGCCGCGGAAAGCGGCTGATCGACCGAGCGCCGCTCGACGTTGACGCGTTCGTTACGGAGGCGGATTTGCTCGTGAACCGGCGTCTCGGTCACGTAGGAGCGGACGCGCACCCCACCGCGGCTCACGTCCCGCTTGCCGACGACCAGTTGCTCCTCGACGATCGGGATCACCTCTTCCTGTTCGGCCGTGCGGCCGGCGGTTTCGCGACGGTCGAAGCTGCCGAGCGCAGCCCCGGTCGCACCGGCAGCGGCGCCGGGGTAATCCCAGCCCGACGAGCGCCACTGGCTCGAACGGTCGTCGATGTCGATCGAGTTGGCCTCTTCGAGCACGCGCACCGCCTCGTCGACGCGATCGTCATCGACGTCTGCGGTCAACAGCGCACCGCCACGGCGCACGCCTTCCTCATAGGTGTGGCGGTCTTCATCGGGCACGAACGCGTTCTTGATCGAGTCCCAGAAGCCGCGGTCCTCATGGGTCGAGTAGCCGGTCTCCTTGTAACCGGCGCTCGACTTGTCGTGGATATGGATGTGGTCGGCGTCGATCCGCGCGCTCTTGAGCCGGTCTTTGGCTGCCTCGGCCTCGGCGCGGCTGTCGAACAGAGCGGTGATGGTGCTGGACATGATCTTACTCCTGCGATTGAGACGGGATTTGGCGGCTTACCTCGCCGTCACGACGAGTTCGGTGCGGCGGTTCTCAAAGCGACCGCCAGCGGTAGCGTTGGTGTCGACTGGATCGGTCTCGCCGCCTGAGACAGTCTCGATGCGGCCGGCGTTGATGCCTTGCGCGACGAGCGCCGACTTGACGCTATCGGCTCGGGCCTTGCCGAGCGCCATGTTGGCTGCATCGGTGCCGCGCGCGTCGGCGTAGCCGGCGATGCGGATTCGGGAGTTCGGATACTGCTTGAGGGTCGCGGCCACCTCGTTCACCTCGGCAGCATCGGCAGGTCGGATATTGCTCTTGGCGGTGTCGAAGTTGAGCTTTTCGAAGGTGAAGGTGCGGGGAAGCGGCTCCGTGCCGGCCAGATAAGTGCCGAGACCGGACGTGCCGACCAGCGCGTCAGCGGACCCGGCGTTCGGGGTTGCCGCGACCACCTCGGTCGAGGCGGCCGTAGGAGCGGGAGCGACGGCAGCGGTGTCCTCACGGTTGCAGCGGCTCAGAGCGAACAGCAACGCCAGAATCCCGAGCGCAAGCAGCAACCAGGGGAGCCAGTTGAAGCCCTTGTTCTTCTCGATATGGATGTGACTCGGTGCGCCCTCCGGCCTGTCATCGTTAGGTCCTGCCATGAACATCCTCCTGGGTTTTGGTGAGATCGGTGCGGTCGACCTCGATGCGGGTGCGCCTGAGCGTGGTCGGCAGCTCGACCGCCTCCGCCTGCGCCGACCGGAAGACGTGGACCTCCTCGACGAGGAAAAGCCGCTTCTCGACAACCAATCGCTCCTCGATCACGGGAATGATGGTGACGCCGTTCTCCTCACGGACAACGGGGGCTCGATCGACTTCGCGGTCAACCGCAACGCGCCTGATCTCGACGTGCTCGCGGCGAACCTCGTCACGAACAACGACCTGCTCCTGCTCGGGGACGGTGCGGACCGTGACATGCTCGACGTCGGCCGCACGTTTGGTAACGTGCGCCTCCTCCTCAATGATCGGTAAGCGAATGTCGTCGGGCATGCCTGTCCTTCAGCTTTGCCACCTAACGCCGCCGAACCCTTGAAGTGTCCCGGAGCTAACTTTTTCTTGGTTGGGCGAGCTGGTAGTTTGCTACTATCCGTGCAGTAGTTCTCGTTGAGCTGTTCATTATCTGCGAGGAACATCGTCCTATGGCTCGGCGCTCTACCGGCATGGCCAATCCGCTCTCCCGTGTTCTCGCACGCGACACGTTGACCCACCTCGAACAGTTGATCGGCGGTATGACGGCCGGCGTCATCCTGATCGACCTGGCCGGAACGATCATCTGGGCCAATGATGCTGCGCTGGCGATGCACGGCGTCGACAAGCTCGAAGGACTTGGCGGCAACGCCGACACCTATGCGCAGCGGTTCGCGCTCCGGTTCCGCAACGGGCACCGGCTCGCCAACCGCGAATATCCTGTCATCCGCATGTTGGCGGGCGAGAGCTTCCCGGACCTGGTGGTGGAGGTGAGTGCCGCCGGCAGCGATGAACGTCGTTGGACCCATCGGGTGCGCGACGTCGTGATGACCGGGGACGACGAAGAGCCGGACTGCCTCGCGCTCGTGATTCAGGACGTTTCCGAACAGTATGAAGCGGAGGCGCGGTTCGAGGCCATGTTCCAGGCCAACCCCGCGCCGGCGCTCATTATGCGGCTCTCGGATCAGCGATTTAGCCGGGCAAATCGCGGCTTTCTCGAAATGACCGGCTACCCCCGTCAGGTGGTCCAAGGGAACAGCCTCTACGACCTCGACATTCTGAACGGCGCCGAGCGAAAGGACTATGCCAAACAGTGCCTCGCGGAGGGCCGGACGATCCCGCAGATGGAAGCCGAGTTGCCGCTACCTGATGGCAACACCAAGCTCGTCATCATCGCCGGGCAGCCGATCGAAGTCGGCGACGACAAGTGCATGCTGTTCACCTTCGCCGACCTGGAGCCGCGCCGGAAGGCAGAGCGTGCATTGCGATCGAGCGAGACGCACTTTCACACTCTGTTTCAAATGGCGCCCGTGGCGATGGTGCTGACTTCGCCCGACAGTCACCGCACGATGGACGTGAACGACGCCTTCGTTCGCCTCACTGGTCGCAGCTCGGCCGGCTCCATCGGCAGAGCCGCCGGCGACCCCGAGCTTTGGGCCGATCCGGCGCAACGTGAGGAGGTGCAGCAGGAACTGGATCGAAGCGGGGGCGTGCGCAACCGCGACGTCCGGCTGATCGATGCGGACGGGCAACCGGTTGACTGCCTCATGTCGGCCGAGCGCATGGAGATCAGGGGCGAACGCTGCACCCTCTGGCTCTACCAGGACATTACCACGCGCCGGAGGAGCGAGCTGGAGCTTGCCGACGCGATCGAGGCGGTGATGAAGGATGCGAGCTGGTTCAGCCGGTCCGTAATGGACAAGCTCGCGACCCTGCGTAATCCGCGCGCCGAAACCTCTACGGAGACCGCCGACCTGACACCTCGTGAGCGCGAAGTGCTGGGGCTGATCTGCAAGGGCCTGGACGACAAGGCGATCGCTAATCGTTTGTCGCTTTCGGGGAACACGGTGCGCAACCATGTCGCCGGTATCTATGGAAAGATCGGTGTCAATCGGCGTGCCGCAGCCATTGCTTGGGCTAGAGAACGTGGCTTTGCCTAAAATAATTGCAAATATGTGGTCGCAATTCAGTGATGGTCTTCAACAGCAATATCTGGGGTCAGGCTTGCTATTACTTCCCACCAGTTTTGACACTGAGAATCTGCGACCAGCTAGGTGTTTGATCCCACGGTGGTGTGATCCTTTCGTTGGAATGGAAGGGGGCCGTATGGGACAGGTACGTCATGGGTGCGCCACGACCACGCACGCCGTCCGAGCAGCAATACAGCATGTCGCAAGCTTCGCTCGCGACGCTGAGCCGTGAGCTGGGGATCAACCCGAAGACTGTGGCGAAATGGCGTAAAAGGGCGACGGTCGAGGATTTAAAGACCGGGCCGAAGGCCCCTCATTCAACGACCTTGTCCCAAGCGGAGGAGGCAATGGTAGTGGCGTTCCGGCGGCACACGCTGCTGCCGCTCGACGACTGCCTCTATGCGTTGCAGCCATCGATCCCTCATCTGACCCGGTCAGCGCTGCATCGTTGCCTCCAGCGGCACGGCATCTCCCGCCTGCCGGATATCGAGGGCGAAAAACCGAAGCGACAACGCTTCAAGCGCTACCCAATTGGCTTCTTCCACATCGATATCGCCGAGGTGCAGACCGCCGAAGGCAAACTGTACCTGTTCGTCGGCATCGACCGCACCAGCAAGTTCGCGGTCACCCAGCTGGTCGACAAGGCCGATAGGCGAACGGCTTGGGAGTTCCTCGAGCACCTGCTGAAAGCCGTACCCTACCGCATCCACACCATTCTGACGGACAATGGCATTCAGTTCGCCGAGCAGCCCCGTAACCGAAACACCGCCTGGTCCCGCCAAATGCGCTTCGACATGATCTGCGAGGCCAACGACATCGAGCACCGGCTCACCAAACCGAACCACCCATGGACCAACGGTCAGGTCGAGCGGATGAACCGGACCATCAAGGAGGCGACGGTCAAACGTTTTCACTACCAGAGCCACGACCAGCTAAGGACGCACCTCGACGACTTCATGGCCGCCTACAATTTCGCTCGCCGGCTCAAGACCCTCAGCGGCCTCACCCCCTACGAATACATCGCCAGGATCTGGACGTCTGAGCCAGACCGGTTCATCGTCGACCCGATCCACCAGATGCCGGGACTAAACACCTAGGGCCGGGCGCGACCCGACGAGATCCGGATGAAGAAGGAGCCCGTTCGCACGCACCACTCTGGCTCGACGGATCCCGCCTCGTGCTGCGGAGGGCGGGCGGAACCTAGCGCGTCCTCGACAGCAAGGGCGGACGGACAGACGTAGCGGCGCCTCCTAACGGCGCGTCACCGACCAGGCTGGTCCGCAACGACGAGGGTAAGCTCGTCGGTCTCGTCGGCAGCGAGTTGGTCCGGCTTGATCCTGAAAGAGCCGCGTTGACGCGAGTTCGCGTCCTCGACGGGAAGGTGTCCTTCGCGATCGACGAGGATCAGGCAAAGCCTGCCAGCAGGTGTCTCGTCTCTGTGGAACGCCCTGGCGCCTCAGCGGCGCTCGCCGTGCTGAACACGACCTCGGGCGAGATCGGTTCCGAGGCGCCTGTGCGCACCGGAGAGATCGTCGACGCCCAGGCGGACACCGGCATGGTCGTCTACGAACAAACCGGGCATACCGGGTTGCGCGTCGAGCAAGTGAGCCTCGCCACTGGCGCATGCCTGCGCCTCCTCGCCCTCAATTCCCATCTCGGCAAAGTGACCTGGGGTGAGCGCCGCCTCATCAGGTACACGGACGACCGAGGAATCGAGCTGAACGCTGCCGTGCTGCTGCCACCGGGCTTCGAAGCTGGCCGTCGCTATCCGACCCTGGTCTGGGTGTACGGCGGACACTAGGTCCCGCCGGACCTCCACGACGAGTACATGATCTCTCCTTCGATGCCGGGCATCTTCAACCTAAATCTGTACGCTGCCAAGGGTTACGTCGTGCTTGTTCCGTCCATACCCCTGGACGGGCCAAATGGGCGAAGCGACGTGCTCCAACGCATTCCGGACGGCGTGCTTCCGGCCGTCGACAGACTGGTCGCCCTCGGCATCGTGGATCCGAACCGACTTGGAGTGCTTGGACAGAGTTTCGGAGGATACAGCGTCTATTCGCTCGTCGGCCAGACGGACCGCTTCAAGGCGGGGGTCGCGATCGCCGGAGACACCGATCTCGCCGCGACCTTCGAAGAGTTCGATCCTACCTCACGCGGCTATCCCGGCATCGAGCACGAGAAGTCAGACAACTGGCTGATCGCCGATCAGTTCGGACTGCCCTCTCCTCCATGGCGGGACGAGGAGCGGTATTCGCGCAATTCGCCGATCAGCTTCGTCGATCGCGTCAACACGCCGCTGCTGATGATACATGGCGACTTGGACATCCGAAGCGCGCCTTCGCAGGCCGAACGGTTCTTCTACGCGCTGTATGCACAAGGCAAGACGGCCGAGCTCGTGCGCTACGGCGGCGAGAGCCACAGCCTGGCGCAGTCTCCCGCCAACGTCAGGGACGCGTTCGAACGGATCATCGGCTGGTTCGCCCGATACATTCCGAAGTCCCGCTCGCCGGAGCTCTGACCAAGGTCGCGGCTCCAGTGGTATGAAGTCGGCGTAGCTTCTTCGATGGAGCGCTTCGTTCGTTCGAAGGTTTGGGCCGAGGCGCCGCACCTAAAGCTTTCGACGGAGAGCGGCGGAAAGGCGCAGCTCGGTACGTTCTTCCCACGAGCAGGCTGAGCTGAAGTGCGTCGGTCTCGACAGCAAACAGGAGGTGGCAGGCCGACGACCGCTCACTGTCGCGGCGAAGACGTGGGTTCGAGGCGTGCGATCGATCCGTCGTCAAAACGGATAGTAAGCGTCTTCTCCCCGATCAACCAAGTCGTCGCGTGCACCATGCCTTCCCAGAAGCGATTGCCCAGGCTCATGCTCGACCGGTCGGCGCAGCCCATAGTCGTGGTGATGGTGACCCCCGCCACGTTGCGACGGAAGGTGCCTTCACCCTCCCGCGCGTCGCCCTGCCAGAGGATCTCCTCGCCGCCCACATGGTTGCACGCCGAGGTTCCGCGAACCGTATGATCGGGAGCAAGCTGGATCGTCGCCGCCTCCGGTCGCGTCCTCGGAACTGCCCGGTCGTTGAAATCCCGCAGTGCCCAGATCCTCGTGTCCGCCCGTCCGGCTGCCGTGAGGTCGTCGTTCAACCGCATCGGGCTGCAGCCCGAAACGGCGATCAGCAGCAACGCTCTGAACGGGACATCGCTCATGAGCTCACTCCTATCACGTGCCCTCCGCGACCGCGATGGACGATCGTCCGGCCAGAAGCCCGCAGCATCCGTTCGCATCATTACACCCGCAGGAAACTGAGGTGCGAAACGCCGAGACCGCTCGTAGCTCAGGCCTGCCGTTCCGATAAGGCTTGGCTTGGAGGGGACTGCTGGTACGATCCGTCGTGTCAGCCCTGATCCACGGCCGATCAGGGTGGGCTCGTTCTCCGAAAGGTAAGCACCCGCGATGATCATGTCCGCACTGGCACTAGCCTCGGCGCTCACTCTTGCGCCAGCCACCGACGCTGGGAAGGAATGTGCCCACGACAGGTCCGCGATGCTTGCCCTCAACCTGCCGGCGTTCGACCAGGACCCAGCCGGCGGGTGGCGGTCGCTGGAGGCGCGTGGATGCGTCGTGGAGGCCGCCGACGCCATCCGCGACTGGCGCGCGGCGCATGTCAGCATGGGGCCGGCCGACACTTTGCTGGCGTGGCACGAGGGGCAGCTGAGAGCCGATGCCGGCCAGTACGCCGCTGCCGTCACGCTCCTTGAAGCGGGAAGGCATCCGGCCGCCGATGATGCGAAATGGGGATGGAACCTCTACGTGGACGGGACCGTCGCCTTCCTACGTGGCGACCGCCGCGGACTCGACGTCGCTCGCGCCAGGCTTGCCGCCCTGCCGCGTCCGCCCGAGCTCAAGGACGCGGTCGGCGCAGATGGCAGACCAAGAGCCGTCCGCTGGCCCATGAACATGGGCGTTCTCGACAATCTCCTCCGTTGCTGGGGGCGGAGCTACAAGGTGGCGTATCGCTGCCCCGCGCCGTGAGAAAAGGCGCGCGCGGCTGGCGACATTCGTCCGCGGCCCTGCCCGGCGAGCCGGAGGCGACGCATGGCCAGGCCGAACGAAGCGCTTCTCGTCCGAACGGAGACAATCGCCGCGACGAGCCTCCGAATGGACACGATGGACCGGTCTTCTGCGATCTTCACGGGAGTGCAACGATGCGACGAGCGATCACCGTCCTGGCCGCCACCCTGCTGAGCGGGAACGCGCATCCGCCCGGTGAACGTGTCGTGGATGGCGACGGGATCATCGTCGTCGGTCTCGATGGCAGGCCGATCCGTCTGCGCGTCGATCCGGCGGCACCCGGCATGCCGCTCCTTTCCGAGGATTTCGCGAAGCAACGCGGCTTCAGGACGAACAGGTCGCTAGGCATCGGCTACGGCTTCCGTATCGGCCCGACCACGGTCATGTCCCGGACGAGGGTCGCCAGCATCGACTACGGCGACAAGCCGTCGAAGCAGCGGATCGGCTGGACGCGGCGGCCGTTCGCGGTGATCGCGGACGGATCGGTTGGACCGGGCGGCCTGCCCGAATCGATTGTACGGTTCGCTCTGCGACCCCTGCAGCCTGGGGAGCGGACGATCACGATGAGGATGGAGCGTCCGGGCTTCACCAAGACGCTGTTCGGCGACGGTTGGGCGCCGTCGATCGGAGTCATCGACGTGGCCGGGACGCCGATGCGCATACGCTTCGATCCCCACCATCCACGGACGCTCGCCACCGCCGGTGCCGCGGCGCGGCTCGCCGAGGCCTATGGCGGCACGTTGTCGGGAGCGGCAACGCCCACCGAGATCTTCTTCGGCGTCGAACGCCCGGTCCGCGGCATGACGCTGGACCGGCCGCTGGCGATCGGTCCGCTGTCCATCGACCGTCTGGGCGTCCGGGTCGGCGACTTCGGAGGCACCGACGCGATCCCGGACGCGGACAGGCCGTCGCCAGCCAGCGATCCGGACGAGATCGTGGTGACCGCCAGAGGAAGGAAGCGCGACGCGCGGCACGACACCGTATCGATCGGCGCCGACCAGCTCAGCCAATGCTCATCCATCGTGTTTGACAAGACGGCGCAGGAGATACGACTAAGCTGCTCTGACACCTGGGCAACTCGCCGGTCAGCCCGGAGTCCATCGTCCGGTCATCACGGGAGGATTGTATCGTGATCCAGGTCGCGCTGTCCGTGCTGCTCATCGCATCGGCGATCCAGGACGACGGCGATGGCGCGCCCTTGGCTACACGGAATCTCGAGGTCGACGGGTGGTACTGCGACAGTGACGATTGTTCGTCGACGTCGCAGGACATCGACCGGCCGCTGCGGTTCGATCAGGCGAGATCGCATATCAAGCTGACGAAAGCAGAGTCGCTTCCAGAGGACTGGACCGTCATCATGCAGTGCAGGGTCACGCGTCGGCGCCTGTCCACATGCCGGGTCGTTTCGGACACCTCCGAGTTTTCGAAGGCGACGCCAATCGCCAGAACACTGGCGGACGCCTTACGTGTCGTCTCCGATCCCAAAGGTGAACAGGAAGGCCGGACGCAGGCCATCCTGAGCATCATGTACTCTCCGGGAGAATGCGGGTGGCGATGCATACCAATTCCAGTCCCGTCTGCAGGATCCGGCAAGTAGCAACCGCGCTCTCGACATCCCCTTCCTCCACCGTGACGTCGCGCTCCCCCAACGCGACGACGTGACCCAAAGACGGTCGTTCAGGCCACCTTTCGCGCTTCCCAATCTCAGACATTCGTTCATCGGGCCTGTTCGACCGACCGCGATGGCCGGGAAAATGGGACCATTCCGCCGTTCCCACGCAGATGCCGAGCGGCATATCTTGTTAGAAGCCGACGCTAAACGCTCGCCTGACCTGTCGCACGTTAAGGCCGAGGGGTGCGTGCGTCGTTCGTACGAAGCGCAGACGATCGATGTGGCTGAAGCATCGACCTGCCCCCCCACCGGCCTCACCCGCCGCCCTGGCCGGCAGCGGCCACATTCCACGACAGCAGCGCATCCAGCGAGTCCTCGCCGTTGCCGGAGCTAATGAACCCGTCCAGCTGGCAGGAAAAGGCGATGAGGAGAACGCGCGCCAACATCTCGGCGTCAGCCACGCCGACGCCCCCGGAAGCGGGAAGCTCGGTGTGCAGGGTCGGCCAGGTCCCGTGGAGCACGCGACTGCGCGCGGTCACGATCGACGCAGCGAACTGCTCCGGCGTCATCCCGCTGGCCAGGGGCTTCCCTCGCGGCAGGCCGAGAAGCTTCTCCATCCCGTCGACGAGCCTGCGCTTGCTTCCGGCCGAACTCTCCGAACGGAATAGCACTTCGATCGCGGTCTCGAACTTGGCCAGCGCGAGCGTGTCCAGCGGTTCGGCCGCCCCTTCATGATACCAGAAGGCTGCGTTGCACCAAGCCTCGTCGAGGACGGGCGTGTTGCCGCCTCCCTGTAGGAAGCCCTCAAGCCGCCGCCCGAGAGAACGCATGACGGCCGCTTGGGAAGCGAGCGCCATCTCGAGCGCCCCCGGGCCCATGCTCCTGCCGGGCTCGTCGTTGCTGACCCCAGGCCGGACGTCGTCCCCATCGCGCGTCAGGGTGGCCCACCAGACCGGGGCGCTACGCGCCGTCGCGCGCGCCGCCCGAGCAAAGAACTTGGGAGGAGTCAGCATCTGGATGACGCCGATAGCTACATCGACGGCCAGATCAGCGGCGAGCTGTGACCTCGCCGACTCGCGTCCGCGCACCGAGACCTCCGCGATGGTCCAGGCGTTGCGCAGTTCAGCGAGGCGGAGAACGCCTTGTCCGAGCAGGACGTCCGCCCATCCGGACATGTCGCCGTCGCGTGGCCATACGTCGGCCCGTGTCAGGCCGAAGAGGTCGAGGGGCAGGTCTGCGACCGGATAGAAGCGGACCGGGCCGACCTCGAAAGAGGTCAGCGGCCAAGCGCTGATGCTGCAGGGGATATAATGGGTGCGGAGCCGCTCCTGTTTTGAGAACCAGCGACCGATCGCATTACCAAGGCCTTCGAGGTCAGCGTCGCCAATCATCTCTGGCGGGCGAGCGTGCCATAGATTGGCGGAGAGGCCGGCTATAGCGAGTGCCAAGACGCGAGCGCTTGCGACCGGCGGACCCGGCGAGCGGGCTTCGAGAATATCCGCCGCCAAGGTGACCAGCGCCGCCATGCCGTCCCGGGTGAAGCCCGCAGCCAAGCGCTCGCGCAGGAAGAAGGTCGACTGCACGACACCCGCTTTATCTAAAAGCGATTGGAGATCGGGGCTGTCCGTCCCGTTGGCCGGCGCGCGGACACACCTGAACTCCTTCAGCGCCTCGCGGGCGAACTGGGCCTGCTTAGGGGTCATGACACCGTCTTCTCGCCTTCCGACGGCGCTCCGGCGCTCCCTTTGCAGTGGTGGAGCAGTCTCGTGCAAGCTCCTCGTGCAAGTCACGGCCCCGTCCACGCTCACAGAAGCGGCAGCCAACCAGTTCCGCTCAGCTGCTCGGTAGCGGCCTACTGACGGTGCCATGCAGCCCGCTTGATATTTAATCGTCTGAAAGCAGCGTCCCACTGTCTACCAAGGACCGGGGGTGGAGGTAGCGGCAACCTTAGCAGATCAGTGTCGCCTTCCCTCAAGAAAGATAGGCCGAGACCACCGCGGCAGCGGCAGGGTCGTGACGCCCGCCGTCGCTGTCACACCGCTGGTCGCACATTTGATTCAACTCGACTCATATCGGTTGTCGCCGCCGTGCGCCGATTCACGATGGCGGAATGGAACAGCTCATCACCCACGTCTGCGGTCACGGTCAGGTCCACTATCTTTCAGGTTTCGCATCACAGCAGGAGCGAAAGGCACGCTGGCTGCGAACGACCAAGTGCAGAACCTGCTTCCTCGATGGCAAGCGACCCGAGCAGGCGGAAGCGGCCGTCTGCGCCAGCGCAGCAGTCGCACACCTGGACCTGCCGTCCTTGTCGGGCAGCGACCGCCAAATCGCCTGGGCCACGACCATACGGGCGACGCGCATAGCCGCAATCGTGACCAGAACAGGACGTGCCGATGATAATCGTGCCTTGATCCCCATGACCGAGGCCAAGTGGTGGATCGATTACCGCGATCTGGTCGACGACGATCTGATAGTTAAGGCAACGCTTGGGGCCGCGAGCACGCCACTCGACTGTTCAACCGCCGCTGGCATGTCGCAGGCTGCGTGAGCATAAATCAGCGGATTGCATCGCTGGTCGGGCACAAGGGTATGATCCGCCCTGCCCGTGTTCTTTATCACGCTCGTATGGACATTGCGCTCGTATCCTCCAGCATGCGGGCGGGCGGCCGTGTGGTCCAGGCGGCACCGCATGGTCGACACGGGAGCGACCGCACGAGTTATTCTCCCGTGAGGTAGAAATACTGAAAGCACGAGCCCGGCTCGCGTCGAAACAGTGGCTTAGCCGATCGTGCCCTGTGCAGCCTCGCCAGCGACCTCGGAAGACGGCAGGAACCGGTACACGGTACCGCGAGAGATGTTCAGCTGGCGCGCGATGTGTGCAGGCCGCACGCCCTCCGCTGCCAGCTTGCGCACCAGCTCGGGATTTATCCGCGCCTTGCCACCTTTATAGACGCCGCGCGCCTTGGCGGCCGCGATGCCCTCCATCTGGCGCTCGCGACGCAGGTTGGTCTCGAACTCAGCGAACACGCCAAGCATGTCGAGGAACGCCTTGCCCGCGGCGGTGCCGGTGTCGATTGGCTGCTCGGTGGCCTTGAGCGCCACTCCCCTGCCCTTCAGTTCGTGAACGATGTCCTGCAGGTCCTTCATCGAGCGTGCGAGCCGGTCTATGCGTGTGACGACCAGCGTGTCGCCTTCGCGCAGGAAGTCGAGCAGGATCTGTAGCTCGGTACGCGCGCTCCGTTCGGTGCCCGACTTCTTTTCGGACCGGATGGTCTGGCAACCAGCCGCCCGCAACGCCGCGACCTGAATGTCGAGGTCCTGATCCGTGGTTGATACGCGCGCATAGCCGAAAAGCGACATGGAAGCCCCGTTTTGTTCGATCAGCTTCTAGATCGTGCGCGGCAGCTGTTCAATATGGCTGCAAGCGACCCTGATCAGACGCTGGCGCTGTTTTATCGGCTATGTTCTAGCAAGGTATACCCACTGAGAACATACCGGAGTCTGGACGCGAGGACGCGTAACGAGTGCATGGAGACTGGCTGAGACGACCCAGAAGTGGACGTTCCGAGCGCCTTTCGCGCGCGGCAGCTTCAGCCATTCGTTCATGTCAACGGATCGCTCTTTCCGCTCCCCAGCTCGGTGGCCGGAAAGCCTTAATTGGGGCGGAGTAGACCCTCGCGTCTTGGCTGGGGAGCTCGCCCCAGCCTGAACGCCAAAGCGACGGCGCATTCCCCGGTCACAAGGCTCGGGTTAAGGCGCGCCAGCGATCCGATGACAAGCCACCGCGACCCTACAGCCGCGAAAATGTCCTGCTTCCCGCCGATGAGCCGGGCAGCTAAAGGGGAGGACCAAATTTTTCAGCCCGTGTAATGTGACGCCGCATTCAATCAGATATAACACCGCGCAGAACCCGCCACCGGCCGCGCCCAGCGTCGTGCACTATTTGCACAAGATGGACCATCGCGACGGAACCCCTGGAAAGGCGCAGTGGAAAATCGGGCTATCGGAAGAAAGAGGCATCTTCCAAGTGGCAATGGCTAGCCAGTGGATAGAGAGCAAATTTGCCTGGTCGCTTTACCAGTCCGCGGGTTCGGTTGCCCATCTTGGCGTCGATCGGGACCATGTGACGCAAGTCTTCGTCGCCCGCTTCGACGAGCATGCGGACGATGAGTGGCACGGCTACCCCTGTAATTACAAAAAACCGCAGCAGCGCCCGCCGACCGACGTTCTGAACGATTGGCTAAAGAAGGCGCTATTGTCCCCCGCAAAAATCCGAAAGATAGCGTCGGGGCAGCGATGCGTGATCTAAAGCTCCATCTAGAGGGTCAGTGGTGGGACTCGCTCCTCTACAAGGGGCAATTACACCTATTTGGCATGGACGGTTCGCTGTCGGTCTACGCTTGGGAGGAGCTGATATCCGATCTCGCAGAATCGCTTGGTGACGCAGGTACCGCGCTTCGATTTGCCTTTGCAGAAAGTAACGCGATTTATCGTGCGGAGCTCGATCGCTCGCGAGTGCGGCAGTGCTTTGCAGAACTGTCGAGTGACGCGTTCGAGATCGGCGGCGCTACTCTCGCCCGCTATCGCCTCAGCGAAACGGACAACGACTTTCCCTTTCCTCACGCCACTAGCGCATTCCATTACGACCGCATGATCGTGGCGAGCAGCCGTGGCGTTCACGGCGCGCATTACGACCCCAGCTCGCAGGATCGTACCGATGCTGTCCGACTGTCGCCGCTAGGAGCAAACCAGGCGTGGCCCGCCTACGGCAACGTCGCAATCGCAGGCGGAACCGAAGGGCTCTACCAAGTCGATCTCAAAATCAAGGATCGCGAGTGGCCTCCCGAACACGTTGGCGATTGCTTGTCCGAGCGGGCCTGTGATGCATGCGACTGGATGTATAGTAACATCATTGGCATGTCCTTCGATGAGGGAAGCGTTCTCGCCCGGTTCAGCCAAGCGACCCGTGCGGGCATGCCTATAACCGACCCTGACAAGGTAGCGGTGAGTGACGACGGAGAGGACGCTCCTGAAACTTCGCGCAGACCGGGCCCGGTCGACCATCTGGAAGACCTGATCCGTAACAGGTATGATGCACCAGGGCGTCGTCCACTCACGTGGGGAAGCCGGGACAAGATCTACAAAGTGGAAGGCGCTTATCTCGCCGTCTTTCGATTACTTAGCGATGGTCGGACACCCTTCATAGGCAAGGTCCCGCTGCCCACTAGCCTTGAGAGTGTTGTTTCGATCAAAACATCGCTGTTCGGGCTTGTCTTCGAGTTTGACGAGTCCATCATGGTCTTGACCAGCGATGGCCAGTCTAGAGTTATCAACGGCGAGCCGGTGAATTGGCGGGTATTCCCGCGGTCGCGACGTTACGAAAACCACCTCCACGTTCTACGCGAAGACGGTCTTGAGATCTTTTCGTTTAATCACGACGTCGAGCAGAATCAGTTTGACAAGCTGATCGGGACAAGAGTTCCGACAAACTGGACCGATTGAGATGCAACAACACCGGCACCACTAGGCCATCTAACCGGAAGATGGCAAAAACCACGGCTCAATTTGCAAAAGAAGCTTCAAAACACTGCGTTCCCGGCAATTACGCCTGTGGATTGATCGCGCACACTAGAGTAGCTTTAGCACCGACCGGAGCGCCTCTTCTTGTTTGGCTCCGTCAAGCACCGCGAACTTACCTCGACTTAGGCGGGCATAATCGGCGCAAAGCTTGTGCGCGAATTCTTGTTGGGCGGCCAGTTCCGCTACACTCCGGTTCGGCCGGCGCCGAGACGGGTCTCTCCGTCGCTCAACGATTGACGCGGGATCGTCGCGCAGGAAAAGGAAGGCAGACAGGCCGATTGGTTCAATCGCCTCGTAGGGCACAGGCACGAGTCCGGCGTCGTTGTCGATTACGCTGTGCGCATCGAGAACGATCGCATCATGCGGCCGGCACGCCGCCACCTGATTTACCATGTCTGCGAGTACATTTTGATTGCTGGTGACGGCATCCGCCGACGCGGTTCGGAGCGCCTCCCCCGTGACCCGGTGAGCATCCTTCAACAACGTACTGGCCACAAGATGCAAAACATCGGGTCGCGCGGCAGTGATGCGACGAGCCAAGTGTGATTTACCGACGCCGGATATTCCGAAGAGACCGACGCGAAGCGGCTTCCTCTCAACCATCATCATAGAAGGGCCAACTGCCGGTCGTCGCCTGCAATTCGTCCGAGGTCGTCGCCAACATACATGTAGGACTGCGGCGGGGTGAATGAGGGGATCACCGATCCCGGCTCTATCGGCGGGTCAAAGGGGCGAATTGCGCCCACCCGCATAGCGAAGCCAAAAGCCCTGCCTGCAAAGTACGCGTCAAAAAAGCTCCGCTCGACGCCCCCATACTCGTGGGTTGCATCCCACAAATCCGCAGGCGGCATACGAAGAATTTCAGCCACGTCAAATTCACCGACAAGGAGGCCAACCGGCTGTGTTGCGTATACTGCCACTGTGCTGACGGAACGATCAATGTGGATCGCACGACGGTATTCAAATCGCTTGGTGCCGGCGAATATCTTGACGACGTACTCGGGTTTAATCGACAATAAGAGCTTCATTCACCTGTCCAAGATCGACGATACGATTGAACTGCTGCCTCGTTAGCCGACGCAGGTCCCATCTTGGTTGCTCGGTAATTCCAACGTCTTCGAGCAACGCGTCTCGATTCGGCCGCTTAGGCAGCGCCACATTGTAAGTCATTCGCACCGCATAGAGACGGTCGCCAGAGGAGTGCCAGTCGCGTAACTCGTCTTCGTCGAAGACGCTATGGTCGGCCGCAAAGCGGACAAGCTCATTTGCTGACGCGAAATCCTTCTTGGCGCGCACTTCCTCAACAACGCATAGCGACGTGGCGACAGAACGGAAGCGGGCTCTGCCCGGTATGTCAGTCGTGCGGTAAACGACCACCACGTCGCCTGGGCGCATGGCCGTGAGGGCCTTCTTGGCAACGTAGACTTTGTGTATTGTGTTGGTGTGAGATACGTCTTGCAGGATATCCGCCGTCTCGGTCGTCAAAATCGAGTCGGGGAACAGATTGGAGTGATAATCGGGATATATCGCAAGCAGCCAATAGCGCCGCCCATCCATATGAATGAAGGGATAATCTAATAGGGCGTCATCTCTTGACGCGTCCATTTCGCGGACCAAAACCTTTTCAACGCCGTTTGGCGTATTCTTCGACGCCACCTCTTCGAAACCGTATCTTTCGAAGAGTGAGATGAGCTTCGCATGAGTGTCGAATACGGTGACGTAAATCTCCTCCACGTTCTCCCGTACCGCATGGTCAAAAATCTTCTTAATGACACGTTCGCCAAGCTTCGTGCCATGCGCATCGATCTTCAACGTGCCAACTTTGAGCCGCCGAGCCGCTGGACGTGGAGGCTCCACGTCGTCGAGAGCGCCTTCCTCAATTTTAAGGTAGATGAAGCCTCGTAGCCCACCGTTCGCACCGGCCCGGCGAACGACGTATACCGGCTCTGCGGAAGCGGCCTTTCGCGCAAACCAGTCGGTGAACTCACCATACTGAGCCTTGAGCGATCCAAAGAAGGGGTCTTGAATGTCGACCGCTCCAAAATCGGTGATTTCTAGCGTCGAAGCCATACGGACAGATTAGCCGACCTCGTCCGCCGCCGCAATCGAGCTGTCGCGGGCCGCCGTGATATGAGGTATGTCGTAGGGATGGACGGCACGCTGGCCCTCTGGTTCGATCCCTTGGGCGACGCAGCCGCGGACGCGCCGAGGATCGACGTCCACGTGAACCTGTGGCGCGACCTGCCGTCAGGCTTCGACTTCCTCGACGTCGGACTCCGGTTTAAGGATGTCGCTGAACTTGCCCGAGTTCTCATGTTCGTGCCGGGGCGCATCAAGCGCGACGACGTTTCCGACCTCTGGGCAGTGATGCGCTACGGCGAAGTTCTGAAAATCGTTTTCAACGAGGTCGTGCTTCCGGGACCGGGATCCGCAGACGCCTATCTTATTGAGCAGGATGGTCGGCCGTGGCTTACGATGCATCGCATCGATATCGCCCGAGACCTAAGTTTCGAGACCGTTTATTCCCCGGATGGTGATGGTACGATCATCACCTTCGAGGAGCAATTCTGCAACCGTCTCAGGGCGGCAGTGAACGGATGCGATGGCTACGCCAGGTTCCGGATTGACCTTCAAGGCGCGGCGTCGCGCATGTTCACGGTGGAGACCCATTCTCAGCACGGCCATCTTGCACCGGCGACGGACGTCACCGAGACAACTGAGTTCCGCCTTAACGTCGTTCGGAGCTACCCTGAAGTCGTAGCGCATCGAGCCCGCGTTGGGCGGTTCAGCATCGAGAAGGTGCATTACTTCTTGATCCGCGACGTCGGGCGCCGCCTAGTTGCCCAGCATGGCGGCGTGCGTAACGTGCGGCTTCTGGAGACGCGACCGTGGCGCGCCTATGTGGAAAATCGCCCCGGCGGTGATGCTGGCGACATGGATCGCTTCGTCATCTATCACTGGAAGGCCGATGGTCGCATTCAACCGTTCGAAGAGTTTGCCGCTTATGCCAGCTTCGCCGCTGACCGGCCTCATCTCGCCTGGTATGCCGTCGGCATCGTTCTGCTCGGTGCGCTTGGCAGCGCCGTAGCTAGCGAAGCCGCCGCGCTGGTTGCGCTCGCTTCTTGGAGTTCCGTAGTCACCGCATCGGTCACACTTTTTTCATGCACGCTACCAGTTGCGGTATTTTGGTGGTTCTCCAAGCGAACATCCATTGTTGCGGCGGTCGGCCGACTTACTAAGCGGCGGCGTTCGTCGTCATCGATAACTAAGACTTAGGTCACTTTGGTATCGACGATATCCACACGATGTGTGCGTCGCAATTCCGGTAGGCCGCATCGGCTTGCCTCATGACAGCGATGTCAAGGAAGCCAAAGATGCCAGATAGAGATCGATCCGGGTTCGGATATGTCTTTTAAACCGGAGGAATAAAGAAAGTTCCGACCGTGCGTAGAGCTAGCAAGGTCGTAGCTTTCCGAGCCTTTCGCTACCGGCAGTGTCTCTACAAGATATCCGGGAGGACTTCGAGAGCCGGCGTTTGACAGAAATGGCGTCAGCTTGGTGCCGATCGACGACCCGTCGCGGATATAGGCGATCATGAACGCCTCCCGGTTGCCCCATGCATATTCGCCCTCTACGAAGCGCCTTATGCCATTGTCGCAGTATAGAGACTCAGTCTTCGATGCTGCGGAGTCGATGATTTTGGCCTCCGTGATGAGAGGGAAGCTACGATTGCGGTTCGACAGGTATATGGAAAGGTCAGGGCGCTTTTCTAAGTGCGATCCATCGAAGCTCACGCTTTCCTTGCGGCGTGCGACACAGAGGACAAGCTGTCCCCAAAGCGGTTCGACCTCGATCATCGCGTTCAAACGCGCCTCTAGCAATGCCGTGACTTCGGCTTCGGTGCCCGATGCGACTGTGACAGGGGCTTGGGCGCGGATGTCGGCGAAGGCTTGAAGAAGACCTTCCGCGATAATGTTGAGATGAAGGCTCGAAATCTCGGGCAGTGGCAACCGTAGCCCTCGCGTCAACTCGGCAATCTGATCGGGCCGTGGGCGGATCGATGCCGCTCTCATGCCCGACCTTGCACCTTGAACAGGTCGAGGTGCGACCAGATGATCCGCTGAGCGAGAAGACGCGCCTGTGTCTCGCTCCAATACCGTCGTTGTGCCAGTCGACCGATGAGCAAACCTTCATCGCCATCACGAAGCACAACCTCGGATGCAGCCGCGTCGTCCGCGACCCGTAAGAGACCTTCCCAATCGCGCGGGTCAGGAGATAGACTGCCGCCGTCCGGCGCTGTCCGCACCTCGATGCCATGCCACGGAGAGATGGTCGGCTGACGAACAGGCCGAACGGCAATTTTGGTATTAAAGCGAGCACACCAAGGGGCTAGCTCGCTTTCCAGAACCTTGCAGAAGCGAGCCTGTTCATGATCCGTTGGAATGGCTTGCGCTTCCCGCTTGCTATGCGCGAACGGCAGATTAAACTCTAACGTGTCGGAAATAACTTGAAGATCGCGTGGGCCGAGGCCGTAAAGCTCTGCCACCCATCGATCAACTTCGTTCCAGGCAACGTCACCGCGCTGCAAGCCGTCGAAAAGTGTCAGCAGTTCGTCCTTCTGCGAGCGGGAGAGCACTCGGAAGTCTGGCAGGGGTATGCGGTCCAGCGTCGACTTCTCAACGACCTCTCGCTCGACCCCGAACCGACCGCTGGTCATGAGCGCGATCCACACTGCCAGTTCGCTTCCAAGAACAAGCGCGAGGTAGCGAACGAGGAGATGAGCCTCGGGAAAGCCGCTCGGACTATACCCATAGAAACTTTGATTGAAGGCGACATCCTTCTCGGAAATCGCCACGCCGATACGCCCGGTGAGCACAGGCGGCGCTTCGTGAACGACGATCAGCGGCCCCGAATAGATCGCCCGTGAGCGCAAATGATGGACGCGCTCCTGGGTGAATGGGGACAACCGATCATGGTCGATGGCGATGCTGGCGAATGTGGCGGCCGTGATCTCGGACAATCCATGCAGCGCGCGCGCATCCTCTCCCGGAAGCCCATCCCCCTGCCGCCGTATCCTGCTGCTGGGCCGCAGCTTCTGATAGCCGTTGCCGCTTCCCTTTAGTTGTCCGCCGGGCGACACGCCGATCGCGTCGCGCCAGAATGCGTCGAGAGTGGGGTGGCCGTGACTCCGCAGTCGCTCCACGATCCCGAAGTCGGCTTTGGTCCCTCGGAATAGAATTTTCAGGATTTCAGGCGTTTCGAAAAGCTGCTTTGACGCAATTACCTCCGCATTCAACGCATCTATTCGCATCGTGCCGGCGTCGTTCAGCGACGACTCCAATCTCGGGCTGATAAGGCGGAACCCAGCACTAGGGTCGGGTCGCCGGTTCGCGGCCAGCAGGATGCAGAACGGCGCGGTGATCTCAGGCCAAACCTTCGTCTGACGTAAATCCACGCCGTTAATAACCGAGGTGACGTCGAGAGCCTCGAACATAGCTTGGCGGGCCTCGGCCATGCCGTCTCCTTGCAAGAACAGAAGCCGGGCATGAAGAGCAAAGGCGATCTGCCCGCCGGGCTTGGCCCATTCCATGGCGCGCCAGACGAATGGCAAGTCGAGCCCCTCGTTCGGCAGGGGAGGTGACGCGATCGAAATCTTCCTGTCGGCAGCGATGCGAGTGACCGTCGCACGAACCAGCCTCCAGTCAGGCAATCCAGTGCCACTTGCCCAAGGAGGATTGCCGATCACCAGATCGTAGCGACCGACATGTTCGTCGCCGACGAGCGGTCCCAAGCTTCCCAGCTCGTTGCCTTCAATTTCGCCATCGGCGCGGATGCGATGAAGCACCTTGCCACGCAAATCTTCGAATCTAAGCTTGTCGACAGGACGCGGATTGGCGTCCAGTTCGATCGACATCAGATACAACCCTAGCGCCGCGAAGCGCAGCGCTGCCTCGTTGATGTCGAACCCTACGATCTGGTTGTAGAGTAGCGACCTCAACGCGCCGGTATCCGGCCGCTTCTCTTCCAAGCGCCAGCTCTCCGCTACCAGCTCGCGAAAGGCCGTCAGAAGGAAGACGCCGGCACCGGCCGCGGGATCGAGAATCTTTGCCTTGTGGCAGGCGTCCTGTCGTTCGAGCGCGCGGAAGGATGCGCGCACCATCAGGTCCGCGATCGATCGAGGCGTGTAGTAGCCACCTTCACGCCGCTGTCGTGCCGGCGCATGGCTGCGAAGATACAGTTCGTATGCCTGGCTCAGAACACCGACCGGGATGTGAGCGAAATCGAGATGATCCCACTTTTCCTGCCAGCCCAGGAAGAGTTGGCCGTCAGGCGCCCGGCGGAGCACATCGCCTAGGCTGCCAAATGCGTGATCAGGTAGCATTGCGAAGATGCCGTCCGACAACGGAAGAAGATCGCCGTTGAAGGTCGCGTCGAGCCAATTGGAGGTTTTTGCCGCAACATCCCGATTGTCGAACAGGCTTGCGCCACTATCCGTACCAGACAATGTGACCGGCAGCAGATTACGATCGGCGAGAAATCGCGTGAAAAGCGCGCGGCCGACTAGGGAGATCGCATCTTCGTCCGTGACGCCGTCGATCGCGATTAGCTTGCTGATTGACCCGGTCAGCAGGCTCAGAACGACGTTGGAGATCCAGGTGCGCTGGCTGATGGCGGCTTGAGGGCGCACATTCGCCAACCGGGCCAAAGCCGCCCGTTTGGCGTCACGATCATCGCCCCACTCGACACGAGCCTGTCTGGGAGACTTGTTGTCGAGCGCGATGCGATAGACATCCAGTCGACCTGGCCCGACGACTGCCAGATACGGCGCATCGCCTCGCATCGCCAGCAATCGCCTGATCTTATGGAGATGGACCTCATCTTCAAGCGTATCGCCGTCGACAAGAAAGAGCAGCGGTGCGCCTTGCCACTCGTAGACTGCGCTCACGCTTGCCAGCAGATCGTTTCCGCCGCGCCGCGCGGTCAGAAGCGTCGCGTACGGCAGAAGGTCAGGCCCATCGCCATTCAGCAGGCGAAGCTCTGTCGGGTCGCCCCCGAATTCGGCGATGACGCTTGCGAGATCAACCATCTGATGGTCTCGCTTCGCATAAGAGCCGGCACGCCGTAGTGTTGCCGAGGCGGGTCATATCTCAAGGTCCAGATTGTTCTGGCGATCACCGCCAAAACGGCCACGCCCCGCACCGCCGCGCGGCTTCTTGGGCGCAAGCTCTACCTTCGACATGATCCTGCGATAGTCTCCGCCGAGGTCGCTAACGCCGGCAATGAGGACAGCGATGAGCCCGAGGTGGGTGGGCAGTTCGCCAGCTCGAGCGTAATTCGAGATCGAGTTGGGGTTCATGCCGATGAGTTCGGCGAACGCGCGGACGCTTAGCCCCGCCCTTCCAATTGCGTCGAGAAAGTCCGCATACAACATCTCAAGCTTACCGCTACATACTTTAATATACCTTCACACATGATTTTATGTGAGTAAAGCGTGATCGTGCTCGGACCGGCGAGGCTAATCGGCCCAGAACAGGGTGCCCGGCCGCGGCAGTAGCGGCGTGAATCAACGGCCGGTACGAACAGCCCCTGAGCTCCAAACCGGCCATTCTGCCCTCCACCATCGACCGGCGTCGCAGGCCCCTGCCCCCGCCTGAACGAACGTCGGCTTACGGACGGTCCTAACCCGAAAGCGGACTGGCGGCTTCCCACCCGATTGGCCTTCGGGCCGCGTGCCCCGTTTTGAAGTATCAATCGTCTCCCGTGAAAAACATCGCAAGCGCCCAGCAACTCCCTCACGCTCCCGCCTCTTAAGTCAGCAGGCCCTCGATCGCCTTCAGCAACTCAGCCGACGACGCTCCAGTTTTGGGCTGCACCTTGATTGTGAGCCCCCCTCCCCTCGCCTTGCTGTAGCGCAGGATTACCTTGCCGCCGTCGCCCTTGATCTCCTTCTCGGCACCGCCCTTCGCCGTGGGCGCTATGGTTGCCTGAACGAGCCGCTTCGCGACTTCGGGGCCGCTTAGTTTGGCGGCGCCTTGGTCACGCTCTTGCGCGATCCGCTCCGCCTCATCGCGCATCTTGACGAGCGCCTTGGGGTCGCCCGCGAGCGGCTTGATATCGCGTGCCACGCGTACGGTGATGTCATGCGTGTCGGAGAATGCCGCCACCAGTGGCTCGGGCAGACGGGCCACGTCGAGCAGACGGCTTAGCCAGGACTTGGACAACTTCAGATGCTCAGCCATCTGCGACTGCGAGCCGTCGTAGAACTCAGCAAGGGCGATCGTATATTCCTTCGCCCGCTCCCAATCCGAGATGTCCTTGCGCGACCGGTTCTCGACATCGGAGACGCGAAATGCCTCCTCATCGGTGACGCTCTGGACCGTCACAAGATACTCGAACTCCGGATGATGGTGCGCGCGCAGCCAAGTCACCGTCCACCAGCGACGGACGCCCGCGACGATTTCGTAGTCGAAATCCGGATCATCCTTGAGGCGACGGACGATCGCCGGGATCCGCTGCTTCTTTGCGGAGAGGAACGAGTCGATGAGATCGCGGCAACTGTCCTCATTCAGGTGGTCGAGATCGCGGTTGTGCATGCGCCACGGACGGCACCGTGCCGGGTCCACCCATTCGGTGCGGTCGGCCACCGTCTTGCCGGTGGCGATTCGCGCGAGCGTCTGGCTGCGGCTCGCCATGATCCCGTCCGCCGGGGTCGCCCGGTCGAGGTTCTGCTCGTCGTCGAGCCCTTCTGTGAACATCGAGCCGAAGCCCTTATTGCCCTTGCTCATCGGCTCATCCCTTTCTTGTCTTCTGGGCGACCATCGGGCGACGAGCGGTCGAGTTGCCACGTGGCAACCGGCGCTCACACTGTCCCCGCTGGACGGCGGCTAGCAGCAGCTTACGCAGCAGTAGCCTCGGTCTAAGTGTTTGTTTTGGCTCGCGGTCCTCCAAGGGTTTCCACGTGGCAACACGCCATTCGGCGCGGCTTGGCCGAGCTTCGCGGGCAAAGCTCGCGGCAGAAGTGAGCCGCACGGTTGCCACGTGGCAACTCACCTAGATCTGCCCCCCTGCCCGGCTCGCCCACATGCGCAGCACATCCTGCTCGATGTCCTGGCAAACGTCGTTGAGGTGCTTCATGCAGCGATTGTACACCTCGTGCGACGTGACGGGCTTCTCGAGCTCGAAGACGGTCTTCATGCGCGAGCTGGCATTGTCGATTTCGGCGCTTGTGACCATCACCGACTGGGTCATCGAGCCGCCGAAGACCTGGCGCATCATCGACAGCACTTCACGGTGCATCGACTTGCTTTCATCGACCCGGCTGCCGACCAGACGGATGAAATTGTACGCCGGTCGGCCGCGGCCCGCGAGCTGCTCGAGTTGCTTCATCGTGGTTCGCGTCATGTCGATGAACGACACGGTCGACGCGAAATCGACCAGGCTCGGCGGCACCGGGATCACCATGGAATTCGCGGCCTGGAGCACCGCCATGGACACCATGCCGAGCGCCGGCGGCGGGTCCATGATGACGACGTCGTAATCGTCGACCACTTCGTCGATCGCCTGCGCAATCAGGTCGATGATCTCCATATTCTGGTTGCGCGCCATATGCCCCGCGATCTCATATTCGAGATTGTAGAGGCGCAGGTTCGACGGGATCAGATCCAGGTTGTGGAAGTGCGTCTTGCGGATGATCTTGCGAACGCCGAGCAGCTCCGGATTGTGGAAGTGCCCGTAGAGCGTATCCTCTTCGTCGAGGTCGACGTCGGGGCGGTAGCCGAACATCATCGTCGACGACGCCTGGCTGTCGCAATCGATGAAGAGGGTGCGGTAGCCGTTGATCGCGAAATGCTGCGCGAGGTGCAGCGCGATGGTCGACTTACCGACGCCGCCCTTGAAGTTGCAGACCGAGATGATCGCCGGCGTGTCGGTCGGCTCGCGCCAGGGCCGTGTGCCGAAGACCTCGCGCATGTGGTCGAGTTCCTCCAGCGTGTACTGGAGACGATGCCCGGAGCCGGTGCGACCGCGGGCGGGGAGGCGGCCATCGCGCTCCGCTTCGCGCACCGCCGACGCTGTCCGGCCGACCAGCGCCGCCGCCTTGGATATCGAAAAGGTCGGCCCTTTCTTCTGGCCCGTCTCCGGATCGACCGCGCTGTCGCGAATGCGCTTGAGGATCGTCAGCGACTTTCGATGCAGCACATCCAGACCACCTTCGATGAGGTCATCGGGCTGGGATAGGGCAGGGTCAGTGGCCATCGGCGTCCGCTTCTGTCAGTTTGATGCCCTGCTGTAGCCTCGTTGGCAGTTTCGATCAACGAATTGGCCATCAGACTTACAAAAGTACCGATGATCTCCGAGCCGAAAAGGCTCAGCTGGTCGTTGATACCTTCTTCGCAGACGCTGACCGATGATCTCGGAGCAGCAGGTGGCGCCTACACGCCCTGGTTGGCGCCCGGGTTGCGGTCAGCAGCTGCCTGTGAATAGATACCGATGATCTCGGTACTTTCCGATGATCTCGGTACTTTCCGATGATCTCGGTGCAGCGGGCAGATGATCTCGGTGCGACTCGACCGATGATGTCGGAGCGCATACCTATTACTAGAATCACCCTAAGAAGAACCGATTCGCAAATCGTCTGAATTTTTCAGATTTGGGCAGGAGAGGGGACGCGTCAGACCGCAAACGGCACCGACATCATCGGTCGTTTTGCAGGTTTCGCCCTCCATCCCGCCTCCAAACTGCCAATAGGGTTGATTTTGAGCGTCAAACCTGTTGAGACATGCCCCACACAACCCCCGGCAGATTCGGGGGGAAGGGCAGACCATGAATGGGGATCAGCATAGGCCGATTGGACACCAGTACGCCCTAGCCATGCTCACCGGCGGTGAGGATGGTGTCCGGCAGCTCGCCACGAGCGCTGGCAGCCAGCTCACCCTCGATGCCTTCCTTCGGGTTCAGGACGAAGAACCCGTTCCCGCATTCCTCCATTCCGCGCTCTGTGCCATGTCGCTACCGACGAAGCGGCCCAAGGACGAGACGGCACCGATCGTTCGCGAAGACGGCAAATACGCCCTGGCGATCAACCCGCGGCCAGTGCTCCAGAACGTCGACGGCAAGTCGGTGATGCGCAGCCTGGGCGTGCCCTACGGTGCCTATCCCCGCGTCGCGCTGATCTACCTGCTCTCGCAGGCGGTGATGAAACAGTCACGCGACGTGTATCTCGGTCGTAACTTCACCGAATGGATGCGCCGGCTCGGCTACCAAACGGTTTCCTATGGGCCGCGAGGCACCGCAAACCTGATGCGCGAGCAGGTGGATCGGCTGCTCGCCTGCGAATGGCAGATCCGCTGGGACGGCACGGAGGCAGGTGACAATGCCTTTGCCGTCCGCGACGTGAAGATCTCCAACGAATATGCAGGGTCGCTCGACAAGAATGGCTCGTTCGCCCGCGAAATCCGCATGTCGGAGGCGTTCTACAGCCATCTGATCGAGCATGCGGTTCCGCTCAACGAGGTCGCGATCCGTGAGCTCAAGGGAACGCCGACCGCGCTCGATCTCTATACCTATCTTGCCTACCGCTTGCCAAGGATCGCCACCGACAAGGGACAGGTGATCTCCTGGGATCAGCTCGCCAAGCATCTCGGCAACGAGGCCGATAGCAAGCGCTTCCGGCAGACCGTGCGCGAGACGATGCAGATCGTCTCTGCCGTCTATCCCAACGCCAATGTCGACCTGTCCGGCCGCAAGGTGGTGCTGCATCCTTCACCCGCTCCGCTCGAGCGCAAGCTGGTGGGCCCGCATCTCAGGCTCGTCGGGGCCGCTACGCCGGAACCGGCACCGAGATCATCGGTCAAACCGCGCCGCGAAGCGAATCCGACCGCTACCAAGGCAGGCGAGCCCCTCCTGGCGTTCCCGGCCGGGTCTCTCGCCTACGGCGCTCGCGAAGCGCAGTTCCGTCAGATCGGCCTGAGCAAGGGTCATCCCTGGTCGGTGGACGATATGGCGGCCGCGTTCCGCAAAGGCTGCCCCGATATCAACCGCTCACGCTCCGACACGGAGTGGCTGCGCGTCTGGGAAGCCTTTGTCGTTGCCTACGCCGATCGCCGCGCGAATCGGAACGACGACTAACCGATGATCTCCGAGCCGTTCGCATGAGGACGGTGCCGAGTCGGCCTCTTGCAGAGAACGTCGATCGACAAAACAGGGGGGAAGAGTTCGCCAATCGGCGGTCCACCTCTGCCGCCTTCAGCCGAAGAAACTTCAAACAGATCAAAACATCAGCGCGATTGCGGGCAATTTGAATGGCTACGCTGACCGTCGTTTGCCGCTGCGACGCTCCTGCTATTTCAGCTCCACGGCTGGCGTGAATACGTGCCCCGCTCGCCGGCCGGTCTTCTCGATAGCCGTTCGCATGATGGCTGGCGATCGGACTGCGATACCGGTATCCGAGATAAGTCGACTTCTTCAGGGAAGTTCAGGGTTGTCCTCCGCGAGGAGGGGTGACGTCCGCTCCGCATCAGGAGCCTGGGGCTGTCCTTCGCGAGAAGGGTGAAGCGTTCTCGGCGCCGGTCGGGGCCAGAGGTGCTGGCGTGCCAACGCCCCTGTCGGAGTGACACTGATGCACTTTATAACGCCTGCTAGTGCGATCGCAGACCGGGGTGGGCCCGATACAGAGCACGGCCGATCTGTCGAAGTAGCTAAGCCGCCTGTGCAAGCCTCCAAGGTTCCCATGCTGGATCGACTGATCGCACGCATGGAGGTCAGCCGCACCTACCCAATCCCGGTAGGAAGCATCCTGACCTTCTGGCCCGGGCTGATCGCGCTCACCGCCGTCGGCAAACTGACCGGAGCCGCGCCTGTGACGGCAGGACGTCTCTACGTGCTCGCATGGCTGGTGGTGATGGGTCTGGAGCTCGGTCGCGACGTCTGGGTACAGGGACACCGCTACGCGTCACCTCGCTGGCTGCAAGCCGTGGAAGCGGCAGTAGGTCGCGACGTGACCCTCCATGCACTGGCGGAACTGATCAGGCAGCATCAGCACGAGCCGGACTATGTGGTCACTCGTTCCGACCTGCGCTTCGCGATCCAGCAGGAACGAGCCCGGCGCCGGGAGGCTGCACGGCGAGCGGAAGGCTTCCAATTGGTCGAAGCGCCGACGATCGATGCGGTCCAGGTCGCGCGCGATGAGGAACGGCGCCGTCGCGCTCGGGAGCGGCGTGCCGCCAGGCAGGGGAGGGAGCCCGCGTGAACGGCTCCACTCCAGAGGTGGAAGGCGATCTGGTCGGCCTGACGATCTCAGGCGGGATCGCGCACTTTCCAGGACGGGCTGGCGAGCGGATCCGCCGCCTCGCCGATCTCGACCCGGCGCTGGTTGCGGAGCTGCTCGCTGCTGCCGACGCGATCGCCTTCTCCACCCGCCCAGATCCGGTTGTGACTGCGCCTGTCCGCCCTGACGCACGCACGTACAGCATACGTTTCCTGCATGCCGGCCGCACACGGCTGCTGACGTTGCCGGAGCCATTCGAGGCGCCGGAGCTCGCGCAGTTGGTTCAGACGGTGCGCCGCTGCCTGTAGGGCAGGGGGCAATCACCTCGCTTCGCATTTGCTCGGCGCGCCCGACGTGATAGCGTCTGATCGCCGCTCGGTCAGTCCCGGCGGTGAGGCGTAGCAACCTCAAGCCATAGCAGCCGGTCGACAACAGGTGTCGGCCGGGTGGCCGTCACGCATGTCCAGGGCTCCGCCTAAAGGTGGCGGCGCCTTGTGCTATGCAGGGTTGCTAACACCCGGCTCACGGGCCGGAGAACGCCTCCAGACGATGAGGAGGCGGTCATGGTAGGGCAGGGTGCATTTCGGGCCGTAGCGGCGCTCACAGTGGCTCTGGCGGGCATGCCGGCCATGGCGCAGCAGTCACCCGGCATTGCCGACTTCCTCAGCACCATCGGCGGCGATACCGACATGAAGACCAGCGGGTCGCTGCGCACCCGTCCGTCGCCGCAGGTCTTCCCGCTACTCGACGACGCCGACGAGATCATCGGCTACCGCTTCTTCTCCGAGAAGATCACCGCCAACGGCTCGGCGACGGCCGAGCGCGCCCGCGATGCGTTTGCGCAGGAATGTACCGGCAAGGGCGGCCGGATCGAGCCGGAGGACGGGGACGCAGCACGCACCTTCCGCGATCGCGCGCTCGGCCGCAGGCTGCCGCCCAGGGGCGAGTTCAAGCACTTCTGGTCCGGCATCTCGGCGGTGTGCTCGCGTGGGGCCGACCAGGTGCTCGGCGGCTTCGTCGCGATCACCTACGACACGACCGAGGTGGCGACCAAGGGTGACATCGGTAGTCGGCTGATAAGCCGCGTGTCGATGGTGCCGACCCGCACCGCGGTCTATGCCTATCGTCCCGACCAGATCCGTTCTGCGGCCTGGTTCCAGCGCGCTCAGGACAGCTATGTCGCCGACCGCGAAGCCGAGCAGAAGCGTCGCGAGGCGTTCCGGCGCGACCTCGCGATCGGGACCGTCACCAACTGCGGTACGGTGATCCAGATCCGTGGTCCCATGGTCGAGATCGCGGTGCCTCCGACCACGCTGACCCCCAACGGCCAGTCCACCTTCTGGTCGCGGCGCGACGCTCTCGCGCCGATCTTATCGACGCCTTGCACCTACGGCCTGTGAGCAGCCGATCTGCCCTCTTTGCCAACAAATGAGACCCTGAACGGAGACCTGCCATGACCCTCGACCTCAGCATGATCAAACCGACGCCGGCGCCCTCTCTTGAGCTCCCACCCTATGCGTCGGCTGATCCTTCGACCGACCTGCGGCTGCGCTTCGCCGGCACCAAGTGGAGCGAGCCCGGGCATGGTGGCAGCCCGACCAAAACTGAGGCGGGAGACTGAATGATCCGGATCATGGTAGACCTGCCTTACCCCATGCTTGCAAGCCTCGAAGCCAAGGCCGGGTCGCCGGACATCGCCGAGCTTATCCGGGCCGCTCTCGTGACAGCGGGACATGGCTCGAAGGCGGACATCGTGGGTGTCAGGTCCGACCGCTACGCGACCGACGAGGAGCATTGTGAACGGCTGGGGATGCCTTCGAAAACGAGGAGCGCAACGAAGAGCGAATGACCCATACCACCGAGAACAAACGAATCCGCTTCCAAGCGGTTCTGAAGCCGCTCGCGTGGGAGCAGCGGATGCGTGTCGACTACCGCGACGACGTGCTCCGGATCGTGGCCGTGCTGGCGGCTGACGGCATCGCGATCAGCGAGGATGTGGCGTTCCTGGCGTGGCACCGGTTCTCGGAAGAGGACCGCTGCGCCGGCTGGTACAGCCCCGGCACCGACGACGAGATCCGACGTAACCTGATGCCGCATCTCGAGCTCAGACCGGTCGCGGAAGGGGATGGCCCAAATGATGTCCATGGGCCCGTCGTCAATTCGGATCACGCCCCCCGATGAGCGACGTCGAACACCATGATGTCAGGACGGCACTGGCGCTGATGCGCATGGCGTTGGCGTTGCTCAACCGGGCGGGATGCACCCTTGTTGCGGCTCGCCTTCAGCATGCGATCGACACGGTTGGAAATGATCCGGGAGCCGCCGCGTTGCCGCGCCATCCTGACGCTCCCAGCGGTGCTGAACACGACCGGCATAAGGATCAGCGCTTGATCGACAACGGGGAGGGAACCGGCCCATGACGGACGTCATTACGCTTGGGATTTCGGGCTGGTTCACCCCGCATGGAACTCTCTACCATGAGGAGGGTCGCACGCTCGACGAGGTCGCGCCGGAGGACTGGGCCAACCTCCTCGCCCATGCCGACGCGATCGATTTCTTCACGCGACCCGATCCGGCCCTGCCGGCACCGGAAGCTCGCATCTTCCATCTCACGATCACCGACGGCGAGCGGTCGCGCGAGTTGTCGATCAACGATCCCTTCGAGGCGCCGGAACTGGCCTTGCTTATACGGCTGACGCGCCGTGCCATGCGAGACCGGCTGGTGCTGACGCCTGAAACGCTGAGCGACGAGGCGCTCCAAGCCTTACGGACAAGCCTGCGTGAGGCGGGGCAAGACTGAGTCAACTGGCCGGCTGACATGCCGGCCCGGGTGCCCCGCCGGAAACCGGATCGAACGCCAGGATCATCATGGCATAGGACGGAAGCGTTCGGATCATGCAAGGAAGAGGCACACACCACGCTATGGATAGCAGGGATCTAGCCCCTTGGCTTCTGCCCCGAAATCAATAACCTAGGCATCTAGACGCCGACATAGAGCAGCGTGCAAAGCTGACCCGCGGCGTCGTGGAGATGTCTAGGATCCGCCTATATGCCTAGAGAACTCAAACCGGCTTGACGGGCGATCGGCCGCGGCGCAGCCTCCGACTTCTCGCCTTGGCAGGACCAGCGGCTCGGCGCCGTGACGGCGAGCCGGGGGGAGCACAACATGATCGTCGTGACGTTGGACCAGGCAGTCACCGCCGCGCTGGGACGCGCCTGAGATGCCCCAGATCAACATCGAGTTCGACGAGGCGACCATGCGCTCGATCGACCGCCTTGCCAGCAAGCTGAGCGTCAAGCGCACCGACCTGTTCCGTCGATTGGCAGGCGAGGCGATCGCCGCTGATGCCGAGGGTCGCGAGCTGTTCGTGCCCTCGCTGAAGGAGGTCACCCCCGACCAGGTCGCGCATCTCATTCGTGAGGTCGAGACGCTGACCGGCGAACTCGATCGGGTGACCCGTCAGAACGCCAAGCTAGAAGGCGACCTGCGCAAGGCGCTCGCCGCCTACGAGCGCGATGCTGCCAAAGCGCAGGAGCGGGGCCTGCGCGAGGCGGAAGACGCGCTCGAGCGCAAGGTGGAACCGCTCAAGGCAGAGTTGGCCGAGCACCGTGCCGAGACCGTCCGGATCGTCGAAGAGCACCCGCGATTGCGCCAGCTTGAGGAGGGCCAGGCGCGCCTGATGAAGGCGCTCAAGTTCCAGCAGCCCCCTGTCCAGTTTCACTTCGGCGAGCACAAGCTGCCCGTGTGGTGGCCGCTAGGCGCCCTCACGGTGCTTGCTGTGTTCGGGTTCGGGCTAATCCTCCTACTGTCCGCGATGCTGCCCGACCGCTGGCTGGCAGTTCCCGTCGCGGACCGGATGCTGGGAGGACGCGGTTTCTGCGCTCTGGTCGAGCGGCGCATGGGCGACGGCGCGTGCGCCCGATGGGTGGATGCGGCGAAAACGGCGGACAAGCCTTTGGCCAAGGCTCGCTCCGCACGATGATCTCGGTCGCGGCAGTCGGTTCAGCGTCCGACGCCGCGGGCTATTACGCGCGCGACAACTACTACACTGCCGACGAGCAGGAGGGCGCCAGCACCTGGGTGGGGGAGGGGGCGGCCAAGCTTGGGCTGTCCGGTTCGGTCGACGCGAAGCAGTTCGAGCGCGTGCTCGCCGGCGAGCTGCCGAACGGTGTCGTGCTCGAAGCCAAGCGCGGCGAGCACCGTGCGGGTTGGGACTTGACGATGTCCGCGCCCAAGTCGCTGTCGCTGTTGGCGCTGATCGGGGGCGACCAGCGGCTGGTTGAGGCGGTCAGAGACTCTGCGGGCGCGACGCTGGGCTGGGTCGAGCGCAACCTTGTCGAGACGCGAACCTGGAACGGGCGTGTTCAGGAGACGGTCCGCACGGGCAACCTGGTCGCCGCCACGTTCGTCCACGACGTCAACCGCAAGGGAGAGCCCCAGCTCCACGCCCATGCCGTGGTCGCCAATGCGACTCGCGCGCCGGACGGCAGGTGGCATGCGCTCAAACCGGACGAGCTGTACCATCGCCAGCATGTCATGGGCGCGGTGTTCAATGCCGAACTCAGGGCGCGGGTCGAGGCGCTCGGCTATGCGACCGTCCTCAGGCCGGACGGCCGTGACGGCGCGTTCGAGATCGCCGGCGTGTCGCGCGCCGTCGTGGAGGCCTTCTCGACCCGCTCGGCCGAAATCCGGGCGCACCTCGACGCGCACGGGCGCGAGGGCACGGCGCGCGAGCGTGAGCTGGCGGCGCTCGCGACCCGCGATCCCAAGACGCCGGAGTTCGCCCCGGAGGCGCGCGCGGAAGGATGGCGGGCGCTGGCGGCGGAGAAAGGGCTGGATGCGGCGGCGCTGGTCGGGCGGGCGTTGAAGGAAGCGGGTCGAGGCGAGACGGTGTGGACGCGCGCGGTGAGGGGGTTGCGCGGGGCAGGAGAACGCGGGCTCGCGCTCGCCGGCCGCATGGGACTGACCCCGCGCGACGGCGACCCGCTCGTCCCCGAGCGGCTGGGACGACTGGAGCCACGTGCCTATGCCGCGGCGCAGGCGGTCGCCTCCGCAGTGCGCGACTTGGGTGAGCGGGAGGCAGCGTTCGACCGGCTCGACCTGATCCGCGTTGCGCTCGAGCGGGGCGGACCGGTGACCGTGGCCGACATCGAGGCGCGAATGGCGCTGCTCGAAGCCAAGGGCCTGCTCGTCGGCGAAAGTGGCCGCATGGTGACGACCTCGGGCGCGATTCGACTGGAGCAGGCGCATCTCGCCGCTGTGGACGAGGGGAGGGGGAGGTCGGCACCGCTTGTTTACGGGCCTGAAGCTGCGGCGCGCGCCCAGGAAGCTGCGCGCGAGCTCGAACTTCGGCGTCTCAATCCCGGCCAGGAAGCCGCGGCATCACTGATCCTGTCGTCGAGCGACCGTGTCGTGAACATCCAGGGCGGGCCCGGTCGCGGCAAGTCGGCCGTGCTGGCGCCTGTGGTGGCGATCGCAAAGGCGGAAGGCAGGGCGGTGATCGGGCTCGCCATCGCGGGGCGCACCGCCCGGACACTCGGCAAGGACACGGGTGCAACCTCTTCCACGGTCGCCGGCTTCCTGGCCCGGCACGCGCGCCTAGTCGACGGCACCGCGCAACTTAAACAGGTGGAGCGCGCGACGGCCGAGCTGAAAGGCTCGGTCGTGCTGCTCGACGAGGCGAGCCAGGTCGGCACCCGCGACATGGAGCGGCTGGTCAGGCTCGCCAACATGGTCGAAGTCACGCGACTGGTTCTGGTCGGTGACACGCGCCAGCTTGGCGCCGTCGACGCCGGCAAGCCATTCGAGCGCAGCCAGCAGGCAGGGCATGCGACGGCGCATCTGACCGAGAACCTGCGATCCCGGTCCGAGCAGATGAAGACGGTCACTGCTGCGCTTGAGCGGGGCGAAGTCGGCAGCGCCTTTGCCGTGCTGCGTCCCGCGACGGTGGAGGTCGCGCGGGACAAGGTACCCCTCACCGCCGCGCGGATGTGGGCGGCGCTGCCGACGGCAGAACGCGAGAGCACACTGCTGCTCGCCTCGGGTCGAGCCATGCGTTCGGCTGCCAACGTCGCCGCGCAAAGCGAGCTCAAGATGGCAGGCGAGCTTAGTGGCCCTGCCATGACCCTCACTGTGCTCGATCGCGTCACCGTCACCCGCGAAGGCGCTCGGCAGGAACGAGCCTATCAGGTGGGCAGGGTGGTCGACATCCGGACCGACCTGCCTAGCCAGCAGCTCGCACGAGGGACACGCGGCCTGGTGGTCGGCGTCGAGCGGGGTCAGGTGGTGCTGCGTATGGCGGACGGCAGCCATCGCCTGTTCCTGCCCGACCGGCTGCCGCGCAATCTCAAGCACGACGCCGTCACGGTCTACGCCCTGAAGCAGATCGAGCTGCAAACGGGTGACCGCATCCGCTGGACCGACAACGATCATGCGCGCGACATGCTGAACGCGGGGCTGGCCAGGGTCGAGGCAGTCGGGGAACGCTCACTGACGATATCGTCGCTGGTCGACGGCTCTGTCCATGAACTCGGCAAGGGTGACCGCATGCTTGAGCGGCTGGACCTCGCCTATGCCCTCAACGTCCACGCCGCGCAGGGCGTCACCACCGATCACGGGATCGTGATGATGAGCGCGGCCGAGCGCCGCCTCGCGTCGGAGAAGAGCTTCCTCGTCGCGGTCACCCGCATCGCGGATCAGGCGACGCTGGTGGTCGACAGCGGGCGCGATCTCGAGCGGGCAGTGATGCGCAACCCGGGCGAGAAGACCTCGGCGATGGACGTCGGCAGGGCCATGTCGGAGCCGGCCAGCCGGGTATCGGTGCAGGATCGGATCGCACGGGACCCGTCACTTGACCTCACTACGCTGCGTGTGCCAGTCGAGCCTAGGGGACCAGACCTGCCTTTTCCTGAGAAGGACATCGGGCTGGAGCTTTAATCGTGGTTGCAAGGGAACGATGCAGCTCAACCAGGCAGGTGGGGTGAGCACGTGATTCACTCAGTCACTCGCGTGCTGGCCGCTGATGAATAATCTGAATCACAGGTGTTTTCTGCTTTCGTTCCAGCACGAGCAGACTCAATAGCTCTTCATGCCAATCGCGCGCGAACATCGCTGGCTGTATCCAATCGATTGGCGCGAGCTGTCGAACCATGTCCGGTTCACACGGGCGAGGGGGCGCTGCGAGCATTGCCGGCGTCCCCACGGCCGCGATGTGTTCCATCTCGGCGACGGCAAGTGGTGGGACGAGGATGCGACATGCTGGCGAGATGGGCAGGGGAGGCGGGTACGCCGCCTGCTCGCGCCGATGGCGCTGCAGCGCGTGCAACCCGGACTGATCGGGATCGGCGCACCTCCGGTGCTAAGCACCACGCGCGTGGTACTGGCCAGCGCCCACCTGAACCATGACCCTGGCGACAACCGGCCGCGCAATCTCGCTGCACTCTGCCAGCGATGCCACATGCGCCATGACGCGGGTGAACATCGCCGCCGGCGATGGTTCAACGCGTTCAGACGGCAGGCGGTGGGCGACCTGTTTGCCTGATCCCGATAAAGTGGTTCGCCCATTCTAATCGCGAGCCGCGCGAGAGAGGTTGTACCCAGCCTTCGCTGCGAACTGGTCAGCCATCCAGTGATAGTGCTTCAGATCGATGCCCATAAGCTCGATGAACTGGTGCTGGAGTCTCTCATCCACCTCCGAAAAGAAGGCGAACACCGATGCATCGAACGCATCGAGGCTGTCTGGATCAACGATCTTCGCAGCCAGCTGCTGCGCGGATAGGTTCGCTCCATACGGCGCGTTCACCGTCGCCAGCACTGATGTAGCTACATCCATCATGGCTCGTCTCGTGCTCTCTTGATCCAGCTTGGGGACGGTCGTCAGCACCGCGGTCCGTCACTCGTGTCGGAGTTGGGCACCGGTTGACCGTAGTACTTGATCTTGACCGTGGAGTGCGCATTTAAGCGTCATACCCGCTGGTAGGGATTGCTTGCCAGCCCAGGAGCCGCTCGAGCGTACGCGGTCGGCGATTCCCGTCTATCATCTGAGACCAGGCAACCTTCGCGAGCACACGCAGCCGTCAATCATTGACACTCAAGGCGATGTGCATATATTGTGCATCTGTCCAGCGGAGATGCTTTATGGCGACCGCCTTCCTAGTTGACGAACAGCGCGCGACGCGGCTCGCTTCCGGCTTTGTTGCAAGCCTGCAGGAGCCGAAGACTCCTTATATCTCGCCCAAGCGCGTCGCGCATGTGCTGGGCGTTCAGCTGTCCCGACTTGCGGAGATCGCCGGCGTCCACCGCAACACGCTCGCCAACCCCGCGTCGGAGCGGCTTCAGGATCGGCTGCGGGACATGGTGCGCGTGATCGTGGCCGCGAGTGAGCTGACCGGAGACATCGAGCAAGCGGTCTATTGGTTCAGGAACGAGCCCATCGTAACGCTCAAGCGCCGAACGGCTGCCGAGCTTGTTGCTGCAGGTCACACCGACGCGGTCATGGACCATTTGTCCGAACTGGTTGACGGCGCGAACGGGTAGTCGTGCTCCACATCGCAACGGGCTCTAGGCACCTCTATCGCTATCTTACGCCCAAATGGGCCTATCTACCGCTCAGTGGTGCTGGAGCCGCAAGCGCAGGCGGCAGGTTCAATCGTCCGGGGGTCGAAGCCCTGTACCTTTCGGCCGAGCCGGAGACCGCTCTAGCCGAGTACAAGCAGGGCTCCAGCCTGCCACGCCCGGCCACCCTTGCCGCCTACGAGCTCAATCTAAGCGATGTCGTTGATTTGTCGGCCGGCTACGATCCGGATCATTGGATGCTTTCTTGGGCAGATTGGAACTGTGACTGGCGCTGGATCGCGAGGGTCGAGCACAAGGTGCCACCGTCGTGGCGGCTTGGCGATGAGGCGATCCGGTCAGGGGCTGCGGGTCTGCTGTTTCCATCGACCCATCAGCCCGGCGGCACAAACCTGGTCGTCTTCAGTGCCAACCTGACAACCGCCGATCGGCTTGCGGTGCACGACCCTGACGCTATGCTTCCGAAAGATCAGCGCTCATGGGACCCGTAGAGGCGAGAGCCTTTTCGCGATGGAGGTGAGGACGGGCGCAAGGATCACCGCGGCGCTTGGTGCGATAATATAGATTATGTAAAGTTTGACGCGGATCGGTTGTAGGGCGTAGGTCCTGACTGGCCGTCGCGGAGGTCCAACCAACCAGTCGTTAACTCATCGGCTCTATGCCTTGCCGATGGTTCGCGCTGCCGCCTACGTCGCAGGTCCACTGCGTCGACTTCTCACCCCGGCTCTGACCGGAGTCGCCTACTATCTGGCCGGCGTCGTTTCGCTTTTCCTCACCCGCGGCACCGATGGCATCGCAACGCTTTGGCCATCGAGCGGCATCTTTTTCGCAGTTCTGTTGGCAACACCGCGCCAGCGGATCGCGTGGCATGTCGTGGCTGCTGCGATTGGAAGCCTCGTCGCTAATCTCCACGCCGGCAATGCATTTACGACCTCGGTGGGCTTCACCGTCGCCAACATGGGCGAATCGGTTCTAGCCGCGTGGCTGTTGCGGACACGCAGCCGTTCCCGCGTATCTTTCGTCGATCCCGGCAGCCTGACCCACTTCTGCTTGGCTGCATTGGTCGCGACGATCGCAGCAGCGACCGTCGCGGTTATCCTGACACCCGTGCCATCGGTCAGCTTCTGGTTCTCGTGGTTCACGACTGATCTCTTGGGCATATTGATCGTAACTCCTTTGATCTTGATTTTCGATCGGATCGTCCGAGGGGGCAGTGGTCGGCCAACGGGCAAGGCCGTCCTCGACGCCACAGGTATGTTCGCGTTGGTCGCAATCGTCGCCGAGCTGACCTTCTCTCAATCCAGCTATCCCCTCCTGTTCGTGCCGATGATGGCGGTCCTGGCGGCTACCTTCCGTCTCGGCCCGTTAGGCGCAGCCGGAGGGGTGCTCATCGTGACCGGGGTCAGCACGGTCGCGATCAGTACCGGATCAGGTCCGCACGTGTTGGTCGATGCCGGGCCGCTCGCACGCAGCCTGTTTATGCAATTCTACCTTCTTGCCCTGTTTGCTTCGGCTTTGCCGGTAGCGACTCTCCTCGCCGTCCGCAGCAGGCTCACCGAGCAGGTGGCCGAGAAGATGCGGCTGCTCCAGCTCGCTGAAAGCGCCGCGCAGGTCGGGCACTGGCGGCTTGATACTGCGAGTGGGACAATCACCTGGTCGCGTGAGGTGTTTCGCATTCACGGGGTCGACGGCGACGTCCCGCCCGCCTTGGATGCCGCGATCGAGGCGTACCACGTCGATGATCGGGCACTCGTTTCGGAGCGTCTGGAAGAAGCGATCCGAGACAAGCACGGCTTCGCTTTCACGGCCCGCATCGTGCGACCGGACGGCGAGGTACGGCACGTGTTCTCAAGGGGCGAGATCGACGGCGCTGCGGACGACAGCACTCCGGCTCTGTTCGGCATCATCCAGGACATCACAGCACAGGTCGCCCATGAGGCGGCTCTGGAGGAAGCCCGTCAACGCGCGGAGGATGCCGCAGCGAAGGCGACGATCATGGCCGAAACCGACCAGTTGACCGGGATCGCCAATCGGCGCCGAACGACCTTCGCGCTCGAAGAGGCGGTGCGGGCGTCATGCGACAGCGGCCGATCGGTAGCGGTCGCGATGTTCGACATCGATCACTTCAAGCGGATCAATGACACCTATGGCCATCAGGCCGGCGACGAAGTGTTGAAGCGCGTCGCGGCCGACGCGGGCGGAGAGCTGCGCAGTGCCGATACGATCGGACGATTCGGCGGCGAGGAGTTCGTGATCGTACTGCCCGACGCCACCGCGGCGGTGGCGATGATGGTCGCAGAGCGCGTGCGAGCCGCGATCGAGGCGGGTGGCACCAACCCGCGTGTGACGATCAGCGTCGGGGTAGCAGAGTTGGCAACCGGTGAACAATGCGAAAGCCTGCTCAATCGCGCGGATCAGGCTCTTTATGTCGCAAAGCGCGAAGGGCGGAATGTTCTGAGGCTTGCCGCCTGACCGATGATCATCTCAGGTCGTGCCTGGCCTGCCGCGTTTTTGCGAGAAGTACCTCATCGATCGGGCGCTCCAGCATCGGCTCGCCTGAAAGCAACCAGGCGGAAGCTTTGACCGGATCGTCGAACGCCGCGACCCTCTCCCGGACGATCATGCGCTTCGCCTGCATCCAGGCCAGTCCAGGGCCAAGGACAAGTGCCAGCCGCTGCGCCTTGATGGCGGCGGACGAGATGAACCGGGCACAGTCCTCAACGACAAGCCGAGCGGGCAAGCGGCGAGGCGCGGGTACGCCTGCTGCTCGCGGACGTGACGCGGGCGGAGGACTGTGCCGCGGTGGTGCATGAGGCGGTCGCGCAGTTCGGCAGGCTCGATATTCTGGTCAACAATGCCGGACGCGGCACGAAATATGTGAGCGACACTTTTATGACCGAGCCGACCCGCTTCTGGAAGGTAGCCCCGACACTTGGCGCATGGTGATCGACACCAACGTCAACGGCCCCTTCCTGATGGCGTGTGCCGCGGTCCCTGCCATGCTGGAAACGGGAGGCGGCCGGATCGGCAACATTTCAATGCCCGCGAGACGATGCGGCGACGCGGCTTCTCGCCCTATGGCCCCTCCAAAGCGGCACTTGAATCGGAGACCGCGATCTGGGCGCAGGACCTTGCGGACCGCGGCATCACCGTGAACGCGCTCCTGCCAGGAGGAGGTAAGCGTCCGGTGACGGCGTCACCTCAAACGGGCCGGTAGTTCCACGGCAGC
>ERZ941605.44-NODE-44-length-46727-cov-10.506963_pt1 | contig 46727 bp, 44 predicted proteins | sample MGYA00520904_ERZ941605 | MGnify/ENA primary metagenome ERZ941605 (study PRJEB32759, sample SAMN07749870) | skin metagenome | biome: transportation; feature: city; material: polyester macromolecule | host: Homo sapiens | place: Hong Kong:TW line | collected... | reverse complement strand
GCTAAGTAGAAATGACACTCCTCCGCTAGATAGAAAAGGCACAACGAGTGCCAGCGGGTCGCCGGTGTCATGGCCATCCTCGGCAGCGAGGATGTGCAAGCGATGACGGTGCTGACAATGAGTGCTGCCGAGGTGAGCCGGTACGACACGCTGATGCGGCTCGACCGCGGTGAGATCAGGGTGGCGGACGCGATGGCGCTGCTGAGGCTTGAGCGTCGACAGATCTACCGGTTGCTGGAGCGACTTCGGCAGGACGGCGCAGCCGGGCTCATATCCCGCAAGCGTGGGCGTCCGAGCAACCGGCGTTACGGCGATGCCGTTCGTGATCAGGTCGTCAGCCTCGTGCGCGAGCAGTATAGCGGCTTCGGGCCGACGCTCGCGCGCGAGTATCTGGCCGAGCGGCACGGCATCCGAATCTCGTGCGAGACGCTGCGGCAGATGATGATGGCAGCGGGGCTGTGGAAGGACCGCGCAGCGCGCCGCCCTCGCCCGTACCAGCCGCGTTATCGGCGGGACTGCCGCGGCGAGCTGATCCAGGTCGACGGGTCCAAACACTGGTGGTTCGAGGACCGGGGCCCGCAATGCACGCTGCTGGTCTATATCGACGATGCGACCAGCGAGCTGATGCACCTGGAGATGGTGGAGAGCGAGAGCACCTTCTCGTATATGCGGGCGACGCGCAGCTATATCGAGCGCCATGGCAAACCCGTGGCCCTTTACTCCGACAAGCACAGCGCGTTTCGCAACAACACGGCCTCGGCGAACGGCGACGGCATGACCCATCTCGGGCGGGCGTTGCACGCGCTCAACATCGAGATCATCTGCGCCAACTCGCCGCAAGCCAAGGGGCGCGTCGAGCGCGCGAACGGCACGTTGCAGGACCGGCTGGTCAAGGCGATGAGACTGGAGGGCATCTCCACCATCGACGAAGCCAATGCCTTCCTCCCCTCCTACATGGCCCGGCACAACCGGCAGTTCGCCAGGACCCCGTTCGACCCGCGCGATCTGCACCGCCCGCTGGCGCCGCACGAGAACATCGAGGCAGAGATGGTGTGGCGCGAGCAGCGCACGGTGACCGCGGCGCTGACGCTGCACTACAACAAGGCGCTGTTCATCCTGGAGCCGAACCGGACCAGCCAGGCGCTGGCGCGCAAGCGGGTGGAGGTTTGCGAGTATCCTGACGGACGGATCGAGATCCGGCACGACGGGCAGGCCTTGCCCTATCGCGTGTTCGACAAGATGCGGCGGGTGAACCAGGCAGCAGTGGTCGACAACAAGCATCTCGACGCGGCGCTGGCGATGGCGCGGCTCCTGCAGGAAACGGCGCCACACCACCGCAAGCGGAACAACAACGAGCCGGCGCGGACGGCGCAGACTGGCGGCATGTTCGCCGCGTCGGCTGTTGCGACCGCATCGAAGGTGGATCGCCGCACGCTCTGCACGCCGAAACTGAAGCGCGGGCCGCGCCTTTCCGAGACGGAACTCGTCGCGCGCGGACTGGCCGAATACGCTGGCTGAGTCCGGGTCACGCCACCCCACCCCAGGAACCTGCCTGACTGTCTGCATTCTGGTGTGACCGAGCCCGCTGCTGGCGCAGCGGGTCCGTCGCCCTTCCCTCGAAACTCACCGCATCAGCGGGGTCAGCGCTGCGCTTGTGGATGGCTCCACGCTGCCCCCGCTGCTACCAGCCGTGTGTCATTTCTATTTGGGGCAGAATGTGTCTTTTCTAATCAGCGGGAACAGAGCGTAACGGCTCAGCGGCGCCTCAAGCTGCCCCAATCGCGGCCGGCGCTTCGATCAGCCATCGCCCGACGACCCGCTCGAAATCGACATACGGGATCCGATCTGGGTGAAACTCTAGCACGGCCGCCAGATCGGGCAAGTCGGCCAGAAACGCCTTATAGACGCGCTGCACGCGGTCGGCGCTCGGCAGCTCGCGACGCGACACGTTGGCGAGCCAATCACGCGCCTCGCGAAGTGCTCGAGTCGGGTCGCCCCCATGCTCGTGGATGTCCATGCCAGCCAGATCGGAGATGAAACGCTGGTAGCGGAACTGCTCCACGTCGAGGATCAGGATACGCTTTACCTTCTGATGTTGGCCACCGTAGCGCTTGGCGCCAAGGAACAGCCCGAGTTCGAGCGGCATGTTGAAGCGCGGCAGGTTGTTGACCGCGTCCAGCTCGGTGCGTGACAGGTCATGAATGCCGTAGCGGCACTGCTCGATCAGAGCGAAGATCTTGTCAATCCGAGTCTGGCCACCGTCATCCAGTTCGCGCGCCGAGCGCGGGCGAAAGCCGCAGACGAGAATGGCGAAGATCAGTGCGCGGAACGTCGGCGCGAACGCATCGTCGAAGGGGCAATTGATGAAGACGTCATCCGTCGACGTCTGAACGACCGGCAAACTACTTCTTCTTGGCCAGAACGCTCTTCACTGCCGCGGCGATACGCTGGTCGGAGACGGTCGCCTTCTTGGTTGCCACCGGCGCCAGAACGTAACGGCCCGTCGCTGCGCTGCGCCCGAGCACGCCTGGCTTGCTCCCCTTGGTGGTAATCGTATCGGACCGGGTCGCCATGACAGTAATATGCGCCTCCCCGTCTCGCCGCGCAAGCGGCGTCCATGGCACCGGCCCGACTAGCGCGATCGTTCCCGTCGCGACGTCGAAGCTGATTGCATCGGCAAAGGGTCGGAGCACCTCGCTTGGACTTGCTTAGGTGATCGGCAGGCTGACTTCGCCGACGGTCAGACCGCTCGTCACCAAGGTCAAGCACCGCCCTGTTTCTCGGATCGCGCACGACTCCCCCGCTGATCCCGTCCAGCGCCACCGAGCTGATCCGTAACAGCCTGATCTCGCCGCGCTGGATGGCTGAGATCACAGCGCTTCTTAAATCATAAGCAGGAGCCGCCGAGAGCGTACACTCGAGCGGCTTCTGGACTGGCAAGCAATTCCTGCCGGCGGGTCTCGCGACAGTAAGCCTAGCTCACGGGCAAGCTCAAGAGCGTCATATTGCCATGCGACCCTGATCCAGCAGACTGAGGGTTGTCATGACCAGCGCGGATTTAGCTCTACGCCTTGCCTAGTGCGCGCATCGTATCGGGCAATAACGTGTACACCGCTTCGCGCCGGGCGCCTCGATTGTGGTGATCTACTCGCCAGCCCTCATAGTGGCGCCGGACCAGCCCTGCCCGGACCAGCTCGGACACCGCCCGGCTGACATTACACCGGCCGGAGCGGCGCACCCGCTCCAGCACCACTTGCTCCACTAGTCGTGACGCTGCGTCAGGGTCTCCTGGCAGCTGCTCCTGCCCTGCCAGTTCCACCCTCACCTGCTCGGCCAGCGCTGCCCGCTTATGATCGCGGGCTGCCATGGGAGCGAGGGAGTCGCACAACCAGTCGCGCAGCCGAACGGCCTGCCCCTGCCGGAGGACGTAGGGTCCTGCCTTGCCCCCCTGCCCTGCCGCGCGCGCGATCAGGTTCAAGACCATGAAGGCGTAGCGCGGCCGGGTCGACACCTGCGCGATAACATCGATGATCGACGGCAGACCCTCGGCTAAGGCGTCTGGGACGAAATCCTCGGCGGGGCCACCGGGGATGCGGAGAACAAGTCACCTTGAATCATGGGAACAGGAGAAGCACGAAACGGGAATCGTGTGAATCCCTTCCGGTTCGGCCGGCGGCGTTTCTGTCGGCTGCGACACTTTGCCGCTGGGCAAAGTGTCACGATTGGCATTTCCAAACTATCTACTTGTGGGCGTCCACACTCCTGATCGGCCTACACGCAATCAGTACCCGTTTTCGCTCGACCGGAAGCCATTCGGCTGCGCGCGGTCCGCCGTTCTGTCGTGGAGCGGCAGCCCGAACTCTACGCCAAGCGCTAACTGTCGTCGGCCCTCTCGCCGGTGTCCGCGGCGTCCGGTTCCAACCGCCTCCACGACCATCCCGCTACCGCGAGCGCTCTGTCGATCCAAGTGGCAACGTGCCCTGGCTCGCCGCTGCAATACCAGGTGAGATAGTCTCCCTCCTCGCGCACCCAGGACACCACCTCGCCGGCCCGCCTGAAGCCGTAGGAGACGTCCATGCCATCTGGACCGGACCAACGAATGTTGGCGAGCGCACACCAGAGGTCGACAGCGCACGCGCCATCCGCTCTCACCCGTTCGCCGAGAACACGGTCGAGGATGATCTCGAATGCCTTGTAGGGTCGGTAAACACGGCTGCTGGGCTGACCCTGGAAGTCGTTGCGGCTGAAGAACGGGAAGGTTGCCTCCGTCGAGTTGATCCGCATCATCGCGGTCACGACACCTTACCATTGGCCGCCCCGTGTCGCACCGCTGATGATTCCAGCGGCTGACGCAAGCCGCTACGCGCTTCTGGGAACAGTCCCGGCATCCAGCGCCCCGCCAGCGTGGCAGGAAAGGCGATCTGCAGGGGCGCCCGGGAACTGTCGGCCGTCAGCACGCCGAGACTCGTCAGCGCGGAGGTAACCCGGCGCGCTTGGCGTTCGCCAGTGCCGACGATACTCTCTACCTCGCCGCGCGGGAGCTCGCCTCGGTACAGCGCTGCGTCAATTACCTGGATGGCCTTGGCCGGCAGCCTTCCCCCGTCCGTCTCTTCGGCCGCCCAGCGCCGGATGCGACTGCGCAGCTGGTCGGGCTCGACCAAGCCGGCCATGAAGTCGACTTGGTCGATGCAGGTCTTCAAGAAGAAGGTCGTGAAGCTCGCCAGCTCCTCCTCGCTTAGCGAGCCCCGCCCATCAAGGTCGTTGCGGCGGGGTAGGTCGCAGGCGGCAAGGTGCCGCTTATAGGCCTGCACGTTGCGGCCGAGGCCGCGCGCGATGGACCACACGCCGCCCGTGTCGAGCGCGTCGAGCAGCATGGCGTGCGACATGAGGCGGGCGACCCGCCCGTTGCCGTCGAGAAAAGGGTGAATCCAGGCGAACCGGTGATGCGCGGCCGCGAGAGATACGATGGCGTCCGTCGCGCCGCGCTTCTGATACGCCCAGGCGAAGTGCTCGAGAAAGCGCGGCACCGCCCCGGGGCTGATCGCAATGTGCTGCCCGACCCGGAGATCGCGGGTCCGCAGGGCACCGGGCTCGACCAGAACGCGCTCGCCGCCCTCGACCGGCTCAATCCAGAGCATCGACTCGGGCAGATGCTCGCAGAAGCGTCGGTGAACCTCTTGCAGGCCCTCCACGCTCGTCGCCCGGCCCGCCAGCCCTCCCCCGTCGATCCAGCCCTGGACCGCGAAATGGGCGGTCGCCTCGAGCTGCAGGTCCCGCTTGGCCGGGTCAGCGCTGAAGTCGTTCTTCAGCGCCCGCTCGATGTCGACGGGGTGGGTATCATGCCCCTCGATCAGGTTGCTGTAGTAGCAGGTCACCGTTCGGACGAGACCGGCGAGCCCAGCCCGGAGTGCGGGCGGCAGACTGCTGCGGAAGGCGGCAGACTTGGCGGTCAGCTCGATCGCGAGGTCGACGGCGTCGCGGTACCGCGGCCCGCCCTGCCCCATTTTCATGGGCTGCACGGCGCCGATGCCCTCGCCCCGGTCGGCGACCACCCCGAAGTCCGGTTCGTTGGCCATGTCCTGCAGCATCTGGATTACCTGCTTGCCTCGCTAAGGTCGTCCGATCTCCGCCATCCTTGGCCGCTACGATGTCCGCTTCGACGGCCGGCAAACCCAGATCATATGAGCAGGAACGAAGCTGATCCGCCCACCCGTAATCGCAACGCGATGTCTCACATGTCGAAGTCGTAATCGTGGTCGATCTCGATTTCCGGCTCCTTCACCAGCTCTCTGACCGGAACCGGCGACTGCCGAACAGCCTCCGCCACCGGCTTGGCAGGCTCGCTGCCGATGGATCGGAGGGCGGCACTCATCGCCTCCAGTTGGCGGCGATCGCTCGCGCCAGGATCGTCTAGTCGGGGCAGCTCGCCCGTGGCCGGATCGAATCGCTCCCTACCGGACAACGAGAGCTCGGGTGCCACATCGCTCGCGTGCGGAACGTCACCGCGATGTGACTTGATCGCGTTGGCGAGCGCTTTCTTGTCGTCGGTGTGCAGCGACACGTCCTCGCGCGCGCGGGTCTGGAGCACGTAGTAGAGGCTCTCGCTGTTCAGCAGCCTGTCGCGGCTGTCCATCACCGTGATCGCGCGATCGACCGTCATCCCTTGCGCACGGTGCATGTTGATGACAGCGCCATGGCCAAGCCGCTCGCGCATCGGATCGTCGGGCCCGATCACATGATCCCGGTCACGGCCGGACAGGTGGAGCGTGTCGCCATCGATCGCGGTGAGCGTCATCGCAGCACCGTTCGCCATCCCGCGCTTCAGGTCGCTGGCCGTGAAGACCAAGCGGTCACCTTCGCGAACTTCGATCTCTCCGGGAACGGAGAGCGCGGCCCCCTCCCCTCCCGATCGGAGGCTTTTGGGATCGAAGAGCCTGGTTTGACCGTCACGGGCGAGCTCGAGCATGCCGCTCGCCCGATCGATCAAGCCAACCTCGTAGGATCCCGGCACAAGCCCTGACTGGTGGCGGTAGATGTCGAGCCGCATCCCCTCCGCCCAATGCCGGATCTGGCGCAGCTCCTCGCGGGTCAGGTTCAGCGTGTCCCAGCTGCGCAGGCTCAGGGCGTCCGCGCCCAGCTTTCCTCTAGCCAGCAGCTCGGCCCGAACCGTCTCCAGCACGGCTTCGCGCAGCACGTGCCCCGAAGTGAGCAAGGCGGTGCGGTCGCGTTCTTCGGGCGAAAGCTGCAGATATTCTACAACGGCCGCTCCTGCGGGATGAGCGTTCTCCTGGACCTTGTTCCCGAGCCGTTCGAAAGCAGCAGCGACCCTGCCCTCGCGTGCCAGGGAGGCGGCCTCACGGAGCACATCGGTCTGTTGGCGCCGGTTCTCGGTCAGCCGCACCGTCGGAGCCTCCGCCTCCTGCAGCAGCGCGAACGGCCGCCCGGCCTCTACGGCGGGTATCTGCTTCACGTCACCGACCAGCACCAGCTTGGCGGCCTCGCCGTTCCGGGCGACCTCGAACAACCCGGCAAGCTGACGCGAGGACACCATCGAGGCCTCCTCCAGCACCACGACCTTGCCCTTCATCAGCGCCGACAGCTGCTCGTTCGGCTTGGCCGGGCCGACCCGGCTAGCATGCTCCTTCAGCACGGATGCGAGCGAGCGCACCTCCAGCCCCCGTCCGGTCAGGTCATCCATCAACTTGTTCTGCGGGACCAGCACCAGCATCCCCGCCCCTACTTCCGCGCCAACCTCCCGTACGAGTTCGAAGAGGAACGACTTGCCGGTACCGGCATCGCCTTGGACGACCTGGATGCGGTTGGTGCCGGACAGCATGGCGTGTACCGCGACACGCTGTTCGCCGGACAGCGTGACCTCGCGCCGACTGGCCGCGCGGTCGAGTGCGGTGTCGACCGAAGCGGCCTCGAGGATGGGTGTCCCCTGCCCCACCCCGCCATGCGCGGCCGCAACCAGCGCCTTTTCCGTCGCCAGCATATCGCGGGTCGTGAGCCGGTCTGCGTGCAGGCTGCCGCGCGGACCGGCGATGAGCACACCTGCCTCCCGCAGCCGCTCGATGCGCTCCTCGATACCGCGCACCGTCGCGCCCTTCTCCGCCATATCGAGGCTGCTTTTCAGCAGGTTCGCGTAGGTGAAGCTCGCTTCGCGTTCGCCGAGGTGCCGAACACCGGCCGCGACCGCATAGCCGCTCGCCAGCTCGGCGCTCCGGCGCACCGCATCCGTGCCGTGAAGCAGCGGCTCGGGTCGTGGTCCGAAGGCATGCGTGATCCGCTCAAGCAAGGCGGCCCCCCAGGCACGCACGGCATCGAGTACGGACCGCGGCCGCTCGATTCCGCGCGCGGCGTCCACGACGGCGGAGATGGCAGCACCATGGACCTCGGCCTTCTCGGCCCACATGACGCGGGCAACCGTGGCATCGCCCGCCTGTTTGGCGTCGCGAGTACTGACCGCGATCGTCTCCATCGCCTTCGGGCCGGAAGCCCCAAGCTCAGCCGCCCGGCTAAGGATCTGTTCGCGCCGTGCGCTGAACGCATCGATGGCGGCACGCGGGATACCGCTGATCTCGAACTGACCGTGCTTGCCGGTGATCTCGATCCGATAGCCGAGCTGCTCCAACCGGGCACGGAAGTCGGCATGGAAGGCGGCGCCGATCGTGCTCGAATGCTTCCACAGCGCCGAATTGTGGAGGGCGACCCAGCGACCGTCACCCCGCTGTGCGGCATTCGCCACGACGACATGAGCGTGGGCCTGCGGGTCGAGCTTCCGGCTAAGGTCATGGTAGAAGATCGCGTACACCAAGCGACCGGGTTCGATCACCGCGCCGGCCTTGCCCCACCGCACCTCCCCGAACCGCTCCTCGGCCCACGCCATGGTGCTCCGGATCGCTTCCGCAAACGCTGGCATGACCCGCTCATCGCGGCCGATCATGGCGACCAGCGATACCGACTTCGGCGCGCTGAACGTCAGCTCGAACCCCGGCGCCCGCTCGCCATTGCCCCCTCTCGCAATAACGGCCCCGTTGGGCAGTTTGCCGTCCAGCACCTCGGCGAATTTTCCGGCATTCACGGTGCCGGACAGACCGAGTTCCTCGGCCCCTCCCCCGCCCCACTCGGAAGGCCCTTCCTGCTCCCCGGTGTAGTAGTTGTCGGCCGCATAATAGCCGGCGGCATCACCGCCGCCGGCGATCGAGTTGGGCCGGACGGTCACGGCGTCGTGCCGAGCAGAGGCGGAAAGGTGAGCCGGCACGGAAACGGCTTCTTCATGCGCTTCGCGTGGTCCACGCATTCGGCGTACCGGACCCGGTATGTATCATCGCCGAGAAGGCCTTTGGTCTCCGCCATCAGCTCGCCTTTCGTGCGCCCATCGCCTGCCAGGCTCCATGCCGCAGATGCCGAGTCACTCTCACCCAGAAGGCGGATGGAAAGCCAGCGCGTCGGCGCCGTATTCGCGAAAAGTAGGCAGATCAGAACAAGTCCGGCGATGCCAAGGGCGGCACCTGCGCCAAGCTTTGTACGCGTACCCGACTGACGCTTCTCGATGCGATCGAGCTGCTTCCCGAGGCTCTTCGCCTGCTCCTCGACGGCTTTGGTGACATTGAGAACCGAGGCGGCCAGAGCGCCCTGCGCTTCCTTGAAGATGGTCGTAAATTCGGCCTGGAACTTGGCGATCATGTCGCGGAGATGTCCGGTCCCGCCCGTCTCCTTGATGGTCGTCTTGATCGCGTCGAAGCCTGCGTTCAACGCGCCGGGCAGATCCTTCGTTTGCTGGGCGATCAGGGCCGAGACGCGGCGCGTGATCTCGCCGATTTGAGCGGTCTGTTCCTCCATGCGATCGGCATGGCGGCGCTCACGTTGCTGACGCACCGACAGGGCTGCTTGTGCCTCCCTGTCGAACATGGTGGTGACCGCCTGTTCGACGAGATCACGGATGGGAATATTGCGCCGTTTGGATTCGGCATCCAGGCGGCTGTGGACCTTACTGGAGACGTCGATCCGCCTGCGGCCGGCATCGGTCATCGCCGCAGCATCCCGCGCGCTTCGGCCAGCATCCGGGTTGCCAGGTCGGTCCGGCGCTGCCGCATCTCAGCCAGCCCCTTCTTGCTCTCCGGGCCACGCCCGACCTGCACTTCCGCGACGACTTCCAGGCCGGCACGAACCTTGGTGAGCTGGTCGAGCAGGATCTCGTCGAGCGGCAGCAGCTCGTCCTCGAGTGAGCGCACCAGCGTGTCCGCCACCCAGGCGCTGCGCGTCTTGCCGACCTGGCCCGCGCGGCGCTCGATGCCGGCAAGCTGGTCGGGTTGCAGGTACACCGTGATCGGTACGCGCGCCATGCGGACCCCCTTCTACCCCGGAAGGGAGTGTGCATTGCGCATAACGGGCGCGCAAGGAGGAAGTGCAGAGCAGCGCCAGAAGAAACGCTGCAAATCCGTGCTCTAGATGCTCTGTGGACCACCATGGACCAGACGGTCCGAGCACAGCATCTGCGTCGGACCATGCCGCTCAACGACGCGAATCTGCCCTTTTTCGCACCCCGTCAGGGTGCATCGGGTGTGCCCCTACCCTTACTGCTCAGTAAGCTGGCCGCCGTAGATGATGTGGTTCTTTCGGGCGCATCCCCGGATTCCGGCGGAGCACACGGGCCGGCGCATGAGCCGGCCAGCCGACTCAGTCTTGCCCCGCCTGACGCAGGCTTGCCCGTAAGGCTTCGAGCGCCTCCTCGCTCAGCGTTTCAGGCGTCAGCACCAGCCGGTCCCGCATGGCACGGCGCGTCAGCCGTATGAGGAAGGCCAGTTCCGGCGCCTCGAACGGGTCGTTTACCGCCAGCTCGCGCGACCGCTCGCCGTCGGTGATCGTGAGATGGAAGATGCGGGCTTCCAGTGCCGGCCAGGCCGGATCGGGTCGCGTGAAGAAGTCGATCGCGTCGGCATGGGCGAGGAGGTTGGACCAGTCCTCCGGAGCGATCTCATCGAGCGTGCGACCCTCCTCATGGTAGAGGGTTCCATGCGGGGTGAACCATCCCGAAATCCCAAGCGTGATGACGTCCGTCATGGGTCGGTTCCCTCCCCGTTGTCGGTCGGGCGCTGATGCTTGTGCCGGTCGTGTTCAGCACCGCTCGGAGCGTCAGGATGGCGCGGCATTGCGGCGGCCCCCGGATCGTTCCAAACCGTGTCGAACGCATGCTGAAGGCGAGCTGCAACAAGGGTGCATCCAGCCCGGTCGAGCAACGCCAACGCCAGGCGCATCAGCGCCAATGCCGTCCTGACATCGTGGTGTTCGACGTCGCTCATCGGCGGGCGTGATCCGGGTTAACGACGGGCCGATGGACATTGCCAGAGCCATCCTGTTCCGCAATCGGTCTGAGCTCGAGATGCGGCATCAGGTTGCGTCGGATCTGGTCGTCGGTGCCGGGGCCGTACCAGCCGGCGCAGCGGTCCTCTTCCGAGAACCGGTGCCACGCCATGAACGCGACATCCTCACTGATGGCGATGCCGTCGGCAGCCAGGACAGCCACGATCCGAAGTACGTCATCACGGTAGTCGACGCGCATCCGCTGCTCCCATTCGAGCGGCTTCAGAACCGCCTGGTAGCGTAGCCGTTCGTGCCCGGATCGATCGGTCATTCGCCCTCTCGCGTGCCGCTTATTCCTGAGGGGATCCCGAGCCGCTCACGCTGCTCGTCGCGGGTCGCGTAGCGGTCGGACCTGATACCTACAATTTCCGTCCGCGAGCCATGTCCAGCGGTCACGAGAGCGGCCCGGATCAGCTCGCCGACGTCATGCGAGCCGGCCTGCGCTTCAAGGCTGGCAAGCATGGGGTAAGGCAGGTCCAACATGACCCGGATCATCCAATCTCCCGCCTCGGTGCGGGTCGGGTAACCGCCGTGTCCTGGCTCGCTCCAGTCGGTGCCGGCGAGGAGCAACCGCAGGTCCGTCGAAGGGTCGGCCGACGCATAGGGCGGGGTCTCACGGGAGGGCAAAGGCGTTAGTTTGAAGTCGCTCAGGTCGATGGTCATGGCGGGTCTCCGTTCACGGTTTCCAGTTTATGCAAATCGGGCAGATCGGCTCCTCAGAGTCCGTAGGTGCACGGCGTCGAGAAGGTCGGCGCCAGCGCATCACGCCGGGACCAGAAGGTGGATTGGCCGTTGGGCGTTAGCGTGGTCGGGGGCACCGCGATCTCGACCATGGGACCGCGGATCTGGACTACCGTGCCGCAGTTGGTGACGGTTCCGATCGCGAGGTCGCGTCGGAAGGCTTCGTGCCGGTTCTGCTCGGCCTCTCGGTCGGCGACGTAGCTGTCCTGGGTGCGTTGGAACCATGCCGCAGAGCGGATCTGGTCGGGGCGGCAGGCATAGACGGCGGTGCGGGTCGGGACCATCGACACGCGGCTCATTAGCCGGCTGCCCAGGTCGCCTTTCGTCGCCACCTCGGTCGTGTCGAATGTGATCGCGACGAAGCCTCCGAGGACCTGGTCCGGTCCACGCGAGCACACGGCCGACATGCCGGACCAGAAGTGCTTGAACTCGCCCCGGGGCGGCAGCCTGCGGCCGAGCGCGCGATCGCGGAAGGTGCGTGCTGCGTCCCCCTCCTCCGGCTCGAGCCGACCGCCCTTGGCGCTACACTCCTGAGCGAAGGCATCGCGGGCGCGCTCGGCTGTCGCCGAGCCGTTGGTGGTAATCTTCTCGGAGAAGAAGGAGTAGCCGATGATCTCGTCAGCGTCGTCGAGCAGCGGGAAGACCTGCGGCGACGGGCGGGTCCGAAGCGACCCGCTGGTCTTCACGTCGGTATCGCCGCCGATGGTGGTGAGAAAGTCAGCGACACCGAGTGATTGCTGCGCCATGGCCGGAACGCCCGCCAGAGCCGCTGTGAGCGCCGCTACGGCTCGAAACGTACCCTGCCCTGCCATGACCGCCTCCCCGTCGTCTGGAGGCGTTCTCCGGCCCGTGAGCCGGGTGTTAGCAACCCTGCATAGCACAAGGCGCCGCCACCTTTAGGCGGAGCCCTGGACATGCGTGACGGCCACCCGGCCAACACCTAATTGCTGACCGGCTGCTATGTCTTGAGGTTGCTACGCCTCACCGCCGGGACTGACCGGGCGGCGAACGGACGCTATCACGTCGGGAGCGCCGAGCAAATGCGAAGCGTGGTGTCTCGCCCTGCCCGATAGGCAGCGGCGCACGGTTCGGATCAGCTGCGCCAGCTCCGGTGCTTCGAACGGCTCCGGGACGGTCAGCACCCGTGAGTGGTCGGCATGCACGAGACGTATGCTGTACGTGCGCGCGTCAGGGCGGACAGGCGCAGTCTCATTCGGAACCGGGCGGGTGAAGAAGTCACTCGCCTCGGCCGCGGTGAGCAGCTCGGCGACCAGTGTCGGGTCGAGATCGGCGAAGTGGCGAACTCGCTCGCCAGCCCGGCCGGGAAAGTGCGCGATCCCGCCGGAGATCGTAATGCCGACCAGATCTCCAACCGTTTCCGGCTTAGAGCCGGTCACGCAGGCGCCCTGCCCTGCCTGGCGGCACGCCGCTCACGAGCACGACGGCGTCGTTCCTCGTCGCGCGCGACCTGAGCGGCGTCGATCACCGGTGCTTCGACAAGGCGAAATCCTTCCGCTCGCCGTGCAGCTTCCCTTCGTCGAGCTCGCTCTGCCTGAACCTCGAATCTCAGATCGGAGCGGGTGACCACGTAATCCAACTCGTGCTCATGCTGCCTGATCAGCGCGGCCAGCGCATGGACGGTCACCTCGTGGCCCACGGCCGCATCTAAAGCTTGTAGCCAGCGAGGTGACGCGTAGCGGTGACGTTGGACCCAAACATCGCGGCTGAGTTCCAGGCCTACTACCAGCGCCCATGCAACCGCATAGAGGCGGCTCGCTACCACAGGCGTCGTTCCGGTCACCTTGTCGACGACGGTGAGCGCGATCAGCCCGGCCCAGAAGGTTAGGATGCTGACCACCGGACACGGGTAGGTCCGGCTGACCTCCAGGCGAGCGACGAAGCGATCCAGCACCGGTATGGAAGCTTCCCTGTCCGCCGATGCACACTTCTCAGCAATTCGGTCGTCTTCCATCGGATCGCGCTCGCAAAAAGCTAGACGCGTGATATACGCTTTACGTATACTAGGCAAATGGTAGATGCCTGGTATGCGTTCTCCTGCTTCGTCTGACCTGCATTGTCGCATCGTGCACCTGCTCACAAAGGCACGCCGTGATGCCAAGCTGCGGCAGGTCGATCTCGCTGGGCGGCTAAGTTGGCAACAGGCCTACGTGTCGCGGTACGAAACCGGCGAGCGCCTGCTTGGCGTTGACGAGTATGTTGCCGTGGCATTGGCTATCGGGGTCGATCCGGTCATGTTGTTGAAGCAAGCTCTCGAGATTTCAGTTGGTAAGAGGGTTGACGAGCGACCAACTGAATAGCGGGCATCCGCTTGGTAGGTCGTGCCGGTGCGATCGACGAGGAGCGAGGCATGGACATGGTTCGTCGCAGACGCCGACATTACCCCATCCGTCCTTCGTCACCGCGTTACTGCACTGACTGGGGCCTGGATCGATCGAGCAAGTCGCTGCCCGGTCCTGACGATTTACGCTAGCGCACGGCACTGTGGACGCAATGCGACGCTAGAGCCTGCCTTTCTGAATCTCCAAAATTCAAAGAAAATTATTTCGCGGGGTTAGAGGGTTCAATGAGAGGTTAAGAGGTTAGGGGTGCCGCTGTAACTGCTCAAGTCAGCGACTTTCCACGATTCGCTTTCGAAGGTGCGTTCCCGGAGTATCGTTGCGGCGTTCCTGAAGGATCGATGCTCGCGTTCCCGATGTATCGCCTCGCCGTTCCGGGAGTGTCGATTAGCGTTCCCGGAGTATCGATGATCGACGGACGGGTGGAAAATGAGCACTCTCATTGAATCAGTTTGCGATGGCGTTGCGCCGGCGACGTTCAAATTGTCCGAATCTGCGGTGCGCCACGAGGCCGTAGGAAGGATCTGTCACTCGCCACGCGATACATCCGGAACGCCATCGTCCTTGCGGATAATCTCGATGCCCGTGGAACGCGGCTTTTGCGGGACCAGTCTGCTGCAATGGACGTCGACCTCTTGCCGCTCTTCGGATCCCTCCACGACGCGGCAACAGCTCTCGCTCACCAGGGTCGGTTCGGCGCCCTGCAAATCCAGGCTGTAGCGGAAACCACCGTACATTTCGGACTCCGGGAACTATCGATCCCCGAAGGTCTCTAGCATGGGTGCCAGTCGTAGCAGGCGGAGTCCGCTTTTCGCCTCCAGATCGCCGACGCGGCCACGGATGACGGCGTGAAAGTTCGCGCAGGCTCCGCCAAGCGCCCCGCGTGATCAGAGCCATCGCCACGGATGACGGTCCACCGCCATGCGCCACCTGATGCAGCGGCGCGAAGCCGGATGTGCTACCCGGCCGCGTAGTGTTGGCGAGCGCGGGCATTGCCCGGACCTTTTCAACAATCGTCGTCCAGTTGTAGCTCCGTGCCGCGTCTGCCAAAGGATCGCGTTGCTGCTCGATGTTCGGACACAGAACCCCGCGCTGGCGACGCCGTCCTATTCGGTGGCCACGAATCGCAGGTGATCTCTCTACCGCAGCGTATGCCGATTCTTAGCATCAAAGCGCCGCACGTAGCCGATGAAGGCGTTCTGATAGCTCACCGGGGTCCGGCCTGCGTCCGCCTCTATCCAGGTGCGGAAGTCAGCGTGGAGTGTCTGATAGTCCCAGCCGGGGCATTCGGCGCGCAGCGTTGCCAGAGTCGCGTCGGTGATCTCGCCGAAGGTGGCGCGGCCCGACAGGCTCTTCACGCTGCGGCGGATCAGGGCGGCGGCATCGACGCCGGGCTCGGCCGTCGGCTCAAGAGCGGGATCGGGCTTCGGGGCGGGGGAGGGTGCCTTGCCAGTCTTCGCTGCCTTCGCTGACGGCGCCGCCTTCGTCTCGCCTTCGCTTCGCCGGCGCATCCGCAACGCGGGTTCGCGCTTGCCATCGGGCTGCTCTATCGTCAGCGCATAGCCGGGCAGTTCGTCGCGCTCGGCGATCTTGGCGATCTCGAACTTGAAGCGGCGATACTGGCCCTCGGCGCCCGACTTCTCGAACAGCGTCGGCATCGAGATGGCGAAGCCCGCCTCGCCGGCGCCGCCCGCATGCTTGCGCGCGACCTTGTACAGCCAGCGCTCGCGCCCGCCGGTGATGTCGAAATAGGCGCGGTCGATCGACAGCACGCCGCCGGTCATCATCACGCCTTCCCAGAACCAGTTCGACAATTCGATTGTCATGCCACGCGAGCGCTCGGTCTTCTCGTCCACCAGCTGCGTCCAGCCGTCGAGCCAGCTGAACGTCGCCTCGCGGCGGTTCTCGGCACGGATATTTGTCTTGACCGTGGTCGACACCAGCCGGTCGAGCGCCTGGCCGAGCAGCTCATAGGCGCGACCCGTCGGCTGCCGCCCAATCGCGCGCAGCAGGTCGTAGGGCATCAGGTGGAGCTTGCGCGGCACGTCGTTAACGCCGCGGCGCGCCATGTCGGCGAGCATCGAGGCACAGTAGATCAGGATGTCCGCGTCCCAGATCGTCGCCATGCCGTAGTCGGGATTGGCCGAGACGTGGACCCACAGCTTGCCGTCCGGTGATCGGTAGTCGATCGGCTTCACACGCTTCGACTTTGCGAGGCTGAAGAAAGGCCGCTCCATCATTTCGCGCTGGTCGCGCAGCGGCAAGTCGGCAAGATAGGGGAGGAACAGCTCGAACTGCTCGGACACGGCCTCCCGGCGCGCGCGGGTCATGCGATGTTTCCCCGGGGAAACATCGACCAGCGGTTTACAAAACCGATGCTCCGCCCCTGCATGTTTCCCCGGGGAAACATCAGCGCTGGAGTCCTTTCCCGGTCGCCTCGAGGTGGGCCAGTGCATCGCGCAAGGCGGTCATCAACTCGTCCGTGTCTGCGCCAGAGCCCGCGTGGAGGCGGATCGTCACGCCTTGCCGGTTAGCCGACTGTACCGTCAGTGCGGTGCGCCCGTACTTGGTGGCGTAGCGGTACGGCTCCGGCCTTTCGTCACCGGACAACGCCTTTGGCGCGTCGAGCAGCCGCCGCAGCACGTCCGTGGCGGGGGAGGGGGGGGCGCCCGCCTCGCGACGTGCCGCCTGTTCCTTGGCGACCTGCCGCGCCATGGCGGTGATCGCCTTGGCCATGTCCTTGTCGTCTAGCGCCTGGGCGAGTGTATAGGCCGGCTTCAGCTGCACGTCGCCCGGCGAGGCGAAGGCGGCAATCACCGCGTCAGGGATCGTGGCGACCTTCAGCATCTTGGACAGCCAGCCCTTGGACAGCTTCAGCCGTTCGGCCATCCGCGTCTGGTGGTTGCCGTAATGCGCCTTCAGCGCGTCGAGATAGTTGCGGGCCCGCTCCAGGTCGGACACGTCGGCCCGCGCGCGGTTTTCCAGATCCGCCAGCCGGAAAGCCGCCTCATCATCCAGCTGCGCGACCTGCGCCACGAACTGCATGTCGGGATAGCTGTGCGAACGCAGCCAGCTGATCGACCAATGCCGCCGCGTGCCGGCGATCACCTCGAAATCGTGATCCGGATCGCCGTCGACGCGCCGCACCACCGCCGGCACCTTCTGTCCGCCCTCGGCGACGATCGAGTCGATCAGCTCGCGGCAATTCTCCTCCGAGAGGTGCGCGTAAGTGCGAGCGTTGCCCGGCCAGATGCGCACGCGCGCGGGATCGAGCAGCAGTTGGGTGACCTGCCGCACCTCGCCGCTCGCCACACGCGCCAGCGCGGACTCGCGACCGAGCAGCGTGGTCGTGCGCGCGCGTTCCGGGGGAGCCTCGCGCGCCGGGGCAGGGAAGGGAGCATTGCCTTGTTCGGACGCGTCATCTGCGAGCAGCGCCGCCAGATAGTCCGATTGCTTACGCGCCATGCCGCACCTCCCGTGCAGAACGTAAGTAGAACATGGCGTTGTAGGAAAGGTCAGGCCGCGGCATGGATCACCGCCTCCTCGCTGGCCGGTTCGACACGCCCCCAGCTTTGGCGCACGAGCTGCTCCACCTGCCGCAGCGCCTCGTCCAGATTGGCGCGGCTGCGCTTGTGCGTCTTGGGCGTGCCGATCGGCTTTTCCAGCTCGTAGACGGTCATCATCCGCATCGCCGCATGGCTGATCTCGGCCGATTCGAGGATCGGCACCGGGAGCAGGGCAGGGCCGAAGCTCTGCTCCATGATCGCGCGCACCATTGCGTGGCTGGGATCGTTGCCATCGAACTTGGAGCAGATCAGCCGGACGAACTGGTAGTCGACCTCGATGCCGGCGCCCGTCAGCTGGTGCAGCACCTGATCCATCATCGACAGGAATTGCACGGTGGAGCAGAAATCCGGCGTGGTGGCCGCCAGCGGCACCAGCAGCGCGTTCGCCGCCTGCATCACTGCCAGGCTAATCGTGCCGAGGGCAGGGGGCGGATCGAGCAGAACGATGTCATAGTCGCGCGCGAGGTCGGACAAACCGCGCTTCAGCTTGCGAAACCGCGCCGCCAGCACTGATCCGCCATCGCTGCCCGCTGCTGCCAGCTCATATTCAACGTCGAACAGTTCGAGATTGGACGGGATCAGGTCCACGTTCGGCCACGGCGTCCGCTTTACCGCGTAGAGCAGGTCCGCCTGGGTTGGGTCAATCGAGAGATACGGGTAGAGCGTCTCTTCCCGCGTAATGTTGAAGTGTGGGTTGAAGCCGAACAGGGTCGTCGTCGTCGCCTGGCTGTCGCAATCGACCACCAGCACGCGATAGCCCTGCACCGCGAAATAATGGGCTAGGTGCGTGGTGACGGTCGACTTGCCAACGCCGCCCTTGAAGTTCTGCACCGCGATGATCGCCGGCACGTCGAGCGGGGCGCGGGCAGGGGATGCGCCCAGCACCTCGCGCATCCGCAGCATTTCCTCGACCGTGTAGCCCAGCCGGCGCCCGCTCTCGGAGGCGGGGGCAGGGGGCAATCTCCCGTCATCTTCCGCCATGCGGATGCGGTTGGTAGAGCAGCCGAGCAGCTGTGCCGCCTCGGCGATGCCGAAGCGAACGTTGAGCCCCTTGCGGCTCTCGGGCAGAAACGCTTTGCGCCGGAGGCGTTCGATCATCCGCTCGCCAGCCTCGGCGAGGTCGCCGATCTGCGTCAGCACTGCACCATCATGTGCCAAGACAAAGCCCCTTGAACCTTTTCAGCAACGAACTTGCCAGATTTCATTCAGGGCGGCAAGAAGGCGGGCGAAGGGGACACAATGCCGATCCTGCACTGGCTGACACGCGACCGCGACGTGAAGGCGGCGGATGCCGTACCGTACCGCCTGCTGGAGCGCGACGCGGCGCTTTCCGCCGGCGCGCCCGGCAGCGGCAACATGCTGATCCAAGGCGACAATCTGGAGGCGCTCAAGAGCCTGCTGCCCAATTATCGCGGACAGGTGAAGTGCATCTACATCGACCCGCCTTACAATACGCGGTCGGCTGTTTCTGTCCATTATGACGACACGTTAGAGCACAGTCAGTGGCTGGCGATGATCTATCCGCGGCTTGAACTACTCCAAAAACTGCTCGCTGAGGATGGAAGCATCTGGGTGTCAATTGACGATCATGAGGGGCATTACCTCAAGATCGTGATGGACGAGGTGTTTGGACGCGGATCTTTCATTGCAAGCCCTGTTTGGCAAAAGCGTTACTCGCGTGAAAACCGAGAGGCGATCGGCGACGTTCACGAGTATCTGCTCGCTTATTCGCCATCACCTGAGCGCTTCAAAGCGCAACGCAACAAGCTGCCGCTTGATGAGGATCAGGCCAAGATCTATCGCAATCCTGACAACGCCAAAGAAGCAGACCCGAGTAAGCGTTGGCGTGGGCTTCCGATGACTGCGCAGGGCTACCGCCCAAACCAGATGTACGAGATTGTCGCCCCGAATGGTCGACGGCATACACCTCCCGAAGGTCGCTGCTGGTCGATGATTCGACCCGAGTTCGAAAAGCTAGTTGAGGCGAAGCGGATTTACTGGGGCAAGGACGGGAACGCACAGCCGAGCGTCATCCGTTTTCTTTCTGAGGTCGAAGGATTGGTGCCTTGGACATGGTGGCCACATGGCGAGGTCGGCCATACTGACGAGAGCAAGAAAGAGGCGAACGCGTTGTTTGGCGCCGACGTAAGTTTCGGCACGCCCAAGCCCGAACGCCTGCTGCAACGCATCCTCCACATTGCCACCAACCCCGGCGACCTCGTCCTCGACTCCTTCCTCGGCTCCGGCACCACGGCGGCGGTCGCGCACAAGATGGGGCGGCGCTGGATCGGGATCGAGATGGGCGACCATGCCGTCACTCATTGCGCGCCGCGGCTGAACAAGGTTATCGCGGGTGAGGGCGGCGGCATCAGCCGGGCGGTCGACTGGCAGGGCGGGGGCGGGTTCGACTTCTACCGGCTCGGCCCTGCGGTGTTCGACGCCGATGGCACGATCGCCGCCGGCATCGCCTTCGCCCCGCTCGCTGCGCACGTCTGGTTCGCGGAGACCGGGACGCCATTCGCCGGAGCGGCCGCCACGCCGTTCCTGGGCCACCATGACGGGCAGGGGGTCGCGCTGCTCTACAATGGCATTCTCGGTGACAAGCGTCCGGCGGGCGGCAACGTGCTGACACGCGCGACGTTGGCGCTGATCCGGGAGGGGGCAGAGGGCTTCACCGGCCCGGTCACCATCTATGGCGAGGCGAGCCGGCTGTCGCCCGCGACGCTCACCGCCGAGCGCGTCATCTTCAAGCAGACGCCCTACGACGTGAAGGCCCGCTGATGCAGCTCAAGACCTATCAGCAGGCGACCCTCGACACGCTGCGTCGCTTTTTCGAAGCGGCACAGGCGCACGGGCCCAAGGCCGCGTACGAGGCGATCACGACCGAGCCGGACCAGGCCAGGCGGCTGCGCGGCTATGGCGGGCGCTACACGCCCCTGCTCGGGCAGGAGGGGATGCCCTATGTCTGCCTGCGCCTGCCCACCGGCGGCGGCAAGACGCTGCTCGCCGCGCACAGCGTCGCGGTCGCGCGCGATGCGTGGATCGGGCGCGACTATCCGCCGGTGCTGTGGCTGGTGCCGACCACGACGATCCGCCGGCAGACCGTGGACGCGCTGAACAACCCGCGCCATCACTATCGTAAGGCGCTGGCTGCCGCCTTCGGTGAGCCGGTGCGCGTGTTCGACATCGCCGATTTCACCCGGCTGACCGCGGCCGACCTGTCGCGGCACCTGTGCGTGTTCGTCGCCACCATCCAGACGCTGCGCGTGGAGAACACAGAGGGGCGCAAGGTCTATGCGCACCACGAGGCGCTGGAGCCGTTGTTCGCGAACGTGCCGAAGCGGATCTCGGGGCTGGAGCCGCTCGGTGCCGAGGTGGCAAAGCGGGTAGGGGGCCACCCGGACGACATACGCTATTCCTTCGCCAACCTGCTCCACCTCCATCGCCCGCTGATGATCGTGGATGAGGCGCACAAGGCGGTGACCGGCCTGTCGCGCGAGATGCAGGCGCGCGTGAACCCGTCCGCCATCATCGAGTTCACCGCGACCCCGCATCCCAAGAGCAACATCCTCCACGCCGTTAGCGCCGCGGAGCTGAAGGCGGAGCAGATGATCAAGCTGCCCGTCCGCCTGGATGAGCACCAGACCTGGGAGGGTGCGGTGACCGGCGCGATCGCGCGCCGCGCCGAGCTGGCGGAGAAGGCGGGCCGCGATCGCGACGGATACATCCGCCCGCTGGTGCTGTTCCAGGCCGAGGACAAGGGCCGCGAGGTGACCGTCGACGTGCTGCTGGAGCACCTCCGGTCCGTCCACCACATCCCCGCCGACAAGATCGCGGTCGCGACCGGCGACCAGCGCGGTCTCGACGGCATCGACCTGTTCTCGCCCGACTGCCCGATCGACTACATCATCACCGTCGAGGCGCTGAAGGAGGGCTGGGACTGTTCCTTCGCCTACGTCTTCTGTTCGGTCGCCAACATTCGCAGCGCGACCGATGCGGAGCAGCTGCTCGGCCGCGTGCTGCGCATGCCCTATGCGAGGAGGCGCAAGGCGCCCGCGCTGAACAAGGCCTATGCGCACCTCGTGTCCAAGTCATTCGCGGAGGCCGCGACGGCCCTCAAGGACCGGCTGGTCGACATGGGCTTCGAGGAGCAGGAGGCGGAAGCGTCGATCGAAGCGGCGCCGACGTTGGGAGAGGGGCTGTTCGGCGCGCGCGCGCGTCCGCTGCCGTCCGCGCGGATCGAGGTTGCGGCGGATGCGGGCACTTTGGCGGCGGTGAGGGCCGCCGCGCCCGATCGGCTCAGCGTCGAGGATGGCGCGATCCGGATCACCGGCTTCCTGCGCGAGGCGGAGAAGGCGGCGGTCTATGCCGCGCTCCCCGCGCCCGCCGCCGCCCATGTGCGCGAACAGGTCGCCGCCTATGAGGCCGAGCACGCGCATGAAGCGGCGCCCGCCGAGCTTGGGCAGACGTTTGTCGTGCCCCGCCTGATGGCGCAGATGCAGGGCGAGCTGGTGTTCGCCGATACGGACCGCCTGTCCGAGTATTTCGACTGGTCGCTCGCCGAGGCCGGTCACCAGCTTACCCGCGACCAGTTCGACGTGGCCGAAACCGCCGACGCCTTTCAGATCGACCTCGACGGTGATCGGCTCACCGTGGCGCACAGCGACGTCAGCGACCAGTTGCTGCTCGACGTGCCGGTCGAGGGCTGGACGGAGAGCGGGCTCGTCGCGCTGTTGGCAAAGGCGGTGCGACAGGATGACGTGCGCCCCGCCGAGCTGCTGGCGTGGCTGGCCGATGTGGTCGGTTTTCTGGTCCGCGATCGCCATCTGCCGCTCGCCGCGCTGATGCGCTGCCGCTTCATGCTCGCGCGGCGCCTGCGCGATCGCATCGCCGCCGTTCGCCAGGCCGCGCGTGAGCGGGCGTATCAGAGCTGCCTCTTCGGCCCCGACGCTGCGCCGACCGTCTCGGTCGAGCACGGCTTCCGCTTCGCTGACGGCATGTTTGATGGCGTGCCCGCCTATCGGGGCAGCTATCGCTTCACCAAGCACTTCCTGCCCGCGGTACCTGTTTTCGACAGCGGCGAGGACGGCGAGGAGCTCAGCGCCGCCAAGCAGCTCGACGCGGTGCCGGAGGTGGACGTCTGGGTCCGCAACGTCGCGAGCCATCCCGCCGCCTTCTGGCTGCCGCTGGCGACGGGCCGCACCTACCCCGACTTCGTGGCGCGGCTGACGGACGGCCGCCTCCTGGTCGTCGAGTATAAGGGCGGCCATCTCGTCCGCGACGCAGCCGAAAAGCGCCTCGCCGGTGAGCTGTGGGAGCGAAGCGGCGGCGGCCTGTACGTCTTCGCCGAGCGGGAGCGGGACGGGATGAACGTACGCGATCAGATCCGTCGTGCGATCGGCCGTGGGTGATTGGCGGTCGTTTGGCAAAGGGCAGGGTTGGGTAGGAAAACGGACGGGGCGGCTTGGACAGACGGGAACGCCTTCATTCACCATTCACGCCGGCACTCACGGCAGCTACCAGCTCCCACACCCCTCATCGAAGTGCATGTTGGCTCATCCCGGCCAGACATTCTGACGCGGGTTTCTGACGCCTGCAGCAGGACAGACAAATTAAGCGACTCTCAATCTTTTGTTGAAATGTACGCCGCAAAGACGTACATGTGCGTGAAGGTTGGATGAGGTGTGCCATGCTTGGCTTTCAGGATCAGGTCGGCGCCGTTGAGGAGCGCAGCAGCGAGCGGATGAACTTCCGTACCAAGCCGCGCATCAAGCAGGCGATTCAGCAGGCTGCCGCTCTTTCCGGTGTGGACGATTCCGTCTTCACGATGAACGCGGCCTATCGCTCTGCGATGGAGACGATCGCGGCGCACGAACGCACCACCCTGCAGCCGGTCGATCATTCGCGCTTCTTTGCGGCGCTCGACACGCCGCCGGCACCCACCGAGCGACTTCGGGCAGCATTCGCGCGGCATCGTGAGACGATCGTCAGCAGGTGACGGCGACAGAGGACGCAAAGCTCTTCACCATCGAACCGCTCGATCCTGCCAAGCACGATCGAGCGGCCTTTTCCTGTGGCATCACGCAGGTCGACAACTTCTTCCGCCGGACCGCGAACAAGCTCGCCAAGGCGGATAACGTCCGCACCTTCGTGATGGTCGGTGCCGAGGGCGAGCTGATCGGCTTCTATGCCACCAACGCCCATGCGATCGACTATACCGAGTTACCCGATCGGTTCGCCCGCAACCGCCCTGCGCATGGCAGTATCCCGGCCGCCTACATTTCGATGATCGGCGTCGACAGCCGCTTTCAAGGGCAAGGCTATGGCGGCGATCTGTTGGTCGATTGTCTCAAGCGCCTGGCCTTGGCGGCCGAAGCGTTGGGGATCGCCGTCGTCATGCTGGACGTGTTCGACTGCGGCGATGCCGAGAAGGTGGCGAAACGCATCGCGCTCTATACCGGCTATGGCTTTGAGCCGCTGCCCTCCAACGGCTTGCGGTTGTTCCTGCCGATCGCGACGGTTCGGACTCTTACGCAAGCGGATGCGTAGGCTGAGAATTGCTGACGCGTAACTTGCCCAGTTCAAAGCCCCATGCTGCGCGGTCCTAATCAAGCATTTGATCTTTCAGCGTCAGAAGGGCGAGCACATCATTCCCAAAGCCTTTGACGCACTCCTCGGTCAGCTCAAACCTATCGGCGCCCCGGCGATCGAACCATGCGTCCGCCCCGATGATCGTCGGCCGCGACCGATCAATCTTTCCATACAGCACGTCCATCGCGTCTGACTCAGGATCGAGATCATCACGGGGAAACCAGTGATCCGGAATGCCGCCATTGCGTCGAAACCATCGGCGTCCGTTCTGACCGTGGCAAACGATCATACAGGGCCAAGGACTATGGTCGATAAACCTTTGCGCCGTCGCCAACCGGCTGGTGGAAAAGGCAGCCGCCAGAGCGTCGATTGCTTCGAATGACGGCCGCCGGTGAGCGGCAGCAAGCGGTCGAAACAGATAGGCCGACATCAACAGGTCGGCGGCATAATTATCAGCTTGCCGCTCAATGCCGGCACCGCCCTGGCTGACACTTCCGATCTCACTCGCCCTGCAGACCGACGACCGGCCGCGATGATGCTGCCAGTGGCCCAACTCGTGCGCGATCGAGAAGCGACGGCGACGCGGATCGCCATCGCCTTTCACAGTGATGATCGCCTGATTGCGAAAGCCGATGATCCTGGCTTCACAGCTCTCCAGAATGCCGTTGCGCACCTTGGCACCCATCGTCCAAGCGATCGCCTCAATATCGATCTCATCCGGACTGGTGACGCCGAGGGACTGCAAAAGCTTTTCGGCTTGACCAAGCCCCTTCAAATCGGATTGCCGTCTTCGTCGATGGCACCAAGCTCTCGCAAATCGGCGAGTATATCATCCATCTCTTTCTCGGTAATGCCTTCGCCGTTGCGTGCGGCCATCGTCAGCCGGCTTTTCAGCTTGCTGTCATCGTTGGCGAACCAGGCAAGGACGGCCGCTCGATCCCTGAGAGGAAGCTGATGGACTTGCCCTCGGCCCGTTCTGGCTGCGCGATCGATCTCTGCTCGCGCAGCCTGAAGGCGCGACTTTCCAGATCGGGCGGTTGCGGTCGAGATTATCGCGCGGATACGGTCGGCTTCATCCTCGACATTCAGTCCTTCGGCCTCGACCTCCGCCAGTAATTCCGCGTCCGACATAGCCATGATGTCTGCGACCAGTTCATCCGCCAGCCGATCGATCGGAGGGGTAGGGCGCCCCGCGCCGCTCACGATGACCATCCATTGGGAAAAGCCGCATCTATCTTGCGGCGGACACGGCGTCGGATAGTGGCATACGCCGTCATATCGACACCGATCATGGTCATGATCTCCTCCTTCGGAAGGTCGTCCAGATACGCCCACAGGAACAGGGTTGCTTCCTCATCATCGGCAAACAAGGTTTCCAGCGCATTTCGCCGAGCCGACGCATCTTCCCGTGAAAGCGCCAGTTCCTCGACATCGGGTTTCGTTTCTACCGGCTCATGCAGTAACCGGCCTTCGGCATCAGTGGCATCAGCCGATACCAGTTCGGGTTCGACCTTCTGTTGCCTAGCGGACGCGCGGCTGCGCATGACGCCAATCAGGAATGCCACCATTCCCATCCTGCGCGGGCAATTCCGAACACCCTCGATCGTCTGACATACAGCTTCGTTGAGCAGGTCGTCGGCTTCACACCCTGCGGCAAACGCATATTGTCGTCCCGCCTTCCTCAGTCTGAGAAGGTCGACCGAGGTCAGGCGTTCGATCGCCTGCCGCGCTTCCGCAAGATCAAGGGTCGGTTCGCTCACTCAACTCCGCCGCTTCCTGACGGAGTAGGCTGATTTTCAGCGCGGCTCAGACACAACACGAAAAAATCGTGTCAGGATGTCCGAGAGCACCCGCCGTTTCAGCCTACCCCCTTTGATAGTCAATGAAGACGATCGGGAGCGGCGTCGCAAGCCGTCTTACCCTTACAGCGCGAGGAAGGAGGTAGAATTATGTCCGGAAAGAACCAGCATGTCGTCCCGCACGCGGGGTGTTGGGCTGTTCGCGGCGCCGGCAACGGTCGTGCGACATCGATCCATGACACTCAGCGTGACGCGATCGATGCTGCACGAGGCATCGCGCAGAACCAGCGCAGCGAACTTCTGATCCACGGCCGCAACGGTCAGATCAGGGACCGCGACAGCTACGGCGGGGACCCGTTCCCGCCGCGCGGCTGACCTGATGGGCGTGCCGGAAGGCACGCCCCGTTAGCCAATCAGTACCTCCGCCCTACCACCATCGGAACGCAACGATGATCAAGGTCTTCCTCTCCCACCAGTCGACCGACGCCGTCACAGCTGCTGGCGTCGCACGCAGGCTGAAACAGCAGCACGACATCGACTCCTACCTTGATGTAATCGACCCTTACATAGGTCGACCCGGGGAGGATCTTGCAGCCCACATCCGCAGCGAGATGGGCAAGTGCACCCAGCTCCTCGCAGTCGTTTCGGATGCGACCAAGGCGTCGCAGTGGGTGCCGTGGGAGATTGGCGTGGCGACGGAAAAGGACTTTCCACTCGCCACCTACGCTGCCGCTTGGGCGACGCCGCCCGAGTTCCTGCGCAAGTGGCCTTACCTACGGTCGGACGCTGATCTCGACCAGTATGCCATCGCTTCCAAGACGGCGCGCCGCGTGCTGATCAACAAGCGCACGACGCTGAACGAGAGCACTGCGCGCGCGTCCTCGACCCGCGACTTCTACGCCACCCTGCGTGCCGGCCTTGGCCAGTGATGCGCACCATAAGGAGCATGCCATGACCAAGACCGTGTTCGTCGCGTTCGCCATCGAGGACGAGCGCCAGCGCGACTTTCTCAAGGGCCAGTCGCTCAGTCCGCGTCAGCCCTATGAGTTCATCGACATGTCGGTGAAGCAGCCGTACGATACGCAGTGGAAGGAAAGGGTCCGGACGCGCATTCGTCGCTCGGACGGTGTGATCGCGCTGGTCAGCGCGAACTCTCTCACCTCCACAGGCCAGAAGTGGGAGATTGCCTGCGCAATCGAGGAAGGTAAGCCCGTCCGCGGTATCTGGGCCTTTTCGAATGATCGTACGGTGCTGCCGTCAATCAAGACGCTCGCCTGGAGCGACGCGAACATTTCCGGCTTCATCGACTCGCTCTAAGGCCAGACATGCGCAAGGCCCTCATCGTCGGCATCGACCACTACGACCACATTGGCGGCCTAAGTGGCTGCGTGAACGACGCGCACGCTGTGCGACAGGTGCTGGAGCGTCACGCCGACGGCACCGTCAATTTTGCCACGCCTCTCCTGCTAACCGGTACCGGAACGGATGATGTCGGCCGTGCCGCGCTAAAGGAGGCTGTGCGCGAGCTATTCGCCGATAATGCCGAGATCGCGTTGTTCTACTTCGCTGGTCACGGTTTTATCGAGGACACAGGCGGATTTCTCTGCGGCAGTGACTGCAAATCAGGCGACGACGGCCTGTCGCTCGCCGAGGTGATGACCTTCGCACGTAAATCGCCAGCGAAGAACAAGATCGTGATCCTCGACAGCTGCCACTCCGGCGTCGCGGGCAGCCGCACGGACACGCCCGCGCTCGCCGAGGTCGCGGAGGGCATGACCATCATGACAGCGTCCACGGCTGAGCAGTATGCGATGGAGGTGACAGGCGGCGGCGCCGGCGTGTTTACCAGCCTGTTCGTCGACGCGCTAAACGGCGCGGCCGCTAACCTCGTGGGCGACGTGACGCCCGGCGGCGTTTACGCGCACGTCGACCAATCACTCGGACCGTGGTCGCAGCGCCCAGTGTTCAAGACGAACGTGAAGAGCTTCGTCTCGCTGCGCAAGGCGCAGCCGCCAATCGAGCTCGCCCACCTGCAGGCGCTGGCGACCCACTTCCCTACAGCCGACTTCGTGTTCCAACTTGACCCATCCTTTGAGCCCGAGCGCAGCGCGGAGCAGCGGGCCGATGCATCGATCCCGGTGCCCGACCCACTCAACAACGCCGTATTCTCGGTGCTGCAGAACTACGTGAAAGTGAACCTAGTCCGGCCGGTCGGTGCACCACACATGTGGCACGCAGCGATGCAGTCGAAGGGTTGCGAGCTGACGGTGCTTGGTCAGCACTATCGGAACCTCGTCGAGCAGAACCTCATTTGAGCGGTATGGACACGGAGGAGATCAGCAGTCGCCTGGAGGCCGCCGTTGAGAAGCTCGCGGCCATGGAACACGAGCGCTGGGCGCATTGGCAACGCTATGTCCATTCGGTCGGCGAGTGGCAATCAGACGGCTCTCTGGTGATTGCTCCGGACCTGGTCGCACGGTGGGAGCGGCAGATCGCTACGCCGTATGCAAATTTGACGGAAGCTGAACGGGAGAGCGACCGGGAGCAGGTGCGTCGCTACCTGCCCGTGCTAAAGGCCGCGCTGGCGCGCTAGCGACTGATGCAGTGTCACAACCGCGCGGTTGTGCCCCTTGCTACCGTCCTGCAGTCCGCTGTCGCCGTAGGACCTCGAATGCTCCGCTCGCTTTGGCGAGCGCGACCTCAACCGCATGCAGGTCGGTCGCAAGCGCCAGTTCCGGTCGCGCGGCCATGGTGAGCACCGCGGAGAGCACGGCATCGGACTCTCGTGCCAGCCTCACCAAATGGTGCCCGCTAGGACCCACAACCCCGTTCAGCCAGTTTCGCGCCGTCCGGTCGGACGCTTCCGTCCATCGCTGGATCTGCTTGGCAGCCCCGGTGCCCGTCCCGAGCTCGGTCCGCAAAGCCTCGCTTACTGCAACGATATAGTCGGCCTCGGTCAGCCTCCCTCCCCCATTTGGAAATCGGCTGCCGGACTTTGGAAACATGTTGCCGCCCCTTTCAGGATAGTGGCGGCTGTGGGCGCGTGCGCCTCTTGGTTCAGAGGCCGCCGATGGTCATCAATTGGAACACGCCTGAGAACGACAAGCCACCGGATCCGCCGCGGGTGCGAGCGGCCGAGTATGTCCGCATGTCGACCGAGCACCAGCAATACTCTACCGACAATCAGGCCGCCGCGATCCGGCGTTATGCCGACACCCACGGCTATGAGATCGTCCACACCTACAAGGATGACGGCAAAAGCGGCCTCAACCTGTCGGGCCGCTCGGGTCTGAAGCTCCTGCTCGCCGACATCGAGGCGGGTCGCACCGACTTTCAGGCGCTGCTCGTCTACGATGTGAGCCGGCTAGGTCGCTTTCAGGATCCGGACGAGGCCGCCACGCACGAGCTTCGCATCCGTGCCGCCGGCATCCAGGTCGAGTATTGCGCCGAGCAGTTCCGCAATGACGGGTCGATCAGCTCGTCGATCATCAAGACCGTCAAACGCACCATGGCGGCCGAGTACAGCCGCGAGCTGTCCGTCAAGGTGTTCGCGGGGCAGGCAAACCTCATCCGGCGCGGCTACCGTCAAGGCGGGGCTGCGGGCTACGGCCTGCGCCGCCTCCTCGTCGACGTGAACGGCGATCCCAAGGGCGAGCTCGGCCGCGGCGAGCACAAGAGCATCGCCACCGACCGCGTGATCCTGGTGCCCGGCCCCGCGGAGGAGGTGGCGGTGGTCCAGGAGGTCTACCGGCTGTTCACCGAGGCCGGAAAGCCCGAGCGCGAGATTGCCGACCTGCTCAATGCGCGCGGTCTCGTCACCGATCTCGGTCGCCCCTGGTCCCGGGGCACGGTCCATCAGCTGCTCATCAACGAGAAGTACGTGGGCGACAATGTCTGGGCGCGGACCTCCTTCAAGCTGAAGCGCCAGCACGTCCAGAACGCCGAGGACGAGTGGATCAGGGCCGAAGGCGCATTCGCGGCCATTGTCGATCGGGCGATGTTCGTCCGGGCACGCGCCATCATCGACGCGCGCTCCGAGCGGCTCAGCGATCAGGCGATGCTCGAGCTGCTGGCCTCGATCTTCGCCAGCAAGGGCATGCTGACGGGCCTGATCATCGATGAAGCCGAGGATGCGCCGTCGAGCAGCGCATATCGCAGCCGGTTCGGCAGCCTGCTGCGCGCCTACGAGCTGGTCGGTTTCGCTCCTGATCGCGATTATCGCTACCTGGAGATCAACCGGAAGCTGCGAGAGCTGCACCCCAGGATCGTCGATGACACGATCGCGGCGCTGGAACAGGCCGGCGGCACGGTCGTCCGCGACACCGCGACCGACCTGCTCACCGTCAACGGCGAGTTCACGGCTTCGCTGGTGGTGGTGCGATGCGTTCAGACCGCGGCCGGTTCGCTGCGCTGGAAGCTCCGGCTCGATACGGCGCTCAGGCCCGACCTGACGGTCGCGGTGCGGATGGCGCCGGGCAACGAACTGCCCCGCGACTATTACCTCCTTCCCCGCCTCGACATGGGCGATGCCGTGCTGCGCCTGTGCGAGCATAACGGCCTCTCGCTCGACGCCTACCGCTTCGATGACCTGTCCGCCTTCCATCGCATGGCGGCACGGCGATCCTGGAGAATGGCCGCATGAGCACCGCCAGACCTGCCCAGCGCGTGGAGTGGATCCCGCTCGATCGCATCACCATCGTCAACCCGCGCACCCGCAACAAGCGCGTGTTCAAGGAGATCGTCGACAACATCGCCCAGGTCGGCCTCAAGCGCCCGATCACGGTCACGCGTCGCATGGAGGCGGATGGTCCCTTCTACGACCTGGTCTGCGGTCAGGGACGCCTCGAGGCGTACCGGGCGCTCGGTCAGGGCGAGGTTCCGGCGCTCGTCGTCTCGGCCGATGCGGAAGACTGTCTGATCGCCAGCCTGGTCGAGAATTGCGCCCGGCGCCAGCACAGCGCGATCGACCTGCTGCAGGATATCGGCGGCATGCGGGAGCGGGGCCACAGCCTCCCCCAGATCGCCCGCAAGACAGGCCTGACGCTCGAATATGTCAGTGGCGTCGCCCGCCTCCTCGAGCAGGGCGAGCAGCGGCTGCTGCGGTCGGTAGAGGCGCGCGCGATCCCGCTCAGTGTCGCTGTGGAGATCGCCGACGCGGAGGACCATGATGTCCAGCGCGCCCTGCAGCTCGCCTATGAGAAAGGCACGTTGCGCGGTCGCAAGCTGCTTGCCGCGAAGCGCATCGTCGAGGATCGGCGCCGGCGCGGCAAGCATCTCAAACAGCATACCGGCAAGCCCTCTCATGGACAGAAGCTCTCGCCCGCCGCGCTCGTCCGTGCCTATCAGGACGACGTCGATCGCAAGCGCGCCCTGATCCGCCGTGCGGACACAGCGCGCGATCGGCTCCTCCTCATCATCGAAGCTCTTCGGCGACTGCGCTCGAACGAGCAGTTCGCGGCCCTGGTGGAGGACGAGGACCTCGCTACCCTGCCTGAAAACCTGGCGGTCCGCCTCGACCGGATGGGCGCGGTCTCATGAGCCCGGGGCCGCAAAGCATGGCCGTCAAACTGGCCTTCGAGGAAGCCAGCCTGCGCATCCCGATCGACAGCATCATGCCGCTGCGGGCCTCCTCCGCGGCCGTGAAGAAGTCGGTGAAATACGGCCAGATCGCAGCCTCGATCGCCGAGGTCGGGATCATCGAACCGCCTGTCGTCGCGCGGGACGCGACCGATCACGGCCGCTATCATCTGCTCGACGGACACCTGCGCGTCGAGATCGTGCGGGAGCGGGGCGAAACCGAGATCGTGTGCCTGGTCGCGACCGACGACGAGGCCTTCACCTACAACAAGCGGGTCAGCCGGATCGCGACCATCCAGGAACACCGGATGATCCTCAACGCGGTCAAAAAGGGCGTCTCCGAGGAACGGCTCGCCCGCGCCCTCAACGTCGACATCGCGAGCATCCGGAAGAAGCGGAATCTGCTGGTCGGCATCTGCCCGGAAGCGGCCGACCTGCTGAAGGACCGGCACATACCCATCCACGTGTTCACCGAGCTTCGTTTCATGAAGCCCGTCCGTCAGGTCGAGGCGGCCATGGCAATGATCACGATGAACCGGTTCACGGTCAGCTATGCGCGATCGCTGGTGGCTTCCACGCCCGACGATCAGCTCGTCGCCGGCAAGCCGCGGCGGGTGCCGGGCCTGACCGAAGACCAGGTCGCGACCATGCAGCGGGAGAGCGAGAATGTGGATCGGCAGCTGCGTGCTGTCGAGCAGAGCTACAGCGCCGACCAGCTCGATCTCATGCTGGCCGCCGGATACGTGAACCGCTTGCTCGGCAATGCCCGCGTGGTCCGCTACCTTGCCCAACACCATGCCGACATTCTGGCCGAGTTCCAGAAGCTGAGCGACCTCCAAAAGGCAGCTTGACGTGCCGTGACAACCGCAATGCCCTCGCTTCTGGTGCTCTGGTCTGAGCGCAGTGAGAAACCGAAATCGGACCAGCTGAATGGGACAATTGTTCGCAGTTGGCTACTTCGGGTCTTTACGGTTAGCTTAGCGCAACAGCATCGGCCTATGTCTCTTTGAGCCACTCGTTGAAGGGCTGGCTCACAAGGGTATATCCAAAAACGCCTCATAGGAGCGACGAACTGATGGTAGATGGCGGTGTGCGAGCGGCGCGGGTGTACCTGCGGGTGAGCACGGACGAGCAGGACCTCACGCGGCAGGAAAGCATCGTCGCCGGTGCTCGAGCGGCCGGCTTCTATATCGCTGCCGTCTACCGGGAGAAGGCGTCCGGCGCTCGACCCGACCGGCCGGAGCTGCTGCGCATGGTGGCGGACCTGCAGCCGGGCGAGGTGGTGATCGCCGAGAAGATCGATCGGATCAGCCGCCTGCCTCTGTCTGAGGCCGAGCTCTTGGTCGCGACTATCCGGTCGAAGGGCGCGCGCCTCGCGGTGCCGGGCATTGTGGACCTCACCGACTTGGTAGCGGACAGCGCCGGCGTCGCGCGGATCGTGCTAGAAGCGGTGCAAGACATGCTGCTGCGCGTCGCGCTCCAGACTGCGCGGGATGACTACGAAACGCGGCGCGAGCGGCAGCGGGAGGGCATCGAGATCGCCAAGCGGGCAGGCCGGTACACCAGCCGCAAGCCCGATCTTGCCCATCACAGGCGGATAGTTGGGCTGCGCGAGGCGGGCATGAGCATCGCGAAGACGGCGGTCCTTGCCGGATGCAGTATCGCCCACGTCAAGAGAGTGACCGCGCTCCACCGTGCAAAGACAGCTGCGGTCGCGCCGACCTCATGAACCGAATGGACCATGTATCCATGGCTCAACCTCCCCTGTTGAAGCCGTAGTCTACAATCCGGAGTACGCGATGTACTTCGACTGCGGTGCTTCGCCCAATTCTGGTCCCATGCTTAGTCGCGGTCCTGCAGGGTGCAAACGCCTTGCTGCGTGATTCGAACGTGAGCAAGAGAGGAAACAATGAGGATGCCGGTGAGAGGATGGTAAAAGTCGTACGCTGAGCACGGTGGCCGTCCCGTTTGGAATTATCGTCAGGACGGAGCCGCAGAACTTCAGGAAGGTGCTTCGCCCTCAACCGTACACCTACAGTTCGCCGGAAGTCAGCTCCGCCGACCCGACCTTGGCAGCTGCAAGCGCGAGCCGGCTTTATCAGGCCGAGACTCGAATGACGGTTCCGTGCGTCACGAACACGATCATGCCGTCCGAGATGCCGGTTACATGAAGGTAGCGCTTCACCTGACCGCGATACTGCTCGGTGGCGGCGGGATCCGGATCGACATCACTCTTCCAGTCGATCGCCGCGCGCGGCAGTCCGGACTCATCAAGATGCAACGCATCTACGATCCCGGCGGTGACGACTTCTATGCCGTCGACCTCCTCCGAAGCGAGAACCGGAAGCTCCGGCACGAGGCGGTCACGCATCGCTACGATCTCGGGGAGGGCCAGCGTGCGCACAACAACCCGTGCCACCTCCTGTTCGGAGATGCCGCTCGCCGCGGCCCCGGCCGGCTCAAGCCCGAGTTGCACGATCAGCTCGCGTGCCCGGTCTGCGAGGCGCGCTTCTTCGTCCAGGATTTCGCCCGTAAGCACTTCCTCGAACAGCTTGTGGATGATGAGCCCCCGCTCGCGCCCGCCTTGAACCGGCCCCGGTGGAGCAGCACCGGCCACCTCTCCGAACACCAGTTCGGGTTCAACCTGCGAGTGGTCATCTACCCCGCGCCCTTCGTCCCTGCTCGGCGCGCTCCAAGCGATCTTCGCGGTAGCGTCGACGATCGCGGTTGCTTCCTCCACGAAGCGCTCCCGGGTCTGCTGATTGCCGTCCTCGTGGATTCCGGCAGGCGCTTGGTCGGGATAAGCGTCGAGGTCGAGAACCTCGAGCTCATCAAGCCCGAAGTCGATCAGCCCCGACCAGCTGTTCGAGCCTGCCGCGACGTCGAGCCGTGGCAACACCAGCAGCTCGCGCGCGCGGGTAGCAGCCACATACCACAGGCGCGTGCGTTCGCGGTCCTGCTCGGCCTTCTCAGCACTGTGCACGTCGGCGTGGCCAGAGGGTAGGTTGCCCAGCACCGGCATGAACAGGATGCCGGCGTCGCGATCGATGACGGTGTTGTCGGCCGCAATCGTCGCCGTCATGCAGTTGATCGGGACGACAATCGGCCATTCCAGCCCCTTGGATGCGTGCACCGTGAGGAGCGACACCGACTCCTCCTGTGCGTCGGGCCGACCTTCGGCCGAGCGCGCCTCCCCGGCCCATGCGTCTGCCATCGACTGTGCAAACGCTCTCACGCCGCGAACGCCGTAAGGCCGGGACAGGCTCAGGAACAGGTCGACGTTGGCGAGTGGACGTTCGGCTTGGCCGCGATGGCGTTGCAGCAGGATCGCGCGTACGTTCAGCGTGTCGATCGCCTCGGCGATCAGCTGATGCGGGGTGGTCGCGTTGATCCGGCGCCTGAGCCCCTGAAGCTTGCCCAGCACGTCCCTCGCGAGGGGATGCGCAATCGCGTCCAGGTCCATGTTGACGTGCAGGTGAGGAAGAGCGCCCGGCCGCTCCGGTGCGCGCGGCTGCGTCCAGACAAGGTCGAGCAGCTCTTCCTCGGTCAGCCCGACCAGAGGTCCCCGGAGCAGCGCACCCAATGCGAGCGTGTCTCGGCCATCGGCGAGCACGCGCGCGATCGCGACCAGATCCTGCACCTCCTGCCGCTGGTAGAAGCCCTTGCCGGCCTGCGTGGCGACCGCGATCCCGCGTTGCTCCAGCGCCTGCTCGTAGCGCCACAGGTCCTTGCCGGTCGGCGCGAGCAGAGCGATGTCGCCGGGTCGGCACGGACGTTGCACCCCGGCCCGACGGTCGGCGATCTCATGGCTGCCGATCAGGCGTGCGACCAGCGCCGCGACCGCCTCTGCCTCACAGTCGCGCTTCCGGTCGGCCGACGCTTTGCCGTCCTCGCCCGCGCACGCGACCGGCAGGGCGGTGACGCACAGCCCATGGGCGGGATCGGGATGGAAGGGATCGAGCGCCGTGAACCCGGGCTGCCCCTTGTCCTCGCCCATATGCGGTTCGAACCGCTGGTTTACGAAGGACAGGATGCCCGCACAGGAGCGGAAGTTGGTCGAGATACTGAGCAGATTTTGTGCGCCCTGAGCGCGAATCGCGTCGCGTGCTCGGACATAGGCGGCGACATCGGCACCCCTGAAGCGGTAGATCGCCTGTTTGGGATCACCGACAAGAAACAATGCGCCGGGCCTGATCCGATACGTCTGCCAGTCGGCGGGATCGGCACCGTCCATCGGCTCTCCGCACAGGCGCCAGAAGATCTCCAACTGAAGCGGGTCGGTATCCTGGAACTCGTCCACCAGCACATGCGCATAACGCGACGCGAGTGCCTGCCGGACAGGCTCATGATCGCGCAGCAGGTCACGCGCGGCGAAGATCAGATCATCGAAGTCGAGCAAGGCCGCTGCGCGCTTGTAGGCGCGGAACCCGTCCGCCACGGGCGCGACCGCGGCCAACACCTCCGAGAGCACCCGCGCTGCGACCGCGTCCTTGAGGTCGATCCAGGCATCTCGCGCAGCGTTGTGCAGACGCTCGGCCTCGCTGTTCAACTCGCCACCGCGTGCCTTGGGCAGGCCCTTCAGCTTGACCGCAGCCTCCCACTTCCCCTTCTTCTGATACTTGCGCCAACCGGAGCCGGTGAGGAGCGAAGCGTCGGGCTCGGCGATGAGTAGCGCCACCAACGACTGAGAGCTTTGACCTTGTCCGGCCGCCACGAGCCGCTCGCTCATCCCGGCGAACGCTTCCGCTGCCGCGATGCTCTCTTCTTCCCGCGCGGGGGTGCTGGTGACGAAGGCTCTGTAGGCATCGACTGCGTCGCGTAAGGCGTCGATCAGAGGCGGGAGGGCGGGAGACGGCGGTCCTTTCAGCACGCGATGTCGACGCAACCTGTCGGCAACCTCTCGCACCAGAGCGAGTCCCCCCACCGGCTCGTGGTACACCAGCTCCGAAACCAGGCTTGGCAGAGCGCCGTCCAGCGTCGCACGCAGCCAGCGATCCAGCGTGTCACCGAACGCAAGTTCCGCTTCGACCGGGTCCACGAGGCTCGCGCCCGGATCAATGTTGGCCTCGACGGGGTAAGGTTTGATCAGGCGCTGGCAGAAGCCGTGGATGGTCGAGCAGGTGACCTCATCGAGGTTCTCGCACGCACCGGTCAGCGCTTGGCGCTGTTCGTCCGAGAGCCCGTGAGGGAGCGCCGCGCTCAATTCGCGCGGGATGCGGTCGGATAGCAGCTCTTCCACGAAGTCCTGCACGCGCGCGAGCAGTTCGCTGGCGGCGAGTTCGGTGAAGGTCACTGCGGCAATGCTTTTCGGCGCGACGCCGGCGGCGAGCATCAGCGCCACTCGCCCTGCCATCACGGCGGTCTTGCCCGAGCCTGCGCCGGCTTCGACGAGCAGCGATCGGTCGTGAGCGGTAAGCGCGGTCAGCCTTGCCTGGTCATCCGCAAGGACGGGTGCCATCACGTTCATCACTCCGCCTCCCAGACGAGGGTGGCATCGCCGAGGGCTACCGTCGCCGCCTCCTGCTTGCGGCGGCACCAACCCTTGTCCGCCATTGCCGGTAGAGCAAAGGCGAGGTCGTCATAATCGCCGCCCGTATCCGGGCCCGGGAGCGCTCGCCCGGCCATAAGGTTGGCACGTGCAGCGCGCAGATGCCCGGCCAGCGTGGCAAGCGTGCCGTTAGCGTCCTGCAGCGGCCGGGTCACCCCCGCGCGCGGATAGACGAGCGCCGCCTCCACCTCCATGTCATCGCCCAGAAGCGAGCGAACCGCATTGGCGTACAGGCAACGCTGGAGTTCACTTCCGCCGTCCAGCGTCACAGCGTCCTTCGGGCATTTGCCGCCCTTGTAATCGGTGACACGCGCCTTTGTGCCACAGTCTGACAGGTCCAATCGGTCCACGTAGCCGGAGATCCGGAAGCCGGTATCAGCGACTTCCACGACCGTGTCGGCCGCCCAGGGCAGGGCACCATCGGACTTGGCGGTCTGGCCGCCGAACGGCGCTTCGGCAAAGGAGCGTTGGCCGGGCAGGGGCTCGGGTCGGCCCTCGAGTGCAGCGAGCGCAACTTGCCGGGTGTCCGCCAAGGTCCGCTGCCAGACAATACCGGGCGGCACGGCCTGACCCGCCTCCCACATCGCCGCGACGTCCGCACAGGCCGCATTGAGCGCTGACACGCAGGCCTGTTCGTCGGCACCGGCCAGCCCCTGACCGGCTTCGAGCCGCCGCACGGCGTTGTCGAGCAGGTGGTGCAGCAACTCGCCCGACGCTCGGGCATCAAGCACGAGCGCTTCGTCGGCTGTGGCCGGAGCGCGGAGGCCGAGCGCATATTTCCAGCTGAAGCCGAGCGGGTTTCGCAGGAGAAGCTTGAGCGAGCTGGCCGACTGAACGCGGTCCAGCGCTGCGGCTAGCGTGGGGTGATCCGGGCGGACCTGTCCGTCGTGGGGCGTCACGTGCGACGAGCGCCAGTTCGTCCAACAGGTTGCAGCGGAGGCGGCCTGCGCCAGTTCTGAAGCATCGCCCGGTCGGGCTGTGAGCCGGTCCGTCTCGCTCATGGCGTGGTCGGGGCTCCGGTTCCGCCGCAGATAGGTAGGCGGCGGAGTTCCCCGAAGCAGCGGACTGGCCCCTAGTAGGCGTCCTTCCTCATCACGCCGCGCCCGGCTGAGCACGACCTGGCTGGCGGTGGTGGCCAGGATCGTTTCGAAGTCACGCCGGTCAGCAGCAGAGACGGGCAGGGGATCGAGGTCTGCCAGCGGCACGACGTGGTCGGGCACGAGCCGATCCTCATTAATACGCCGCGGCCACTGGGTTGACGTCAGACCGAGCAGGCGAACGAAAGGCCGAGGCGATGCCGCAAGCGCCTCAGCCGGCATCCAGGCGACCGACGAGCAGGGCTCGCTCTCGTCCTCGAGGCGGAGTTGCGCGATCGTGATATCGATGGCGGCCGGACTGCCGAGACCAAGCGCGCGCCGCCAGATGCGGCGTGCCGGACCGCTAAGCAGCTTCTCGCCCGTGTCCGCCGCAAGCGTCGTGCCTTTGGCCAACATCGCGATGATGTCGCGTAACTCAGGCGCATGGTCGACACCGTCGGGCCAGTCTTCCGCTGTAAGCCGGTCGATCAACCTGTCCCAGGCACCGGTCGAGTTGAGCGGCGCCTCACCCGGGAGCAGCCGCGTCCAGCCCGCGGGCAGCTGGGCCACCGGTCCCGCCTCGCTGCCGAGCAGTGACGCCAGCCGGCGGATGCGCGCCTGCGACAACCCGCGCACGAGGACATCGGCGAGGGCGGCCGCTGCCTGGCCCGGCCGGGTCGATACAACGGGAACGCTATGAACGAAGTGGATGTCGAGATTGGCATCGGCGCGCAGCGCGAGGAAGACATCGTCATAGGCGGCTGGCGCCGCGGACGCGATGGCGATCTCGTGGGGGCGGGCAACACCGCTGGCGATCAGCTCGCGTGCCCAGCGCATCGCCTCGACTGCCTCGTGATGACCGGTTGCACAGGTCACCGCTTCCAGACGCGGTCTGGCGGCGTCGGATCTGAGCACCTCGATGGCGGACCCGGCAAGCCAGTCTGGCACGGAACGGGAGCCCGCATGCCAGCGGACCGCTACCGCGTCGGCCAACAGGAACAGGAGTTCGCGCCAGCAGGGCGAGAGTTCGGAGTGACCGACGACGTCGATGCTCCCGAACAGGGCAGGGGCATGGGCGAGGCGCTCGGTTGCACGCGCGACGAGATCGCAAGGCCGCAGCATCGAGTGGGGGAGACGGCCGATGACGGCATCTTCGAGCGCGGCGATGGCGGCGAGGCGTGGGTGCTCGCCCGCACGCGCGGAGAGATCCACACCAGCGCGCCACGCCTTGTGCAGCGTGTCAGCCGCGGCACCGACAAAGCCGGGCAGGTCCTTGATACCGTCGAGCTCGCCCAAATCGCTGTCGGTCAACGATGCCTGGATCGCATCGCGCAACGCCTCCGGATCGATGCCGGTGATGAACCCACCCGCCAGTCGAGCCGCAAGCTGCTCCAATGTCATGACCTGGACGCCGTGCCGCTGGGCACGCGCTGCTTCCAATCTGATCTCACGAGCAGCCAGCCTGCCATGGGAGACGAATGTTTGGCGCTGCACTGACCACCCCACTTTTACGGCTATCGGCGTTTTCGCCGTTCCCGGCAGTCTAGCGGCAGCGGAACATAGCATCAACGCCAACTGCCCCGAGGCGGACTGAAGGCTTCAGAACGGACGAGGTCCGGGGCCCTGAACAAGCGGATTGCCGTCAGCCCGGTTGACATTATACCTAAATGGATATAGGCCTTCTTCCATCGTCAACGGAGATGGAGAATGCGCGAACTGGAGTGGATGGGTAGTAGCAGGGACGACCTGGTCGACATGCCCGAGGATGTCCGAAGCGAGTTTGGACACGGCCTCTACCTAGCCCAGCTTGGAATGAGACACGTCAACGCCAAGCCGTACGGCTCGAGTATCGAGCTAATCGAGCGGTACGACGGCGACACCTATCGCTGCATCTACAACGTCAAGATCGACGACGATATCTACGTTCTCCACGCCTTCCAGAAAAAGTCGACGAGCGGCATCGCCGTTCCGAAGCACCAGAAGGAAACGATCGAAGCTCGACTGAAAGCGGCTCAAAGATTGGCTGCCGAGAAGAGAGCGCAACGTAAACAAGCCTTGTAAAGGACCCCGACATGGCAGTCGAGCATGTGACCTCCAGTGGCAACGTCTTTGCGGATCTCGGCCTTTCGGATCCGGAAGGTCGTTTGGTGAAGTCCAGGCTCGCCGCCGCTCTCCAGCGTAGCATGGCCGAACTGGGGCTGACGCAGACCGCTGCCTCTGCTCGAATGGGCATGCCACAGCCCAAGCTTTCCAAGATCCTCCGCGGCCGTTTCGACGGCATCAGCGAAGCTTACATCACCGACGGGCTCCGGAAACTCGGCCACGATGTCGAGATTCGGGTCCGGCCGCGACATGAGGGGATCGGCGCGGTGCGGGTGCTGGAAACAGCCTAACCGCGTCGATCTGTCAGCGGCTCTCCTTGTGGGCGGCTAGAGAGTCTTGGGGGTGACGCTTGGCGTCTTTTGGAATGACCTATCTGTCGCCGGACGCGATGCGCGATGCGCGCAAATTCATGAACTCGGACTAGAAAGGGGTTCGGGACGAGATCGGGTTCCTGATCGTCCACCAGCGTTACGCCGATCGGTTCTTTCCCGGCACGTCGGTCCTGCATACCCGCTTGCGCTATGTCCTCTTCGTGCCCTGGCTCTACCGCGATGAGCACCTCAAACCAGCCAAGGGGCAACGCGCACAGGAAAGCGTGAAGCGGCGCGAGTATTTGCTCACCGGGCGCCTGATCAACGAGCCGGGCGGTGTGATCGGCAGCCGCAACTATCCCTCTCCGGTCGAGCAGCGTCCCAGCCAGGTCTATTGGGGTGCGCTGCAACGCTGGGGGCTGGTGCGCGAGCAGGAAGGCAGCGGTCCGCTTAGCCGCTATCAGGTCGAGCGGATGGTCGCGGGTAAGCCGGGCGCGCTACTGAAGGACGACGAAGGGACGCCGCTCGGAGGAGGATCCTGGCCGTTCGTCGTTCCGGAACCGGCCGACGATTGGTACGGGGAGGGCGAGGGTACGCTGAGCTTCGATCTCACTCGTAGCGAGCGGAAGTTCCTCGCCAAACGCCTGCGAAGCCTGACGTCGCCCAGAAATCCCGGGGCGAGATCGATCTTCTCGCTGCTGGTCGGGCACGACGTGTCGTCGAGCCGTACTGCTTGGGGTCCACAAGTCCGGGACCTTGCGGAAACCGAACGGCCAGCGCTTGAGCGGGCCGGCCACGCCGCTGCTCTCGCCGCGATCGGCCGCGGCGTTTACGCCGCCCAAGTGGAGACGCTGTGCGAGGAGCTGGACCGTAGCAAGCGCTCCGATACGCAACGCGCGGCACTGACCGGCATCGTCCAGCGCTGGAAGGCCCAGGCCGCTCGCCTGGACTGGCCAGCTTTTCTCGACGATATGACGGACCGGACCGAGTTGGCTCCCGTCGTCTCTGTTGCGCTTCAGGACACGCTCGCATGGGTACGCGCCGGACACACCGATCCGATGCGGTTGGAGCGCGTGTACCGTGACGCCGAAGAGGCGCGAAAGGGGCGACGAGCGCGGCTCTCACGCAGCCAGTTCGGCGTCGATCAGCGTGCGGACTGGGACAATGATCACCATCCGCTGGGTGCGCCGCTTCATTACCGCTGGGACCGGGTGCAGATGCTGCTGCAGGACCTCGTCGGCGCATGAGAAGGGCGCCGAAGGACTTCCCCGGCCAGGCCTTTCTTGAGCTCCTGCGGCCACCCAAGCTGACCACAACCCGCTTGGCCCTGTTCGCCGCCTACTCCGCCGACCCGATCGTTCTTGGGGGCGCTCTGTTGAATCTCCACGCCCGCGGCCGCGACAATGCGAGCGGCAACAAGTCCGACTTCGCCGGCGCGATCGAGGCCTTGCGCGAACGGGTGCGCTTCATTGTCCAGCGCGGGCGCATCCATCGTGGACCGAGGCTCCCGAAGATCGCGGCCGTGCTCGACCAGTTCGTGGTGGAGATGCCCTATCGGGAAAGCGCGAACAGCTGGCACCCGAAGGCTGCGTTGATCTGCTATCAAGCGGAGGGATTGCCACGGTTCTGGCGGCTTTGGGTCGGCAGCCGCAACCTGACCATGAGCCGTGACCTGGATCTCGGGCTGGTGTTGGACGGCGAAAGCCGCCGCAGGAAGGGGAGCCAGGTCGTCGATGGCATCGATGCGCTGGGTGTAACCCTCGCGCGCGCAGCCAAGCTGCCCGACGTCGATCCGGACGATCTCGCGAAGGAGCTCAGGGCCGTGCGCTGGATCGCGCCGGACGACATCGATGTGTCACGGATCGACCTCTGGACGCGCGGCTCGGAGCCGATCGCTCCGCTCGATGCGACGTCCGGAGACAAGATCGTCGTCCTGAGCCCGTTCCTCTGCGATGCTTTCGCACGATCCCTTGCCGATATGACCAAGGCAAGCGCGGACCGCACTCTGGTGACGACGCTGCCGGCGCTGCGCAAGCTTGGCAATGACGGCCGCGCGGGTCTTTCCGACTTCAAGTTGTTGGCGCTTGGGGCACCGATCCCGGACGGAGACGACGTCGCTGAGGTTGAGCTGATAGGGCGGGAGCCGGCAACGGACGAGGAAGACGAAGGTTCGGGCGGCGCTAGTCATTCGGGGCTGCACGCCAAGCTGTTCGCGGCGATCCAGGGCGAGCGGATCGAGATCGTCGCCGGCAGCGCCAATGCCACCGACCGGGCTTGGTCGGGCCGCAATGCGGAAGTCGCCGCCCGCTTCACCGGCGGCAGCGCCGAGATCGACGGCGTCCTGGCGATCGTCGGGTCAGCGACACCGGTATCCGATGCTCTCCTGCAGACGCTGACGGAAACAGAAGCTGACGCAGCCGAACTTGCTCTCGAAAGGCTGCGCTGGACGCTTGCGGACACGTCACTCAGCCTGGACCGCAACGGCAGGGAGTATCGTCTCACCTCTGGCGAAGTCGTGCCGCTGCCGCCCTCAGCTCAGTTGGAAGCAGGGCTCGCCACGATGGCGCTCCACCGCTGGCAGCCCGGCGTGACGCACATCGAGCTCGGAGAGGTTCCGTTGTCCCTGCAAACGGATCTTGTTCAGTTTCGGCTGACGATCGGGGATCTGCCGCCGGCGTCATGGCTCCTGCGCGTGCCGGTGGTCCCCTCGATCGACGCGGAGCGGGACGCTGCCGCGATCAGCCGCTTTCTGAGCGTCGACGGCCTGCAGGCGTGGCTGCGCGAGATGCTCGAGGGTGGAGCAGGGGCGGGGAGCGAGGACGACTGGGACACGGAGCCGGAAGCGGTTGCGCCCAAGCGGAGCAGCTGGAAGCATGACGGGCTCGCGCTCGAGGATATCCTGACCGCCTGGGCCAAGGACCAGACCAACAAGTCCGGTTCGTTGAAGCGTGTCGATGCCGTGATCGACCGCTATGTGGCTGCGGTCCTGGCTCATGGCGAGCACCTTACGCAGGCGGACAGAGACGATCTGACCGCCCTCCAGCAGACTTGGCGCATCGCGCGCGAGGTCCTGATCGCAAGATGAGCAGCACACCGCGCGCCTTTCAGAACGCGACGGTAGGCGCTGCCGTAGCCGCGCTGACCGGTAATGGCAGTCGCCGCTTTCTGGTGGCCGACGAGGTCGGCCTCGGCAAGACGACAGTCGCTCGGGAGGTCGTCCGGCAGCTGTCGCGTGGCGGTAGGAAGAAGTTTACGGTCTACTACGTCACCAGCAATGCCCGTGTCTCCGACCAGAACGCGGCGCGTCTGGTCGACTTTCTGGATGACAAGCGCGCCAGGCTGCGGGCCCTTTCCAAGGTCGATCGGCTGTCGATGATCCCGCTCGATCAACGGCCGAACGACAAGGAGCCGCCATCGCCGCTCCGGCTCTATTCGCTGTCTCCTCAGACCTCCTTCCCGCCCGAAGGCACACGACCGACACCTGGCGCTGCGGTCGAGCGTGCCTTTTTGAGCCTGCTGCTCGAGCGCGCCGTGCCGGGGATATTGGAGACACTCCCCGAGCGCTTCATCCAACAGCGCGCGACCGTAAGCTGGGAGGGCGCCTGCCGTACTGCGCAGCGGCTGATGGGCGGCATCGATCCGAAGCTTGTCGGCACCTTCCGCACCGCGCTCAAGTCGCGCTTCAATCCGGAGGGTAAACGTCCGGGTCTTCGCGAACGCATCGCGACAGCCGCACAGACAAAGCCCGAGGCGCGGACGCTGACGGTGTTGCGCCGCCTTCTTGCGGAGGCATGTCTCGAGGCGACCCCGCCGGACCTTATCGTCTTCGACGAATTTCAGCGCTTCCGCGAGCTGCTGGCACCTTCGAAAAGCGACCGGCTGGGGCGCGCCCTTCTTGGAATCGGCTCGAAAAAGCCTGCCATGCTGCTTTTGTCGGCCACACCCTATCGCCTGTATGGCGAGTCCTGGGACGGAAAAGACGGTCCTCAGGCTCACGAGGAGCTTTTCGACACGATCGAGTTTCTGACGCGCAGCACCGCCGTGCGGGAGGACGCCGAGCAGCTCTTTGCCAGCTTCGGCGAGATCCTGCGTGCGATCGGTGACGCAGAGGGTGACACCATCGATCCGCTTCTGAAGGAGCGTGCGGAAGCGACGCGCGACCGGATCGACCGCCTGCTGCGCCCCTGCATAGCACGTACCGAGCGCCCGCCCTCTATAGGCCTGGATCACCGCACCCGCCGCGATCCGCTGGCCCTTGCCCCCGGCGATCTTCATACCTTCCGGCACTTCGCCAGCAAGGTGTCCGACCGGAACAAGACCGCGGCCTCTGCCTACTGGCTGTCCGTCCCACTACCGGCGCAGGCGCTCGGGTCCCGTTACAAGATCGCCGACAAGGTCGAGTTCGGCCGCCAACCGGGCGTGCCGGTGCTGCGCTCTGCACGACGCACCGGCGACGGCAAGGACGGCTGGGGCAGCCCGAAGCTCCGAGCCCTTCGCGAGATCGCGCGAGCACCCGATCTCGCGCTCCCTTGGGTTGCCCCTTCCATGCAGTGGTGGCCGCTTGCAGGTCCCTGGGCGCACAGCCCGGCGCAGAAAACGCTTCTGTTCAGCCGTTTTCGCGCCACCCCGCAGAGTGTTGCATCCTTGATCAGCCTCGGTGTCGAGGACGCTTACCTCGACGCCGGACCAACCGCCCGCCGGCGACCCTGGGAAAGCAAGCGGCTGGCTCCGCAGTCCGGCCTGCCCGTGATGTCGTTGTTCCATCCATCGCCGTTTCTGATCCGGGCGACCGATCCTTTGAAGGGCAACCATTCGTCCGCCCGCTACGCGCTGCGCACGGTCATCGGACAATTACGGAAGGCGCTCAGGGATCAGAAGGTCGAGATCCGCAGCAAGCCGAAGAAGGACGCCGAACGGGCACGTCCGCTTTGGAACCTCCTTGCCGCGATCGAGCGAAAGTCCGGCGATTTCGCGGCATCCCAGGCGGCATGGAACGAGACGGCGGGGGCTGAGGCAGTGCTCGGGCGCATCGTCACCGAGCGCAACCACGTCGAGAGTATCGACTGGATCAGCGCCAAGGAGCTGCAACGCTTGGCCGAGATCGCCTTGGCCTCACCGGCGGTCGCTGTCGGCCGCGCACTGCTCCGGCACTTTCCGGCGGCCATCGAGGCAGACCACCTTTCGAAGCTCGTCTCGTTCTGCTGGCACAGGCTGCGCCCCTATCTCGACAACCGGGTGTTCTGGGGCCGGCTGGGCGACGGCAATCCCACCGAGGTGCTGATGGCGGCGGTCCGCGACGGCGGGCTCGAGAGCGTGCTCGACGAGCATTTTTGGCTAGCGCAAGGGCAGACCGACGCCCCGAACCTTCTCGATGAGCTGGCATCGGCGCTGCACGCCTCGCTCGGTTGGTTCACCTTTCGTGGGATCCCGACAACATCGAGCTCAATCCGCCTTCGTTGCCACGCTGCCGTGCCGTTCAGCGGCACCGAAAGCGGGGATGCCGAATCAGCACAACGCGCGTTGAGCGAGCCTGAAGCCGAAGCGCCGCCACGCGCTGAAAGCCTCCGGCGCGCGTTCAACACGCCATTCTGGCCCCATGTGCTCGCGACGACCTCGATCGGTCAGGAAGGGCTCGACTTCCATAGCTGGTGCCGACGCATCGTTCACTGGGATTTGCCATCTAACCCGGTCGACCTTGAACAGCGTGAAGGTCGCATATTGCGCTATGGTGGTCTCCTTGTACGACGTCCGCTCGGCGCGCTGGTGCGGAACGACGCTGTGGCCGCGGCAGGTACCGGTTGCTCGCCCTGGACGGAGGCCGCAGCGTTGGGCGAGCTCCTGTTTCAAGACGGCACCGGGCTGGCACCCTGGTGGACGTTCAAGCATGCCGATATCGATCGCCACGTGCTTGCATTGTCGAGGAGCCGTGACATCGCACGGTTCGACTACCTCCAGCGTCAGCGTTTGCTCTATCGCCTCGCGCTCGGCCAGCCGAACCAGGAGGATCTGGTCAATCATCTGGCGAGAGGCAGCGATGCGAAGATCGCCGAACTGAGCGCATTGGCTCTGGACCTGAGGCCGCGCTGAAGTCGACCGTCGGTCTCAGTCTACGGGGCCGGTGAGAGGATGGTCAAAATCGTACGCTCTCATGACTGCCATCCGAGACGCTGGCCGAGTTTACCTTGTCGCTGG
>ERZ941605.43-NODE-43-length-46793-cov-8.196679_pt1 | contig 46793 bp, 47 predicted proteins | sample MGYA00520904_ERZ941605 | MGnify/ENA primary metagenome ERZ941605 (study PRJEB32759, sample SAMN07749870) | skin metagenome | biome: transportation; feature: city; material: polyester macromolecule | host: Homo sapiens | place: Hong Kong:TW line | collected 2017-07-11... | reverse complement strand
ATAGTTATGCAAAATACCCTCAATATACCAAGTGTTGTAAAAAAGAGATATTTGGGGAAAAGCAGGTGCTTGAATTTGACAGCTATCTTAATTGTGTGTGTATTGCTGAAAAAGAAGTGACATCTGGATATTGACATAGGTAGGAAGAGCGCTTTCTCACTTAAAAAGATTTACTCTTCACAACAAAGTAAGGATGATTTTTATTTTTCCACCATGATTAAGCAGCCGTTTTCAATAAGAATGGCAAGAGAATGGCCTAGCCACAAACTAGATTTAGATGAGCTGGCATATCCGCTACTTTCTAAGGTATGACAAAAATAAGGCTAATTTTTATGAAATTTCCAAAATCTTCACGTACACTGGGATCAGCATCTTCATTGATGGTTAACCTGCAGAAATATGTTGAAAGAACAAATGTAATATATCCGCGCATGTAGCCTGGTAATTTCTCGCATAGCCAGCAATACTTTTTGAGTAATTAAATAAAAACCTGCAGGTTTAAGGGAAAAAGTAGTTCCATTAAGTCGGAGAAGATCTTTTGGATGCTATCACGATCGTGGGTTGAAATATCGTAAGAAAGTTGGAAATAGGGTTGATAACAACTAGCGTAGTCTGTTTTGCGGGGTTTACGCAGGATTTCCGCTAAATAATCCACCACAAGCCCATGGTTCATTAGAAGAAAACATCTCGCCGCAATATCGACTTCCCAGCCGGGTATATAGATCCAAAAAAGCGGAATCATAGAAATTATCGGGAAGATCGCAAAAGAGATTGAAATGTTTCAACATATAGGGTAGGGAACGGTATGTTATGTATTGCAGATAAAATACTGGCTTACGATAGAAAAGGCTACCGTCTACATAAGGACAGAACATATCTACTATTATTATTCATTTGTTGGTACTTACTATAGTGCTTCAGTTCTTTTGAACTTCATTGAGTTTATAGTATGAATACTTTATATTGCCATGGTGGAGGCGGGGGGAATCGAACCCCCGTCCGAAAACCTTTCACAAAGTGGTCTACATACTTAGTCCAGTTTATTCAATCTTATTTCTGATCTAGCCAACGGACAGGCAAATCAAAAACCAGTCACCTTAAATCTTATTGATAAATAAGTGACCCACTTATCAACCAGCCAATGTAATATGACGCTGCCGAGGTAACACCTCACGGCCCACTGACCAACCGCTGCAACGGCTTAGCTTAAGCAGCTAAAGCGAAAGTTTCGTCGTTTGCGACTATTTTTATTCAATGTTTTACGAGAAATTGAGATCTCGGTATGCGCAAGCTTTGCTCCATTATTCCCGTCGAAACCAGGTCGCCCCCTTATTATTAGTAAAGATCTAGAGTATTATTGTAGCAAATTCAGTGTTGTTTTATAAGCTACCTTGAGTAGACAAACCGGTGAAAAAATGAATTTCAGACATTCCCAAAATATAAGTAGGAGAAATCTATGAGCGAAAAAGATATCAAAACAGTTATCGAACATGCCTTTGAAAAAAGAGATATATATCATCCCCAAAATACTCCCAAAGAGCTTAAAGATGCTGTAATTTCGGTTGTCGAAGATTTAGATAATGGAAATTTGCGCATAGCGGAAAAAACCAAATCTGGCTGGCAAGTGAATGAGTGGTTAAAAAAAGCAGTACTGCTTTCTTTTCGCCTGATGCCTAATCAGGTGAGTGAAAGTGGCGTGCATCGCTATTTTGATAAAGTTAAGAGTAAGTTTTATGATTGGCAGGAGAGAGATTTTATAAACAATTCTCTACGTGTCGTGCCTGGAGCAGTGGCAAGAAAAGGGGCTTACATTGCTAAGAATGTGATACTAATGCCTTCTTTTATTAATATTGGTGCTTATGTTGATGAAGGTACCATGGTTGACACCTGGGCCACAGTTGGTTCTTGTGCGCAAATTGGTAAAAACGTTCATCTGTCTGGGGGAGTAGGTATTGGGGGGGTGTTGGAACCACTACAAGCGGCGCCTACTATTATCGAAGATCACTGTTTTATTGGGGCACGTTCTGAAATTGTGGAAGGTGTAGTGGTGGAAGAAGGCAGTGTGATTTCCATGGGTGTATTTATCGGTCAATCTACTAAAATATATGATAGAGAAACAAGTAGTATTGTTTATGGTCGAGTGCCTAAAGGATCAGTTGTCGTGCCCGGTAGTTTACCCAGCAGTAATGGCGCTTATGGTTTAAGCTGTGCCGTTATTGTCAAGAAGGTTGATCGCAAAACACTTTCTAAAGTGGGACCTAATGAACTTTTGCGCAGGGCATAAGGTACAATAGAAATAAAACTGCAGCAGTCTTTGTAAAAAAACTGCTGCATATTTTGAAGAGGTAAATTACCTGCTGATGTGTTGTTGACAATAATTCACTGCTTCTTGAACTAAGCTTTTTGATTTGTTAACGGCTTCTTGTGGATTCTTCGCCCTTAATTGAATTTGGTATTGCTTATCCACATAGCTTGGGTTGGTAGTAACTGTTTTACCAACGCAAGAACAAAAGAGATTAACTATTTGCTTAGTCTTTGCATCTTTTTTGGGTAAACGACTTAAGTTTTGCAGATTACAAGTGTTGATTAGTTGATTTTGTTGCTGTTTTAAAACCTGCACAAATTGCGCTTTAGTTGGCACTACTAGCTTTGCTTGTTGCGCAGGAGCAGCAGTTGCTAAACTCGAAACGCTTAGACCCAGTAACAGAATAAATAATCTTTGTTTCATGATTTTCTCCTTTGTCGATAAATATATTAACTGGTTACTATGACTCATCTAATGATAAATAGTTTCACTGTTTCACTATAGATTAGCCTCAAATTACGAAATAAATGAGGTATTCCAGGTTAAAACAAAGAACATAGCAGTTTATCTGTCTAAGGATTCACTATTTTTTGACAATAGTCAGCAATCTCTTTACCGACTGCTTCCATTTTGCTGGTGTATTCAGTTTTTGATCTGGAGTGTTGTGCAATATGGTACATCTTTTGGATAAAGGCAGGATGATTGCTAGTAGTACGAGCGACACAAGCGCAGTGATCTTTCACGAGTTGTTTGCTGACTGCATTGAGCTTATGGCTGGAATCATAGAGAACTTTCTCACAACTTTGGGCAATGGCCAATTGTTGGATTTTGAGCATTTTGCTAAAGTCAGCTAATGACTGTTTGGTGCCTGCATAAGTATAAGGTAAGATAAAAGAACACAAACTAAGTAGCAGTAACTTTTTCATAAAACTTTTTGATGTACTGGAATGCTTACTTTTTATCACCTTTTAAGTTGTTTCGTCAAGGGGGTTTTGTAGCACAATGGTTTCCTCTCGATCAGGACCCGTTGAAATAAAAGCAATGGGTGTCTTGCAAAGAGAGGCCAGACGGGAAAGATAAGCTTTGGCATTACTAGGAAGTTCGTCATAGTTTTTTATACCAGCAGTGCTTTTTTGCCATCCTGGCCAGCTTTCATATATTGGCTGGCAATGTGATATTGCGTGGTCGCCAAAGGGCAGACGTTCAAATTTTTTTCCACCTAGTTCATAACCCACACAGATTTTAAGGTATTCCATGCCATCCATCACATCTAGTTTGGTCACACACAAGCCATTGATGCCATTTAACTCTACTGTCCGTCTAAGAGCAACAGCATCAAACCAGCCGCAGCGGCGGGATCGTCCAGTGACAGAACCAAACTCATATCCTTTATTAGCCAGATAAGCACCTTTCTCATCCAAAAGCTCAGTGGGGAAGGGGCCCGAACCAACGCGAGTAGCGTAAGCTTTGACAATTCCCAAAACATAATGCAAAGATTTTGATGCCACGCCTGAACCAACGGCAGCAGCGCCAGCAAGGCAATTACTCGAAGTCACAAAAGGATAGGTGCCGTAGTCAATATCTAATAGGGAACCCTGTGCTCCTTCAAAAAGGATGTTTTTTCCAGCTTGTATGTATTGATTTAAGTGATGGGAGACATCTTCTACAAATGGTTTCATTTGTTGGGCATAATGCATACAATCCTGATAAATGGGGTCGAAAGCAAGTTCTGAGGTGTGGTATAGGTGCTTGAACTGACAGTTATAAATAGCCAAATTTTCCTTTAAACGCTGCGCAAATAATTTAGGCTCGAATAAATCTAAGACGCGTAAAGCCCGTCTTGCCACTTTGTCTTCATAAGCGGGACCGATGCCGCGACCGGTGGTACCAATTTTTTGTGCACCGCGCGATTGTTCTCGGGCATGGTCAATGGCGATATGATAAGGCAGAATCAAAGGACAGGTAGGGGCGATTAATAGACGATTGTGTACGCTAGCGCCTGTTTTTTCCAGTTCATGAATTTCTTTAAATAACTCCTGTGGAGAAATCACTACACCTGAACCAATAAAACATTTTACCTGCTCATGTAATATACCAGAAGGGATTAAACGTAAAACCGTGCGTTTACCGTCGACCCATAAGGTATGCCCAGCATTATGACCACCTTGGAAACGAACTACAGCTGCAACTTTTGGAGTGAGTAAATCAACAATTTTTCCTTTTCCTTCATCTCCCCATTGAGCGCCTATAACAACGATATTTCTAGACATATTATTCTCTAAAATTAATTTATTAGGATTGAATACAAAGAACAACTGTCCATTGTTCATTGCACCATTTTATTTGGTGTAAGCAGTGCAGTGAAGTTTCTTGATACCCTGTAGAATAATTCACAATCACCACTTCACCTTCCTTTCTTAGTTTAGCAATAAAATCTGCGGGATTGGCGTATTTTTTATAGCTAATTGTAATTGGCTTATATTGGTTTTCTTTAGGTAACCAGGGTAGAAAATCCTTTAGATGATCCAGGCTAAAACCAGTGACAGCTCTTGCCTGACCGAAAAACCATCCTAGACCACCATATAGTCCCCCTTTGGCGAGAAAACTAGTATGCCCTTGTACATGTACTCCATGAAATAAGCCGGTGTGGTGACGGTCACAGCGTAATTCTACTAATTCTATATATAGAAGTAACCTCAGTCAATTCATTGAACGCAGCTTTGATATCAGGATGCCTAATAAGTAATTGTTTGGCTCGGCTTAATGTCTCATCTTCACCATACAGGGAAGAGAAGGTGACAAAGAATTAATGCAATGCCTGGGTTAAGTTAAAGAGAGATAAAAAATGATCAGCCGCTAAAGCTGCTTTCTGAATTGTTTCTTTTTCTAAGCCTTTATCATGATTAACCAGTAATGATTTAGCAAACTTTAAAAGAGGCGGGGCTACTAACTCGTAACCGTAGGAGTGAAAAAGCTACAAACAGTTTGGCTTAAGAATTTCAAGCTCGCCTACTTATAGTGGCAAAAGGCCTGAAATATAGTCGGGCAACTGTCAAGATTCCATAGACGCTCCTGATGACTAAATCATATCAATCATATCTAGATAAAGTATAGCATCAAGGGGGTTAAAACATAAAACTAACTGACAAATGAAAGGGTATAGACCCGATTATTAAATTATAAGTATCTATGATTGGCATTAAGTATTGACAAGCTTCGATGGCTGATTATAATAATGCCTTTATTAAATTAAAAGTTTAATAAATTACTATTTATTAGTTAATGGGTGCGGGAGTAGCTCAGTTGGTAGAGCGCAACCTTGCCAAGGTTGAGGTCGCGAGTTCGAGACTCGTTTCCCGCTCCAAATTCAAATATTCAAATTCAAAATCCTACGTTTTTACTCTGCTAACATTGGTGCCAAAAAAACCACTAACTTTAGTGGCACCTTTCCCATACGGACGTTATATCGTATGCGTTCTGTAAGCTTTATCATTTTAAGATATATAATGATTTTCAATTTCTATGCAGTATTAGTAATTTTGAGGAAATGGTTATTACATAGTAGATGCAGCCTAGTTGGTTGCCTGGTAATACAAATCTTCCTGATATTAGGGAAAATATTAATCTATGGCATCCCCTCGTTTCTACGGTCCATTGCGCGGATTATTCATATTAGTTTTTTCACCTCTACTTAGTATTGGTGTTGCCCTAATTATTGTTTGCTGGGGTTTTGGTGATTCACTTGAGCGTATTTATACTGGTATGTTTGCTGCGGTGTTGATGCAGTGTTTATTGCTGGCAGCAGGACTTACTTATAAAGAAAAGTTTTCATCATTACGCCGTGTTCTATCGATCAGCCACCATTGGATGGGATCGATGTTGGGTGCTATGTTATTTGTTATATGCTTAAGTGGTTCGCTCACTGTTTTAGAACCTGAACTAAGTAGCTGGGAAATGTCCACTTCTTCACTAGCCAAATACAGAGGTGTTAAGCTTGATGATCTTTTTTCTCAGGCAAGAATTGCTTTTCCTAGTGCAACGGTATTAGAGATTGATATACCGGAAAGCCAGGAGCCCTGGAAGATTAAATCAGTGGGCAATTCAGCCGCAGGATCTAAAACTCCTATTTTTATATTTCCACCCAAGCAACGAGTTTATGGCGATTTGACTGGTATTCTGCATCGTTTACATACCTCATTTTTTAGTGGGTTTTTTGGCAGAATTTTTGTTAGCCTATTCGGGTTTGTATTGGGGGCTTTGGTCATGGGCGGTGTTGTGATGCACCCAAGGCGCAAAGGTTCTTTGCTAAGTCTGAAATGGAATAAGCGCTTCAGGTTACGCACCTTAGCTTATGACCTACATAAGTTATTTGGCCTTTGGTTTAGCCCTTTACTATTGCTTATTGCGATTACAGGTATTTTTCCTGGGGTTGGCAGTTTAGCAGCAAAACAACTAGCGACTCTCGCATTTGTTGAGTCACCGATAAAAATTGAAAAAATGCTACCCCGGCCTTACCAGCGTCCAGAAATTCATCGTGTGGCCCCCATGATGAGTCTTGATCAGTTGCTATATCACCACGCGAAGGCGCATCCCAATTTTCGTGTTAGAAAAATTTTAATTCATTACTGGGGAGATGAAAACGCTTATGTTACCTTAAAGGGGACTCGCCCTTGGCAGCTTAGCACAGTAAAATATGAGAATTATCACTATGCACTAACTAATTTACGGTTGTTAAGCCATGACAGCGCTAGTGATTATGGTATTTTCGTACGTGGATTCATTGCGACTAAATCTTTACATTTTGCGCGTTATGCCGGTGCATTAAGTCGCGGGCTACATACTTTGGCGGGGCTAGCAGCATCAATATTAGCAGCAAGTGGTGTCTGGCTTTGGCTAAAACGTCATGAGCAAGAGCGTGTTGCATCATATGCCCGTCCTTGGCTATCTGGCATAACTATTGGCTTGGTGCTAGCACTTAGTGTTTTGTTTGCTGTCACTGCTATCACAACAAATTCATGGCCGATGCGTTCTGACTATCAGTCTTGGGCCTTTGGCTGTACTTGGATGGGGGCACAGTGTGCTTGTTTTCTACCACGACAGCAAAATATGCGTTTATCGCTTTTTCTATTGCGCTTGGCTGCTGTAATCTTTTTACTTGCTGCAATTATCAATGTTGTTAGCCATAGACAAAACCCTACTATTTTGAGTATTAATTTAATACTTTTATTGGCAACTGCTACTTTATGGGGTCTTGCTCATAAGTTAAAACAGTCACCGTAAGAATTGCTTGATATCCAGAAAAAAATGGGAGAAAGGATTTAAATTACTATCGTTATATTTTTAAAGACGAAAATCTACTTGTTAAATAGAGTCAAATAATTTATTTAAAGTAGAGATAATTCAACGGTAGAGCGCGATCTTTGTTGATGCAGAATTTTAAGGACGTAAAAGTTACTTAAAATCTATGAATAGCGAGTTAGTCAGATTATATTGTACTAGAACAGTTCGATCTGTCCCAGATGATGACAAATGCATATATATTAGTAAACCAGAAAACGCATATAGCCTTTCAATAGCAGCAATGGTCCCAGGTCATTATTGATAGTAGAAAATACTGTGCCTGATAAATTTCCAAGTAATCCCTTCCTGCATGATAGCAAAGAAGATAGAAAGAGGAAGCACTGGTTTTGTGCTGACTGAGAGAACTGGATAGTTTAATATGGTATGTAGAGCAAAGAATCTGCCGGTGAATAAAATTCCCAAAATTATTAGTGGAAGAGTTTGTGAATTTAGTTAAAAAAGCTCCGGTCATAGCTACTATCAGAGTACTTAATGCAATCAATAGCAAATGATAAGTTGGCTTAATCGCTTGTCCTATTTGTAAAGAAGATAAAGTTCCAAGCAAGATAGCAAAAAAGATTAAGCCAATTTCTTTTCAGTCAACTTAAAATTAGGCTGCATCAGATAGCATTGTGCATAGTTATAGAGAGAAACAAATCCACCCATCAATAAAAAAAGCGATACTGAGGATTAAAAACAGGGGCAGATTATGTAGCTTTTGCCTTAATACTTTCATTTGGACTGTTCACATTAAAGCGATTGATATTTATAGAGTCTTGAGCGGTTAGTGCAGGAATTTTTTAATAAATAGAGAAAAAGTATCGCAGCACACAAAGTGATTACAGAAACGGTGATGAATATAGCTGTCTTTAAGTTAACGTAGTCTAAAGCCACCGCGATGATGGTGCGGCCAGTTAGTTCGCTACTAATACTTGCTTCCTGCAACATAAATGTTCATGAGGATTGGAAGATATCACGGTGATCAACCTTATCAGCTGAAAAAGCCATGGTAGCGGTGGCTGAAATTTCTGCAATGAAAATACCTTGTAGCGCCCGAACAATTAATAAGCTGTATATATTGGCGCTAATGAGCAAAATAAACACCAGTACAGTGGTACCTAGAAGGAAAATATTGCATCATTTTTTCTTTACCAAAAAAAGGTTAAGATGGCTAGTGGGAATCAAAGCAAAAGCCAGAAATCCAGTGGTTAAAGACACTGCCAGTGAATTGATGGCAGAGCAGAAATAGCAAAGATTTGAGAAAAGGTGGTTAACAAGGCTTGACAGAAATAAAAGGCATTGAAGGTAGCAAGCCCTGCCAGAAATATTGCTATGAACAGTCCAATATCCTTTGGAAGAAACTGGGATTTTATTCATAATAATTTGGATAGGAATTTAGTATTTATTTAATTTATTTTTAAATTTATTCCATACCTTATCGAAAAGAGATAGACTTCTTAAGCTTATCTTTTATAATATCTCGATTTTTTAGAGAGTAAATACGAAAAAGACCTTGGGTAAAATAGCCGGTATTGTATTTTGGCTGTTAGACCAATGTGGTAGCAAATTATTAAAACAGCTTTTTTATAGAGTAACTCTTGCCATGTGTTGTCAGTTAGTTCATAATGCCAGCTTCTCTAGTGATAGGAAATTGCTCTAGGTCCAAGATATGGTGTTCTTGTGTTAGTTTGAGGATTTCTCCCAAGCAGAAATTATGCCATTTAAATTTACTGACTTATGGTAAAGGTGGTATGGGCGAAGTGGCAGAGTGGTTATGCAGCGGCCTGCAAAGCCGTGGACGCCGGTTCGATTCCGACCTTCGCCTCCATAGTAAAGTAGTAAAGAATATAAAGATTTGGCGGGGTGGCAGAGTGTTGATGCAACGGTGTGCAAAGCCGTTTAGGCCGGTTAAAATCCGCGCCCCCGCCTCCAAAAAGTATGTATTTGCCCGGGTGGTGGAATAGGTAGACACAACGGACTTAAAATCCGTCGGCTCTTAAAACGGCCGTGCCGGTTCGATTCCGGCTCCGGGCACCAAATTCGTTTTTTTGGTAACGTGATTAATCGTTATAATGAGCTTGATCAGCACTGTGGTTGCGCTTGATTATGTGATGTAGGAACTAATTTTTTGGAAGCAAGCAATTTTGACATGGATAACAGCTGTGAATCCTCATCATTAGCAGAAAACTCCATATAAGCGACACCTGTTTTTCTGCAAACCTCTTTTTTGACGGCATCTCTTATAATTGCATCCCCGTTGAAATGCCCTTCTCCTTGATATTCAATTACCACAATAGGGCGACCAAATTGGTCAATAATTATTAGGTCTGCGCGTTTGCTATTGATGCAACTATAGGCCGACTTATTTTCTGAAGTAAATATCTCCCCCAAACAAACCTGGGGAAATACCCTGTAGTAGGGATGATGACGCGTCAGATGACGTTCAATTTTTTGAAATAATTTGAACTCCCCTTTATTCATGATGCGTTTTAAATTAAAACTATTATTAGCAACTAAATACAGCTGATCTTCTTTATTATAGGGACGTCTGATTCTTTCATATGTATGGGGAGGGGGAGATTGTGCAAACATCTTACGGATTTCTTTCCAGATTTTACCTGCCCAAGTGCTGATTAATTCTAATGTCATCATAATTATCCGTTGTTCTGCTAGGTCTTAACATACTATTGTACCGTCAGATGCATTGAAATAGAATCGTTTTTTAAAAATATTGTCGATGACTAACACTATCTATACTCCTCACAAGTAAAGATTTTTCGCATCGTCAATTAAATACTCATATTTAAGTTTTAAGAGAAAGCAGTAGAGATATCTAATTTTATAAGCAATTTACTTTGGACGAAACAAACGCTATTTATTTATGCTGTATTATTGATAGGTGATTTTATGTAGTTATTAAGGAGGTAATTCGTCAGATTGTCAACACAGTTGTCATCGTGACAATCAACGTGAATACGGCCCCAACTGTGGTCATACCACAGTGTATCAATATTGACTATGTTAATTATTTACACAATGGCCATTTGCATCATCCGCCAAGATCATAGTGATGAGCATAAGATTGAGATTGGTGAAAAAAAGCCAGCTCCTTGTACTAAAAAGTCAAAATCTAAAAGAGCATGATGCCGATTATGTGCATAGGGTAGGTAGATTGTGATCACGAAGCAGTTCCTCACGGTGGTCATGTTGATTATCTTGCGAATGACCGACTACATCATCTTCATGGTACCATTGCAATAAATCATGGTCCGCTTGAGCTAGTGCATTTATAAGATTGTTGCACATTAATAGTAGCCTAGGTCATCTAGCAGTTTTTTAGCATTCAAGATAGGGCCTCGTTTGGGAGTGGCATAAACTTTTCTTGCAAGGTCAGTGCGGTTAGTGAATACACCATCGGCCAGTTCTTGCCATTCCTTTAGCTGTTTGGTGGTATCGAAAGAGTAAGGATGCAAACCTAAACCTTGCTTGTGCACCCAATCTGCTACGTCTTGACGTATTTTCTGAGCTGTTTTGGGTTGATAAAGCTTATCTAATGGGTCCATAATGTTTAGGCCGAGAAAATGAGCATGATATGCTTTAGCAAAAGCGGCATTGTTTCTCAGTAATAAAGTTGGTTGATGGAGTTTTAGCTGTCCTGGATAGGCATTGACTAATAAAGTGGTTGGGATGTGACCCTGGAACATATGATCTAATTTGATGAAACTTTGACGGGAAAAAGTTTGCAAAATGAGTTTGCCATTGTCGCAACCTGCTGCCTTAACTTTGCCATTTAATGAGGCTTGTTGTCTATTGGGTACCTGATTAGAGACAATATTCCAGCCTAATCGTTTGATTTCTTTTGCAAATTGTTTTTCAATTCCAGGGTTTAGTTCGGGTTTTTTAAATTCTAGATATAAACCAGGACGGTTGCCATTATCAGCCTCATCTTTAACATAAGCAAAGCTATGATCTGGATTAATGAGACGCTTATGATCAATGCCCCGCTTAATACGATAGCCTTGGGCAATTTTAACTAAATCCTCCAAGGTTAAAATTTCTAGTTGAGAAAAACTTTTTCGAGCGCGCTCAGGATATTTGTGATTAAACCAGCTTCCGGCATCAAGTTTTAATAGCTCTAAGTAAGTAAAGTGATTGGCTGGCTGTGATTGCCGTAAGGGATAAATCTGGGCGATATTGGTTGTGCGTGTTAATTGATCATCGTGCAAAGTTAATAAAACACCATCTTTAGTCAGCTGTAAATCTGCTTCAAGATAGTCAGCTCCCATATTTCTTGCCCAGCGATAGGCGGCTTCAGTTTCTTCTGGAGCCCAATACGTTGTGCCGCGATGCGCGATAATAGCAGGATTAGGCATGGGTCTTACAGCAGGAAGGGATGTATTTTGCAGCACAGGAATTTGACCAAAGGCAGCTTGCTGAAGTAATAATAAACTGGTAGAAAGAATAAATATTTTTTTCATAACATCTTCACTTATGGTCAAACAAAACAAACCTTTGCTGCCAAGTACGCAGGGTCAAAAGTCAACGCAAGCCATGATACAGCGACAGCAGTTTCTGGATTATATGGATGATTTATTAGAAGTGCAAAACTTTCATGATTTTTGTCCCCAAGGTCTGCAGGTTTCGGGTTCAGAAAAGATTTACTCTATCACGCTAGCAGTGACAGCAAGTTTGGCAGCAATTCAATATGCCGCTCAAGAAAAGTCTGATCTATTACTTGCTCATCATGGTCTATTTTGGCAGGGAGAATCACCTGTTATTACTGGTTGGAAGAAAGCACGCATCGCTACATTGCTTGCACACAATATCAATCTGGCTGTTTATCATCTTCCCCTTGATGCTCACCCTATATTAGGCAACAGCGCTCAGCTTGCTAAACGACTTAATTGGGTTGTTGAACAAAGAATAGCAGACCGGAAGTTGCTTTTTATCGGGCATTTAAAGCAGCCTCGTTATTTGGCTGAGTTAGCAGAGCACATCAGTAACGAGTTAAATCGCACTCCCTTGGTCATAGGAGAAACTAAGAAACTTATTAGACGTATTGCTTGGTGCACAGGCGCTGGGCAAAGTTTCTTTTTAAATGCAATAGAAGAGGGTGTGGATGCGTTTCTCACAGGAGAAGCCTCAGAAGCACAATTTCATTTGGCTTATGAATGTGATACTGCTTTTATTGCAGCGGGGCATTATGCTACGGAGCGTTATGGTATTCAAGCCCTAGGCAAGCAGATTGAGCAGGATTGGGGAATCAAAGTACACTACTTTGAAAATAATAATCCTATATGAAAAACATTATAAAACAATATATTATGAAATTTTTCTGGACTTTTTTAGCTCAATTTACTATAATAAAAGTTTTTTAGAAGCTTTAAAAGGAAATCTTTACTATGATGGTCCTTTACTCCGGTATCACTTGCCCTTTTAGTCAGCGCTGTCGCATTGTGCTTTATGAAAAGGGAATGGATTTTGAAATTAAGGATGTTGATATTTTCAATAAGCCTGAAGATTTGGCCTTGATGAATCCCTACAACCAGGTGCCAGTTTTAGTAGAGAGAAATTTAATTTTGCACGAATCAAACATCATTAATGAATATATCGATGAGCGATTTCCACATCCACAATTGATGGCAGCAGACCCAATTGCCAGAGGACGTGGTCGTTTGTTTTTATACCGTTTAGAGAAAGAGTTATTTGCCCCCGTACAGGTGTTAGAATCACTTGACAGCAAAAAGAGAGGGCAAGATGCTGCCAAAAAAACTATTTTAGAGGGGCTTACCGTATTATCTTCTATGTTTAAGAAAACACGCTATATATTAGGTGATGAGTTTTCCTTATTAGATGTGGCGATTGCGCCTCTACTTTGGCGTTTAGATTATTACGGTATCAAGTCCAGTAAATTATGCAGTTCGATCTTAAAGTATGGAGAGAGGATCTTTCAACGGCGATCTTTTATTGATTCGCTCACACCAGCTGAAAAAGCCATGAGAAAATAGTGATGTTACCCATTGATTTCAAATCTTATTTATTGTATCAAACTTATGACTATATTGTTGATAGGGGTTTAACCCCCTATATACAAGTGTTTGTCAACCAGTATACTGATGTACCAATGGAATTTGTACTTAATCACAGCATTACTTTAAATATTGGTCCAGTGGCAACCTCTTCTTTGTTATTTGATCAACAGAGTATTACTTTTCAAGCCAGGTTTTCTGGAACACTACGCTCTGTTTGTGTCCCTATTGGACATGTAATTGCGATATATGCACGAGAAAATACTGAATTGTTATTAGCTTTTGAGGTAGAAGAGCAATTAACTCATCCCTGGGAAAGCACTTCTTTATCAATAGGTGATCAGGATAAGAATAAGGAAAAAAAACCATCAAAGCGCCCACATTTAAGGGTTCTTAAGAAAAAAAATACAAAAAAAGATTAATATAGTAGTTTATCAGCTAACTTAACAGCAAAAGAAAGTTAGTTTGTTGTGAGTTTTGAATTATCTAATTTTTTAGCTTAATTAGCGGACTAGTCGTATTTTAATCACGATGATAAAGCGCTTTCCCCTGCTATTTTTCTGTTAAGATTTTTGTGATGCTGTTTATCTTAATTAATTTTTCTTGCAGTCATAAACAACATCCGCTATTCTCGCATTAATTAATTACCCTGATAAAAAAGTATTTTTTGACATCATGCTTGTTATTGACGATTTAAGCCATCTACATGTACCCTGAATCATCGTGGTTAGTGATTATTGATCAGGCCTTATCAACAAGCATGAAGTGCGATAAACACTTTTCAATGAAAAAAGGTCAAACATGAGATTATCTGGTGCGCAAATTATTGTTCAAAGCCTTAAATCTGAGGGTGTGAAGTATGTCTTTGGCTATCCAGGCGGCGCTGTTTTAGAAATATATGATGCTATTTTTCAGCTAAATGCTTTTCGCCATATTCTGGTGCGTCATGAGCAAGCAGCAGTGCATATGGCTGATGCTTATGCTCGTGCTTCTGGTGAAGTGGGGGTGGCGCTTGTTACTTCCGGTCCAGGGGCAACCAATGCTGTCACTGGAATCGCTACGGCACATAGCGATTCCATCCCCATTGTAGTCATCTCAGGTCAGGTTGCTTCTTCAACTATTGGGACAGATGCTTTTCAAGAAGTAGATATGGTGGGGATTACCCGACATTGTGTCAAACATAATTTTCTGGTCAAGCAAGTGGATCGGTTGGCAAATACCATTAAAAAAGCCTTTTATCTTGCGCGCACTGGTCGTCCAGGTCCGGTTATAATTGATGTGGCCAAGGATGTAACTCAAGCTTTGCATAAATTTTGTTATCCGCAAGAACAGCCTTTTATTCGTTCTTATCAGCCCGTTATTCATGCACATAAGGGACAGATCAAGAAAGCAGTTCAATTATTTGCTTTAGCGAAAAGACCAGTGGTGTTTTTTGGTGGTGGTATTGTTTTAGCTAATGCAGAAGAAGAATTAAGGCGTTGGATCCAGTTAACGGGAGTTCCTTGCGTATCAAGTTTAATGGGATTAGGTGCGTACTCTGCTTCTCATCCCCAATTTTTAGGTATGGTAGGAATGCATGGGACCTATGAAGCCAATATGGCCATGCAGCAAGCAGATATGGTTTTGGCTTTGGGAGTGCGCTTTGATGACCGTGTGATTTCAGTACCTGAAAAATACCTAGCAACAGCGAAAAAAATCATTCATATTGATATTGACCCTTCTTCAATTGCGAAAAGAGTCCCTGTGAATGTACCAATTGTAGGTGATATCAAACTGGCATTGCAGGCTATGACTTATCAGTGGGAAGAAAAGCGGTTAATCCTTGATCACAAAGGGCTGCAATGTTGGTGGGAGTGTATTGAACAGTGGCGCAGTTTTAAAAGTTTGAACTATTCAGATGATGAGCAGATTATCAAACCGCAATATGTGATTAAAAGTCTGGCCCAATTGACCCAAAATCGAGCCTATATTGCTTCTGATGTGGGACAACATCAAATGTTTGTGGCGCAGTATTATCCTTTTGAAAAAAGCCGACAATGGTTTAATTCTGGGGGGCTGGGTACCATGGGAGTTGGATTACCCTATGCCATGGGTGCTCAATTGGCATTACCACAAGAAACGATATTTTGTGTGACTGGAGATGGATCAATTCAGATGAATATCCAGGAACTGTCCACTTGTTATCAATTTAAGTTGCCAATTAAAATCATCAACTTGAATAATCAGTATCTTGGTATGGTACGACAGTGGCAGGAATTTTATTATGAAGGCCGTTATTCTCATACTTACATGGATTCTCTACCAGATTTTGTAAAATTGGCGCAAGCATATGGACATGTGGGTATGCGTATTGAGAAAAAAGCAGATGTGCTGCCCGCGCTTAAAGAAGCAATTGCTTTACAGGATCAATTGGTGTTTATGGATTTTATCACTTCTCAAGAACAAAATGTTTATCCGATGGTAGGTAATGGCAAGGGCTTGGATGAAATGTTATTACCACCTCATATGAGGCATTCAGTCCAAGATGGCGAAGTATTTAATGCCAAAAATAAACACTATGATACAAGGAGTGTGCCATGAGACATATCATTTCGGTTTTGATAGAAAATGAGTCAGGGGCGCTGAGTCGTTTGGTTGGGCTATTTTCAGCCAGAGGTTATAACATTGACTCACTTTGCGTGAATGTAACGCAAGATGTAACCTTATCGCGCTTAACTCTTACTACAGAGGGCCCTGAAGTTATTGTTGAGCAAATTCTCAAGCAACTCAACAAGTTAATCGAAGTGGTGAAAGTGACAGATCTGAATGAAGGCGGTTATGTGGAACGCGAGTTGAGTTTGGTTAAAATCAAGGCCAATAGTAAAGAGCGTCGAGATTTTTTAGACTTAATTACTATTTATGAAGGGGTTGTGGTTGATATCTCAACACATAATATGATGGTGGAATTAACTGGTTCTCAAGATAAAATAAATGCCTTCATTGAGATTGTGGGCAAAGAACACATTTTGGAAATAGCGCGCACGGGTACCGTCGGCCTTGGCAGAGGTGAACGAGTGATGAGTATTTCGTAATCAACGATTAAAAGGAGCAAAAAATGAAAATATTCTATGATAAGGATGCTGATATATCTTTAGTTAAAAATAAAACAGTAGCGATTATCGGCTATGGATCCCAAGGTCATGCGCACGCTGCTAATCTAAGAGATTCAGGGGTACCTGTGGTGGTGGGAGTAAGGTCTGGTCGTTCTTTTGAAAAGGCTAAGAAAGCTTCTCATGAAGTCAAAAGTGTGTCCGAAGCTGTTAAATCTTCTGATATAGTGATGATACTGCTCCCCGATGAAGATCAGCCACGCGTTTATCGTGAAGAAATACTGCCACATTTAAAACAATCAGCTACTCTTGCTTTTGCGCACGGTTTTTCTATTCATTATCATCAAATTGTTCCTCGTGAGGATATTGATGTTATTATGATTGCACCTAAGGGCCCAGGCCATACGGTGCGCAGTGAGTTTGTTAAAGGAGGTGGGGTCCCCAGCTTAATTGCTGTATACCAAGATAAAAGCGGTATCGCTAAAGAATTGGCTTTATCTTATGCAGCAGCTATCGGAGGGACTAAGGGCGGAGTGATTGAAACCACTTTTAAAGAGGAAACCGAGACAGATTTGTTTGGAGAACAGGCAGTCTTATGCGGTGGTTGTGTGGAGTTGATTAAAGCTGGTTTTGATACCTTGGTTAATGCTGGCTATGCACCTGAGATGGCTTATTTTGAATGTTTGCATGAGATGAAACTTATTATAGATTTGATCTATGAAGGTGGTATTGCTAATATGAACTATTCGATTTCTAATAACGCCGAATTTGGTGAATACATGACTGGTTGTAAAGTGATTAATGAGCAAAGTAAGCAGGCGATGCGTGAGGCCTTATTAGCGATACAAAACGGTGATTATGCGAAATCTTTTATCGTAGAGGGGCAGTCTCACTATCCAGTAATGAGCGCACGTAGGCGACTAACGGCAGAGCATCGCATCGAAATCGTTGGGCAAAAACTACGCTCTATGATGCCTTGGATTGGTAAAAATAAACTGGTAGATATAGATAAAAACTAAATTTACCGTTTGCTATGCCAATAGAAGTCGCCATTGGCGATTTCTATTGGTTATTTTTCTTCATATTTGCTGCCACCCTTTCTTCTGGCAAGGTGATATTGAGTTCTAACATATCAACACCATCTCTAGTGTCATGATTAATCTTGATATCTTTCTCAGAAATTTGTACGTATTTAGCCAGGACCTGCAGCAGTTCTTGCTGGAGCATTGGCAAATAATCTGGGATATCATCTTTTACCCGCTCCTGAGCAATGATGATCTGTAATCGATCCTTAGCAAGTGCCGCTGACTTTTCTTTTTTGCCAAATAAAAACTCAAATATAGACATTTATCTATTTACCTCCAAGCAGACGTTTGAAAAGCCCTTTTTTCTCAGGAGTGGTAAAACGCAAAGGTCGACTTTCCCCCAACAAACGAGCAACAACATCTTTATATGCTTCTGCTGCATCACTTTCATTGAAAAAAATGACAGGTGTGCCATTATTAGAAGCTTGTAAGACATCTTTAGACTCAGGGATAACCCCAATTAAAGGGATACCCAACACTTCTTTGATGTCTTCAATTGATAACATATCGCCTTTTTCAACACGCTGTAGTGAGTAACGAGTAATCAATAGATGTTCTTTAACATATTGATTCTCTTTTGATTTTTTACTTTTACTTTGTAAGATGCCAAGAATTCTATCTGAGTCTCTTACTGAGGAGATTTCAGGGTTAGTGGTGACAAGGGCTTCATCAGCAAAATAAAGAGCAGTAAGTGCTCCTCTTTCAATTCCTGCAGGAGAATCACAAATAATGTAGTCAAAATTCATCTCCTCAGATAATTTATTTAATATTTTGGCAACACCTTCAATATTTAGGGAATCTTTGTCTTTAGTTTGAGAAGCAGCCAATATATATAGATTATCAGCATGCTTATCTTTGATCAGCGCTTGATTTAGATTTGCTTCCTTGTTAATAACATTGATCAGATCATAGACTACTCGTCGTTCACATCCCATGAGTAGGTCAAGATTGCGTAGGCCTACATCAAAATCAATGACCACTGTTTTTTTTCCTTCTAAGGCCAAACCTGCTGCAATACTTGCACTGGTTGTGGTCTTGCCCACGCCACCTTTACCCGAAGTCACTACAATTACTTTTGCCACTTTGCGTACTCTCTTTCAAAAAATGTCTTACACCGCTAGGTAGAAATACCTTTGATATATAGTTTATTGTTTTGCAAGCTTATTTTAACGTTTTTTTTATGTAGATTGCTCGGTAAATTTTGATCGATGAGTCGATAGATACCGGCGATGCAAACAAGTTGCGCTTGCATCGATGAAATAAAAATTCTAGCATTAAAATCTCCTGATGCTCCAGCAAAAACACGACCTCGCACTGGGGCATAAACATGGATGCTACCATCAGCAATAATTTCAGCTCCCTCATTAACAGTAGCGGTCACAATCAAATCTTGGTGTTTGGCATAAATTTGTTGGCCAGAACGTACAGGTCGTTCGATAAGTAGATATGGGGTATATTCTTTTTTTTCTGTTGTCTGGTGATTTTGCCCGTCGTATTTGGCATCAACATTTACTTTTCTGGGAGAGAGAGAAGGTTGATAAAAAAGTCCCAATTGGCTAGCCAAATCAGCCATATGATGGTGGGGGTGCATTAAGCCGCTAATTTTAATGCGCCATTTTGCAAAGACATCAATCACTGCTTTGAGATCGTCAGATGATAATGCATCATCTGACCAGGCACTAAGATCAAGGAAAAAAGGTAGATCGTTTAAGTGCCGTAATCGTTCATTATGGGTAGTAAGCTGCGCATTGATCTCATTGGGAGATAAACTTTTTAATACGATTGCTAATGCATTAAGCAGGGTTGATTTTAATTCAAAAACGGTCATTCATAAGCTCAAATCTGCAATAAGCATGTCCAGAAATATCTTGCTATCTTGCTATCTTGTTTATTGTTAGTTTAGTAAGCATGCTACCTAAAATAGCATGTTTATTCAAGCTACCATCGATAATTGATTAGGAAATGAAGTAAAATAAACGCCCTTTTATTAAGGATGTAGAGTTATGTTAGAGGTGGAAGAGAGCCGCGCTTTATTGGATAGAGCCGAATTAGTTTTTGATGCAGTGTGTTGTGAAGCCAAATTAAAGGAGCTTGCTACACGAATTACGGAAAAACTAAGCGATGAATTCCCATTAGTCATTGCACTGATGAATGGAGCTGCTGTGTTTGCTGGCAAGCTTTTACCGTTATTGAATTTCCCCTTACAGTTTGAATCAACTCAGGTATCTCGTTACCGCAATCAACTCAGGGGGGCAACTTTAGAGTGGCAGCATCCTCCACGAGGAGATTTAGTCAAATCTCACACTGTCCTTTTGCTCGATGATGTGCTCGATGAGGGACATACGCTTCTTGCAGTGCGGAAAAAAATACTTTCATTAGGTGCTAAGGCCTGTTATAGTGCAGTATTTGTAGAAAAGATACTTGATGTTGCCAAGCCTATTTCTGCTGACTTTGTTGCTTTGCAAGCTCCCAACTGCTATTTATTTGGTTACGGTATGGACGTAAAAGGTTATTGGCGTAATTTACCTGCGGTATATGCTTTAGCTTAAATTGAAATTGAAAAGTTGAATTGAGTATGGTTTCTATTTTAGTTGTGACACATTATTCTTTAGGTGCGGCTTATTGTGAAATTGTGCGTCATTTTTTTGGGCAACAGATGCCGTCTGATTTTGTAATTACTGCATGCTGTGAAGATAGCCAACCCGATCTATTGGAAAAAGTAAAAAACGCCTTGGATAAAGCGCCAGAGAACCGCCCAGCTCTCTTATTGACTGATGTATTGGGATCGACACCTTGCAATATGCTTCAGCAACTTGAAAGTACACGCCCCGTCACTATTATTGCGGGCTTAAATGTACCAATGCTGGTCAAGGCACTGCAAGACGCGCAAAAGTATGAAAGTGCTACTTTATTGGCGCGAGAAGTCGTGCATCGAGCCAAGCAGGGTATTGTTTCTTTTGATTTATCGCATTCTTATGAAGCAAGATATTGAAATCATCAATAAGCTTGGCCTACATGCACGAGCCTCTAGTCTCTTTGTACAGGTGGCCAGCCGATTTAAATCTCAAGTGCAAGTGTCTTTTCGTGGACAAACTGTTAATGGTAAAAGTATTCTGGGCTTAATGATGTTAGAAGCCATTAAAGGTTCTATCATCACCTTAGAAGTGGTTGGTCCTGATGAAAAAGAGGCAATGTCTGCCTTGTTACAGCTAATCAATCATTATTTTTTAGAAGGGGAATAATATAGGGTGAATTTGGTATTGCATGGGATAGCCGCTGGCACAGGATATGCGATTGGTAAAGCGCATTTGCTCAGTTATGGTCTTGATGAAGTGCCACACTACTCTATTAAAGAAGAAGAAATCCCTCTTGAGATTGTGCGTTATGAAGATGCACTCAAAAGAACTAGAGAACAGCTTGATGCGCTTAGAAAAAATATTCCACGCCATGCCCCTGCCGAGTTAGGTGCTTTCATTTCCTTTCATTTGATGATGGTTGGCGACGTGAATTTATCACATACTCCAATCGAGCTTATTGAAACCCAAAAAATCAATGCTGAATGGGCATTGCGTCAGCAATGGATCAAATTATTGAGACAATTTAATGCGATTAATGATGATTATTTGCGTATGCGTCAACAAGATGTCACCCAGGTGGTGGAAAAAATTTATCAAGCTTTGGGAGACAATCAGATCAGCCACATTCAACCTAACGAGTTACTAGAAGATGTAGTGCTTATTGCTAGAGATATTTCACCTGCAGATGCTGCTATATTTAGAGATAATCGAATAATTGCTTTTACTACAGATGTTGGTGGTCCAACAAGTCATATGGCTATCTTAGGAAAAAATTTACAAATTCCTTCTGTATTAGGCCTACGCAAGGCACGTGAGCTGATCAAAGAAGATGAGTGGATTGTGGTTGATGGCGTCAATGGTGTGGTGATTCTTAATCCTGACAAAAGGATTCTCGAGGAATATGAAGCAAAGACATATCAGAGTAAACGTGAATTGCGTAAGCTCAATCGCATCAAGAAAGTTAGTACTACAAGTCTGGATGGTGTGGATATCGAAATACTTGCCAATATTGAGAATTTAGATGATCTTTCAATGGCTTACAAAAATGGTGCTGATGGAGTGGGACTATTTCGCAGTGAGTTTTTATTTTTAAATAGAGATAGTATGCCAAGTGAAGATGAGCAGTTTGAATACTATCGTAAAATAGTTAAAAAATCTTCTGGTAAACCGGTGACCATCCGTACAGTAGATATGGGGGTTGATAAAAATCCTCGCTGGTTTGGGCACTTTAATGTAGTGAATCCAGCAATGGGCCTAACAGGAATTCGTTTATCTTTGGCTGAACCAGTAATGTTTCGTACACAAATGCGAGCTATTCTGCGAGCAGCTTGCTACGGTAAATTGAAAATGATGTGGCCAATGATTGCCTCAATTGCAGAATTAAAGCAGTGTTTAGCACACTTAAATATTGCCAAAGAGCAATTGCAAAAAGAGGGTCTTGCTTATGGGGCAGAGCTGGAAATCGGTATTATGGTGGAGATTCCTTCTGCAGCACTTAGTATCACTTCTTTAATCAAATTAGTGGACTTCATTTCTATTGGTACCAATGATCTTACTCAATATACTTTGGCAGTGGATCGTGCTAATGATACTGTTAGACAACTGTATCAGCCATTATGTCCTGCCGTATTGAAATTAATTCATCGCAGTATTAAAACAGCAAAACGCTATCGTAAAGGGGTATCTATCTGTGGTGAAATGGCCGGGGATCCTCAGTTAACTCGAGTATTATTGGGAATGGGTTTGCAGACTTTTTCTATTAATGCATCTAGCATTTTGCCAGTAAAAAATGCTATTGTGAATACTTCGCTAAAAAGCATCGTGGCACCAGTAAATCGGTTATTGCGTAATGATGATCCGGACAAAACTGAACGTTTATTGGCTAAGATAAATGACTATGATAAATTAAGTCAAGAAACTTTGAGAATGATTTCATCCTAAATAAAGGCAAGGTAGTGGTGTGATGAAAGTAGGTTTTATAGGTTGGCGAGGTATGGTTGGCTCAGTACTAATGACTCGAATGAAAGAAGAAAATGACTTTCACCATCTTAAGGAGGCTGTCTTTTTTTCTACTTCAAATGCAGGAAGTAAAGCTCCTAACTTCGGGCAAAATGAGTTGTATCTATATGACGCCAATGATTTAAGCTCCTTGGCGCGGATGGAAGTACTGGTGAGCTGTCAGGGAGGGGGTTATACTAGATCAGTATATCAAGGTTTGCGAAATGGTGGCTGGCAAGGATATTGGTTAGATGCTGCATCCACATTAAGAATGTCAAAAGATGCGACTATTGTTTTAGATCCTGTTAATTTATCTATTATTCAACAAGCTTTAGAGCAAGGTTGTAAAAATTTTATTGGTGGTAATTGTACAGTTTCTTTAATGCTGATTGCTTTATCGGGGCTGTTTCAAGAAGATCTGATTGAGTACATTTCAACGATGACCTATCAATCAGCCAGCGGAGGTGGCGCCAAACACATGCGCGAATTATTGCAACAGATGCAGGCAGTTTCACAAAAAGTATGTCCTTTATTAGATGATCCCGCTGCTTCTATTCTAGAGATTGATAAAAAGGTAAGCGACTGTCTTGCTTCAGAAGATTTTCCTAGAACACATTTTACGGTTCCTTTAGCTGCCAATCTCATTCCGTGGATTGATACTGATTTAGGCAATGGTCAGTCTCGAGAAGAATGGAAGGCTATGGCAGAAACCAACAAGATTTTGGGGAAAGTTCCTGGAAGTATTAAGGTTGATGGTCTTTGTGTGCGTGTAGGGGCTATGCGCTGTCATAGCCAAGCTCTGATCATTAAATTAAAGAAAACAGTGTCTGTACCAGAGATAGAGTCAATCTTAAAAGAAGCACATCAATGGGTACAGGTGGTGTCAAATGAAAAACAAGCTACTCTCAAACAGTTAACTCCTGCTTATGTTTCAGGTAGTTTAAAAGTGCCAGTTGGACGTATTAGGCAAGCTGTTTTCGGAGAGCGTTACATCACAGCGTTTACTATTGGTGATCAATTACTTTGGGGGGCTGCAGAACCTATTAGACGGACATTGCGCTTGATTCTGGGTATCCCCTTATAAGCTACTTTTTCAATAAGCTGAGATGAAGATTTTCTATGCGGTTGCAAAACCTTATCGAAAGAAACTAAAGCATATGGCCATCGTGGTATTGACGGTGGTGCTATTCTTGATAGCAGCAATTGGACTAATTAAAAATCTCTATAATGAAAATACTTTGCGCCAGCGAGTGATTAATTATTTTCAGCAGAAAAATATTGAGGTCAATTTTGATGTACTACATTCTCAATTATCTTGGCACCCTGCGATTGTGCTCAAAAATGTCCGCTTACATAAACGAATAAAAGATGTGGAATACACACTGGCAGCCAAAGAGTTGAGTATTGCTTTTGAATGGAGATACTTGTTATTGGCAAAAGCATACCGCATTGTTATACAGAAAGGATTGGCAACCATTACCGTGCCATTTTCCTTTCCTTTTTCAGAACGAGAAAACAGCTTATGGCAACAGTTTATAAAACAATTAGATTTTAATTATCTACCTCATCGATTATTGGTCAAAGATAGTCAATTGCGGCTTATCACGAATAATCAAAATTGGCACTTTAATCGAGTGAACTTGGATTTTATTAATGGCATTCCCTCCTCATCTTATCTTAATCTCAAAGCTTATCTTATCATGGATAAGGGAGTACTCACCCAATTTAATTTGGAAGGAAGTATTGATTGGACAGCTCCCATTTTAACTGCCAAAAATATGGCACTTATGTTGTGGTGTTCCTACAATCATGTTTTATATCAGAACACCATATATTTTGATGTGGACGCAGATGTTGCTCAAGGCAATATCGTATTTAGTGATATGAAATTTTCAGGGAGACAATGGCGTCATCAGATGATTTATGAGGGAAATATTAGTCAGTTATTTTGGCGTCATTTCAGATCTCTTCATATCCCCAAAATTACTCTTAATTTTTCTCAGCAAAAATCACCATATCAACTGGAAGGGTTTCTTGGATTACTTCAAGTGTACTGTCAGCATCGATGGTGCGTTAGTGGAACAAATAGTTATTTTAATGTTGATTATAAAAAAAACGACACCCATCTTAGTTTAAATGGTACCAGCAGCTTGAAATGGGATTTACAAAAGAAATCTGTCTTGTTTCAGGAGTTCCATTTTAATACCAGAGAATTTTTTCAAGAAGAACAGCGAGCGCGTTGGCATATGCAATTGCAGGGAAACTTTCTTTATCAATGGGCAGGGCAAAGACAGTGGCTTATTAAAGCACAAGGTCTGTTTGATCAGCAGAATATTGAACTAAGCTTTGTGCATTATTTAGATTGGTCTTTTAGTTTAGTGAATTTAAATCTTGCAGCACTCGATCTAAGAAACTATTTGACAGGCGATAAAAACAATACATCTAAAGAAGTAAATACATATGATTATAATCGGCTCTTTATGTTAGCTCCTAAGGTATTTTCTTGGCTTAAGAGGCAACAGGTGGATGCAAAAATCTCTGTTGGAAGACTGCATTGTTTAAATAGTGATATCACTGATGTCTCTGGTTTATTTATATATCGGCCTAATCACATGCGTCTTGTCAATGTTGCTGGTAAGTTATTTGGCGGAGAAATACTCAGCCAGCTTGAGGTGATGGGTGGTCGTAATGTGTCTTACCAGTTGCAACAGAAATTAACAGACATTGATATTGCTTCTTTGCTGCTAAGTAGAATAAATGTCGCTTATTTATCAGGTAAAGCAACTGCTTTTATTACTGCTCAATCAATGGGGAAAAATATTAAAACTTTATTGGCTAACCTAAGTGGAAATATGCAGCTTAATGTGCAACATGGGATGATTTCTGGTATTGAATCGAAACAACTTTTGGTCTTAAAAGCAGACAGGCAATCACGTAAGCTAATCAATAAGGAAAGTCAAGCAACTGCCAGCATTCCTTTTGATCGGCTACGTATTAAGAGCAGGTGGAACAATGGAATCAGCGATTATATTTCGCTTTATTTAGATGGACCGCAGTTGCAGATTAGTGGAGCAGGCTCTGCTAGTTTGATCAATCGCTTAATCGATTATTCTCTCTTAGTAAAAACACCTGGTATGTCATCCAATCAGGCCATGGCAATTCGTATGGTAGGTAATTTTTTTTCTTTGGAATATTCCTTGGATCATAAACGCTTACTGGAACAATTTAATCATGCGCAAGATAAACCTGAGGCTTTACGCCAAGTTTTAAAACAACAATGGAATCTATTTCGAAATTCGCTATAAGCAGCTGATGTTGAAAGAATACCTTAGCAAAATGCACCGATGGGCTTTACTGCATCCCCATCCTCAAGCTTTAGTTTGGGCTTGGCAAGGCGCTCCTGATATTGATTTGTTGCAACTATCCTGTGAACATTATCAGCAGCGATGGTGTTATTGGTTCATTTTCGCCGATGAAAAAGATATGCAGTCCATCAACACTCCCATACAACAAGCGTTCCCTCATCTAGAAAATATTTCTTCTCTATTAAATGTTCAAGAAAAAACTATTTTATTATTGAACCCCCGTACTGAGATATGGATCATTCATCCGCAGAAAGTAATACATTTTTGGCAGGATTGTTTGTTAAACCGAGAAATAATTTGTTCTTTAAATTATCAGATTCCTTCTCATTTTCCCTTATCTACTGAAAGTGCCCCTTGGTTTCATAGAAATATCTCTAAACCGACTCCTTGTTCAGTCATTGTTGTAGGAGGAGGAATTGCTGGTGCTTGTAGTGCTTATTTTCTTGCACATCGTGGTTTGCAAGTTACCTTATTGGAAAAAAATTCACAAGTAGCAAGAGAAGCTTCTGGAAATTACCAGGGTGTTCTGTATGCAAAAATGTCTGCAGCAGATACGGCGCAATGCGCTTTACTTAGGTTATCCTATCCCTTAAGCGTTAGCTATCTAAGATGGATGGACCCGCAAGGCGTTTTTTCTGATTGTTGCGGTATATTACACTTAGATTATAGTAGTGCGGCAATCAAACGACATCATGCATTAATGCGACAGCCCACTGGATTGTATCGCTCTGTTTCTACTACGCAGGCAGATGTTTTGGCAGGATTAGCTGTGGGGCAAGGTGGCCTTTTTTGGCCAGATGGAGCTTGGGTTGCCCCTCAAAAATGGATTAAACGGATGCTTCATTCAGCAGCTATAAAATTATATTGCAATTTTATGGTATCCAGGATAGAACGTGAAAAAAACCAATGGTGGGTATATGATCAAACTGGCACACAGAGTTTCAACGCAGATGCTTTAATATTGGCTTTGGGTGCTGACTTATCGGCAATTTATCACTCTTTAGGACTAAGATTTTATCTAAGCAGTGGACAAAGTGCTCTTGTTTCTTCTACCCCTCAAAGTGAGCGCTTAGCAATCGTTTTAAGTGGTCAAAGTTATATTGCTCCAGCTTATCGTGGCTATCACTGTTTTGGCTCGACTTTTCATGCCAATTGCCAGGAACAAGCCTGGTCTAAAGATGATGCTCAGTTAAATAAAAAACGATTGGCACAATTAGCTCCTAACCTTTATGATTCTTTTACTTGGACAAATGCTGAAAATCAACAAGGACACCATGCACTACGCTCAGATAGTTTTGATCATTTACCGACAGTGGGGCCTGTAGGTAATGCTAAGGTGATGCGCAAGATTTATGCGAAACTAGGCCAAGACAAAAATTTTGCGATACAAACTGAATGTCCTTATATTCCTCACCTTTATATTAATACTGCGCACGGCACGCGAGGACTGGTTACAGCGCCACTAGCTGCTTTAGCTATCAGTGCTGAAATACTGGGGTTACCTCAGCCTTTAGGAGCGCATTTGCGTCACAGTATCCATCCTAATCGATTGATTATCAGGGATATTATTAAAGGGCTTTGATCAGCGGTACATAATCTCCAAATAAGGTTTGTAGATGCGATAAAGCGGCGATAGGGGCTGTTTCTGTACGTAACACACGTGGACCCAAGTGATAGTTTTGAAAACCGAATTCTTCCGCTAATTGCCGCTCTTGGTCAGAGAAGCCACCTTCTGGACCAATCAATAAAGCGATACGATTTAATGAATCAGAGTTGACGAAAATTAGGCTAGTTAAGAAAGATGTGTCAAATAACAGCTTCAAATCAGCATTAATTTCTTTTAAAACGTTCTCTAAGGAAGCAAGAGGGTGAAGTATGGGTAAAACGTTGACACCTGATTGCTCACATGCAGAAGTAATAATACTGCGCCAACGATCACGACGGTATTCATTTTTTTGAGCGTTCAAAGAAAGATTACTGTAGCAACTGATGACTGGGTAGATTTCAGTCACACCCAACTCTGTACTTTTTTGCATGACCCAGTCCATTTTAGTAGGGTTAGAAAAGCCTTGTAGCAAGATAAAAGCTGGTCCCCTGTTTCTATTAAGAATTTGATATTCTGACTGTATTTGTACTAAACAATATCGATTATTTATAGCCAGTAAATTGGTGCCATAGCATAAGCCATTTCCATTAAAGAGCTCAAGCAAAGCACCAGGACGCAGACGCAAAGCACGTATATGTGCGCTGATTTTATTATCCAATTTTATAGATTGCCCCACCTGTAGGGGAGAAATTGTGACAAAAAACCGAGGAAGCACAGTAAGGCAAGATTACAAAGGGTATTGCCCATTGGCAAGTAATAACCACACATAGCCTTTATGATTAGTTTTTTCTGCAATTGCCCCAGCAGCCTCACCAAATCCCCAGAAATAATCAACACGCACGCTGCCCCTAATTGCTGAGCCTGTGTCTTGCGCTATAATAAGCCGGTTTAAGGCACGATGGTTGCGAGGATCAGTGGTAGCCAAAAAGAGAGGGGCCCCTAAGTCAATAAAACGTTGATCTACTGCTCCTGTATACTCGGCGCGAAGCGGCACCCCTAATGAACCGATAGGGCCATCGTTAGGTGATTGATCTGATGATGGCTTGAAGAATATATAGCTTGGATTATGATCAAAAATTTCATTTTTTCTTTGCGGATGTGCGGCAATATATTGACTGATAGAAGATTGGCTTACAGCATGTGGAGATAAGTAACCTTTTTGTACCATGTATTTGCCAATCGATTGGTATGGTTGACCGTTTTTTTGCGCATACGCTAAACGCAGTAGTTTACCATTTGGCAAGTGTAAGCGGCCAGATCCCTGTACCTGCAAAAAGAAAAAATCAACTGGACTTATGGCGTAAGCTATGATGGGAGCTTTATTTTTTATAGCTCCTTGTTCTATTTCGGCACGTGTATAGTAAGGAACAAGCTCATTACCCAACCAACGGCCACGCAATATTTTGTCTTTAGAGGATAAATGAAACTGACTTAAATCTGCTAAGTAAGGGCCATTTTCGCTAATTTCAGCGCCATTAGTGTTTTTCTGTAAATGGATCTGCGCTTTGGAGGATATATTGGCGGGTAAATCAAGCTGAATAAGATCACTAGGCACACCATAAACTGGGGTACTATTTTGTGTGGATGGGATAAGGGTTGCTTCAATAACAGGTTCATAATAGCCAGTTATTTTTCCATCCAAACCACCCGAACCGTTACTCACTATCCAAGGTTGGAACTGCTGCTCAAAAAAATGTTTCGCTTGTTGACGATTGTTTTTGGTTTGCATGGCAAGAGCACACACTTTCTGCCATTTTGTTTGCTTAATTAATACAGTACAGCTGCGCTTAAAAGCTTGTAAACTCTGCTCAAAATGTTGTGTAGACCATCCAGGTAGTTTTGAAAATTCGGTTACTGTGTAGCGCACAGTAGGTTGATAATTGGAGCTTACACTAGTACCAACAGCGAATTTAGGAGCATATGACGACATCGGATAAGGATGTTCTTCTAGTGAACTAGTGGACGGTTTTTTATTAGTATGGCAGGCGGTTACCAACAATAAAAGCAGCCAAATAGTCGATAAAGAGATACAGTGCAGTTTCATTAAAACAGCGCATCCAAATTAGGTTGTTGATTTTTATTAGTGGGGTCAATGGGCTTAGCACTATTATTGCCTTTTTCAGGTTTCTGTAATTCTTCAATTTTAGGTCGTTGATTACTGTCGGGTTGTACTACAGGCTGGTCACTGTCTTCAAAAGGATTATAGATATTTTCAGTTGGAGCATTGTTACCAGATTGTTGAGTATTGTTATTTGGATAAGCTGACGGCTTGCTTGCTTGGTCAATGGAATGATCAGATGAATCTTCAAAATTATTTAATGGGGCATTCAAAGGGTGTTGCTCTCCTGATTTGTTTAGTTCTTTTTGCAGATCTTGTTCCATATTAGAAAGAGGCTCTTGATCATCTTGTTTTTCTAGCTTGGGATTGTTGATAAAAGTAAGAACAATATAGATCACAATACAGGTGACTAGAAATAAAATCACTGCGATAGCGTAGCCTACAAATCTCAGAAGCTTGTCGGTCAAGTTACTCATGTTTAATTCTCCGTTTTTGAAGAAGAAGCTTGTTTCACGGGTTCATAGTGTTCGAATAAGGCCACGACTTTTTTTACACCGGGAACAACACGAATTTGTTGCACCACTTTTTTCTGTTCAGTGACAGTCAATAGTCCAAAAACATACACTGTTTGATCATAAGTAACAATTTTGACATCGTTACTTAATGCAGGGCCAAGGATTGTTAACAGGGCTAATTTTGCTCGCGTTGTGATGGAGGCATCGTTGGTAATATCGATTAAACGACGTTGTCCTTTAACGCGCAAATAATCGTATACTACCTCTACTCCTTTTTGTCGACGTACAATGGAGATAATTTCCCTTTTTTGCGTCTCATTTTCGGTAATACCTAAAATCAAGAGATGATGATTGTAGCTAACGACTCGAAAGACAGGACCAGTAATCTTAGTTATTTTACCATTTTTATTTAGATCAATAATTTTCGGGTAGCGCAAACGAATGGCGGTAGATGTAGTAAGCTCAGTGAGCCGATCTTCAATGATAGTTTCTTTGTTACGTCGGTCAGCAATGGTTAAGCCTCCAGCCAGTATACCTCCGCCCACTAATAGGGGGGTACAGTTAGTTAGCAATAAGGCAGTTATGGAAAGGCAGATTAAAAGAGGATTAAAACGACGGAGCATAGCTAGCTTCTATCATAGAATTTGCAATAAGCTATTATACTGATAAATCCTGTTTTTCACCAAACAAGCATTTATCTATCAAGTCGCAGATAATATGAATCATCAGCCCATGTATTTCTTGAATTCTTGCAGTTCTAGTATAGGCTACATTCAATAAAACATCTTCAGCGGTTAATTGCTCTGCTACCTTTCCACCATCTTTACCAGTCATGGCGACAATCTTCATTTTTTTTTCATGCGCTGCATTGATTGCTTGCACTATATTAGGGGAGTTACCTGAGGTAGAAATTGCAAACAGCACATCATTTTTTTTACCAATTGCTGAAATTTGCTTAGAAAAAACCAGGTCATAGCCATAATCGTTGGCGATGGCAGTTAAAGTGCAATTATCCGTAGTCAAAGCAATAGCTGGTAAACCAATACGCTCTCTTTCAAAACGACCAACCAGTTCAGCTGAAAAGTGCTGGGCATCAGCAGCAGAACCCCCATTGCCGCAGGAAAGAACTTTCCCGTCATTGATAAAAGCATGTGTCATCATCTCTGATGCCAGCAAAATATTTGGTATCAATTTTTCTTGAACGCTTTGTAGTAAGGAAACTGCTTGTGTGAAATGCTCTTTAATATACCGTGTTAAATCCATTGATTAATTCTCACTGATATTGGGAATATGACGCACACGTTGTAATAAACCACCTTGCAGTAAAAGAGCGTCTAAGCGTACCAGTTGTTCAGTTGGATGCATTGTTAGGTAAAATTTTGCACTTTTTTTTAATTTCTCTAATTTGGAGTGAGCGACACTTTCAGCGGCACCACCAGATGCGTTGCTGCTGGGATAACGCACCTCAAAAAAAACCAACAAGTTATCTTTGCTGGCAATGATATCAATTTCACCAAAGCAGCAATGCCAATTTCTTTTTATGATGTGCCAGCGGCGTTTTTCAAGGTATCGGCAGGCCTTTTCTTCCCCGGCAATTCCTTTGGGGTGAATTAATCGCATATTTATGAAAAGGTTAACTAAAAATAGAAAGGGTATTGTACACTATTTCTCGATAAATAATGAATTTGATACTTATGCAATCCGTGACTAATCAAACAGCCGCTTCTTTGTCTGCTGGCTTATATGTTGTGGGAACGCCAATTGGTAATTTAGGAGATATTACCTTACGCGCTTTAGAAGTGTTAAGACAAGCCGATATAATCTGTGCTGAAGACACGCGGGTGAGCAAACGATTGCTTCAAGCCTATGGTATTACGACTCATACAGTGAGTGTGTATGCACATAACGAAGCAGAGATGGCAAAAAAAATCGTCAGCTGGATTGCATCAGGTAAAGTTGTAGCACAAGTTACAGATGCGGGAACGCCATCAATCTGCGATCCAGGGAGTCGTTTAGTACATGCAGTACGCCAAGCCAAGCAGCAGGTCTACGCAATTCCAGGTGCTTGTGCTTTGATCAGTGCTTTAAGCGTATCAGGATGGCAGGCAGATCAGTTTTATTTTGCGGGCTTTTTACCAGCCAACCAGAGGCAGCGAGATAATTGTTTGCATCAAATCGCCGATCAAAACCAATTGGTAATTGCTTATGAAACGCCGCATCGTATTAGTAAAACTCTGGCTGCAATTGAACATACTATGCCCAACCGATCTTTATTACTGTTACGTGAATTAACCAAATGTTTTGAAAGTGCTATCTGTGGGACAGCCTACGAATTAAAACAGTACTTAATTATGAATCCTGTGCAACACAAAGGAGAGATGGTACTGTTATTTGCTGCTTCATCAACTTCCGCGAAAAATGAGCTTACCTTGCCTGTAGAGCTAAAAAAAGTGGCAAAAGAATTGGCTACTTTTTTGCCCCTTAAAAAAGTAGTGAGCTTGTTGGCAGAACTAATGGTATTTAATAAAAAAACACTTTATCAATACTTACTAACAAAGCAGAATTCATCTGTCCTAAATCAAGATCACTCCTCTAACTAAATCAATTTACAAAAGAAATAAGCAAGATATTATTTATTCTTTTGAACAATAACAATGGCAATGAGATGATCTCTGATATGCAAAATATGTAGCTGTTATTTTTAATAAAGGAAGTTTTTACAGGAATATTTGTATTGTATATCTCTAATATTAATAGATAAAATAATTTAATATAAGCTAGAGATTTTAGATATGTAGCTTGGCTAAAATGCTATGAAATAAAGTATCCTTATCCTAATTAAGATTAGGAATTTTAAAAACTTATAAAGGTTCGTGCTGTTGTATTTTTATTGCATTAACTTGTTTGATAAGCTTCAATTAAGCTATTCAGTGATAAGTACTTTTATTCGGTAATGTAATAGTATATTTTGGCTAAAATAATTTTTCTATTTAACTATACTTGAAGTTATAATATTAAATGTTAGAATATGTAGCATTGCTGTAGCAGATAATTTTTCTATCATTATAAGGAATTAAAAAATGTCAAAAGAAAGAGCAAAGTATCAGCGTGTATCTATACAGGAAAAGTTGGACCGTTTGTATTCTAAGTTCAAGGAAAAAGAAAAGGCTCTCAAACAACGTTTAGACGATGAAAATAAAAAGAGGATCTCTGGTTTATTGCCTGATTTAGAGGAATTGAAAAGGGTATTAGCTGATAATCCTGTAACATCTGAAGCTGATAAAGAGACTTTGCTAGAAATTTTTAAGAAATATAATTTAAAGAAGTTAATTAAATTTTTGGCTGATTAATTTACGATATATTAAAGAGTTCACATAAAGTATATAGGAGATCGATAAGGTCTCCTATTTCTATTTTGAGCTTCGTTTTCTATTTTTATCTAAGAGAGAGTAGTAGCACTTTTGAGAACAAGGTTCGGTTCTAATGGCTTTAGTATATACAAGAAAGCAAGTTCACTTAGATTAATTTTTATTTAGCTGATGATTTTTCTTTGAAGATCTGATGACAATTATATTTTTAGCTATAGACGGTTTTAATCAGTCAATCTTGACTTTTATTGATTATTTGCATATAATCGCGGCCGCGCTTTAGTTTATTCAGTCCACATACCTTTAAGTTTAAGCCCGGGTGGCGAAATTGGTAGACGCAGGGGACTCAAAATCCCCCACTGCAAAGTGTGTCGGTTCGAGTCCGACCCCGGGTACCACTGATTTGAGTGTTTTAATTTTCAAGGGTCTTTTATTTCTCCTTAAATCGTGATATTTCGCTATATTATACATTCCCTTAATGAAGATTATTAGTAATTAGCTTTATTTACAGCTTAGTATTATAAAATATAAAATTGCAATAAATAGACAACCTTACATGTTACTAGGTCTTCTTTTCACGATGGTATTCATGAGACATAGCTGAGAGTGAAGTTAGAGATTAAATTGCGCTGGAATAGCAATATTTTATTGGCAGACATTAATAAAAATGTCAAAGAATTAAAGAATAGTGATATACAAGATACAGGTTTTACAAGCTTACTGGAATTTATGTGGATCATTTAATGATAAGCTATCTCCATTTTAAAGATAAAGAGAACTATGGTAGCTTTTGAAGCTTCAGGAAGTATTTCATCGTATTGTTCAACCTATTTATTTTGATGAGGAAAAATAAAAAATTCACGGCCTTAAATCGTTAGCATGGTATGGAAAAATATTGCAAGATACATAGGATTTAGGTGTTTGATCGTTGGAAATTGAAGATTGCCTTATCCCGCAGATCTAGAAGACATTGGTTGGTTATATTGTGCTGGAAGATCAAATATTGGAGCTGCTTTGCTTATTTAAAGAAGCGAAAAATTGATATCAATGAGAAGTATGGGACACGCCATCTTGTTTCCCGCGCAAATGGACGAGGTCAATATTGGTGAGCGTTTGCAAAGAAATTTGATGAGGTATTTAAAGGATTATCAGCAGAAAAAATGGTGAAGGAGCTAATGTATTTGGGGTAACTACTTAAAAACTGATCACTAGAACTTAGTGCCGCTTTACTTGCGATTTTTTAAGACTAAAGTTTCATATTTCTATATTTACTGATTGGTCCTATTGAATTAATCAATCGCTGAATGTAAAGATGAAATTCAGATGAAAATGAGTATAATTGGTGCGGAAGGAGAGACTCGAACTCTCACACCTTATGGCGCTAGATCCTAAGTCTAGTGCGTCTACCAATTTCGCCACTTCCGCATTTAGAATTTTGCACTAATTATAAATTTATCAGTCCCGTTTGGCAATAATCAAAAACTACTTTTCATGAGGATTTAAATATCAGTTAAGAGTCAACTGTATAAACCCTACTTGTCAACTATTTTAAAAACTAGGATAATAAAAAGCTAAATGCCGGCGTAGCTCAGTTGGTAGAGCAGCTGACTTGTAATCAGAAGGTCCCGAGTTCGATTCTTGGTGCCGGCACCATTGATTAATGAAAAGCTTCATTAATGAAAAGCTTCCTAGATTCCTAGGAAGCTTTTTTTAACTAAAAATACACAGTGAATCTTCTTAACACATGAAAAAATCATGATAGTTTATCCTGAAAAATATGATGTCATTGTTGTGGGTGGTGGTCATGCTGGTACAGAAGCTGCTATGGCTGCTGCTCGTATGGGTGCGAATACCTTATTGCTGACTCATCGTATTGAGACTTTAGGACAGATGTCATGCAATCCTTCTGTTGGAGGTATTGGGAAGGGGCACTTAGTCAGAGAAATTGATGCTTTAGGCGGGGTCATGGGTTTTGCTTGTGATCAGGCGGCGATCCAGTTTAGAAAACTAAATGCTTCCAAAGGTCCAGCTGTTAGAGCTACAAGAGCACAAATTGATCGACAGTTGTATAAGGTAGTTATTCTTCGTTTGTTGGAAAATCAAGTTAATTTGAGTTTATTTCAGCAAGAAGTATCTAGCCTGCTATTAAGAGGACAACAAGTAACTGGTGTTAGAACTGCTATGGGACTCTGTTTTGAAGCCTCAATGCTAGTACTTACCGTTGGCACTTTTTTAGCAGGAAAAATCCATATTGGCTTAGAAAATAAAAGTGGAGGACGTGCAGGTGATGCTGCTGCTAATGACCTAGCTCAGGCACTATCAGAATTGGATTTACCAAGAGGTCGTTTAAAAACTGGCACTCCCCCTCGTATTGATGGTCGTACTATTGATTTTTCTCGGTTATGCGAACAACAGGGGGAAGACAATATTTATTTTTCTAGTCGCTCTATTTCTGGTTGTCATCCCAAACAAATATCTTGTTGGATTACCCATACTAATGAAAAAACGCATGATATTATTCGCGCAGGGTTGACAAGAAGCCCCATGTTTACTGGAGTTATTGAGGGCATTGGACCACGTTATTGTCCCTCGATAGAAGATAAGATTGAGCGGTTCGCTAATAAGAATAGTCATCAAATTTTTCTAGAGCCAGAGGGGTTAAATACACATGAATATTATCCTAACGGTATTTCTACTAGTTTGCCTTTTGATGTTCAATTGGACTTGGTCAGGAGTATTGCGGGACTAGAGCATGCCCATATCCTGCGTCCTGGATATGCTATTGAATATGATTATTTTGATCCGCGCGCTTTAAAGGCTAGTTTGGAAAGTAAAATTTTTGATCATCTTTTTTTAGCAGGTCAAATCAATGGTACCACAGGATATGAGGAGGCAGCAGCGCAAGGATTATTAGCAGGAGCTAATGCAGCTTTGAAATGCCAAGGAAAAAAGCCTTGGTGTCCTAGGCGAGATGAAGCTTATATTGGTGTGTTGGTTGATGATTTACTAACTCAAGGGTTAAACGAACCGTATCGTATGTTTACTAGCCGTGCTGAGTATCGTCTACAGTTAAGAGAGGACAACGCAGCTAGGCGACTCACTCCTAAAGGTTACGAGCTGGGTTTAGTGGCAAAGGAAGAGTGGCAGCTCTTTTGCGAAAAAGAAGCACGTATTGAGCAAGAATTGGCTCGTTTAAAAACCACTTGGATAAGACCAAGTGATGATCATGATCAAGATAAGCAACATAATAGATCGTCCTCCTTAAATTTAGAGGCTACTTTGGCTCATGAATATAATTTGGCTCAACTTCTCAAGCGACCCCATGTGAGACATCATCATCTTAAAGCTTGGCATACAGATGAAGTAGCCTCTTTGATGATTGATGAAATAGAACAGATTGAAATTATTTTGAAATACGAAGGTTACATTCAAAGGCAACAAAAAGAAATGATTCAACAGAAAGAACTAGAAGAAGTGGCTTTACCACAGAATCTTGATTATGATGCTATTATTGGTCTTTCCACTGAAGCCAAACAAAAGCTACAGTTGCATCAACCAGAAAATTTAGCTCAAGCATCGCGTATTTCAGGAGTAACGCCAGCAGCAGTCATGTTATTATTAGTGCATGCAAAAAAAGGATTCAAAAGACGGTATGATAAGTGATGAGAAAAATCAGCTGCACATGGCCTGGAAGAAATTATACCTAGGTCATTTAACAGAAGAAACCTCTACGCGTCTTTTACACTATCTAGATCTTTTAGAGCAATGGAATTCTGTTTACAATCTGACTTCAATTCGAGAAAAATCAGCAATGTTGTCTTATCATGTGTTTGATAGTCTGAGTATCGTACGGGAGATTGCTTATGAGCGTTGTATTCTTGATGTAGGTTCTGGTGGTGGAGTACCGGGCATGATATTGGCGATGGTGCGACCAGATTTAAAAGTCACTTTGCTTGATGCCAGCAGTAAGAAAACAGCCTTTTTACGTCAAGCTTTGATTGAACTGAATCTAAATTTGGTGCAAGTAGAAACTACTCGAGTTGAACAATTTTCCTCAACAGGCTTTGATTATATTGTTAGCCGTGCTTTTTCCCAACTTAATGATTTTGTTTCATTAACGCGTCATTTACTAAATAAAGAAGGACGTTGGTTGGCTATGAAAGGAGGGTATCCATATGAGGAATTGCAAAAACTACCTTCATGGACAGAAGTTGTCGATGTCAAGAAACTGGAAGTTCCACAATTGAATGCAGCTCGTCATTTAGTAATTGTACGTCTGTCTGAGGAGTACTGATTGTGATGGCGCGAGAATTATAACTATTGCCAATCAAAAGAGAGAGATTGGCAAGACCACTACTGCAGTTAACTTTCAGCAGCTTTAGCGACAAATGGTGAGTGCTATTGGTTGGCTTAGATCCGTAGGGTAATGCCACAACCGGCAGTAGTGTAAAAAAAGAAATTTGTCCCTTGAAAGGTATGTAGTGCTTTTTGATGCTTTGATTGATTTGCTTAATCAAGCGATGATCTGTTGAAAGTCAAGTGTTTTGATGTGTTAGGAGCAAATAATTGCTTGGTGGAAGCGGAGCTTGTCAAGCAAAATGCTCGAGAAAGTAAACTTAAGGAGTATTACTTTAATACAAGATCGTTATGACTATATATTTATAGATTTCCTGCCCACACTGACTTTACTAACTATCAATGGGCGTAGCTGCTGATTATTATTTTGGTTGCAAAGAGAGAGTATTTTTGATTTGGTTGAGACTATCAAAGCGCTTAAATCCAGTGGATCATAGGTTGATAATCATTGGAGTAGTCAGAACACTTTGATAATTTATTTAAGACCATTGTTCCGCGTGCAGTGAAATTGACAGAGGCTTCCAACTATGGACTGCCAATTATGCCTTATGACAAACATTCAAAAGATGTCCAAAGTTATCTACTACTGGCCAAAGAACTGCATAAAATTAAGGAACTTAATAAGGTAGGATAAGATGAAAAAAAGATTGGAACGCGGATTAGAAGTATTATTGAGAGATGCCATTGTGCTAGACGAATAAACAGTAACAATACGATTTTTACCAGTTAATAAGCTTGTTCCTAGGCGTTATCAACCTTGGCAAGAGATGAAGAAGATGAATTATTTAACCTTGCTGATTCCATTAAAATCACGGCATTATTCAGACTATCTCGGTGCGCAAAAATCAAATAAGGATATTATGAAATTGTGGCAGGGAAACGGCGCTATCGGGCGAGTATACAAGCCGGGTGAAAAAGCTTCCTGCTGTCGTAATGATATTAGCGATGAAAGTGCCTTGGCGTTAGGGTTAATGAAAATATTCAGCGCGAAGAATTAAATCTCATTGAAGAAGCCAAGGATTTAGCGAAGAATTTGGCTTGACTCATGAGAAGATTGCTCAAGCAATTGGTCGCTCACGTAGTAGCGTGACTAACAGTATGTGCTTACTTAGTTTGCCAAAAGACATCATAGATTATCTTGCTCATTATCGCCTGAGTGTGAGAACATGGGAGAGTGCTTTTAACTTTGCCGTTAAAAGGTCAATTAAAATTAGCTAAAGCAATAGCCAGTCGATGTTCAGTGAGAAATATAGAACGTAAATTACTAGTCTGGAAAGAACCAAAACTGCACATATAGCTAAGGATATTAATTTGCTACTGGTTTGCGTATAAAAATTAGAGAAGAACAGCAAGGAAATTTTGTTTTCAGTACGTAGCTTGACTCGTTGAGAGAACTGGAAGCAGTGGGTGTTCGCTCATGTGAAGCCTTCCAATCAAAACAGTCAATTGGATGAGATTTTATATTGACGGTAAAGGTAAAATGCTCCTATAATAAGCCGTTTTTGCTACAGGATTGGTATGAGAAAGTTAGCTGGGGTTCAGCTACTAGCAGTTTTACTAATTATACTTATTGTGTGGCAAATTTGGGGACTGCACAAAGCAACGCTCGTATTAGGTGGGGCTTTTAGTTATTCATTACCCAGTTTAGCCGCTTATTATTTAATGGTTAGCTTAAACAGATTGCTTCAAGTAGTACCGCTGTTTTCGCTGTTTATAGAAGCCAACCGAGTATTATTAACTATTATCCTAATAGTAGCGAGTTATTTTTTATATGCTAAGGTGGCCTGGATATTCTATCTGGCTGGTTTGTTAATCGCTTTAATCATTCAAGTTCAAGCGGCTGGTTTTTTGATTTTAAGAGAAGTTTTGCCATGAGTAATACAGTGATGACACCAAATGAATATATTAATCATCATTTGATTAATTTTAGTCTACCTTTTGTTAAGCAAACCAAACTCATTGATTTTTCTTTTACTAATTTAGATACCATATTTTTTACTGTTCTTATTGGCACCTTAGTTTGTTTTTTCTTATGGCGAACAGCTAAGCGCAGTACTTCTGGTGTGCCTAGTCGCTTTCAAGCTGCGGTTGAAATTTTGTTCGAATTCGTTGATGGCAGCTGTAGGGAAATGATTCATAATGCGCAGTCAAGAAAAGCACTGGCTCCCCTTGGTTTAGTATTATTTGTATGGATTTTTTTCATGAATGCCATGGACTTACTTCCTGTTGATTTACTTCCCTGGGCATGGCAAGAGATACAGAGAAATCCACAAGCGCATTTGCGGGTAGTGCCTACTGCGGATGTGAATACAGCCTTGGCGTTAGCTATCTCTGTTTTACTGCTGTGTTTTTACTATAGTATCAAGATTAAAGGAGTTAAGGGGTGGATCCATGAATTAAAATCTGCTCCTTTTGGTTCGAATCTTTTATTGATTATCCCCAACTTTTTAATGAATGTCATTGAGTATATATCGAAAACTCTTTCTCATGGGATGCGGCTGTGGGGAAACCTTTATGCAGGAGAAATTGTATTTATGGTGATTGCGCTTTTAGGAGGCGCTTGCAAATCATCGAGAGGTTTTTTCGCTAATGGATCCCTTTTTACGCTGCATGTGATATTGGGCTTGGCTTGGGCAATTTTTCATATTTTGATTATTGCTCTACAAGCTTATTTATTTATGATTTTAGCTTTTGTTTACATTGGTCAAGCGCATGATGCGCATTGATGAACAGTTGATTTTTGCTTATTTCTGTAAGGAGTTTGTAACATGGGTGGATTACTCGCAATTGCTTGTGGTTTAATGATTGGTTTACCAGCAATGGGTGCTGCTATCGGCATTGGTATTTTGGGTGCACGTTACATGGAAGCGGCTGGGCGTCAACCAGAATTAATGGGGCCTTTGCAAATTAAGTTTTTCTTAATTGCCGGGATTATTGATGCAGCCTTCATTATTAGTTTGGGTTTCTCCTTCCTTTATTACCTCAAGATCAGTTAGCAAGGAGGAATGATTGCATTGTTGTCTAATCGTTCATCAAAATTAAAGGTGATATTGTGAATATAAATATAACACTATTGGCGCAGATTGTTGTTTTTTGTCTTTTAGTGCTATTTACCATGAAATATGTTTGGCCGCCAATTGCGCAGGCTTTGGATCAGCGTGCTAATAAAATAGCCGAAGGTCTAGCTGCGGCAGAGCGCGGCAAGAGCGATTTTGAGAAAGCAGAACTAAAAGTGGCACAATGGTTAAATGAAGGACGTGAGCGTGTATCTCAAATGATTGCTAGCGCTGATAAGAGAGCCCAATTAATCACTAATCAAGCAAAAGAAGCGGCGCAAGTAGAGGCTAATAAGATCTTAGAAACTGCTCGTTTGGAAATTGCTCAAGCGACAAGCCGTGCAAGAGAGAAGCTCAGAGAAGAAGTTGCACAGCTTGCTATTGCAGGAGCAGAAAAGATTTTGCGTCGAGAGATTAATGCTGATAACCATATGGATATTCTCAATTCCTTAAAACAGGAGCTATGAAGCATGGCGGTGGAATTGACTACGGTCGCTAGACCTTATGCCAAAGCCCTTTATCAGCTAGCAACTGAAAAAGGTGAAGTTCAAATTTGGTTAAGAGAGCTGGCTTTGCTAACTCAAATAAGTAAGGAAAAGCAAATGTTCAGTTTGCTTAAAGAGCCTGAAGTTACATGGCAAGATAAGTTATCCATTATTTTGGATATAGTAGGAGAGAAGCGTTTACGTCCGCTTGTGAAAAATTTTCTTACTGTATTAGGTCGCAATCGGCGTTTCACATTATTGCCTTTTATCCATGAAGCCTATCAGAATATGATATTGGCTGAAAAACACGTGAAGCAGGCGACAGTGTTTACTGCCTTTAAGCTTTCAGATAAAGAGCTTAGCAAAATAGTGGCTGAAATAGAGGCACGCTATCAGGTCAAATTAAAAGTAAAAGCGAAGGTAGATCGAGAACTTATAGGTGGTTTCAAGATAGAGTTTGGTGATCGAGTTCTAGATAGGTCTGTGAAGGGCAAGCTTGACTCGCTCAAACGGATAATGACACATTAGGAGAGTTGAATGCAGCTAAATTCTGCAGAGATCAGTCAACTGATCAAAGAACGGATAGAGAATTTATCTCTCAATGATAAGGTACGCACCAAAGGCATAGTGATTTCAGTGACTGATGGCATCGTGCGCATACATGGGCTATCTGATGTTATGTTGGGAGAGATGATTGCTTTTCCTCAAAGTACTTATGGTTTGGCAATGAATCTGGAAAGAGATTCTGTAGGTGCTGTGATCTTGGGAGAATACGAACATATCCGTGAAGGCGATGAAGTCACCTGTACTGGTCGCATTTTAGAAGTTCCAGTGGGAAGAGAGTTAGTGGGGCGTGTAGTGAATGCCTTGGGTGTACCAATTGATGGCAAAGGACTCATTAACACTAAGCAATCAGCCCCAATTGAAAAAATTGCGCCGGGGGTAATCCAGCGTCAATCCGTTGATCAACCATTGCAGACAGGAATTAAAGCAATTGACTCCATGGTACCCATTGGCAAGGGTCAACGTGAGTTAATTATTGGTGACCGACAAACAGGGAAGACAGCGGTTGCCTTGGACACCATTGTCAATCAAAAAGGTACTGGGGTGATTTGTATTTATGTTGCAGTGGCGCAAAAGGCCTCTTCGATTGCAAATGTGGTGAGACAGTTAGAAGAACATGGGGCTTTGGCACACACCATTATTGTGGCAGCTTCTGCAGCTGAGGCTGCAGCCTTGCAATATATTGCGCCCTATTCGGGGTGTACCATGGGCGAATATTTCCGTGACAATGGTGAAGATGCTTTGATTATTTATGATGATCTTTCCAAACAGGCAGTGGCCTATCGGCAGATTTCTTTACTATTAAGGCGCCCCCCAGGTCGAGAAGCATATCCTGGGGATATTTTTTACTTACATTCTCGTTTATTAGAGCGCGCTGCTCGTATTAATGCCGATGAAGTTACGCGGTTGACTAAAGGTCGTGTGATAGGAAAAACAGGATCCTTAACTGCATTACCAATTATTGAAACACAGGCAGGGGACGTTTCTGCTTTTGTACCTACTAACGTGATTTCAATTACAGATGGTCAGATTTTTTTGGAAACTGATTTGTTTAATGCAGGGATTCGTCCTGCCTTAAATGCTGGAATTTCGGTATCTCGAGTTGGTGGAGCAGCGCAGAGTAAGATTATCAAGAAGTTAGGTGGTGGAATTCGTTTGGCTTTGGCGCAATATCGCGAATTAGCTGCGTTTGCGCAGTTTGCTTCGGATTTGGATGAGGCAACACGTAAGCAATTACAGCATGGAGAAATTGTTACTGAGCTCATGAAACAAAAGCAATTTCATACTATGAGTGTGGGGCAGATGGCAGTGGCTTTATGGGCTATTAATGCTCACCTTTATGACGGTGTTGAGGTAAAAGATGCTTTACGCATAGAGAAGGAGTTTTTAGAATTAGTGGAAACTTCAGAGCCTATGCTCATTAATGCTATTACAGTTAATGGAGTCATGAGTGAAAGGGTGGAATCCGAATTGCAGCAGTTATTGCAGGATTTTAGACAATCTTTTGCTCAATCTAAGGAAAATTCTTCAGTTAGTGAAGGGAAATAGTGTGTATGGCTGTTGGCAGAGAAATTGTTAGTAAAATTCGCAGTGTTGAAAGCACTCAGAAGATCACCAAAGCAATGCAAATGGTGTCAACATCTAAAATGCGAAAGACCCAAGAGCGCATGAAGAAAGCGCGACCCTATGCAGAAGAAATTCGAGGAGTAATGCGGCATTTAGCGTTGTCTAGGACATATGAGCTACCTGCTTTACTTCAAAAAAGAGAAGTCATTCGTAAGGCGTGTATTGTGCTGATTACCACTGATAAGGGGTTATGCGGTGGTTTAAATGCCAATATTCTTAAACTATTTTTTGCGCAAGTCCAAGTCTATCAACGAAAAAATATTCCTTTGGAAATTGTTTGTTTGGGTAGTAAAGGTATGGCCACCTGTGAACGTGTTGGTTTACCGGTGATAGCAAGTGCGATAAATTTAGGAGATAGCCCTAAGTTAGAAAAACTGTTGGGTGTTCAGCGGGTGGTATTTGATCAATATGAGCAGCAAGAAATAGATATCGTGCATCTTATGTACTCTAAGTTTATCAATACTATGAAGCAAAAATCTGTTGATGAAGTTTTTTTACCAGTTGGTCAAGAAGTACTTGATGGCAAAGATAAAGAGACACTGCGTCAACAATCTAAGTATCAACATGATTATATTTTTGAACCAAGTGCTCAGCAGGTACTAGGTTTTTTAATAGAACGTTATTTGGAGTCGGTGATCTATCAAGCGGTATGTGACAATATTGCTTCTGAGCAGGCTGCGCGCATGGTTGCGATGAAATCAGCCACGGATAATGCAAGTTCTGCTATTAAGTTGTTGAAATTACAATACAACAAATCGAGGCAGGCAGCGATTACTACTGAACTTTCAGAGATTGTCGCAGGTGCGGCGGCTGTTTAATAAAACGATTAATATTTTAGGAATATAGTGGTTATGAACCAAGGTAAGATAGTACAGATTGTAGGAGCAGTAGTAGATGTTGAATTTCCTAGAGAATCAATCCCCCATGTATTTGATGCGCTGATTGTCAAAGACAATGGGTTAACTTTGGAAGTGCAGCAGCAGCTGGGTGATGGTGTGGTGAGAACTATTGCCATGGGTCCTTCTGATGGTTTAAGGCGTGATTTGCTTGTGGAACACACAGGTAAACCAATCACAGTTCCTGTAGGAGTAGAGACCTTAGGACGCATTATCAATGTGTTAGGGGAGCCTGTTGATGAAGCAGGGCCGATTAACGCACAGCACACACGAGCCATTCATCAACAGGCACCGCAGTTTGATGAATTATCTGGCACCACAGAGTTGTTGGAAACAGGAATTAAAGTCATTGACTTATTATGCCCCTTTGCTAAGGGAGGTAAAGTTGGCTTGTTTGGTGGTGCTGGTGTAGGTAAGACGGTCAACATGATGGAGCTTATAAATAATATTGCCAAGGCCCACAGTGGCTTATCAGTATTTACTGGTGTGGGAGAGCGCACTCGTGAAGGTAATGATTTTTTTCATGAGATGAAAGAATCAAATGTATTAGATAAAGTAGCGATGGTTTATGGCCAGATGAATGAGCCCCCGGGAAATCGCTTACGTGTCGCCTTGACAGGTTTAACTTTGGCAGAATATTTTCGTGATGAAAAAGATGCTAATGGTAAAGGACGTGATGTATTGCTTTTTATCGACAACATTTATCGTTACACTCTTGCAGGCACAGAAGTATCTGCTTTATTAGGCCGTATGCCTTCGGCAGTGGGTTATCAACCGACCTTAGCGGAAGAAATGGGACGTTTGCAAGAGCGGATCACTTCCACTCAAGTTGGCTCGATTACTTCAATCCAAGCGGTTTATGTGCCGGCAGATGACTTAACTGATCCTTCTCCAGCTACCACTTTTGCTCATTTAGATGCTACGGTAGTATTAAGTCGTGATATTGCTTCTTTAGGAATTTATCCAGCGGTTGATCCTTTAGATTCAACTTCTAGACAGCTTGATCCGCTGGTATTAGGAGAGGAGCATTATGACGTGGCGCGCCGGGTGCAGATGACTTTGCAAAAATATAAGGAATTACAAGATATCATTGCCATCTTAGGTATGGATGAATTGTCAGAGAATGATCGTTTGGTAGTGATGCGTGCGCGCAAAATCCAGCGCTTTTTGTCACAACCTTTCCATGTGGCAGAAGTATTTACTGGTTCCCCGGGAAAATATGTGGCATTAAAAGATACTATTGCAGGGTTTAAGAGTATTTTGGATGGTGCATATGATCATTTGCCAGAGCAAGCCTTCTATATGGTGGGGGGGATTGAAGAAGCTGTTAAGAAGGCTAAGACCTTAAATTAGGAGCTGCTTGATGAGTCGCACAATGCATTTAGAAGTGGTGAGCAATGAAGAACAGCTTTATTCTGATCAGGCAAGCTTTATTGTGGTCCCCACTTTATTGGGAGAGTTAGGAATTTATCCTGGCCATACGCCCATTATGAGTTTGCTCAAGCCTGGGGTGCTGCGCATTCAAAGTCAAGATGGTAAGAATGAACAATTGTTAGCAATTTCAGGGGGGTTGCTAGAAGTAAGGCAAGATTCAGTGATTGTGCTTTCTGACGTAGCAATTCGTTCACAAGCTTTGGATAGAGAACGTGCTAACTTGGCAAAGAAAAATGCTGAGGAGCGGCTAAGAAATGCTGGTGATAGCCACCAGGCCAAAGTAAAAGCAGAAGCCGCTTTAGCTGCTGCCATTGCTCAGTTAAAAGCTCTAGAATATATCAAACTTCATCAAAAAAATTAGTCGCTTGTCAGCAAAATCTATTCAATCTCGCCAGTGGTTTAACCATGATTTTGGTAAGACAATCCTACTTTATAGTTTATAGGCCTTGCGGACATCTAATTTTGGGGAAGTGTCTAAAGTAGCTATTTTGTCTCTTTTTTACAACACTTGGTATATTGAGGGTATTTTGCATAACTATA
>ERZ941605.35-NODE-35-length-51488-cov-10.277196_pt1 | contig 51488 bp, 53 predicted proteins | sample MGYA00520904_ERZ941605 | MGnify/ENA primary metagenome ERZ941605 (study PRJEB32759, sample SAMN07749870) | skin metagenome | biome: transportation; feature: city; material: polyester macromolecule | host: Homo sapiens | place: Hong Kong:TW line | collected... | reverse complement strand
CGACGAGGAACTGCTTGGCGTAACCGCCAATCGAGTCGACACCGGCGAGGCCCGGTGTGGTCTTCAGAAGCGGCGTCACGATCCAGTCCTGCGCGGTGCGCAGGTAGGTCGCCTTGTCCTCTTCGGTCGTCAGTCGCTCGCCCTCTGGCGTGATGTAGCTGCCATCGGGCTGTTGGCCCGGTTCACCGGGCTTGTGCTTGTCGTCCTCGCGATGATCGAGACGAACGGTGTACATGTACACCTCGCCCAGGCCTGTCGCGATCGGACCCATTTCAGGGTTCACGCCGTCGGGCAGATTCTCTTGCACGCCCCGCAGACGCTCGCCCACCTGCTGGCGGGCGAAATAGATGTCCGTCGCGTCCGAAAAGACCGCCGTGATCTGCGCGAAGCCGTTGCGGCTCAACGAGCGCGTATATTCCAGGCCGGGGGTGCCGGCGAGCGCGGTTTCGATTGGAAACGACACCTGCTTCTCGACCAGCTCGGGCGAGAGGGCAGGCGCGCGGACGTTGATCTGGACCTGATTGTTGGTGATGTCCGGCACCGCGTCGATCGGTAGCCGGTAGAGGGAAAAGGCGCCGATGGCGGCGACGATGACGGTGAGGAGCAGGACTAGCCAGCGCTTCTCGACCGCCCAGGTTACGATACGGGCGATCATGGCTTAATCCTCGTGGCTCGCTTCGCCCTTGCCGATCTCGGCCTTGAGCGTGAAACTTCCGGTGGTGGCGATCTGTTCGTTGCCGGTCAGGCCCGACCGGACGATCACCGTGTCGCCCGACGCATCGCCGAGCTGGACCGGGGTCGCCTTGAAGCCGGTGGGCGTGCGCACGAACACGACCGACTTGCCCTCGAAACTCTGGACCGCCGTCGTCGGCACGCGGACCGCCCCGCTCCCGCCGCTGCCCGTGAGCTGCACGGCTGCCGTCACAGGCTCGCCGACCCGCCATTCGCCACCGCGATTGTCGAGGGTGGCGAGCGCAGGCACGAGCCGCGTCTGCGGATCAAGCGCCGGCGACACGAAGGTCACGCGGGCGGTCGCCTGACGGCCTGCCGCCTTCACCAGCACCGTATTGCCGGGACGCACCCGGCCCGCATCCTCGGGCTTGAGATTAAGCGCGATCGACACCTGGCTCAGGTTGGCGATGCGATAGAGTTCGGCATCCGCCGCGACCGTTTGTCCCAGCGTCACGGGGCGCGCAATGATCTGGCCCGAGATCGGCGCGGCAATGCCGAGCCGGTTGAGCCCGCCGCCGCCGACACCCGCCGCCGAAACCATGCTCTGCGCCTGCGTCAGGGCGATCCGCGCCTCCGTCGCCGCTGTGCGGGCGGCGATCAGATCCTGTTCAGGGGAGACTCTCTGCGCGAACAGCCGCTGTTCGCGCGCGAGGTTCGAATTAGCGAGCTGAAGCCGCGCCCGCGCCGCCTCGACCTCGCCCTTGATCTGCGCCGCCTCGCGGCTTTCGATGACCGCAATGGTCTGGCCGCGTCCGACCGATTGGCCGAGGTTACGGGTGAGCGCGACCACGCGTCCCGCAATTGCGGCCGAGACGACCTGCGTTCCCTGTGGGTCGCCCTCGATGATCGCGGGCAGCTCGATCGTCCCGGCCCCGCCGATGATCGGCCGTCCGACCTGGACGCCCGCTGTGGCGATCTGGTCGGCACCCAATGTGACAACGCCTTCACCGGCATGACCGCCTTCAGCACCGCCCTTTTCCGTGCCCGCTGCCGTCTCATTGGCAGCTGCGCCTTCGGCAGTTGCCTCGTTTCCGCCATCCTTGCCGCCGCAGGCAGCCAAGAGCAGGGCGAGCGACGCCGCGCCCGCGAGATAAAAGCTCTTCATCACTGATTCCCCCCATTGGGCGCACGAGCGGTCAGTCGCTCCACTTGCGCGCGGGCATTCTGGTAATTGGCAAGCGCGTCGATCGCGGCGACCCGCGTTTCGGCGAGCGTGCGTTCAGCATCGAGCAATTCGAGCTGGCCGAACTTGCCCTCGCGATAGCCGATCCGCGCGATGCGGGCGGCCTCCTGTGCAGCCGCCAGCGCCGGCCCCGACGCCGCACGAGCCGTCGTTGCGGCATTGGCCGCCTGCGCCTGCGCGTCCGTGATCGCCTGTTCGATGTCGAGCGCGGTCACGCGGCGCTGCGCATCCGCCTGGGTCCGCTGCGCGGTCGCCTGCGCAATCGCGGCGCGACCATTGTTGAACACCGGGATCGGGATCGACACGCTGAACACCGCCGCCATGTCGTTGGTCGCTTCCAGGCGGCGGATCGACGGCCCGACGTTCAGGTCAGGCACGCGATTGGCGCGCGCGAGCCGCACGCCGGCTTCGGCAATGGAGAAATCCGCGTTGGCTGCCGCCAGCGCGAGTGTGCCGGTCGTGTTGACCGGTGCCAACGGCCCATAGACGTTCACACCGGGAAGGCGATCGAGCAGCGTGTCATCGAGCAGGCCGTCGATCGGCCGTCCGATCCGACGCGCCAGATTGGCGCGGGCCGCCTCGGCCAAGCGAAGCTGCCGCTCCACATTGGCGTCGGCATTGATACGCGCGACATCCGCGCGCTGTTGCTCGAGTGGCGATGCCCGCCCTGCCTGCACGCGAACGCTCGCGGCCCGCAGCGCATCGCTGGCGATCCGGGCCTGATCGCGGGCTGTCATTACCCGGCGATCGGCCGCGACCGCTTCGACATAGAGCTGCGTTACCTGAAGCCGGACATCCGCCGCGATGATCGCGGCCTGGATCTCGGCCCGGGACAATTGCGCATTGGCGACCGCGACGCGGGCGCCGCGCTTGCCGCCTAGCTCGATCGGGATCGCAAAGCCGACCGTGGTTTCCGCGCTGCGGACCCCCCGATACGGCCCGGAGCCGATGACATTCTCGACTTGGCCTTGAACCACCGGATTGGGCCGCAAGCCGGCGACTGTGCGACCTGCACGGGCCGCGTCGATTCCAGCTGTCGCCGCTTCCGCAGCAGGGGCCGAACCGCCCGCTGCACTGACCGCTTGGTCAAGCGTGTAGACCGGCGCATCCTGCGCAACAGGCGCGGACGGTCCGACCTGCGCCTGCGCCATCGTGGCGCAAGACGCTGCGGCCAGCATGGCCGCGAGGATACGATTCATGAAAATAGGACTCCTGACGATGATCGACAGGGGCGCGCCAACGCACGCCCAAATCGGACGTCAGGCTTGGGGGGGCCTCAAATGGACCATGCCGGTGCGGCCGTCGAGCGACGCAGAGGCGGAGATTGTCGGCTTGGGCACTGTGAGGACGGGGGTATATTCCATCGTCGTGCGCGCAGGCGCGCCGACGTCGTGTCCGTGACAATAATTGTGATGATGCGGGACATTCTTGTCCGAGTCCGATGGCACCTGATCGATGTCACCGGCGGTATGGACCGTGAACTCAATGCCCGCGATGCTTCCCCCCGCCAGATCGGCGGCATGGGCCATGCCGGAGAAGCTGGTCAGGACCAGCATCAGGCATGTCAGGAAAGGCAAAAAGGCTCGCACTAGCTTGCCTCTATCACGGAAGGGTTTTCATGTCATTGCACTAATTCGAACCAAGGGTCACTGAGCCGGAACCCGAGCGGGATCGGTCGCGCCCGTTCCAGGCGAACCCGACCGCAATGGCGACCGCCATCAGGAGTTGCGCCAGCACCGATTGCCAAGTGGGAAACACGCCGAGCATCGACAGCCGTGGCACGTCCGCGAGCGGTGCGATGTTGATAAGGCCGGCTTCCTGGAGCGCGGCGACGCCTTTACCCGCCAGCACGACGGTCAGGACCGCCATGAGCCAGGAGCTATAGCGGAAGAACTGCGCGATCGGCAGCTTGCGACTGTAGCGAAGCATGGCCCAAGCGATCAGGCTGAGCAGTCCAATCGCCGACCCGGCCCCCGCGAGAAGCATCCCGTTGTCACCTTGCGCCGAAAGCGCGGCATAGAACAGGATCGTCTCGAAGACCTCGCGATAAACTACGACGAACGCCAGCCCGAACAGGAACCAGCCCGACCCGCCCGAGAGCGCCCGCGACATCTTCTCGCGAATATAGCGCTGCCACTGATCGGCCTGCGCCTTGCCGTGCATCCAAATCCCGACCGAGAGCAGCACGACCGCGGCGAACAGCGAGCCAAACCCTTCCGTCAGCTCCCGGCTCGCACCGCTGATCCCGATCGCATAGGTGGCGACCGCCCAGGTGATCCCGCCCGCGATGATCGCGCTGACCCAGCCGCCATGCACGTACCGCAGCGCCTCGCCGCGCTCGGCTTTACGCAGGAACGCGATCATGGCGACGACGATGAGCAGGGCTTCGAGCCCTTCACGCAGCAGGATCGTGAACGCGCCCAGGAACGTGGACGCCTCGGTGGCGGCATCGGGCGCGAGCGCCGCTTCTGCATCATCGAAAAAGCCGCCCAGCACCGTGACCTTCTCCGCGAGATCATCGGGCGATGCGCCCCGGTCGATCGCGGCGCGGAACTCCCCCATGGCGCCCTCGATTCGGCCCATCAGCGTCGCGTCGCGCGCGGTGAGCGTTGGTTCGATCGGCTCGAACCCATCGAGATAGGCTGACAGCGCCAGCTCTTTTGCCATCCGCGCATCGCCACGCCGGGCAGCGGCCACGCTTTCGGCGAGTTTGGCGCGGGCGACCGCGAGCGAGCCGGGAGCCTGTTGCATCACCTGTTCAGGGTGGCGACGCAGGAACGCGAGCACGGCGTCAGCCTTGGCGTCGCCGATCGCCGCGCCGAGCGCGGCCGGGGTGAGTGCGACCAGGGTTTTCAGGTCCGGGATGCGACGGCGAAGGGTCGGATCGGATTTCCACAGCCGCTCGCCTTCGCGCGCCTGCGCGTCCGTGAAGGCGAAGCTCCCGGCTCGGAATGCTACCGCCCAGCGCTGATCGTTCGGCAGATCGGCGAAGCTCTGCATCGCCGTCCCGTCGATGCCCTGCGTCACCACCTGATAGAGCGCGAAGACGCTGCGCTGGCGCGCACGTTCGGCATCGGTAAAGGCGATCGGGGGTGTCGCGAGCTTGGCGGCGTCGGGGCCACGGCCGTTGCCCGTCATGCCGTGACAGGACGCGCAGGATTGTTGGAACAGGGCATGGCCGGAGACGAGGTTCGGAGCCTTATCGGGCGCGAGCGGCACCGGGTAGGCGCGCAGCAGATCGGCCGCGAGCCCGTGCGCCAGTGTTGCCACCTGTTCAGTCGATCCCTTTTCCGCGATTACCGCTTGGAGGTTGGCGGCCCGCTGAATGAGGGCTTGGCGCTCCGGCTTCGCCGGCAGGCCTTGAAGCCGTGTCGAGACCGACGCGGCAAACTCATTCATTTCGGCGTATTCCGACGCGCTCTTGATCCGACCGTTCGCGACCGCGCCTCCATAATCGACGGCCATATAGTCGAGCAGCCGCCATGCGGTTTGCACGTCGCCGGGTTCGGCGAATGCCGCAGCAGGGATCAGCAGCGCAGCGAGCGCGGCGAGCAGCCGCAGCGAGAGCATTGCCCGGATCAAGGTGAGCAGACGCACTACCGCTCTCCCAGTTCGCGCCGAGCGCCAGTGACGATTTCATAAGCGGAGTGGAGGAACAGGAGGGCGATGAGGCCGGCGACGGCGAGGTCCGGCCAGGCGCTTCCTGTCCACGCCACCAGACCGGCCGCGGCGATCACCGCGACATTGGCGAGCGCGTCGTTGCGGCTGAACAGCCAGATCGCGCGAACATTGGCGTCCCCTTCCCGGAAACGCGCAAGCACCAAGGCGGACACGACATTGATCGCGAGCGCGACAACGCCGATTGTGCCCATCAGTTCGGCATCCGGCGCGGTTGCGTTCAGGGCGCGCCAAATCGCGAAACCGATTACGCCCACGCCAAGCGCACCGAGAAACAACCCCTGCGTCAGCGCGACCTTTGCCCTCGCCCGTGCGGACCAGGCAAGCGCGAGAAGACCGATAAGGCTGATCGACCCGTCCCCGAGAAAATCGAGGGAATCCGCTTTCAGCGCTTGGCTATCGGCGATGAACCCGCCGAACAGCTCGGCGACTCCGAAGCCGAGGTTGAGCACCACGACGGTCAGCAGCGCACGGCGATAGGCCGGATCGGTTTGCGCGCGCGCGGGCTCCCCGTGGCACCCGCAGCTTTCGGTAGAAGCATTCATGCGGCCTTCCTTACCACCTCCAGTCGCTGTAGAAGCAAGCGAAATGTGCGACACGTTCGCATTAGCAAGGATGGCATGATGAAGCCGGTGATGATTGGGCAGCTCGCCAGCGAGACGTCGACAAAAGTGACGACGATCCGGTTTTATGAGTCGATCGGGTTGCTGCGCTCCGCCCCGCGCACGGCGTCGGGCCGTAGAACCTATGATGCCAGCGACATCGAGCGTTTGCACTTCATCCGCAACGGTCGCCGGCTCGGCTTTTCGGTCGACGAAATACGATCGTTGATGGGGCTGGCGCAGAACCCGGACCAGGATTGTGGTGCCGCCTCAGCTATCGCTGCTCAGCACCTCAAGGATGTTGAGGAGAGGCTGGCGCAACTCGCGGTGTTGCGGGATGAGTTGGCAATGCTCAGCCAGAGCTGCACCAAGGCGCGCATGGCCGATTGTCGGATCATGAAGGCGATCGGCAAAGGCCACCCTCAAGCCGATCAGTAATAGTCGGCTAGCCTGAGGTCGCGCACATCACCCGAGGCTATCGTCAGCTTTACGAGGGTGCCAGCAGGCCGGGAGCGCACTTGCCAGAGCTCCCCACGCGTATAGTTCGCATCGATCGAATGGCCGTTCACCGCCACGATCCGGTCGCCAACCGCCCAGCCAGCCTTTTCCGCGGGACTGTTCGCCGCCACATGAACGACGGTGAGCGCCGTTGGTGAGGCTGCGAGGCCAAGGCCGCTACGGTCCTTCAGCATCGGCAGGCGACGACGAGGACCGAGTGGCCGGAGCCACACGAATCCGGCGGTCACGTCGAACACCACGTCGAATTGAGCGATCAGCGGTAGGCCGACATTGCCAACCGTGCTGGTGGAGAGCCAAGCTCTCATCCCGAGTGTGGGGACGTTCGAGACGCCAAGCCCTTCAATGTTGATGTTCTGGGTTGTGAAAGCATCGTTGACCCGCACGCCATCGACGCCGCCGATCGCCGCGGTCGAGACGAGCTTCCCGTTCAACAGCCCTTGATCGCGGGCATAGGCCGACGAGAGCATCAGCGCGGCCGAGCTGCCAAGATCGATCATCAAGGGCACGGGAGACAGGCCCTCGACGGAGGCCCGGATGAACAGCTCCTGCTTGGCACCGCGTCCGAGCGCGACAGCGCGCCAGTCGGGGCCGGCGAGAAACGTGCCTGACTTGACGACCGCCATACGCCTGTTCGCGAAATCGAGCGCGATGCAGCTGCCCGTGAACATATCGGCACCGAGGAGAACGTCGATCGGTCGTCCGAAGGCCGCCGACACTGAACTCAGATCACCAACAACGGCAAAGGGTAAGCGACGGGTTTCGCGGGCGAGCTGTACGTCGATGTCGCGGACCAGCAGCACCGGGGCCTTGGCGCTCAGCCCGCTAATCATGCGCCGCTCACCATTGTTCAAGCCGAGCTTCGTCGCGAGCGCCGTGCTCATGATCGACGCGCCGCTGCCACTGTCGAGCACCGCCCGCGCCGGCACTCCGCGCACTTGTGCCGAAACAAGGAGGGTATCACCCGTGCCGACTTCCAGCGGCTCCCATTCGAGGTGAGCCGCGCCGAAGTTCCACGAGGCCGCAGACCGGGAAGTCTGTCGCGCGAGCGTTGGAGAACCGAGCACCAAGCCGGTTCCACAGGCCACCAGCCGCGCCACTAATGAGCGTCGAGACATACCGATTGCTTCAACACGGGCCGTCAAAAAGCCACCTCCAGCCCCCCGTCCGCAGGAGAGCAAATTGCGGTTACATGCTCTAGCAACTGGAGGAGCAAGGGTTTTTGAAGCGCCCGAAATGCTATCCTGTTCAAATGCCCTCTCGAAAATGAGCAGTTGAGGCAGGTCAGGAACCGGTCGAATAAGACCGAAGTAGGCAATTTCGCTTGCGCGACCTTGGCGAGCAGGACCCCAGTTCACGAAGAAACGTGAAGCTATCGCCTCACCCGCAGCAGCCCGCCACAGTCCCGTTTGCTTTCGCTTCCTGGATCGGAGGGCATGGGACATCGCCAAATGAGCAGAACACGCAGCAGTCGCCAGCCAGGGGCCGCAGCACCACCGCGCAATGCCGGCAATCATAGAAGAATTGGCAGGCGTTGGTGGGCATCCTTTCGGTGGCCACCCCGCCGCATTTGGGACAGGTCAGGGTTGAGGTGAGCTGCATCAGGAAAGCGCGTTCATCAGCGGCGCTTCTAGGAGGTCCCAGGCGAACGCGATAAGCGTCAGAACCGTTCCGATCGCGAGCAGGATAGGTGTCGCGCGCGAGGGCAGCGGCATTGTGCAGGACCGGTCCCCAGCACAGGACCTCCGCCGCTGCGCGTAGGCCCACCACCCAGCAGCCAAGCCGATGAGGGAGGTCGCCGTTAGCGGCCACCGTAGTGGTATCAGCGCGGCGAAGTTGCTGGACAGGCCCGCCCCCAGGCCGAGCGCCGCGAGTGCGAGGGGCAGGACGCAGCATGACGCCGCAGCTAGAACAGCGGCTAAGCTCGCAAGCGCGCCGAGGGCGGATAGCCCCGTGTCGGCGCGACGTCGTGACGTTGGTGCGCCTAGGGGTTCACGCGGGATGGTCTCTTGGTTCATCTATCGCCTCTAGCGGGTTAGCCCGTTATGCATCCTGTAGTGACTACAGGAGCAAGCAATATATGCGCGTTGAGGAAAGCATCACGATCGGCGAGCTGTCTCGCCGGACTGGCGTGAATATCGAGACGATCCGGTACTTCGAGCGCGTTGGTGTTCTCGCAACGCCACCCCGCACAAGCGGCGGGCGGCGGGTATATGGGACCGGTCACGTCCGCGCACTTGGGTTCGTCCGTCGCGCGCGCGAACTCGGCTTCTCCCCGGCCGAGGTGCGCGCGATCCTGTCTCTTGGCGGTTCTGCGCAGGCGTCATGCAGTGAGGTCCGCGAGATCGCGGCTCACCATCTAGAGCGTGTGCGCGCTAAGATGGAGGATCTGGCGCAACTAGAAAGCCTGCTGGCTGCGACCATCGACCGTTGCGAAGGCGACGGGGCGGCGAGGTGCGCCGTGATCGACTTGCTGAACCAACATTCGACTGCGTAGATGTCGCATCGCACCCCGTACTCGCGCAAACGGTCGATAACGGAGCCGATCACCATCACCACGGCACGCGGCCCTAGCCACCTATGTGGACGTTGCGCATCACGAAGCCGCTTTTCGGAAGCGCTGGCAGCCTGGCGAAATCGATGCTCAGGTCTTGGTCCGGTACGTCATAGCGCATCGCGTTGACGAGGAGGTGTGCCGCCACCTTCATGATCGCGAGGACGATCCATTCGCCGGGACAGCGATGGCCGAGATAGTGATCGCCGCCGCCCTGCGGAATGAAGTTGAAGGAGTCTTCGTCCCAAGCCCTGAAACGCTCAGGGCGAAACTCCTGGGGGTCGGCCCAGGTCGCTGCGTCGTGATTGCTCCCATAAAGGTCTAGCACCACTTGACGCCCTTCCGGAAAGGCCATCCCCTCCCACTCGAAATCTTGGCTCGCGCGCGCCACCACAGCGGGAAAGAAGGGATAGAATCGGCGGACCTCTTGGACGAAGAGCTCGGCATAGTCCGGCTGCTGAACCAAGGCCGCCCTGATCCCTGAACAGGTTTGCAGCGCGTGGGCGACGAAGGTGATGTACACTGCGATCGCGACGGTCGGGCGAAGGACATTTACCAGTTCGACCGCTGCGACGTGCGGCGAAAGAAGATCGTCGTGCCGGTCGCGATGCCAGGCTATCGCGTAAGCCGCGGTCCCCGAGCCCGAGCCGATGCTCCCGGCCCGAATGCCTTCAATGATCCGCTTCGCCCATGCGTCGACGCGACGACGGGCCAGCCGTGACCAAAGATGCCTTGGGCTCGCCGAGCCGGCGGCGTCGAACAGCGCCCGCAGCTCGCCCGCGCGGTTGCCGGCTTCATCGTCCGGAAGAGGAACTCCCGCCCAAGCGCATACCGCTCGCGTCAGCGGCTCATGCAACTCGTCATAGAAGACGATCTCTCCTTTGCGCGTCCAGCCCGGCACCGCCCTGCGCCACTCGGCCTCGAACAATTGCGCCAGCGCCCGCACGCGCTCTGGTGTCATCAGGCCCATGAACATCTGCTTGCGGTGCCGATGGGTCTCGCCGTCCAGACCCTGAACGCCGCCTTGGCCCAGCAGTGTCTTCTGAATAGCGACCGGCATGGCACCTTCGCGCTCGAAGCGGGTCGTATCGTAGAAGATTTCGGCGGCCTTGGCCCCCTTAAGGCAGTTGGTCTTTTTCAGCAGGAAACGGGATTCAAAAGCGTTTGCGCCTAGGCGCTGGCACTGCCTGGAGATGAACCGATAGGGATCGGCGAGGAGAGAAAGGGTTTCGTCCGGGCCTTTCGTGTGTGGTGTCTTAGGCATGACCGGTCCGGTGATTGTTGGGTCTCCTTTGATTAACTCGGAGGAATATCACGGGTTGCAGGCTCACGACAGGTGACGAACGAGGACGATCAGGGCGGAGCAGGCGCGGCCGAGGCGTTCGAGGCCATGCGCGGCGAGCTGGCGCTGCGCCGTGGAGGGCTTGGCGGCCGAGCGCGGCGATCGACATACCCGACCATACCGAGACGCTTGGCGTGCTCCAGCAGAACGTGAACACGGCAGGCGAGAACGTCGCGCGCATCGGCCAATTCCTGAAAGCGGCCCCGGCGCTGGCGATGACGCCGGAGCAGATGGCGCAGCGCATCGCCGCGGCGGGCAGCGCCGCCCGGCGCGAGGATCAGGCGGCGCTCGCCAAGGCGGGCGAGGACAAGGCCCGCATCATGGCCGATCTTCGCGCCATCGCCGGGTCCGCATGGACACGCGCCGACCAGAAGAATCGGCAGCTATGGTTTGCCCTGGGTGGGGTGGCGGCCGGCATCCTCGCATGGGCGATCGTGCCGGGCCTGGTCGCGCGCGAGATCGCACCGGCGAGCTGGCAATGGCCCGAGCGCATGGCGGCGCGGACGCTCGACTTGCCCCGCTGGGAAGCCGGGCAGCGTATGATCCAGAGCGCCAGTCCCACCGCGTTCCGCGCCATCGTCGGGGCCGACAGGATCGTGACGGCCAACCGCGCGGCGATCGAGGGGTGCGGCAAAGCCGCAGCGCGAAACGCGTGAAACGGTGCGACGCACGATCACGCTCAAGTGGAGTAAAAGTTAGCCGCGCAAGTTATTCAGCCAAGCGTTCGATGATCGGACAATCAGGCCGATCATCGCCATGACAGGCTTGGGCGAGCCCGGTAAGCGAGCGGCGCATGGCGTCCAAGACGCGGACCTTGCGGCCCAGTTCGGCAGCGCGGGCTTCCGCCAGCGTCTTCACTTCCGCGCTCGACCGATCGCGATCCGACCACAGCCCCAGCAGCGTGCGGATTTCCTCGATCGGGAACCCCAGGTCGCGCGCGTTGGCGATAAATCGCAGCCGATGAACGTCAGCGTCGGCGTAGTCCCGGTAGTTCCCGCGCCGTGGCGGCGCGGGCACCAAACCAATCTTTTCATAGTGGCGGATCATGCGTTGGGAGACGCCGCTGGCGTCCGACGCCGCTCCGATGTTCACAGCTTTACCGCGTTGAGCCGCAGTGCGTTCAGGACCACGGTGAAGGACGAGAGCGCCATCGCTGCACCGGCCAGCATCGGCGACAGCAGGATACCGGCAACCGGGTAAAGCACGCCGGCCGCAACCGGCACGCCGATTCCGTTGAACAAGAACGAGAAGAACAGGTTTTGGCGGATATTTCGCATCGTCGCGCGAGCGAGCTTGCGGGCGCGCACGATCGCCGAGAGATCGCCGCGCGTGAGCGTCATGCCGGCGCTTTCGATCGCCACGTCTGTTCCCGTTCCCATCGCCAAGCCGACATCCGCGGCGGCGAGCGCCGGGGCGTCGTTGATCCCATCGCCCGCCATTGCGACCCTTGCGCCGCTCGCTTTCAGCTCGCCGATGATACGCGCCTTGTCTTCCGGCAGCAGATCGGCGCGCACGTCATCAAGACCGCCCACGGCGCGCGCGACAGCATCGGCCGTCCCACGATTGTCGCCGGTGAGCATGACGACCCGCAGGCCCTCCTTGCGAAGCGCGGCAATAGCGTCGCGCGCCGATGCGCGCACCGGATCGGCGACTGCGAGCAGACCGGCGAGCGCCCCGTCGATCGCGACGAGGATGATGCCCGCGCCTTCGCCACGGTGACGATCGGCCGCGGCGTCGACCGGCTTGAGATCAGCGCCGATCCGGCTCATTTGCACCGCATTGCCAATCACGACCGAGCGGCCGCCCACCGTGGCGCTGACACCCAGCCCGGTTTGCGAGGCAAAGTCCGCGACTGTGCCGAGCTGCAATCCTCGTTCTTTGGCGGCAACGACGATTGCGTGCGCGAGCGGATGTTCGGATTGGCCTTCGACGGCCGCGGCAAGCGCGAGCATGTCGTTCTCTCCGACCGCGCTGACCGTCTCGACCGCGATCAGCTTGGGCTTGCCTTCCGTGAGCGTACCCGTCTTGTCGATGACAAGGGTATCGACCTTTTCCAGCCCCTGTAAGGCTTCCGCGTTCTTCACCAGCACGCCGGCCTGAGCGCCGCGTCCCGTGCCGACCATGATCGACATGGGCGTGGCGAGCCCGAGCGCGCACGGGCAGGCGATCACCAGCACTGCGATGGCGTTAAGCAGGGCATGGCCCATGCGCGGCTCAGGGCCGACCAGCGACCAAGTGATGAAGGTCGCAATCGAGATCAGCACGACGAGCGGCACGAACCATCCTGAAACCCGATCGGCGACCGCCTGTATCGGGGCGCGGCTTCGCTGCGCTTCCGCGACCATGCGGACGATACGCGCGAGCATCGTGTCCGAACCAACCGCGCGGGCTTCCATCACCAGGCTGCCCGTCCCGTTGACGGTGCCCCCGGTAACGATCGCCTCGACTTCCTTGAGGACCGGCGCGGGTTCGCCGGTGAGCATGGCTTCGTCGACCGACGAACGACCCTCGACCACGACGCCATCGACCGGGATGGCTTCACCGGGGCGGACCCGCAGCCGGTCACCGGTTGCCACGTCGGCAAGCCCGACTTCTTCTTCAGAACCGTCAGGCTGCAAGCGTCGCGCCGTCTTGGGGGCGAGATCCATGAGAGCGCGGATCGCGCGCCCTGTCGCCGCCCTAGCGCGCAGTTCGAGCACTTGCCCGAGCAGCACCAGTGTCACCACGACGCCGGCCGCCTCGTAATAGACGGGAACCATGCTCCCATGCGTGCGGAAGGTCGCTGGGAAGATGCCCGGCGCGAGCGTCGCGACCACGCTATAGAGGAAGGCGGCACCTACGCCGATCGCGATCAGTGTGAACATATTGAGATGGCGGGTACGAAGCGATGTCCACCCCCGCTCGAAAAACGGCCAGCCCGCCCACAGCACGATCGGCGCGGTGAGTGCGAGCTGGACCCAAGGCGAGGCCGCAGGGCTAACCACATGCAGGCCTAACATTTCCGCGAACATCGAGACGACGAGCAGCGGGATCGTGAGCGCGCCCGCCACCCACAGTCGGCGCGTGAAGTCGACCAGCTCAGGGTTGGGAGTATCGTCGAGCGACGGTTCTTCGGGTTCGAGCGCCATGCCGCAGATTGGGCAAGTTCCCGGCCCTTCCTGGCGAATTTGCGGGTGCATCGGGCACGTCCACATCGCCCCCGGCGTCGCCATCGGCTCCGGTTTCGGCTTATCGCTCAGATAGGCGTCAGGATTGGCGACAAACTTGCTCCGGCACCCTGCGCTACAGAAATGATAGGCATGACCAGCGTGCTCGGCATGGTGTGTCGTTTTTGCGGGATCGACCGTCATGCCGCACACCGCGTCGATCACTGCTGCTGCGGCATCGTTGTCCTTACTGCCCGAGCAGCAGCCGCCCGCTTCGGTGTGATGATGTTCGTGCTCGATCTTTGCGGGAGCGGCCGAGCCGCCCCCGCAACAGGATGAGGGCGTGGAGACCGATTCAGGCGCAGGCTTCGAACAGCCGCAACCCCCGGCTTGGGAATGGGAATGAGGGTCGTTCATGGCAAGACTCCTTCGACCCGAGAGCATGTAGGGTATGACACCGTGTTAGGGTCAAGGCCCTGTCGGCACCGCTGGCGTGTATGTTGAATCTACGCGCGGGAGCGGCGTTGCCCTCATATTGCGGGGGCCAGCTCTACACCCTCGACGCCATAAGGGCCGCAGCTTAGGTCTATTACTAGCTCGCCAAACGCGGGCCGGGGGCAATCGGGGACATATGGCAGCGCAGATCGACAGTCTTTCTACTGGCACCGACCATGACGGCCTGGTGCGCCGCTTAATTGCCCGCTGGCGTGACGATCAGGGCGCGACCTATCGGAGCTGGTTTCTTTGGGACGAGCGGTTGAAGAACTTCCGATCAATCCGGCGCGGCATCACCCAGGTTGTCGGCGAGATCGAGCGCGGCACGTTCGGCGTCGCCTACCGCGGATCGTCGCTCGAAACCGTCGTCCATTCCGTCGCCGAGCAGCGGCAAATCTTCAAGGGCGCGGACCATGCGTTCCTCTGGAAGCCGAAGCTCCGCATCCCCGACATTTACGAGAGCCCCGACAATCAGCGCGCGTTCGGCCGCTTGCTCGACGCCTGTTCCTGTTGCGACACGGCCGAGGAGATCATCAGCCATATCCACGCGATCGACCGTTTGAAGATCAAGGGGCTGGGTCCGGCGGTCGCCAACCTCCTCTACTTCCTTCACCCGACGCTGGTGCCGCCCTTCAACACCGCAATCGTTAAGGGCTACAACGCGCTGACGGGGGCGAATGTGAAGCTCGGGAGCTGGGAGCATTTTCTGGCGATGCGGACCGGCATCCTCGATCTCAACGACCGCTTCCGCGAGCTGCTATCGAATGATTTAGGCGCGATCGGCGGTCTGTTGTTCGACATCGGCTCCGATCGCTATCCGGCTCCGCCCCTCGACGTGAGCGGCGCGACGCTGGCGAGCTGGGGGCAGCGGCTTGAGGCGGCGCGCGAGGAAGCGCGCACGCTCAGCAAGGCCGCTCAGCGCGAGGGCGAGAACGAGCGCACCCATACCGAAATCCAGGCATGGCTTCGCGATCTAGGGTTGGCGCTCGGCTATGACGTATGGATCGCCGCGAACGACCGCAGCCGCGCCTTCGACGGATCACCCTTGGGCGCAGGATGCCTTGAGCGCCTGCCCGACACGATCGCGACGTCGAAGGGCGCTGACTCGATCCGGCTGATCGACGTGCTGTGGCTTGAGAAGGCCGGCGATCATGTCGCCGCGGCGTTCGAGGTGGAGCATTCGACCTCGATCTATTCGGGCATCGTCAGGATGCTCGACCTGGCCTTGAGCGGTGGCGACCTTCACGCGACCGCGGGGCTGTTCCTTGTCGCGCCCGACGCGCGCGAGACGGACGTTCGCGCGCAGTTGCAGCGGCCCGCGTTCAGCCGCGTAGCCGACCTCGACATATCCTACCTGCCCTATGGCGAGCTGGAGAAGAACCGGGAGGCCATCGCGCGGTTCGGATCGGGACTGAAAGCGATCAAGGCCGTTTCCAGCAAGCTCGCCTAGCCCGCTCCGCGCAAGGGATGATCCGGAGAGCCGCGTATCCTCTAGCATGTAGAGGAGTGCTGCCGTGACGATGCCATCCCCGGCCCCCTGGCTCGACGCCGTGCTGATCGGGTGGTTCGTGCTGACCGCCCTTTCGGTCGCTTACGTCGCGTGGGATGCCTTCACCCGCAACCCCGAGCTGCGCGTGATGAAATGGGGGTGGCTGTTGGTCACGCTCTATGGTGGCCCGATCATGGCCGCGGCCTATGTCCTGTCCTGCCAGGAGCCGGCGAACGAGCGGCACGAGGATTTCGTTCGACCGCTCTGGAAGCAGGCGTTCGGCTCGGCCATCCATTGCATGGCGGGCGATGCAACCGGCGTCATCGCCGCAGCCGCGATCACCACGGCGCTCGGCCTGCCGATGTGGCAGGACGTGATCGCGGAATATGTGTTCGGCTTCGCGTTCGGACTGCTGATTTTCCAGGCGCTTTTCATGCGCGACATGGCGGGCGGTTCCTATTGGGGCGCGCTTCGCATGTCGTTCATCCCCGAATGGCTGTCGATGAATGCCGTCATGGCCGGCATGATCCCGACGATGGTGGTGTTGATGAGCCGCGACATGGCCGCGATGCACGCCAGCTCGCTCCGCTTTTGGGGCGTCATGTCGCTGGCGACACTCGTCGGGTTCGCAGTCGCCTATCCGATCAACCTTTGGCTGGTTGGCGTGCGCTTGAAGCACGGCATGGGCACGGTGCGCGCGCTGGGGCATGGCGGACACGAAGTCGGCGCGGACCGGCAATCGGCCACGCCGATGCCGGACATGGGACACGACGCAATGGCAGGGATGAGCGGCATGGCGGCCGGCGCGCGCGTGACCGGACCTCAGATCGCCGCGATGACAGTGTTGACGCTCATCATGCTTGGCGCGGGCATCATCGTTGCGACGCTGTTCGGTCGGTGGGCCATGTAACTTGCCGCGAACGACGGAGATCGCGGCAAGGGGTGATCGCGCGGCGCGCGTATCTAGGAATAGGCGGGGGCTCATACGGAGATAATGCGATGCACCAGATCGACCCCGGCATGAAGGCGTGCATGGACGCCTGCCACGAATGCCATGTGACCTGTCTTCACATGGCGATGAACCATTGCCTCGAAATGGGCGGCCAGCACGCCGCGCCCGAGCATATGAAGATCATGGCCGACTGCGCGCAAATTTGCGCGGTTGCGATCGACTTCATGGCGCGCAAGTCCGCCCACCATCAGCATATCTGCCGCGAGTGTGCCGAGATCTGCCGGGCTTGCGCAGCGAGCTGCGAGGCCCTGGGCGGCATGGAGGATTGCGTGGCAGCGTGCCGGAAGTGCGCCGATTCCTGCGATCGGATGGCGGCATAGCGGGGCTTGCGCGGGCGGTCGCCCGCCCGCGCAGCTATCTGCATATCAACGGCCCATGCTCGCGATCACAGCGAACAGCTCGGCCGTGAACTTGGTCAGGAGCTCGGTCGCTGCGCTCCCGAAAATCACCAAACATACGCCTAGCGCGATCAGCTTAGGCACGAAGCTCAGCGTCTGTTCGCTAATCGACGTCGCCGCCTGGATGATGCTGATTATCAGCCCGACGATCATCATCGGCACGAGCAGCACCACGCAGATCAGGCCGGCCACGGCCAGCATCCTCCCCGTCTCGTCGAGCAGGATCGACTGATCCATCAGGCGCGGCCCCGTGAACGGCCGGGGACCGCGAGGGCTCCCCGGCCGCGCATCACATCGCCGATGCAGGCGGCGCGAGCGTCCCGAGCCAGGCGATCAGCCCGAGAACCGCGATGACACAGGCGGTTTCGATCGCCAGACTTGTCCGCAGCGCGCCGAGGGCGCCCTTGTGATCGTCCGCTGCGATCGACCGCTCGAATGCCGGCGTGAGCCGGAAGCGGTTGAGCGAGGCGAGCCCTAGCATGGCGACGAACAGCGCCAGCTTTGCGATCAGGAGCTGACCATAGAGCGTCGCAGGAAGCGTGGCGAGGTTGCCGATCCCGACCAGCATCCAGCCATTGACCAGGCCGGTGACGAGGATCGTGCCGACCACAACCGTCCCGATCGCGCCGAACCCGTGCAGCGCGCGGTGCGTCAGCCCCAGATGCGCCGCGTCTACGCGCGCCGCGGGTCGGGAGACGAGCAGGAGCAGCCCCAGTAGTGCGCCAACCCAAGCGCTCGAGGCGATCAGATGGAGAATGTCGACGATGAGGTGGACCCAGCCCATCACGGCTTCGTCCATCGCGCCGTGTCCGGTCCACGCCAGCGTTGCGAGTGCCACGGCCGAGCAGAGCGCGACGATGCTCAGCCAGATGCCGCGCCCGCCCGCGACCAGCGCTGCCAGCGCCGCGAGGGCCACCATGACCATGCGCAGCTTCCATGCTGCTCCGATCGCAGAGCCGGTGAGCAGCGCGCCGACTGCTTCACGGTCGATCGGCCAGGCCGGCGTTCCGGCCATTGAGGAGGCCATCAGCACGACCCAGGCGCCTGAAAACAACAGGCTCAGGCCAGCGCTGGCGATGAACCAGGGACGCAGCGCGAGCGCGTCGCCGCGCTCGCGCGCCCGCAGCCCATAAAGGCTGAATGCGGCAAGGCCGAACAGCGCAGCCAGCGTCACGTAGAGCGCGAAGCGGACGCCGATAAGCGACCAGTCCCCCATCGCCTCACTTCACCGCGAAGACGTAGGTTCCTGCGACCTTGTGGGTGTCGGTCGAGACGACATTCCACGCGACGCTATACCGACCCGATGGGAGCGGCGATTTCGGGGTGATGACGAGGGTCCGGCCATCGGACGAGAGCGCGGAGGCGCTGGCCATCTTCATGGCTGCCATGCCGGGCATCGCTGCCATCGTGAGATCGGCCTTGGAGAAGGCTGGCATCAGCTTCTCGCTGAAATGAAGTTCGATACGAGCGGGCTTCGCGACCGTCGCATTGGCGGCCGGCGATGCCGACACCAGCTTAGGATGGGCGTTCGCCGTTCCGGCGAACATGACGAGAGCGGCAGCAGCAGTCAGAACGGATAGGCGGCGCATAGGGGGCCTTTCGACAGGAGGGTTCCTGTCCTTCATTACGCGCCCCGATCGACCACCCCTCACGGATGGATTTGAGGGATGGGCGCGTCGCTTGCGTAATCCATGCTAGAGGGGTGGAGTGAACGACATGGACCTCGACGCAGTATTGATGAGGCTGGCGCAAGCACCCGTGCCCGCGAGCCTTGATGGCATGGAAGATCGCGTGCTGGCGCGGGTCGCCGCACGTCCAGCGGCGCGCGCCGGCTTAGGCGTTGGGGCAATGACGATCGCTGCGGCGCTCGTCATGGGCATCTTCGGTGCCGGTGTGCCCGCGAAGGAAGCCAGCGCGGCTTCGCTATCGCCCTTGGGGCCGGTGTCGCCGCTCGCGCCCTCCACGCTGCTCGTCGGCGTGCAATGAGCGGCCGCATCCGCCTTCTGCTTGGCATTGTCGCGTGCTTCATCGCCGCGATCATCGGTGTGTTCGTGGGGCGGGCGCTACTTCCGCCACGTGCCCAGCCCGGCTCGGAGCTGCACGACGTGCTGCATCATAAGCTGGCGCTGGACGCCAACCAGGAAGCGCGACTTGAAGTGCTGGAGCAGCGTTTCGCCGTGCAGCGGCGCGCATTCGAGCTGGAATTGCGGGCGAACAATGCCCGGCTCGCTGAAGCGATCGAGGCCGAGCATGGCAACGGGCCGCGCGTCGCCGCAGCGGTCGACCAGAGCCACGCCGTCATGGGCGAGCTCCAGAAAGCGACGCTGGCGCACATCTTCGCCATGCGCCAGCTCTTGCGGCCCAATCAGACCGGCCAGTTCGATCAGGCCGTGGTGAAGGCGCTCACCGACGACGCACGTTGAGGTTCGGCGCGTGAGCCTCGACTGGACCACGCTTACGGACGGCGAGCTGGCGACCCTCAGCATCGCCGGGCGCGAAGCCGCCTTCGCCGAGATCATGCGCCGCCATCGGCAGTCAATCTTCCGCATGGTGCGCGCGTGCGTCGGCGAGGCCGACGAGGCGCTGGACCTTCTGCAGGAGACCTTCGTCGCGGCGCATCAGGCCCTGCCCCGCTACGACGGCGATCGATCGATGCGCGCGTGGCTATCGACGATCGCGATCAACAAGTGCCGCGATTGGGGGCGCAAGCGCACCGTGCGGCGCTTTCTGGCGTTCGCCGCACCGATCGGCGCGGAAGCCGAAGCCATTGCAGACGACCAGGTGGCGATCGACGACGCGACGGGCGACCGACAGGAACTCGACCGCGTGACGCGCGCCATTGCGGGCTTGCCGACCGCATTGAAGGAATCCTTGGTGCTGCGCACGATCGAGGGGTTGAGCCAGGCTGAAACCGCGGCAGTGTTGTCGATCAGCGAAAAGGCGGTAGAAACCCGCCTCTATCGCGCGCGATCGAAGTTGCTGGAGCGATTGGGCGGGCGCTGAGGGATAGCGCCCTGAGCTGCGTATCAAGGCTAGAGGGACACTCCCGTTCGAGAGCCTTGAGGACCGTATGAGCCGCACTATCGATCGCCGCCAGATGCTTCGCGGCGCCGCCCTTGCTGGCGGTGGCATGGCGCTGACCGCCTATATGCCCGCGTGGGCGCAGCCTGTCTCGGGCGGGATCGTCAAACCGCTGCCGACCGTCTCGGGCACTGACATCGCGCTGACGATCGACAGTTTCAGACTTCCCGTCGACGGCAAGTCGACGCCCGCAATCGGCGTCAACGGCACGGTGCCGGCCCCTCTCATTCGCTTGAAGGAGGGGCAAAAGGTCCGCCTCTCCGTCACCAACAATCTCGACGAGGACAGTTCGATCCACTGGCATGGGCTGCTCGTGCCGTTCGCGATGGACGGCGTGCCCGGCATCAGCTTCCCCGGCATCAAGGCGCGCTCGACCTTCATCTACGAGTTCCCGATCATCCAGTCGGGCACCTACTGGTATCACAGCCATTCCGGCGAGCAGGAGCAGGGCGGACTTTACGGGCCGATCGTGATCGACCCGGCCGGTGCCGATCCGATCGCGTTCGACCGCGAGCATGTGATCGTGCTGTCCGACCACAGCCAGATGACCGGCGAGCAGATTTTCCGGAAGCTGAAGCAGATGGGCGGCGCCTATTTCAACTATCAGCGGCCGACCCTCGCGGGCTTGCTCGCGGGTCGGGAAATGCCGCTCAAGGACCGGATCGAGTGGGGAAAGATGCGAATGGACCCCGCCGACATCGCCGACGTCACCGGCTCGACCTATACCTTCCTGGTCAACGGCTACGGGCCGTATGACAACTGGACGGGGCTGTTCAAGCCGGGCGAGCGGGTCCGCTTGCGGATCATCAACGCCGCGGCGCAGACCAACTTCAACGTCCGCATCCCCGACCTGCCGATGACCGTCGTGCAGGCCGATGGGCAGAATGTCCGTCCGGTGAAGATCGACGAGTTCCAGATCGGCGTTGCCGAGACGTTCGACGTGATCGTGACGCCCGAGGACCGGGCCTACAGCTTCGTCTCCGAGGCTATCGATCGCTCCGGCATGGGCCGGGCGACGCTCGCCCCGCGTGAGGGGATGGTCGCCCCGGTCCCGCCGCTTCGTCCGCGCACGCTGCTGACCATGACCGATATGGGCATGGACATGGGGAGCATGGGCGGGATGCAGGGCATGTCCGGCATGAAGGACGAGAGCCCGGTCGCCACGCGCGGGCCGGACCCCACCTTGATGCAGAACGCCTCGCGCAATCTTTGGAAGCTGACGGGCTGGAAGGGGCCGACCGATCACGGGACGGTCGCGGCAGGCGCAGCGATGGCGGGCATGTCCGGCATGTCGGGCATGGACCACAGCCAGATGGGCGGCGCTGTAATGCCCGGGATGGACCATAGCCAAATGGCAGCGGGCGGTGCTGGCATGGCCGGCATGGACCATAGTGCCATGTCGGGCGGATCGGGCCAGGCTGGCGGCATGGCCGGGATGGACCACGGGTCGGGTGGCGGCATGAACATGAACATGCGCGACCCGAAGAATGCGCCGGGCGTGAAGATGGGGCCGGGCGTGCAGACCATCTCCCCGATGCCGAAGGACCGTAGCGGTGAACCGCCCCAGGGTCTGGGGGGCCTGGATCACCGCGTCCTCACCTATCGCGACCTCGTTTCGCTCGCGCCCAACCCCGACGTGCGCGCGCCGTCGCGTCAGTTCGAGATCCATCTGACCGGTAACATGGAGCGCTACATGTGGGGCTTCGACGGGCAGAAGCTGAGCGATCCCGCCGACCCCATCCCGTTCCGCAAAGGCGAGCGGGCGCGGGTGACGTTGGTCAACGATACGATGATGCCGCACCCCATCCATCTCCACGGCCATTTCTTCGAGCTGGTGACGGGGCACGGCAATCATGCGCCGCGCAAGCACACCGTCAACGTGCCGCCTGGAGGCAAGATGACCTTTGATCTGACCGCCGATGCACCCGGCGATTGGGCGTTCCACTGTCACAATCTCTACCACATGACCGCAGGCATGATGCGCGTCGTCACCGTTCGCCCGTTCGCGGGAGAGGCGGCATGAACCGGCTGACCGCGGCGCTCGCCGCCACCACCATGCTCGGCATCGCCGGTCCTGTCGCCGCTCAGTCGATGCAGGGCATGGATCATTCGGCAATGCCGGGCATGACCATGCCGATGCCTGCGAAAAAGAAGCCGGTGGTGAAGCCCACGGCCAAAGGCAAGCCGGCCAAGACTAGGTCAGCTCCTGCGAGGCGACCATCAGCTTCGACGACGAAACGCCGCGCCGCGCCAACGGCCGGCATGAATGGTATGGATCACGGGACCATGCCGGGCATGGATCACTCGTCTATGCCCGGCATGGACCATGCGGCTCCGCAGGGCTCACAGCAGGGCATGGAAGCCATGCCGGGGATGCAGATGCCCGGAAACGGCCAAACGGTCCCTCAGGGCTCCCAGCAGCCGATGCAGGGCATGGACCATTCGGCGATGCCGGGGATGACCATGCCAGCCGACCAGCACAGCGGCCACGACATGCAGGGCATGTCGGGAATGGCCGGAATGCCAGGCATGGCGGCCGATGGGGTGCAGCAGACTGGCACCGCGCTTCCCGCAGGAAACGCCCCCGCCCCGCCCCTGCCGACCGACCATGCGGCCGACAGCGTTTACGGCGCGGACGCGATGGCGATGGGTCGCCATCACCTTCAGCAGCATCACGGCGGTCAAAACTTCAGCCAGGTGCTATTGAACCTCGCTGAGTATCAATTCCGCAACGGTCGTGACGGCTATCGCTGGGATGGCGAGGCGTGGTTCGGGGGTGACATCAACCGCCTCTTCATCAAGTCTGAGGGCGAGGGAGCCTTCCGCGAGGGCATCGAGAGCGCCGAGGTGCAGGCGCTCTATAGCCGGACCATTGGCCCTTATTTCAATCTACAAGCGGGTGTCCGCCAGGATTTGGGGCCGTCCCCGAAACGCACCTATGCGACCGTCGGGCTGGAGGGGCTGGCACCGGGCTTCTTCGAGCTAGAGGGCGCGGTATTCCTGTCCAACAAGGGCGACCTGCTAGGGCGGCTTGAGGGCTATTACGACCAGCGCATCACCCAGCGGCTGATCCTGCAACCGCGCGCCGAGCTCAATTTCGCTGCGCAGGACGTGCCGGAAAACCGGATCGGATCGGGCCTATCCAACGCCGAGCTTGGATTGCGGCTGCGTTATGAGATCCGGCGCGAGTTCGCCCCCTATGTCGGCGTGTCATGGGATCGCCGCTTCGGCGACACCGCCCGCTACGCGCGCGCCGATGGGGATCGCGCAACGTCCAAGAGCATCGTCGCCGGCGTTCGTGTCTGGTTCTGATCGATGGAGGAACAGATGGCTCAAGACGGCAGGCGCTCGATAAGGCAGCACTTCCCGAGCCTGCCGTTCGTAGGCGCCCTGGCGATCGTCCTGGCGCTGGGCGCAGCCGCGTTTATCTACCTTGGCGTGTATAACATCGCGGCCGACGAACCGCACACGCCGGCGGTCTATTCAATGCTCGAACGCCTGCGCGATCGGTCGATTGAGGCACGCGCGCGCGGCATAACACCCCCGGCCGATCTGGCATCGGCGCAGCGCGTGTCAGTCGGCGCGGGCCTTTACGGAGAAATGTGTTCCGGTTGCCATCTCGGCCCCGGCGTCGAGAAATCCGAGATGAGCCAGGGCCTCTATCCACAGGCGCCGGAACTCGCGCGCGCTCAAGATCTCACCCCCGCCCAGCAATTCTGGATCATCAAGCACGGGGTGAAGCTCAGCGCCATGCCGGCATGGGGCAAGACGCATCCCGACCCCCTAATTTGGAATATGGTCGCGTTCGTCCGCAAGCTCCCCGGCATGACGCCCGAACAGTATAAGGCACTGGTCGCGAGCGCCCCGGCCGATCACGACGAGATGATGAAGGACATGCCGGGTATGAAGTGACCCCGGCGACGAGGTTGAGGGAGGAGTGGTTCTGAAAAGCGCGAAACTGAGGCTGCATCTACTCGCGAGCCGCACGCACAAATGGCTCGCGATCATCATCGGCGCGCAGCTCCTGCTATGGTTCGCAAGCGGCGCCCTGATGAGCTTCCTGCCGATCGATCGGGTGCATGGCGATCACCTCGTTGACCGCAAAGCCGCGGCGCCCCTTCCCCGCGGCAGCACGTTCGCCCCACCATCGGCGATCGTAGGCGCAGCAGATGCGCCCATCGAGGCCATCACCTATCGCATGTGGCTTGGCCGCCCGGTCGCCGAGGTCGCGACAGCCAAGGGAACGCGCCTGTTCGACGCCGCGACGGGCCAAGCGCTGCCAGCACCAACGGCTCGTGAGGCCGAGGAGATCGCGCGTTTGGCATGGCGTGGCGGTGCTCGACCAGCGGCGAAGGTAGAGCGGATCGAGCGCGCCAGCCCCGAATATCGCGGCACGCTCCCCGCCTGGCGCGTCGCGTTCGCCGACCTCGATTCCACCCGCGTCTTTGTCGCGGCCGACACCGGTCGGATCTCGGCTGTCCGAACCGGCACTTGGCGGCTCTACGACTTCTTCTGGGGCCTTCACATCATGGATTGGACGAATCACGAGAACTTCAACACGCCCTGGCTGCTCGCCTTCGCGATCGGTGGGCTTGCGCTTTGGTTAGGGGGGGCAGTGCTTCTCTACATGCGATGGCCCAAAACGCGGCGTCGCAACATCGTGATCGAGGCATAATATACGCGGCTCAGGAGCGTAGCCCTCGGAAATAAAGTCCTGTTTCCTGACAATTTCTCGCGCGTTCTAGCACCCCGGGTGAGGGATAGCCGCCTCGCACGCGTAGAAGTCTTAGAACCCAGGGAGATCAATAATGCGCTTTGCACCAACATTCGCAGCTTTGGCGCTGCTCGCCACGCCCGCCCTCGCGCAGCAGAGCGGCGGAATGCAGGGCATGAACCACGGTCAGATGGCCGGCATGAACCACGACGACATGGCGGGCATGATGGCCGGCAATCCCTACGGCCAGGCCGAGATGGACATGCATCAGAAGATGATGGCGGCCAAGCAGGGCGACGCGGCCGAAATGTGGACGCGCAAGATGATCGAGCATCACCGAGGCGCCATCGCCATGTCGCGCGTTGCGGTGCGTGACGCGCGCGACGCCGAGACCAAGCGCATGGCGCAGATGACGATCACGAAACAGGAAAAGGATATTGCCGAGCTGCAGGCGTGGCTCAGCAAGCACGGCAAGCGCCCGCAATAAGGGAGCGCTGCCCCGCCCTGTCGATCCCCCTACCCCCCGGCAGGGCGGGGATTTCCTTTTAGGAGCTGATGATGAAGAATGGTGTTCGTGGCGCCGTCGCCGCCTTGCTAATGACCATCCCAGCGGTCGCATCGGCCGCGGCCGACATCGCCATGCACCGCGATCCGGGTTGCGGCTGTTGCGAGAAATGGGCGGCGCAGGTGCGTCAGCAGTTCGGCCGCAAGGTCCAGATCATCGACGATGATCGCCGTGAGGTGCTGCAGCGTAAGATCGGCCTGCCCGCTGACCTCGCGTCCTGCCATACCGCGATCATCGACGGCATGGCGTTTGAGGGACATGTCCCGATCGCGGACATGAAGCGCGCGCTGGCCCAGCATCCTAAAGGCGTGCGCGGCTTGGCCGTGGCCGGAATGCCGATGGGCTCACCGGGCATGGAGGTGCCCGGCATGAGAACCCAGCCCTATGACGTCATTGCGTTCGGTGCCGCTGGCCGGCGTGTCTTTGCTAGCCACGGCGCCTAAACGACAGGTTGTCTTGTGAGCGGCAAATCTTCCCCGGCGCTTCATGCCGGCACTACGGCACCCGGCAAACCACCCGTATTGACCTCGGCGTTGACAATTGGGATAGTATCCGGGTGTTGAAAGCTCGTCTTTCTCTCTTGCTTCTTGTTGGAGCGTTGCTTGGCCTTTTGGGCCAAGGAATTGCGTATGCGGCCGGCCCATCGCTCTCACCCAAGATGGCGATGAGCCATGTCACCCCATCCCGCATGGATTGCGCGGGTATGGCGACCCCGGATCCGTCATCGGAACACCCATGCAAAGGACTGACGCTGGCGTGTATCGCCCAAATGGGATGCGTTGTTCCCATGACGTTTGAGAAGCCGGCAAGAGTGCTGAAGCGCTCGATCGCATCTCAAATCGTTATCTGGCCTGCCAGCCGGGCACTTGCCGGCCTCAACGTCGCTCCCGAGCCCGAACCGCCTACCGTTTGATCGAGTCAAGCCGTGTCAGGCTGCAGCCGTTCGCCGGTTGCGGCTCTGCCGATTTTAAATCTCGATCAAATTGGAAAGTGACATGAAAACGTTCATCTTGGCGGTATTTGCCGCTAGCCTCGCCGCGTCGGCAGCGACGGCGGCCACATCTGAAAATAAAAGCAATGGTCATTGGGAGTGGCGTTCCAATTACCAGCCGGGCCCGCGGGCGCCGCTTCAAGCCCCACGTCGCGTATGGGTTACGGACGTTCCCCAGTCGAGCGCCTGCGTGTGCCCGATGATGGAACGCGGTCGCGACGCCTGCATGTCAATGAAGGGCGGCCAGTCAACTTAAGCTGGCGAGCCTGAACAGGTGCCGGGCTCCGATCAACCATTTGGAGCCCGGCCATCATTATGACATGAAGGGACTAGAGGGATGCGCGCATCCATGATGCTCGCGGTCGCCGCGCTCACGACGAGCGCCGCGCACGCGCAGACACTTACCTATGACCAAGCGCTGCGCGATGCGGTTGCCAACGCCCCGGGAGCGGTTGCCGGTCGCGCGGGGGTCAGCGCCGCCCAAGCCGATGCACGTGCGGCGGGAAGCCTTCCGGACCCCCGTGTGTCGATCGGAATCGAGAATTATCCTGTCTCTGGGCCACCCGCCTTCTCCCTATCCAGAGACGACATGACGATGGGGCGTGTCGGTTTCCAACAGGACCTACCCAACCTTGCCAAGCGTCATGCCGCGCAAGCGCAGGCACGCGCCGTGATCGCAACGGCAGAAGCATCGCAAGCGACCAAGCTCCGGGAGGTGCGATTGGGAGCGGGGCAGGCATGGATCGACCTTGCTTATGCCGAGCGTCGACTAGCTGCCCTCGACACCGTTCTGCTATTCCTTCGATCTCTCCCTTCCGCTGCGCGGGCCGCCGTGACGACCGGTTCGGTCCGCCCTGGTCAGACACTGACGACCGATCAGGAGATCGCGGCACTCGACGACCGCCGCGACGAGTTGATGGCCGCCGTTGCGCGCGCCCGCGCGATGCTGGCTCGCTGGACCGGCGTATCGGCGCCCGAGATTGCCGGCGATATGCCCGCGATCGATCTGGCTCCGGCGCGGCTGCGGGACGCGCTCAGCCTTCACTCCGACATGGTTCTCGCCGAGGCCGGTATTCAGCGCGCCCAGGCCGACGTGGATGCGGCGCGAGCGGAGAAGCGACCCGATTGGGGGGTAGAGGTAGCTTATCAACGCCGTGACCCCCGGTATGGCGACATGGTGTCGGCGGGAGTTTCGATGAGCCTGCCGCTGTTCGCTCGATCGCGTCAGAACCCGCGCATCGAAGCCCGCAAATCCGCACAGGCGCAGGCCGAGGCCGCGCGCGAAGAAACCCGGCGCACATTGGCAGCCGATCTGGAGGCCGCGCTGGCGGACCACCAAATGCATCACAGCCAATGGCAGCGCGCGCGCGACGTGCTCCTTCCGCTCGCTCGGAAGCGAGCCGATCTGGAGATAGCGAGCTACTCTGCCGGTCGCGCGAGTCTTGCGGATGCCATCGAAGCCAAGACCGCGCTCGCCGACGCCGAGCTGACCGTGCTCGACCGTGAGGCGCTCGTCGCCGCAGACTCTGTCCGCCTCACCATTACCTTCGGGAGCGCCGATCGATGAGCGACACTACCATTACCCGCGCCCGCCTTGTCACCGCGGTAAGCGCGCTGGTGCTGGTCGCAGGGGGCGTGGGCTTCGGGCTCGCGAAACTTGGCACGTCCTCGGCTGCCGATCAAACGGCATCCCCAGCCCCGCAGAAGAAGATCCTCTACTGGTATGATCCGATGATCCCGGGGGAGCGGCACGACGGCCCGGGTCTCTCGTCGATGGGGATGAAACTGATCCCCCGCTATGCCGACGAGGGCGCAGGCGGTAGCGCCGCACCGGGCGTAGCGATCGATCCGGCCAGCGTCCAGCGGCTCGGCGCGCGGATCGTCACGGTCGAACGCGGATCGTTGTCAAACTCGGCCTCGGCAACCGGCAGCATCGAGTTCAATGACCGCAACGTTGCGGTCGTGCAGGCACGCAGCGGCGGCTTCGTTCAGCGCGTCTATGCGCGCGCGCCAGGCGATGTCGTGCCGGCAGGCGCCCCGCTCGCCGATATCCTTGTGCCCGAATGGGCGGGCGCGCAGGCGGAGTATCTCGCCGTGCGCCGCACCGGGGATGCCGGGCTCACGCGGGCGGCACGAGAGCGCCTGTTGCTTCTCGGGATGCCCGCCGGATCGATTGCATCGGCGGAGTGGCGCGGCCGACCGCAAGGTGTGACGACGATCAGCACGCCCGTGGGGGGCGTCATCAAGACGCTCGGCGTCCGACAGGGGATGACGGTCGCGCAAGGACAGACACTGGCGGAGGTGAACGGCCTCGCCACCGTGTGGCTGAACGCGGCTGTCCCTGAGGCCCTCGCAGGAAACCTGCGGATCGGCACGCCCGTCATCGCCACGCTGGCGGCTTTCCCGGGCGAAAGCTTCAGGGGCCGCATCGCTGCGATCCTGCCCCAGGCCGAGGCAGCGAGCCGCACGCTCACAATCCGCGTCGAGCTCCCCAACCGTGCCGGCCGGTTGCGCCCCGGTATGTTCGCCAGCGTGGCGCTCGACCAGGGGAGCCGCGATGCACTCCTTGTTCCGAGTGAGGCCGTGATCCGGACCGGCCGGCGCACACTCGTCATGTTGGCAGGGCCGGGTGGACGCTTTCGACCCGCCGAGGTTCGCACTGGCGCAGAAGGCGGCGGCAAAACCGAGATAGTCGCCGGCCTGACCGAGGGTGAGAAGGTTGTGGCGTCGGGCCAGTTCCTGATCGACTCCGAAGCGAGCCTCGCTGGCCTCGATGCGCGTCCGATTGGTGTCGAAGCGTCACCCGCAACAAAGCCGGCCGTGAAACCCACCGCGTCGATCTACGAGACGGTCGGCAGCATCGAGGCGATCGATCGCAGTTCCGTCACCCTGTCCCATCAGCCCGTTCCGGCGATCGGCTGGCCGGCCATGACAATGACGTTCCGCGTCGCCGATCCCGCGTTGGTGCGTGGGTATCGCAAGGGTGAGCGGGTGCGGTTCGGCTTTGATCAACCCGCCGATGGTCCAACGCTGCGCCGCATGACGCGCGAGGCTGGGCGATGATTGCCGCGATCATCCGCTGGTCGGTCGCGAACCGCTTCCTCGTCGTCCTGGCGGCCATCGCGCTCGCCATGGCCGGGGTGTTCGCAATGCGTGCCACCCCCGTCGATGCGCTCCCCGACCTGTCCGACACGCAGGTCATCATCCGCACGAGCTGGCCGGGCCAAGCCCCGCAGATCGTCGAGAACCAGGTGACGTATCCGCTCACCACGACGATGCTGTCCGTGCCTGGCGCGAAAACCGTGCGCGGCTATTCGTTCTTCGGCGACAGCTACGTCTATGTCCTCTTCGAGGATGGGACCGACCTCTATTGGGCGCGCTCACGCGTGCTGGAGTATCTGAGCCAGGTGCAGGGACGGCTTCCCCAAGGCGCGCAGGCCGCGCTGGGTCCTGATGCGACGGGGGTCGGCTGGGTCTATGAATACACGCTGTTGGACCGCACCGGCCGCCGTGACCTGTCGCAGCTCCGATCCTTGCAGGACTGGTTCCTACGTTATGAACTGAAAACGCTGCCCGGCGTTGCGGAGGTGGCGAGCATCGGCGGAATGGTGAAGCAATATCAGGTGCTGCTCGACCCGACGCGGCTCGCCGCATTCGGTGTCACGCACACTCAGGCCGTCGATGCCATTCGCCGCGCCAATCAGGAGGCCGGCGGGTCCGTCCTCGAGCTGGGCGAAGCCGAATATATGGTGCGCGCGTCAGGTTACTTGCGCACCGTCGACGATTTCCGCGCGATCCCGCTCAAGGTCGCCGGTGCCGGCGTCCCCGTTACCTTGGGCGACGTCGCGTCGATCCAGATCGGCCCCGAGATGCGCCGCGGCATCGCCGAGCTGAACGGCGAAGGCGAGGTCGCGGGCGGAGTCGTCATCCTGCGTCAGGGCAAGAATGCACGGCAGACGATCGAAGCCGTCAAGGCCAAGCTCGCGGAACTGAAAGCGAGCCTTCCCCCCGGCGTCGAGATCGTCACCACCTATGACCGCTCGCAATTGATCGACCGCGCGGTGGAGAATTTGACGGGCAAGCTGATCGAGGAGTTCGTCGTCGTCGCGATCATCTGCGGGTTGTTTCTGTGGCATGTCCGGTCTGCGCTGGTCGCGATCGTCACCTTGCCTCTGGGGGTGCTCGCGGCCTTGCTCGTCATGCGTGTGCAGGGGGTGAACGCCAACATCATGTCTTTGGGCGGTATCGCCATCGCGATCGGCGCGATGGTCGATGCCGCGATCGTGATGATCGAGAACGCGCACAAGCGGATCGAGCGATGGGAACACGACCATCCGGGCGTGGCGCTGGCGGGCGAGGAACGCTGGCGCGTCATCACCGAGGCCGCGGCCGAGGTCGGGCCGGCGCTGTTCTTCAGCCTCGTCATCATCACGCTGTCGTTCGTGCCGGTGTTCACGCTCGAAGCGCAGGAGGGACGGCTGTTCGCCCCGCTCGCCTTCACCAAGAGCTATGCGATGGCGGCAGCGGCGATCCTGTCGGTAACGCTCGTGCCGGTCCTGATGGGATGGCTGATCCGGGGACGCATTCCGGCCGAGAACGACAACATTATCAACCGCGTGCTCACCCGTGCCTATCGCCCGGCGCTCGACCGCGTGTTGGCGCGGCCTTGGGCGGCGATCGGCATCGCCGCCCTGGTACTGGCGACGACGGCATGGCCGCTGACCCGATTGGGTGGCGAGTTCATCCCGACGATGGATGAGGGCGATCTGCTCTACATGCCGTCCGCGCTTCCCGGCCTTTCGGCCGCGAGCGCCTCGGCCCTGCTCCAGCGCACAGACCGGCTGATAAAAACCGTTCCCGAGGTCAAAACCGTGTTCGGCAAAGCCGGGCGCGCCGAGACCGCGACCGACCCGGCACCGCTCGAGATGTTCGAGACGACCATCCAATTCAAGCCGCGCGATCAATGGCGCGCGGGGATGACGCCGGCAAAGCTGGTGGAGGAGCTGGACCGCACAGTGCGCGTGCCCGGCCTCACGAACGTATGGGTGCCTCCGATCCGCAATCGGATCGATATGCTCGCGACCGGCATCAAGAGTCCCATCGGGGTGAAAGTGTCGGGGTCCAACCTCTCCGAGCTGGACCGCATCGCCGGCAGCATCGAACGTGTCGCCAGGACCGTGCCGGGCGTCAGCTCGGCATTGGCAGAACGGTTGACCGGAGGCCGCTATGTCGATGTCGATATCGATCGGGTGACCGCGGGGCGCTACGGTCTCAACATCGCCGATGTGCAGGAGATTGTGTCCGGCGCGATCGGCGGCGAGACGATCGGCCAGACGGTGGAGGGCCTTGCCCGCTACCCGATCAGCGTCCGCTACCCCCGCGAGCTGCGTGACAGTCTGGAGGGACTGCGAACTCTCCCAATCGTCACCGCATCGGGTCAGCAGATCACACTCGGCACCGTCGCATCCGTGTCGATCGCGGAAGGTCCACCGATGCTCAAGACGGAAAATGGTCGAATCTCGACATGGGTCTATGTCGACGTGCGCGGGCGCGACCTGGCCTCCACGGTCGCCGATCTGCGCCGTGCTGTTGGCAAAGATGTTCGGCTCAGCCCCGGCGTCTCGATCGCCTATTCCGGACAATTCGAGTATCTGCAGCGTGCCGAGGCTCGGTTGATGCTCGTCGTGCCGGCGACACTCGCGATCATCTTCCTTCTCCTCTACCTTACCTTCGGTCGCCTCGACGAGGCGGCGCTTATCATGGGCACACTGCCCTTCGCGCTGACCGGCGGCATCTGGACATTATGGCTGCTCGGCTATGCGCAATCGGTCGCCACAGGTGTCGGGTTCATCGCGCTCGCCGGCGTGTCGGCGGAGTTCGGCGTCGTCATGCTGATCTACCTGAAACACGCATTGGCCGAGCGCGGGCCGTCACCGTCGGGCGAGCAAGTATCGGAAGCGATCAGGGAGGGCGCGCTGTTGCGGGTACGTCCCAAGGCGATGACCGTCGCTGTCATCGTCGCCGGGCTGTTCCCCGTGCTGATCGGGCATGGCGCCGGATCGGAGGTGATGAGCCGGATCGCCGCGCCGATGATCGGTGGAATGCTGACCGCCCCTTTCCTCTCCATGTTCATCCTGCCAGCCGCCTACTTGCTCTTGCGGCGGCGAGCTTCAACCCGCCCCGAAAGGAAGATCTGATGAAAGCCACTTTCTCCATGCGCGCCGCATTCATGCTACTAGTCACGCCGATCGCAGCGAGCGCTCTTGCTCAAGGCAGCAGGCCGGCTGCATCGGCTGTAAAATCCGGCAGCGGATCGGGGACGATCACTGCCGTCGACGCGAAAGGTGGAACCGTAACCATCAAGCACGGCCCGATCCCGACGATCGGCTGGCCCGCAATGACGATGACCTTCCGGGCATCCCCCCCGACCCTGCTCAAGGGACTGCGGTCGGGGCAGCGGGTCGCATTCACCGCCAAGGCGAAGGGTATGACGGCAGAAGTTACGGCGATCAGCCCGCATTGACGACGCGTGCCGACCTTCGCGTCAGTGCGCCATCGCCAGCACGGGCGGCGCAGCGATCATCCACAGCGCCATCGCGACCATCATCAGGTTTTCGGTGAGCGAGATGAAGCCGAGCGGCACGTTGCTGTCCCCGCCCACGCACGCGCATTTCAGCTCACGCTTGTCGATGTAGACGGCCTTGAACACCGACACCGCGCCGATCGTACCGATAACGAGCGCGACGGGCACCGACAGCCAGGTCAACGCGCCGGCTGCCATCAGGACGCCCGCCGCTCCTTCCGCGTAGGGATAGACATAGGAATAGGGCACCCAGCGCTTCGCGAGCAGATCGTAGTTGAGGAACATGCTCGAGAAGCTCTCGACGTTCTGGAGCTTGAGCATCGCCAGAGCGCACATCGAGAACGCGATGAACCATTCACCCGCCCGCACCGTGAAGGGCGTGCCGAGTACCGCATAGCTGGCGGCGAGCGCCATCAGCGCCGTCATCGCGAACACGGCAATCACCGGGCGATAGGTGACGGCCTTGGGGTCGCGGACCATCTTGCCGAAGAAGCGGCGCAGATCGTCATAGCCGCCGACCCGCTCCCCGGCGATAAAGATCTGCGGGGTCGTCTTGACGCCGTGCTTCGCCTTGAAAGCGTCGGTTTCTTCCCGCGTCATCAGCCAATGGTCATCGACCGCATAGCCTTCCCGGCGCAGAAGATCCTTCGCCTTCAGCCCGAAAGGGCAGGTATGTTCCGGCATCACCATCCGGTAGATCGTCGCCTGTTTGGCGGGGGCGCTCGCCATGCCGCTTCTCCAATATCCTCGCCCCGCCTATATAGGGTCCGTACCATAGTACGGAGTCAAGGCATGACCGGCATGACGATCGCGGCGCTCGCGCGCGAGGGCGGCGTCGGCGTCGAAACGGTGCGCTACTATCAGCGTCGCGGTTTGCTGGACGAGCCAGACCGGCCGACCGGGGCTGGCGCCGGAGGCGGCATCCGGCGCTACGGCACCGATGACGCCCGCCGCCTTCGCTTCATCCGCTCGGCGCAGGCAGCCGGTTTCACGCTCGAGCAGATCGGTGAGCTTCTGGCGCTGGATGCGACCGACGATCGCGCCCGCGCGCGCCAGCTCGCGGGCGAGCGCATTGCCGAACTGGATGCGAAGATCGAGGAGCTTGAGCGGGTGCGCGCCTCGCTTCGCCGGCTCGCACATGAATGCGGGTCAGGAGCGGAGGGACCATGCCCGATCCTGACCGCCTTCGAGGGCTAGCGGCACTCGACGGTCAGGTGCGCGATTTCATGAACCGGTGCGAGGCGGGCGCGGATATCGTCGCCGGTCACGCCCTGCCCGCCTACGACGCTGACGATCGCGGCGTGGGCTTCCGGACCGACGCGCCAGACATGAAGATCGGTGATACGCGCGTCGCCTGGCGCCTCGACCAACTCGCGCACTTCCTCCTCTACATGATGATCGGTCGCATCGAGCAACACGGACGCCGTGTCGCGCATCAGCGTCCATGACCAGCGCGCGATGACGATCGCACCGACGATGCCCATCACCGGATCCATCCAGACCCAGCCGAGATAGCGGCCCGCCAGCAGCGCGGCGATGGCGAGAACCGAGGTGAGCGCGTCGGCCAGGACATGGACATAGGCGGAGCGCATGTTGTTGTCACCGCCATGCGCGCCGTGCGCATGCCCGTGCCCGTGATGGTGGTCATGCCCGTGATGATGGTCGTGCCCGTGATGGTGCCCGCCCGAGAGCAGGAAGGCGCAGGCGATGTTCACGCCCAGACCGACCACCGCGATGAGCGTCGCTTCCCCGAATGCGACCGTGATCGGCTGAAACAGGCGAAGGATGGACTCGACACCGATCCCGAGCGCGATCAGGCCCAGCACCATCGCCGACGCGAACCCGGCCAGGTCGCCGACCTTGCCCGTGCCGAAGCTATAGGCCCGGCTGGAGGCATGGCGCTTGGCATAGGCGTAAGCGGCCGCGGCGACCCCGAGCGCGCCCGCGTGTGTCGCCATGTGAAAGCCATCGGCGAGCAGCGCCATCGAGCCGGTCAGATAACCGGCGATGATCTCCACCACCATCATCCCGGCGGTAAGCGCCACGACCCACAGGGTCCGGCGGGCATTGTCGTCGTGCGCCGCGCCCAGGAATACATGGTCGTGCGTGAAGGCGTCGATTTCGGGCAAAGCCGCCATGAAAAGCGTCCTATTTGGCGTAGCGGCGGATCACCGCCAGCAGTTCTTCGGCACCTGCCGCCCGCTCGGCATCATCGAGGCCGGGCCGCGACACATGCGCTTCGAGGTGTTCGGCGATAATCTCGTCCATGAGGCCATTCACCGCCCCGCGCACGGCGGCAACCAGATGGAGCACGTCGGAACACGACGAGTCCGATTGAAGTGCTCGCTCGACCGCGCCGACTTGTCCGGCGATGCGACGAACGCGGGCGACCAGATCGACATTGGTTTGAGACAAATGTGACATAGGATACCCCCCTAGCCTATAGGCCAGTAAACAGCAAGTCGGTGTCAAAACCGTCCGTGGCTGTTGAAAAAACCTAGTAGACGCTAATCCTGTCCAGTTTGGTATAATTTTCTGGATATCTGTATAAGTAATTTCGCTCCTAAATCGTTGTTAGGGGACCGATAGTATCGCTTCTGTCCATCCTGGCAGGGTCAGGTTGTTAGGTTCAAGAATGACACCATCATCGTCCGAAGTAAGCATCACAGTCGGCTTACCAGTGACAGTAACCTGCTGAACGTGTCTTGAAAAATTGATGGCAACAAAGACCGACCCGCGCCGATAAACGAACAAGGCCGGATGGTCTGGAAGAATGTCAACGTAACCGCTTGCTGCCAAATCAGGATGGCGCAATCTCCAGCAAATGAGGCGGCGGTAGAAACCGAGGACGGAGCTGTTCTTGCTCGTCTGAGTTGCGACATTGATCGTATTGAAGTTCGGGTTCACCGGTATCCAGGGCTTCCCCCGCGTGAACCCCGCATTGGACAGAGAGGACCACTGCATCGGTGTACGAGCATTGTCGCGACTGGTTTGCGCGATGTCCCGAAGATAGCTGGCGGCGGGCACCTTTCCGGTTTCTACGTCGTCCTTCCACTGACCATGCACCTCGACGTCGTTGAACTCACCGATCTCTCGCACGCGAAATGGCGTGTTTTCGAGGCGGAGAACGCGGACACGGCTATCGCCATTCTCGATCAACATCAGGAGATTCGCGTCGTTCTCACCGACGTGCAAATGCCGGGCTCGATGGATGGTGTGAAGCTGGCGCATTATGTTCGCGATCGCTTCCCGCCTACCGTCCTGTTCGTCGTATCCGGCGACGCGCCAATCCCTGAAAGCGAATTACCTGCACAAGCGACGTTTCTGCCCAAGCCATTCGATCCGCACAGGCTACTACGCCAGATCGAGAGTATGGCACGGGCTTAACTATCCCAAAAACGATCGAGACTGTTGAAAAAGGCATATGTGTGAGCAGCGTGGCGGATGGCTGTTGACGCCGGTCACCGGGGACTCGCTTCGTATCAGGCGGGCGCTGCCTGCCGCGCGAGCAGCTGGAGGTTGTAGGCCGCAGCCGCCATGGTGAACTCTTCGGCAGCTCCGGCGAGGCTACGTAGCTTGAGGGTTCGCAGGCCGAGGTTGCGTTTCAAGTGGCCGAACACGCGCTCGATCCGTTTTCGTCGGCGATGGGCCTGCACGTAAGCATCGGTGCCGGCAAGGGCGCGGACGGCGTCGCGAGCATCCTCGCTCACGAGGCGGGTGACGCCGCGTTTCTTGCCGATTGTGCATTGCGGCTTCAGTTCGCAGGCGGCGCAATCCGCCGGACGGCTTCGATAGACGCGGACCTGACTTGCCCGGTTGGTGCCGCAGTAGCTGAGCGGCTTGTCCGCCGGGCAGCGATAGGTGTCGGCCTCCCGGTCGTAGCTGAAAGCATCTCGGGTGAAGAAGGCGTCGCGTTGGCGGCCGCGGTCGATGACCGGAATGTACGGCGTGATGTTACGCTCGATCAGCCAGCCAAGCAGCGGACCACTGCCATACGCCTTGTCGGCCGAGAGGCTCGCAGGCGCGATGCCCAGCCTGGTTCCGGCGCGTGACACCAGCGTCCGGGTCGCCGCGACTTCGGCTGCAAAGCGCGCCGGTGTCGCTTCAACGTCGAGGATGCAGTCGGTATCGAGGTCGAGCAGCGGATTGATGGCGTAGGCATAACGTGCAGGACCGTGCTTGCAGGTGAGCGCCGCCTGCGGGTCGGTCGGCGAGATGCTGGCCGGCTCGACTGGCGCCGGTTCATCGGGACCCGGCGGCAGCGCGGCATCCAGCGCTGCCAAATATTCGGCGACAGGCCGCGACACAGTGTCCCTGCCACGAAGCTCATCTGCAGCGTCGGCGCCCTTCAGTCTCTTCTCGCGACTGGCGTCGGCCATGATCGTACTGCCGTCCACCGCCACGTCGCGCCCTGCCACCAGCCCGGCTGCTGCGCACTGTGCGACCACCTGCTCAAACAGCAGGCGATGCAGGTCACAGGCGCGGAACCGGCCGTGCCGGTTCTTGGAGAAGGTGGAGTGGTCGGGCACCCGGTCCGCCAGATCGAGCCGACAAAATCAGCGATAGGCGAGATTGAGATGCACCTCCTCGCACAAGCGCCGTTCCGACCGGATGCCGAACAGGTAGCCGACCAGCAGCATCCTGAGCATCATTTCCGGATCGATCGAAGGTCGCCCGCTCGCGCTATAGCTCGCTACCAGTGCCTCGCGCACGAAGCCGAGGTCCAACACGCTATCGATCCGCCGCAGCAGGTGGTCGCTCGGCACATGGTCGTCGAGCCGGAAGCCGTAGAACAGCGCACCCTGTGCTACTTGCCGACCCATCATATCCATGACCCTCCACCGCTATGCCGCAGTGAATCACGCCTTCATCGCCCTCGCAACCAGCCGTTTTTCAACAGTCTCGACCGATTGTTGAACAGGCTGAGCCGAGTGTCTTGCCACGATCAAGGCGAAGTAGCTGAGAGCTTTAGGGGAGCCTGTTAGCGGTTCACTTGCCCCGGACACGGCCAAGCCGAACTCAAGGCCTGTTCGGCCCCCGCGACCATGTGGACACTCTGAAAATAGCTGTCCCGTTCCGCCCAGCGCAGATAGGCCGCACGCAAGGCCGCACGATCATCGCGCGGCGCGCCGCACTCGGCCTTTCGCGCGACGATCATCATGTCCAGCACGCCTTGGAGATATGCTCCACACCTCTGCTCCGCGGCGCGGCAGCTCGCGAGAAGCGCGGCACCTTGCATGTCCGACTGTTTGGTTTGCGCCAGCGCCGGAGCATGAGGAGCGACCGCCCCCATCAGCGCCAAGATCATGGTTGCACGTTTCACCGTTTTCGTCCTTTCCGAACCCGGCTGGGCCGGGTGAAGGGGCGCGTCCGAGCTTAAGGTGCTGACACGCCTCAATCGCATTTTCATTCCTCGCTACCGAGCACCTGGCCTTCGGGCGTCACGAACAGCTCGACTGTCTTGCCAGCGCTGTTCCAGTTGCCCATCGGGCCGTGGTCGGGGTCGGGCGGCGATGACGGCCCGAAAAGCCGATCGCCTGATCGTCAGCTTCGTTGCAGGTTCATTTTGTCAAGGGCAGCGCGCAGGCCGCGGGCGAGCTTGGCTGCATCCTGGTTCGCCCAAAAGTGCATGAAGAACAGGCGCGGCTCGTCGTTCAGCATGTGATTGTGCAGTGCCGTAACTTCGATCCCGCTGGCGCGCAGCGCGCGCATGACCGGATCGACCTCGCTCGCTACCAGCACGAAATCGCCGGTGATCGCGGCCTTGCCGCCCCCGGTCGGCTGGAAGTTGATCGCGGTCGCGGTTCCCATCGTGGGCGGCGTGACCATACCGGCATCCATCAACCTTTCCGCGCGCGGGAAGCTGTATTGGAGGACGCCGCCATTCGGCTTGCCCTTGGCCCCCATCACGCCGTCAAGTGCGGCCGTGTTGAGATCGACGGGCGGCGAGCTGCCGGCCCCGGCTGAGGGCGGTTGCGAGTCCCTGGACGGCGCGGCGAGCGGGGTGCGGCTTTCCGCCAGCGCGGCGCGCAACGCGGTCGCGAGCTTCACCGGGTCGCCATGCCCGGCGATGTGCAGGTACATGGTGGCGGGCGCGGAGCGCAGCAGGTGATTGTGGAGCGCGGTGATCGTGAAGCCGCCGGCCAAGAGGCGGCTTATCACCGGGTTCACCTCCTCGTGCGTCAGCACCAGGTCGCCCATCACAATAGTGTCGTCACCCATCGGCTGGAACGCCGCCCAGGAGCCGAGCGCCAGTGCTGGCTTGATCGCCACGCCGTCGAGAGTGACGTGCAGGTCGGAGCGCGGGAAGCCGTAGCGATGGACACCGCCCGCCTGTTCGGTGCCCGGTCGGCCGAGCGCAGCATCGACCTTGTTCCAGTCGGGCGCGGCCCAGGCCGGGGCGGCGAGCGCGGCGAGAACGCCGGCCAGAAGGGGTTTCATCATCCAATCTCTCCTATCATCAGCGCCGGCACGGATAGGCTTCGCGCAACGCGACGGTCTCCCCGCGCTGCGCGTGCGCCGCGGTAGGAGCGATCCCGCCCGAGACGAGCAGCGCCAGCATGGTCCCGGTCAGACGTGACATCGCCCTCTCCTCGCGCGTTCGCCAACCCAAGCATGTCTATGGTTGCATGAACGATGATGCAACCGTTACACTCCAAAATCCGGATGATACAGTTATGACGAACGCCGAACCCAGCCCTTGGTTGCTGTTGATCCCGCAGCTTCCCGCCAAGCCCGCCTATTTGCGGGTGAAGGTGTGGCGGCGTTTGCAGGCGATCGGGGCCGCGCCGCTCAAGAACGCGGTCCACGCGCTCCCCAACCGCGCCGACACTCGCGCGCTGTTCGAGGATTTGCACCGCGAGATTGCCGACAATGGCGGCGAGGCGCTGATCCTAGAGGCGCGGCTGGTAGGTGGCATCGGTGACCCCGAGCTTCGCGGAACTTTCGACGCGGCGCGCGATGCCGATTACGAGGAGCTGGCGCGCGAGGCGCGGACCTTGGCGGAAGGCGAGTATGTTCCCCCCGGCGAGGTTCGCCGGTTGCGCCGCCGGCTGGACGAGATCGCCGCGATCGACTTCTTCGGCGCGCACGGGCGGCAAACGGCCGAGGCGGCGCTTGCCCCGGCGGAAGCCCGGGCGGGCCAGCACCCCGACGTGACCGGGCCGGGCGCGCCCGAGCTGGCCCAGGCCGAGCTTCGCGGGCGCACCTGGGTCACGCGCGTCCACATCCACGTCGACCGCATCGCGTCAGCGTGGTTGATCCGGCGCTTCATCGACCCGGACGCGACCTTCAAGTTCGTGGAGGGCAAGGGTTACGCCCCCGAGCCCGGCGAGCTGCGCTTCGACATGGCGGACGCCGAGTTCACGCACGAAGGCGACCGCTGCACCTTCGAGACGCTGGTGTTCCGCCGAGGGCTCGACGGCGACCCGGCGCTCGTCGCGCTGTCGGAGATCATCCACGACCTCGACATCGCCGACGACAAGTTCGGCCGGCCGGAGACGGCCGGCGTCAGCGCGCTGATCGAGGGGATATGCGCCGCCACGCCCGACGACCCCGACCGGCTCGCGCGAGGCGCGGGCGCGCTCGACGGCTTCTACGCCCACTTCACCAGGCGACGAGGAGAATGACGATGGAGGCGACCGCGACCGCGCCGATCGCAGGCCCGAGCCCGCGGGATCACGGCATCCCCTTCGGCGAAGCGCTGCGGGTCTGGGCCAAGGTTGCCGCCTTAAGCTTCGGCGGCCCGGCCGGCCAGATCGCGATGATGCACCGCGTGCTGGTCGAGGAGCGGCGATGGATCGGCGAGGAGCGGTTCCTTCACGCGCTCAACTATTGCATGTTGCTGCCCGGCCCCGAGGCGCAGCAGCTCGCCATCTACATCGGCTGGCTGCTCCACAAGACCAAGGGCGGGCTTGTCGCTGGCGCGCTGTTCGTGCTCCCCGGCCTGGTCGCGATCATGGCGCTGAGCTGGGTCTATGCGCTGTTCGGCAACGTCCCCTTTGTTGAGGCGCTGTTCTTCGGCTTGAAGGCCGCCGTGCTCGCAATCGTGCTTCAGGCCGTCGTGCGCATCGGCTCGCGCGCGCTGAAGAACAACGTCATGCGCGGGATCGCGGCGGCATCGTTCGTGGCGATCTTCTTCCTTGGCGTTCCTTTCCCGATCATCATTCTTGCGGCCGCCATCGCCGGCTTCCTTGGCGGGCGCGCACGCCACCCCGCCTTCATGGGCGGGGGCAGCCACGGTGCATCGGGCGGCAAGATCGTCCGCGATGCCGAAACCGCGCTTGGCGAGCACGTCCCCGACCACGCCCGCCCCAGCCTCGCATGGTCGCTCCGGATCAGCGGTGCGCTCCTCGCGCTGTGGCTCGCGCCGATTGCGGCGCTGCTCGCGTCAGTCGGACCGGGCAATGTGTTCACGCAGATCGCGCTGTTCTTCTCCAAGATGGCGGTGGTGACGTTCGGGGGCGCTTACGCCGTGCTCGCCTATGTCGCTCAGCAGGCCGTCGAAAACTACGGCTGGCTTCGTCCCGGCGAGATGCTGGACGGACTTGGCATGGCGGAGACGACGCCGGGGCCGCTGATCATCGTGACGCAGTTCGTCGGCTTCATGGGCGCGTTCCGGCAAGCGACCGGCTTGCCCCCGCTGCTCGCCGCCACCTTGGGGGGCTTGCTCACGACCTGGGTGACGTTCGTGCCTTGCTTCCTCTGGATCTTCCTGGGCGCGCCGTTCATCGAGAAGCTGCGCGGTAACAAGGCGCTGTCGGCCGCGCTCGCCGCCATCACCGCAGCCGTGGTCGGCGTGGTGCTCAATCTGGCGGTGTGGTTCGCGCTCCACACCCTGTTTCACCAAGTCCGCGCCCTGCCGATCGCCGGCAGGACGCTGGACGTGCCGGTGTTGTCCACCCTCGACCCGGCCGCGCTAGCGTTGACCGTCGCGGCCCTGGTCGCGATGTTCCGGTTCAAGTCGGGCGTGATCCCGACCTTAGGCGCGTGCGCCGCGGCGGGCGTCGCGCTTCGCTTGTCCGGGCTCGCTTAGAGCTGGAGCCCGAAGCGCGGCCCCACCCACGTCATCGCGAGGTAGAGCGCAACCGTGAGGAGACACCCCGAGGCGAGCGCCAGCCAGAACGGCGCGCCGCGGTTGAGCATCGCCGCAATGAGTAGGAACATCGGCAAGGACGGCAGCACGTACCAGAAGGTCGCGCCGGCATGGGCCGCCATGCGCGCCCGATCGTGCGTGTCGCGCCAGAGCCAGATCATGCCCAGCACCGAGACGAGCGGGAGCGAGGCGATCAGCGCGCCGAAACCGGGGCTGCGCTTGGCGATCTCCGACACGGCGACGATGATGACGGCCGATATGCCGGCCTTGAGAAGCAGGTAGAGCATCAGCGCACCTCGACCGTGAGGTGCGCCAGCTCGTGAACCGGCGCGAGCCGCTGGCGGACCAGCTCGCCATTCCGAACGCCGGCGACGCTGACGATCGCCGCGTGCGCTTCCGGTCCGACCTTCCAGACGTGCAGGTCGGTCACTCGGGCGTCGCCGGGAGCTTCGACCAGCTCGCGCACCTCGTCGGCGACATGCGCGTCGGTGCGATCGAGCAGGACGGCGGCCGTGTCGCGCATCAGGCTCCATGACCAGCGGGCGATGACGACCGCGCCGACGATCCCCATGACCGGGTCCATCCAGACCCAGCCGAGATACCGGCCGGCGAGCAGCGCCGCGATGGCGAGGACCGAGGTGAGCGCGTCGGCGAGGACATGAACATAGGCCGAGCGGAGGTTGTTGTCGCCGCCGTGAGAGCCGTGGGCGTGCGCATGATCGTGCCCGTGGTGATGATCGTGCCCGGGCCCGTGCCCGTGATGGTGGTGACCGCTCGAGAGCAGAAAGGCGCTGGCGATGTTCACACCTAGGCCGACGACGGCAATGATCGTGGCCTCCCCGAATGCGACCGTGATGGGCTGAAACAGGCGCAGCACCGATTCCACCCCGATCCCGAGCGCGATCAGGCCGAGCACCATGGCCGAGGCGAAACCGGCGAGGTCGCCAACCTTGCCGGTGCCGAAGCTATAGGCCGGGTTGCGCGCGTGACGCTTGGCATACGCATAAGCCGCCGCAGCGACCGAGAGCGCGCCGGCGTGCGTCGCCATGTGGAACCCGTCCGCGAGCAGCGCCATCGAGCCGGTCAGGTATCCGGCGATGATTTCGCCGACCATCATCACGGCTGTGAGTGCGACCACCCACAGGGTTCGGCGGGCGTTCTCGTCGTGCGAGCTGCCCAGGAAAACGTGATCGTGGGCAAAGCGGTCGATTTCGGAAGCGGTAGGCATCGAGCACAATCCTACTTGGCGTAACGGCGGATCACCGCCAGCAGCTCGTCGGCTCCGTGGGCGCGCTCCTCGTCCGTCAGCCCCGACCGAGCAACGTGCGCTTCCAGGTGTTCGGCGATAATTTCGTCCATCAGCCCGTTCACCGCGCCGCGGACGGCCGCGACCAAGTGCAGAACCGTCGCGCAGGAGTCGCCTGACGTGAGGCCGCGTTCGACGGCCCCGACTTGGCCGGCGATACGACGCACGCGTGCGATCAGGTCGGCGTTGGAACCGGAGAGATGAGCCATATACCCCCCTCCCCTATGCCGGGCAGATCGCAAGAACAACCCGGCGCATTACCGCTGTTCAGAAAACGGCCGGGGCCGTTGAAAAAGGCGGGGTGATCCGATCGCGTTCCTAACGGGTTCCCTGCTTCGACACATCGGGAGCAGCGGCCATGATGGGTGAGCAACAGCGAGGCGGCAAGGGTGCAGGTTGGCGGGCGCTGGGAGCGATGATCGCCGCCGATCACATCCTACGCAGGATAGACGGGCTGATCGACCTGGGTGAACTGCGCGATGCGCTCGCGCCGCACTATAGTCGCCGTGGGCGTCCCTCGATCGTGCCCGAATTGCTGATCCGCATGGCGCTGATCGCTCGCCTCTATGGCATCACGTCGGAACGCCGTCTGTGCGAGGAAGTCCGCTTCAACCTCGCCTACCGCTGGTTCTGCCGATTGCCGCTCGACGCGCCGGTGCCGCACCACTCGACGTTCAGCAAGAACCGGCATGGCCGCTTCCGCGATGCCGGCATCTTCCGCATCCTGTTCGAGCAGACGGTGCGGCGCTGCGCCGACGCGGGGCTGATCGCCCACAAGGATGCGGCAATCGACGCATCGTTCGTCGCGGCCGATGCAAGCTGGCAGCGCAAGATGCGGGATGCCGATATGGCCGCGCCCCGACTTCCCCGCCCGGTTTGTGAATGGCTGGCGGATCAGGCCAATGCTCCACCGCAGGAACATGGCGTACCGCGTGGCAAGCCGGCCGAGGTGTCACGCACCGATCCGGCGTCGGCATGGTCTGCGCGCACGGCGCGGGGCCGGTTCGGCTATGCCCTGAATGTCCTGATTGACACGCCGGGAGGGGTAACGATCGACGTGGAGGCCAGCCCCGCCCGCTTTGCGGCGGAAGTCGATGCGGGGCGGACAATGCTGGCACGGGCCGATGATCGGTTCGGCTACCGGCCAAAGCGTGTCGCGGCCGACACCGCCTATGGCAGCGCCGCGTTCCTGGCGTTCGTCACCGATCGCGGCACCATCCCGCATATCCCGGTGCTGGAACGATCCGAACAGACCAAGGGCAAATTCCCCCGCGAAGCCTTCCGCTATGAACGGGAGCAGGACCGCTATGTCTGCCCCGCTGGGAAGATACTGGCCTTTCGCGGTGCCGATCGTCGGGCCGGCTTCCTCCGATACAGCGCTAGTCCTGCCGATTGCCGCGCCTGCCACCTCAAACGAAAATGCACCGCAGGCAGCAACAGGTCGGTCACGCACAGCGAACATGAGAACGTGCGCGAGCTGGTGCGCGGCGAGATGCAGACGCCCCTGTTCAAGCGGTCGATGCGGCTGCGTCGAGGCGTCGAGCGGGTGTTTGCCGATGCGAAGGGCAAGCGGGGACTGACTCGCTTGCACCTTCGCGGCCTGCGCGGTGCCGAGGAAGAGTTTCTGTTGGGTGCGACGATTGCCAATCTCGTGCTGTTGGCCCGCCCCGATGCGCAACCGGCCCAGACCCGCCGCCCGCCTCCGGTGCCGGAACGCATCGACCACATGGCCCGGATCAGCCGGGGCCGGTTCGAGCAATCCTATTACGCGACGATCTTCTGACGCCAATTAACCAGGTTCGCGCTCGGTCGCAGGGAAGTGGCGATAGAAGGTGGAACGGCCGACCTGTAGCAGCTTCGCGACCTTCGCTGGTTTGTCGCCAGCCTTGAGCAGCTTGCGGGCGGTGTCGAGCATGTCGGGCGTCATGACTGACTTGCGGCCTCCGCCCGTGCCGCCCTTGGCCCGTGCCGCTGCCAAACCGGCAATCGTCCGTTCCTTTATCAGCTCGCGCTCCATCTCCGCGACGGAAGCGAGGATATGGAACAGCAGCCGCCCGGATGGAGTGGCCGTGTCGAACCCGTCCGTCAGCGATCGAAAATCAATCTTGCGAGCGGACAGGTCGGCCGCCAGTTCGATCAAGCCCCCGATCGAACGGCCAAGGCGATCGAGCTTCCATATCACCAGCGTGTCACCCGCCCGCACGAAATTGAGGGCTTCGGTCAGACCGGGACGGTTCAACTTCGCGCCGCTCACCTTGTCGGTGAACAGCTTTTCGCACCCGGCCTTGGTCAGCGCATCGGTTTGTAGTGTCAGGTCTTGGTCGGAGGTCGAGACACGCGCATAACCAACCAGCATGAGTCCCGTTATCCCATCTCAAACAGCGAATTTCGGGACTCATATTTCGGGAACATATTTTGGGAAAGCCCCAGCGGAGATACGACGCATTTTTGTGGCGGTGACGATCGTCCCGTTGGAGGTTCCCATTCGGGACGGCAGGTGCCGACCACGGCTCGTCGTTCTCCGACGCGGTCGTAAACGGCCGCTTTTGCCTTAACCCGCCACCCCGTCTCGTCGAGCGTTCCGGCACTAGCCCGGCCAAGCTACGCCATCCAAAGAGCCCAATTTATACCTGGATACAGCCGCTCACTACCGCATAGTGAATGGGACATGCTTGACACGTAATTGCGGGTTATTGCGCCAATTCCGCGACGCTCCCCCAAATTCGCCGATCCTCTTCCGAGGCACGTTCCAAAAGGGCGCCAGGGTTGATGATGTGAATAAATTCTCCGCGCTTTCCTGACGCATCTTTCCTGTCTGTTCGGCGCAACCGGCCTTCGTGAGCGAGCTTCTCTTCGATCGCAGGCCAGAGATCTTCCGATAGGTAGCGTCCCGCAGGGTCAAATGGATCGCTTTTGATAAAAAACTGTCGCAAAAATACGCGGGCAACTTTCTCGAGAAGTCTGGTGGCTTCGTTCTCTGCCTGCGACTCATCACGATGGGTCTGATGCGCAGATACCCAGTCGTTGATCTCCTCCGGATTATACAGCACCGCCGTTTTACCTGCGGTTTCGACCATCAAGCTGCCCACAGCGGGTCTCGTTGCCCCGATCAAAGTTTGCTCGTCGACGACCAATACTGAAGCTGAGCATTGATCAAATGTTATAGCTGATAAGTTAGCTCCTCTGCAGTCGAGGCGATTGATACCGACCTCCACCATTCGAGCCGAACCGGTAGTCCCAAACAGGACCACATCACCCGCGTTAGCGCGCTCAATAAGAAGCTCATCTGAAGAATCTACGATGGCTGAAGTTACTAGCAGACTGGTAACGTTATCGCTAAGTCTTTCTGCGCCAGCATCGTTGCGCATCAGTGTGATCAATTTTGATCGAAGATCGTTAAATATCTCAGTGGGCAAATCCAACATCTGCTCGCCCGCGATTAGAAGTAAGTCAGTTCCAAAGTAGCCGCGTCGCAAAAAGCGCGGCACCTTACCTGACAGCACCTCCTTGAACAGGGCACTTGCGAGAAAATGATTCGATATTTCCGTATGTGGAAATCGCCGAAATCCCTGTCGAGTATCGACGTCCATAAGGGCGAACGAACCCGCTTTGTGACGAAGCTTGGCTAAGTCGGAGGGGTCCTTCAGTGCACGTTCAAACGTGAGATCAACAGCCAACTGTAAAAATGGCAAATCAACGGATTCTGTCTCGGCTTCGGCCATTTCAAGCGCCACTAGCTCGAACAATTCCCACAGCAACTTGGCTGCAGTCGGCTCATCCATGTTTACACGCTGAGTGATCAACTTAGCTTCACGCTGGAGGAAGCTTTTCACAAGGAAGTCGCGTGGGCTGACTAGGTCTCCTAGGACGGAGTTAACGCCACCTAGTGGTGCGATCGTGCTCAAAAAGTACGGTCGGAGGACATAGGAGTCAGGCTTCAATAGCTCATTGGCTTCGCTGGAGTTGAGCTCCTCGGCTGACCAACCGATCTGCGTAAGCCATGTCTTCGCCGTCGCTGGGCTGATGGGCGACAGGCTGGCGTGCTTAATATCAACCTTTGCGCTGAGATCGTGTAGCCGTTCGGAGAATTTCGTGAGATCAAAGAAGGTATCTCGCCCTGCTAGAATAATCGGCCCGCCGGACTCGATCTCATTGAGAAAATCTCGAAGTACTGACCAAGTATCAGCATAGCCCTCGGCATCGACCAACTCATCGAATCCGTCAATCGCGATTTGCAAAACGCCATGACGGACCAAAGCTGGCACTTGGTCATACGTAAACCTGCCGCGAACGAGCTGAATCGATAATGCAATCAACTCATCCAGGCTAACTAAGCGTCGCCCACGATTTGCGACGTGTAGAACGGGTGGCTGATTGCCGTCTCGTCCGTAACTCTCTGCACGCGAAAAAACGAGCTGAGAAATAAGGGATGTCTTACCCACCCCGGCGGACCCATCTAGGAGAATGAGGCCGATAGGCTTATCGTGCGGTTGCCTTTCCTTAAGGCTCGCTAGCTGTTGAAAAGTGTTGAGTGTAAGAGGCTCTCTATCAATTTCACCCTCAGGCTCGATAAAATTGCCAACGCGTTGTGAGTCCAATAAGCGCCGTTGATTGTCTGCGAGAACCTGAACACTTGAAAAGTATTGTGAAGCAAGAAGCGAACGCAGGCTTGGGAAGTCACGCGTGACGGGTTCCCCGTCTTGTGAGGTCTGAAGCCGCACGTGGCCGGAGTCTGCGGCCAAGGTAATGGTATGGCCTTCGCCGTCGCGGGTCAGCAAAACCCGGATTGTTTGTCCATTGGCCAACACGTCGACTTCCGTTGCCGGATCCGCGAACGGGCGAAGGTCGCGCTCCAAGAAATCAGGCAAGATCATTTAAATCCCCTCAAGGACAGAGACAATCCGACGGGTGTCCAAGTGCCTGCTCCCATGGTCTGGGCGAAACATGTGGACGTTAGCGCCCCAAGCCTCAGCTGCAAACACACCCGGCAATAGGTCGTCATCGTTGCCATAGACTAGATGAATGTCATCACGAGAACTACGGGAAGACTGTAAAAGATCGCAAACTAAGCTAGTATCAACCATCTTCTGCCTTACCGTCTTCGTGCCATCCGCCTCTTCTAGTTTTCGTAAGGTATCATACAATGGCATTCTTTGCCCCCCGATGAGCATCGACGTTGCAACTTCGATGTCGATGCCGAAGGAGACGTTCCTAATAGCGATCGTGCTTGCGTCTTGCAAAAATCTGCTCACCGCTTGGTAATCAAAGGTCTTGCTCTTGCCGCTATACCAACCGTGGTAAAGTCGCCAACGAACCCGGAACAGCGACTTCGAATCCAGAGCTGTCAGGTGAGATGCGACGATGCCCTGAAGGGCCGAAAAGACCTGCTCGATCTGCCGTGCGGCGCGCTTGAGATCGGAGGTCTGGAAGCGATCCGCAGGAGCAATCCGACGGGCGGTATCCCAATCCAGGAATACGATAGCTCTACGGACAGATGCCATTGTTCAGCCTTCGGAATTGCCGGCAGATCGACCAAATTCGGTATGTGGTTGCCGTTTCGATTCCACGCCGTTCGCCTCCCATCTACCTTGGGGCGGTGCCTGAGAAATCGTCGGCAGTCTAGGCCATCCTCTCGGTGTAGGAGTGGAGCGTTGGTCTTATCAGTTCGAGGGATTCCAAGACGCCTTTCTTTGCACTGGAAGCTACATTGGCCCCACACACCAAGACCGGACAGATTGCAGTCGACCAAGCTTGCCCGTTCAATGAGCTAAGGTCGCCGAATGCGCGAATGTCGGCCCGTGTCGCAAGCCGACATATGGCGAACCGGACGAGAACGACGGCTTTGTCCCACATCACGCCATTTGAGAGGGCTGAAGCCGTCCCGTTATTCGATCCCAAACGGGATAGCTGCGGCCGTCCCTTTCAGTGTTCCTAAGCGGGAATGCCGGATTAGTTGTAGCCGCATCCACACCGACTGGACGTCAAGAAGGGTGTATCGATGGACCGCAGTACCTTACGCGTGGTCGGTGCCTGCCTAGCGCTGCTGGCATCGCTCGTGTTCGCCGGTTGCACACTTGGATACGAGCAGCTGCCTACATACCGCTACCGCCTGACCGTCGAGGTAGCGACGCCCGAAGGAGTTAGGAGCGGTTCGGGCGTGATCGAGGTGCACACGTGGCAAGCAGGGTCGCAGACCATCCCGAGCCCAGGAGCGATCAGAACGCGAGAGAATGGCGAGGCAATTGTCATCGACCTGGGGCCGCAAGGTACCGTGTTCGCGCTGATGCGGGCTGGTAACTTCATGGATTGGCCTGGCAGCGTCGCGCGATCGCTGATCCCGCCTGTAAAAGGCGACACTTACAAGGTGAGACGCGCCGAAATCGCGGCGATCACTGCTATCCGCGGCGTTCGCGAGGTGCCACCGACCTTCGCCTCCGGCAGCAATCAGCTACAGAACTGGCCCGACCTCGTCCGTTTCGCCGACCGCTCGCGACCCGAGACGATCCGCTGGATCGGCCCGCTCCCGAACGGTCGCATCCATCCATCCCAAATGGCCATTCGCCGTGTGACGTTCGAGATCGTAGACACGCCAGTTACACGCAGGATTAATCGCCAGCTGCCGTGGCTGCGCGACGCTGTCGGAGAGACAAGGCTTCCCACAGACCTCGACCGCGCCGGGCTTGATCCCTTCATCCCGCCGCTTTCCACGTTTGATTTCACTAGGAATGTTGACCGATGAAGGGGTTGGGCGAGTTCTGCTCACGGCACCCTGCAATTTAAAAGACCTTTGGGGTTCGCACGCACACAAACGCCTCATCATCAGGTTTCCCGTTTCACTATCCCATTGGGACGGTGGTCGTCGTCTCGGTAGCCGTTCCCATTCGGGAAGGCGGTTAGGTCAGATCATAGGAGATAGGTCCGGCCAACCATACGCTACCTCATGTAAGGTCGTATCGCCGTCCGCGACCTCCCTTTGGATAATGATTGTGCCGCCCAATCTCTCGTAGAATCCGCGCGCGCCCAAATTCTCGCGCAGCACCCAAAGGCCCGCGCTTGGCATTGACCGAGCTTCCAGATCGCGTGCCATGAGGGTCATGAGCGCGCGACCCACGCCAGCACCTTGTTGTAAGCGCAGGATATAGATCGCGCCGAACTCACCGGCAAAGCCGCGCGCGCGCATCGTTTCGTCACGTTGTCCGCCACATGCGCCAAAGCCTACCATTTCGGCTGCACTCTCGGCGACATAGACCCGTGTTCCGTTCGGGCGGGCGGGAGCGCCGAGGACCACGGTCCACATCGCCGCCCGGCTGTCAGCCGACAGACTCGCGAGCATTTCTTGAGGAAGTAGCCCGGTGTAAGTTTCGCGCCATGACATGACGTGCAGCTCGCCGATCGCCGCTGCATCTTCAGCAGTTGCCAAGCGGTAATCGACCATCGGCATCCACGCTCCCTTACCAACGCCGGATCAGCATGACGTTGGCCAAAGAAACGAACAAGGCGGACTTTCCCGATCAACCATCTTTAGCGAGTTCATCGAACGCACCGTTCGCGTTGTCTGTGGTGCAAACCTCAAAACCTTTGCATCAGAGTCTTCCTCAGAAATCCGATGGTTTGTCTCCAGCTGTCGGCGCGTGCTGCGTTGTTCCCGACGTTCGTACCGCCCAAGCTGTCCAGATGCGACTTTGCGAGACGCTGCGGGGATACCGGAGCTCCGAACACCGCGTGGCCGGCATTCGGATACACAAGCACGGTAACCTTGGGATGCCCCGACCGTCCAGCACGTGCCTCGACCTGCCGAGCCATAGGGCAGGAGGGCCACATAGCGTCGTTTTCGCCGCAGATAAGAAGCACGGTTGCCGCGATGCGTTCGATCGGAATCTGTGGATCGGCGTGGAAAAGGGACCCCGTTAGCGGGGTGATCGGCGTCGAAAAGGGACCCCTCATCCTGGTGTTCTAGGCTGTTCGCTTGGCGGTGTGTCAGGCGGCGAGATCGGGATGCTGGTATTG
>ERZ941605.34-NODE-34-length-52130-cov-12.035506_pt1 | contig 52130 bp, 57 predicted proteins | sample MGYA00520904_ERZ941605 | MGnify/ENA primary metagenome ERZ941605 (study PRJEB32759, sample SAMN07749870) | skin metagenome | biome: transportation; feature: city; material: polyester macromolecule | host: Homo sapiens | place: Hong Kong:TW line | collected... | reverse complement strand
GTTGACCATTTGTTCCGACTGCCGCTGTCCATATGACAAACCTTGAGGTGCCCCCAGATAGAGATGGCACATGTTGGCCGCTGTACATTATTGGGCCACGGATTCACGGTAGCGTGAGCGGAGGCTCAGGCTTTCCAGTCGGTCGTGAAGTCGAGGGCTTCGATCATGTCGAAAAGCGAGCAGCAAGGCACCCCGAACCCGCGGCAGACGTCCGGCACCTTGCGGTTAGCGCCCTGCTTGCTCGGCTTCGACACCTCAAAGCTGACCACGGTGCGTTCGCCGGGCTCGACCCGGCCATAGGAGATTAGAAAGGGATCGCGGCCGACGAGCTCAACCCCGTTTTCGTCGAGCGCGCCGTAGCCGCCCATGATCGTATCGGCGACAAGCCCGGGATCGAGCTCCTCGTTGAGGATCAGCGCAGCCTTGCTCTCCTCCGTGCAGAGCCAGTCGACGATGTCGCCGCGGCCGGAGATGACCTCCTCATACTGCTCGAGCGGCACCTTCACGTTGCCGATCGTGCCCTGGTGACGCAGCCACTCCCAGAACACGGGAAAGCGCTTCACCGGATAGGCACGGCGATCACCGGTGATGAGCGTGTCGGCGTCGAGAAGGTAGAGCAACCCGACCCCGCTATGCCATCAGTTCGGTCATGCGGCCGATCGCAGTCGGCTTAACGCCGAGCACCTTGCCCGCCTTGGTCGTGGTGAGCGCGCCGCCCGCGACCATGCGATCGACCAGGTTGAGCAGGCCCTGCCCCACTCGATGACGGCGAACGACATAATAGTCAGGCGCCCCCTTCCCCACCTTTTGTGGAAACTCGCGGCGGTCCTCATCGAAGCGATCGGCCAAGCGCCGGTACAGCGCCGCATCGATCAGGCGCTCGCGGAGCAGATTGTAGGCCACCATCTTGCGGCTGACTTTCCGAGCATTCGCGAAGGCGCCGATCTGCTCAACCAGGTCATCGAAGGCGACACCGACGTCGATCTCGCGTAGCTCGGCCGGAACAAGGAGGAACCGCGCGGCCGCGTCATCGCAGAGGCGTTCGACCGCCTGCTCGCTGTCGTAGCCGCTGATGCCGCTCTGTCCGAGCAGCACGTGACCAAGCTCGTGCAGCAGCGTGAACGGCCACGCCGTCTTGGAGTCCGTCTCGTTGATCACGATGAATGGCGCGACATCGTCCGCGAGCGCCATGCCACGGAAAACACCCGGACTCAGATTGCTCCGGTAGTTTCCCAGATTACCGATCAGCAGGACATAGACCCCGGCCGCTTCGACCGCATCCCGAAGAATGCGAAAGGCCTGCTCAATGGTACGGGCCTCGCGATAAGCGGTACGATCGAGCGCCAAAAGATCGGCCATTGCACCTGCGAGGCCGTCCGCTCCGACCCGCGGATCCACGGAGCCGACAAATGGACGAGGCTCCGCCTCTTCGGCATCCTCCAGCGCGCCGCGAACCAGCGCCTGCCGCGTACGAACGTCACGCACCAAGGCATCGACAGTCGCCTCGGCGCCAACCTCCCGTTGCCGCAGCGTACGGAAGTCGTGCGCTCGTGCTGCAGGCGCGGGCGGCGCCGGCAGGTAAAAAGTCAGCAGCGGTCGCCGATACCGATCCGCCATCTTCAGCAGCTGAGGACGGCTTGGCTCTCGAACCCCGTTCTCCATGTCCGCCAGCCGCGCAGCCGCGTTCTCACCGCCGAGCCCGATGCCCCGTGCGGCGTCCTCAAGCGTCAGGCCCGCGCTTTCGCGCGCCCATGACAGGATCTGAGGATTGACCTTTGGCATCTTGGTGCGTCGCAACTCCGAGCTACTTGGGACGCCGTTATGGACACGGCTGCCTGACTTGTCAGGCCCTAGATCCACCTACACGGCAACAGAGGACCTGGTCGACGTTGCCGCTGCCCAGCTTGAGGGCGATCGCGGCTGACCGCCCAATCGAGCCCACGAGATAGATATACTGAAAGCACGAGCCCCGCTTCGAAGGGCCGAATCCGCCCCGGGAAACCGCTTCCCCAGTGTGTAACCCGGTTACACGCACCCTCTCACGGGCCGTCTGGCCGACATAGAAATACTGAAAGCACGAGGATTTCCGGGATAGATTAACCGAAAGCACGAGGCAGCGCGGGCGACGATCCTCGGCCACGCCGTCTACGCTGGCTGCGCCGACGCGTCTGCGATTCACAGACGCACCGCCTCGCGATCGTCCGATCGCGTGTCACCAGCAAGGGGAAGCCGTGCAGAAATGAAAAACCCGGCACTAGGCCGGGCTTTTCGGAACCTCGGTGAGGCCGTGTCGCAGCGAAGCCTTTAGCCGAGATCCGATGACGCAGCAATAGAGAGCGCGGTTCGCGCCACGGACTTCTGCGTCCGCACGGGCTCCCGGAGGGGGTTTCCGAACGATGAGTTATGCCTACGCTCCTGGGGCGGGCCACCGCCGGCTCGACGAACGCACTGCCGCAACCGACCAGCTTGCGGCGCAGTTCCGAGGGCTTCCCGCGGATCTCAGCCACCGGCAGGTCCTCACTGTTTTCAAGCGTGCGGCGCCATACATCGGTATCCCCCCTCGCCTCGTTCACGCCGTCGACACACTGATGAGCTGGTCGCGCTCGATCGACTGGTCGGACGGCCAACGCCCGATCGTCTTTCCCTCCAACGAGAAGCTGACGCAGAAGCTCGGCATCGGGGTACGCCAAGTCCAGAAAGTGCTCGCCAGCGCGGCACGCTTCGGCCTTATCACCCATCGCGATAGCGCGAACGGCAACCGGGTCGGCGCTCGCGGAAAGGACGGACGGCTGATCTACGCCTACGGCATCGATCTAAGCCCTCTCGCGGTGCGCTACCAGGAGTTCGCCGAGGCCGCCACCAAGGGTGCCGAAGCAGACCTCCGGATCAAGGTCCTGCGTCAACGATTGGCCGCTGCGCGTCGCCGAATAAGAACGCTCGCCCAGCTGGTCGAGGACGAGCAGATCGACAGCATCGATGCCCGTACGGCTGTGGAGATCTCGCTTCTCGCCACCAGCCAGATGCGCGGCGTGCGTGACGAGCATCTGTTGAGCGCCTGTGTCGAGCAGATGGAAGCGCGCGCCGATGAGCTCGGCAAGGCTGTTGCGGTTGAGAGTGTCCCGCACTCGACGATTTCACAAGAAAGTTCGCCCTCGGGCGAACAACACGACGCCCCTATTACAACTACAAACCAACCTGAAACTGCTAAAGCAGCTTACAGTAGTGGCTTTCCGAGAAGAAGTAGCAAAACGGGATATGACGTGCGCGACCCTCAGCCCCAGACCGAGGTTGAGGCCGACTTGGAGAAACACGGCGTTGACCCCGAGTTCATCGCGGCGGTCGTTCCAGAGTTCATCCTGACCGATAGCCCGCGGCCGACCTGGGGAGATTTGATCGGAACGGCAGAACGATTGGTCGATCAGACTGCTATCCACCGAAACGTGTGGCACGAAGCCTGCCGCCTAATGGGCCAGAAGGGCGCAGCCGCGTCGGTCCTTGCGACCGCTCATAAGCACATGCGGGGGGATGTCGACCGGCCGGGTGCCTACCTCCGCGGGATGAACAAGCACGCCGCGTCGGGCCTGCTCAACCTTGGCCGAACCTATCATGGTCTGAAGGACAACGCCCGGTCGAGCGGGATGCGGGCACTCTCCAGCGGCAAGGATCCACGCTCGATCGGCCAACTCGCGGCAGCGGCATTGGGGCTTGTGCGGACCGGTCGGCCAGCCCGCCTGCTATGAGGAGATAGATGTACTGATAGCACGAGCCTACGCCCCCTGCCCGATGCTACTAGGAGAGCGTGCCGGCGCCGGCCGAGGCTCGAACGGTGCAATCCTCGTGCTTTCAGTATTTTTATCTCGGTTCGGGGATGATCGACCGCGCCGCTCGGAGTATGGTCCTCCGATAGGTTCGGAAGGGAGCGAAGATGCCCAGGCTGAAAGCCATGCCGCAGCAAATCTCGCTGTTCGATATGGATAGCCCGCTACACGGCAAGGTGCGTGGTGAGCGTTCGATCATGCACTTCCCGTTCTTCACGCTGTCGAAGAACCCGCACATGGAGCGGATCGAGTACCGCCGTGAGGGCGTGACGATCGAAATACGCCCCAGCGACACCGGGGTCGCGACCATGTGGGATAAGGAAATCCTCCTCTACGTCGCCTCCTTGATCGCACAGTCGATCGCAGACGGTCAGCCGGCTCAGGAGGAAGTGACGTTCGCGGCGCACGACTTCTTCCGGATCACAGGCGTCGAGCGCCCCTCGACACGGGACTATCGTCGCTTCGCAGAGGCGCTCGAGCGTCTGCAGGGCACCCAGATCAAGACCAACATCGAGACCGGCAACAAGATCGACCGAGGTTGGTTCTCATGGCTTGCGGAAGCTCAGGTAGAATATGAGAAGATGGCCAACGGTGAGGAAATACTTCGGTATGTCCGGATCAGGCCGTGCAACTGGCTGTTCCGCGCGATCCAGCGCGATCAGCGAATGTACCATTACCATCATGACTATTTCCGACTCGGTCCGATTGAGCGCCGCATGTACGAAATCGCACACTGTTCCGGCGAGCCGATCGAGATGTCAGTCGAAGAGCTGCATGCCCAAGTTGGATCGATGGGCCCGATCTCACGGTTGAAGAGCCTGGCTAAGGAAATAGAGGCAGAGAACCGCCTTCCCGACTACGACGTCACCGTCATTAACACGATCACCGGCGAACAGGTCGACGCGCTCGGTCGAACCCGCAAGAAGAAGGGTATGGTGATCCAGATGCGGCCGAAAACGCGTAACACGACGCAGCCGAGGGCCCTGGTCGCGTAGCTCCCCTGCCCTCCCGCTGATCTGTGCGCGCAACTGAATCAGCTTCTTTGCCGTTAAGCATCCGAAAAGGGTCTTGACGTATTGGAGCGTTTATGCCGCAAGCCACCCTCGACGCCTGGATCTCGCTCTACGCCGCGGTTGGCCTGCTGGTCGCGATGTGCGCCACGATCGCCGTCATCAAAACCGTCCACGACTATCGCTCGGGCTCGCGGACGCTGGCGACCACAACCGTCATGGACAAGGTGCTGGCCGCGCCGCGTGTATGGGTGCGTTGGCAGCTCAACTATCTGCTGGGTGCGCCGGCGATCCTGATGATCGCGACGCTCTACGCCCATCACCTCGGGTTCGCGACGCTCGTCGACGTGTAAGAGAATAGCTGCGCACCCCTAAAAGCAGGCGGCTGCGCAAGGTTCGAGGCAGTCTGGATCGTCGCGGTCCTGAAAGCACTCGCTCCCCAGCCCCGCGTAATGGCCGAGACATAGCCGATGGTCTCCCGGAACGGCGGGATCCGCCCGTTCAGGCGCACCCTACCCGGCCCGGCATTGTAGGCAGCGAGCGCCAGATCGACGCGCTTGAACTCGTCCAGGTGGGCGCGAAGATAACGCGCCCCTCCCCTCAGGTTCTGCAACGGATCGCGCGAGTCATAGACGCCGAGAAACGCCGCGGTGCCGGGCATCAGCTGAGTGAGGCCAACCGCGCCTTTCGGGGATACGATGAACGGGTCGTATCGACTCTCCTGCGCGACAAGCGCGTCGAAGAGGCCGACCGGCACCCCTGCCTCGCACGCGACGGCCGAGATCAGCGGATAATATCGCGCGCGGCGCTGTTCCAAATAGGCGGGCAGGTCGCCTCGCGGCCGGTAGGGGCTCATCGAGCATGCGGCGGGGCTGTAGAGGTAAGGCGCAACGGCAGCTGCTGCGACCAGCCCCGCCGGACTTGCCCTTCCGGTCTGCATCCAGAGCGGGACCGGGATGGCCGAACGCTCGATCGGCGCCGGTGCAAGAGCCGGCGCAAAGGTTGGCGCCGGTGCCAGCCCCGCAAAGTCCTGCGCCAGCGCGTCCGGAGAGACCCCCTCCCCCTCGCTGACCGGCACAGGCGAGGCGCGCGGGCTTGTCTTGCCAACCTCGATGACGACCCCGTCGTCGACGCTGCGGAACGGGACGAGCTCTACCTGCTGCGCGCGAGCGGCCGACCAAGTCAGCGCCGCCATAGCGACACCAACGAGGCTTCGAGCCGCAAAGGTCGATCCCTTCATCACCCCTAAAAGGGACCACAGCTTTCGAGGTCTGACAACGTGGAAACTTTTTACACACTCGCGGTGCAGGACGCATTACACAGCGCGGTGCAAGCGCGCCGCGCATTGCGGTTGCCACGCGCCGCGCGTGGTGGCATACACTCCGAAAGCACGTCGCACCGCGCATTGCACTACAATGCACTGCGCTTCCGCATTACAGGGAGCTTCGCAATGCCGGTCATATTGGTGGGGTCGATCAAGGGTGGCGTCGGCAAGTCCACCACGGCGCTCGCGCTCGCATCCGAAATGCGCTCGGCCGGACAGAGCGTCCAGATCATCGATACCGACGAACAGCGCTCACTCCTGCGCTGGTACGAGGACTGGAAGCTGAAGGACCGCATCGTTGTCGAGGATGGCCACAAGCTGTCGCAGAAGGGATTGCAAGCGGCAGTGATGAAGGCTTCCGAGCAGCATCCTTTCGTGATTGTCGACGTGAAGGGCGCGATGAACGAGCTCATCATGTACGCCACGCTGCAGGCCGACATGCTGATCATCCCGCAGCGCGCCTCGGCTGCGGACCTCGAACGATCCGTCGAGTTCCTCGATCAGATGACCTTCATCGAAAGCGCTCGCGGGAGGCCCCTCCCCCACCGCGTGCTGATCACCCAGCGCAGCCCCGCGATCATGTCGCGGGCCGAACGTGAGGTCATGGACCAGACGCGAGAAGAGATCGGGGTGTTCAACTCCGAGCTCTCGCTCGGCGACGCATACCGGGCCATGTTCCTCTACCGGATGACGCTCGAGGAGCTCGACGCGCATGCGTTATCACGGACCGAGCGAGCGCGGCAGAATGTGCAAAGTCTTCTTCGCGAGATCGTCGCAATCATCAAGGAGTCGCAGGCATGAGTGACGCACCAGCTCCCAAGAAGTTTGGCCGCGGCGCTCGGACGCCTACGCCGACCGATCTCGACCTCTCGGACTTCAAGCCGACCCCGGCAACCGCCCCTAGCGCGCCGATGGACCTCCCAGAGGGCTATCGCCCTGGCTCGCCCGCGCGACGGCGCCGGGTGCGCGAAACGAAGAGCAAGTCGCTGACAATGCGGATCACGCCAACGACGTTCGACCGCTTCAACGACTACTGCGATCGCGAACAGATATCCTACGCCGACGCCTTCGATCGCTTGCTCAACCTGGCCGACACGGCCAAGGAATAAGAGTGAAGGGGGCGGGTGCATCTTGAGAAAGGATGCACCACCATGGCCCTAGTCGCACTCAAACCCACCCAGCAGGTCGTCGACATCGTCGGCGCCCTAGGCGGCACCTGGCGAGGCTATCTGGCGATGTGCCCCTGCCCCGCTCATCAGGACGCCACTCCGAGCCTTTCCATTCGTCAGGGGCACGAGGGCATTCTTGTCCATTGCTTCGCCGGCTGCGATCCCGACGACGTCCTGCGGGAGATCTCGCGGATCAAGCCCGGCCAGAGATATGCCCCCCCTGCCCCGTCGCGTGCCTCAGGTCGGGCCAACGTGGAGCGGATCTGGGGCGAGGCGGTCCCGGTGCCGGGCACGCCTGCGGAGTCCTACCTTGCAGGCCGCGGTATCGTCGCCCCGTTTGAGGAGCTGCGCTTCCATCCTCGGTGTCCCTGGGGACCCAAGCCAACAACGCGCTTCCTGCCCGCTCTGCTCGTTGCCGCCCGAGAAGGGCGGGCATTGCGTGCGATCCAGCGCGTTTTCCTCGATCTCGGCCGTGGAGGCTACCTCGATAAGGTCATGCTCGGCACCCCCGCGGGCGCGAGCTGGCAGGGACGCCGGATCACCGACACGCTGGCGCTCGCCGAGGGGTTCGAAACGGCCGCCATGTTCACCCAACTGAACGACATTCCATGCTGGGCGACGCTTGGCGCGGCGCGTCTCGACCGGGTTCACATTCCCGACAGCGTCCGCACCTTGATCATCGCCGAAGACAACGATGCGGAAGGTCGCCGGGCACGGCGCAGAGCATGGGCCGCCTATCGGCCTCGCGGCTTCGACCTTCGACGAATGCCGCCCCCCGGGCGCTTCGGCGATTGGGCCGACGTAAGAGCCGGAGCCTAGAGGGAAGGGGGAACTGGTCTGGGGAGCTGCAGAGGGCAGCCACACAGCCAGGAGATCCCCATGAGCGACCTGTTCGACACCGCGCCATGCCGTGCGTCCTCATTCACCGCCGCAGCGCGCGAGCTCGTGCCGGCCGTACTCGGCGAGGAGAAGATCACGCGAACGCTGCTGAACGCTGCGATGACAGCAGCCTTCGGAGGCTCCGACGCCGACGGCCGCTGGACGCAGCGCGAGAGCTTCGAAGTGCTTGAGCATGCAGTTGCACTTGCAATGCGAAACCGCAGTGCAATGCGCGATCAGCTTGCAATGGGCGATGTCCTGCAGGCGTCGGCGCTGCTCGCCCGCTTGCCGACCCAGACGGTGCGCAGCGAAGAACAGATCGAATGGCAGCAATTCTCGACGCCGCTCGACCTCTCCACGGTCGCCGTGCTGCTCGCGTCGCCCCGCGGCGACGATATCGTGCTCGAGCCGAGCGCCGGGAATGGACTCCTCGTGGCTCAACTCGGTCCCGTCGGCTCGCTCCAGCTCAACGAGATCGACCCGGCGCGACGCGCACGCCTCGCGGCAACCTTCCCCGATACCACAGTCTCGGGGCATGACGGCGCTACAATCGCGAGCACGATGGCATCGCTCTCCCGTCCCAGCGTCGTCATCATGAACCCGCCTTTCTCGCGCTCAGTCGGTCGCGGCGACGACGACCTGGCTGCTGTGCGCCACCTCCAGGCGGCGATCCGGCGCGTGCGCCCGAACGGACGCGTCGTTGCGATCATGCCGGACTGGTTCAGCAACTCGGCCCGGATGGGAGAGATCTGGAACGCAACGCTGGACCAGGTCACCGTCCGGACGTCGATCCGCCTGACTGCTGCCTATGGGAAGCACGGCACCAGCGTCGCGGTGCGTCTCTACGTCCTCGACAAGGCGGCCGGTCAAAGCAACAGCGTTGTGCTGCAGCGAGCGACCGTCGCCGATCTAAACGACGACCTAGTCGTTCCCGATCGCCTCGCGTTGACCAGTGACCCAGCAAAACAGGCGACGCCGAGAGGCGGCAGCGTATCGCTTTTCCGGAGCGTGCGATCCAAACCCGCAGCCGCGCCGCGTGTCTTTCGGGCGCCCTCGCGAAACGAGGTGGCGCCGGTCACCTACAAGGTCCTCGAGACCCCGGCGCCGCTCGCCGAACAGACCGGCGTCTATCTCCCATACCGACCAAGCCGGATCGTGTTCGACGCTGCCGGCGAGCACCCGACCGCCCTGGTCGAGTCCGTCGCCATGGGTTCGATCCCCGCGCCGATCCCGGTTCACGTCCCGGCCCTGCCCGAGCGAACGGTCAGCGAACGCATGCTGTCATCCTCGCAGCTCGAAACCGTCGTCTACGCCGGTCACGCGTGGACGCAGTACATTCCCGGCCGTTTCCGCCCCGATCCGGAGGGTGTGGGCCTGATCATCGACGAGAATGGCAGTCGCTACCGCAAGGGCTTCTTTCTGGGCGACGGCACGGGGGCGGGGAAGGGGCGACAGGTTGCGGCCGTGATCCTCGATAACTGGCTCGCGGGACGGCGTCGCGCTATCTGGGTATCCAAGAACGAGGCGCTCCACGCTGACGCCATCCGCGACTGGACGGCCCTGGGCGGCCTTGCCGCCGATGTGCAGCCGCTCTCGCGCTGGAAGATCGACGAGCCGATCAGCATGTCTGAGGGCGTCCTGTTCGTGACCTACCCGACGCTACGCTCGACGCGCGGTGACGCCAGCCGGCTCGAGCAGATCATCACATGGGCCGGCGACGACTTCGAGGGCGTCATCGCCTGGGATGAAGCCCATGAGATGGGCGGCGTCGCAGGAGGCGAGGGGAGCATGATCGCCAAGAAGGGCTCGCAGCAGGGCATCGCCGGCGTCCTTCTGCAGAACCGCTTGCCCGGCGCGCGCGTGCTGTACGCCTCCGCAACGGGCGCTTCCGAGGTGAACAACCTCGCTTACGCCGTCCGGCTCGGGCTCTGGGGGCCGGAGACCTCCTTCGCCAATCGGGAAGCGTTCATCACCGAGATCCGCCAGGGCGGAATTGCAGCGATGGAGCTGGTGGCGCGCGACCTCAAGGCGACAGGCCTTTACACCGCGCGCGCTCTTAGCTTCGCAGGGGTCGAGTATGACATCCTCCGGCACGAACTGACCCGCGAGCAGATCGAGGTGTACGACACCTATGCCGACGCCTGGGGCATCATCCACCGCAACATGGAAGAGGCGCTGAAGCTGACCGGCGTGGTCGACTCCCTCAGGGGAGACACGCTGAACTCCGGTGCCAAGGCGGCCGCCCGATCGCGGTTCGAGAGCTGCAAGCAGCGCTTCTTTGGTGCGCTTCTTCTATCCTGCAAGTTGCCAACGGTCCTTGCCGCGGTTCGGCAGCATTTGGAGGCCGGGCAGTCCGTGGTTCTGCAGCTGGTCAGTACGGCTGAAGCCATCCTCGATCGGCGCCTCGGCGAGCTATCGCCAGACGAAAGAGCAGACCTCGACCTCGACCTGTCCCCGCGCGAGGCGGTAATCGATTATCTGCAGCGCGCCTTCCCGGTCCAGCAGATGTCGTACTATCTGGACGATACCGGCGAAACGCGGTCGCGACCCATGTTCGACGATCGAGGCACCCCGGTCACCAACCCGGAAGCGGAAGCGGCCCGAGACACGCTGATCGAGCAACTCTGCGCGCTCCCTCCGATCGCAGCCGTTTTGGACGGCATTCTGGAGCATTTCGGCCATGACAACGTCGCCGAGGTGACGGGGCGCACCAAGCGGCTCGTAAGCACCGCGGGCGGCCCCCAAAAGCTCGAATCCCGGTCGGCCCGCGCGACCCAGGCGGACTCCGCAGCCTTCATGGAAGGGACCAAACGGATCCTCGTGTTCAGCGACGCGGGCGGCACCGGCAGATCCTATCATGCGAGCCTCGCCGTGAAAAACCAGGAACAGCGGGTTCACCTCCTGCTGGAGCCGGGCTGGCGTGCCGATCGGGCCATCCAGGGTCTCGGTCGAACCCATCGTACCCATCAGGCCTGCACGCCCCTGTTCCGGCCCGTCACGACCGACTGCAAGGGCGAACTCCGCTTCACGTCGACCATCGCGCGGCGTCTCGACAGCTTGGGCGCTCTCACAAGGGGCCAGCGCCAGACAGGCGGCCAGAACCTGTTCGACCCGGCCGACAACCTCGAAAGCGAGTATGCCAAGGCGGCGCTCATCAGCTGGTATCATCTGCTCGTTGCCGGCAAGTTGAGCAGCACGAACCTGGTCGACTTCCAGCACCGCACAGGGCTCGAGCTGCAGGACAAGGATGGTGTCCTCAAGGAAGACCTCCCACCGATCCAGCGTTGGCTAAATCGGCTCCTGGCGCTTCCGATTGGCCTCCAGAACCTCATCTTCGACGAGTTTCTCGCCTTGGTCGAAACACGGGTCGCAGTCGCGCGGGACGCCGGCACGCTCGATGTCGGGGTCGAGACCATGCAGGTCGATCGCGCCACGGTGCTCGATGACACTATCCTGCTCACCGACCCGATCAGTGGCGCAACGTCTCACCTCTTGACCATCGAGGTCGCACGGCGCCGTCAGCCAGTCTCGCTCGATCGCGTGCTTCGCATCGCCGACAGCGACAGCACGGCCATGTTCCTACGGAACGGTCGATCGGACAAGGTAGCGCTTCGCACAGCGGCTCGGTCAGGCATGACGGAGGATGGCGTCGCGGTCCTGCGGATCGAGCTGATGCGTTCGACCCGTCGCGAATATCTCGCGGCCGACGACCTGTTCGAGACAGCCTGGGAGGAGTGTACCCGTGAGACTTTCTCGGCCGCATGGGAGGCCGAAGTGGAAGAGGCGCGTACCAAGGTCGACACCGAGACAATCCGGCTCGCGACGGGCTTGCTGCTGCCAATCTGGTCGGCGCTGCCGAGCGACCATCTCGCGGTCAATCGCATCGTTGACGAGGAAGGCCGTTCGTGGCTCGGTCGCATGGTCTTCCCGCGCGACATCCACACCCTGTTCAACAAGCTCGGCCTGGATGAACCACAGGTCCTGAGCCCCGACGAGATCACGCAGGCGGCATTGGCAGGCGGCTCGATCGTCCTGAAGCGACCGTTCGCATGCGAGGTGAAGCGGGCGAGGGTCAACGGCAAGCCGCGTATCGAGATCGTCGGGGCGCCTGCCGCGCAGCTTCCGTGGCTGAAGTCGATCGGCTGCTACGTTGAGATCATCTCCTACAAGACGAGGATCTTCGTACCCAACGAGACTGCCTCGGAGGTGATCGCCCGCCTGACGGCGCAGCCGGACGGGTGATACCATCGCATCGCAGAGCGCGGTGCAATGCGCGGTACATGTCGCTGCGCGAACCGGAGCAGGAAGGGAAGGGGGAGCGAGGGGGTGTTCGGCGAGGGACTCGCCGGACATTCCCACGCTCAGGAGACTGGCAATGACCCAGACCGTCAAACTCGCAAAGCTGAAGCAGTCCGAGAAGAACGTCCGCACGACGCAGCCCAAAAACATCCCGGCCATGGCCGCGAGCATCCGCGCGCGCGGCATCATTCAGAACCTTCTTGTCACCCCGTCCAAGCCGCGCGGCATGTTCGAGGTCATCGCCGGCGAGCGTCGCTTTCTGGGAGCGATGATGCTCGCCGAGGCGGGCGAGATCGTGGCGGCGGATTACGACGTGCCGGTCAAGATCGTCGCGGGCGACGACAACGACCTCCGCGAGCTCTCGCTGACGGAGAACTTCCAGCGCGAGGTGATGACGCCGGCCGAGGAATGCCGTGCGTTCCAGCATTTCCTCCAGTCTGACGGCGACATCGACGCCGTCGCCAAGCGGTTCGGCCAGACACGCCGCTTCATCGAAGGCCGCCTCCGCCTCGCCAATCTGGCGGAACCGGTGTTCGAAGCTCTCGCCAACGGCGACATGACGCTCGACATGGCAAAGGCTTATGGATCGACCGAGGACCGCGCGAAGCAGGAGCGCGTATTCGCGCAGTACCGCCACAGCTCCTACATCACCGCGGATCAGATCCGGCGCGCGATCTCAAACGACACCATGAAAGCGACCGACCCCGTCGCCATCCTGGTCGGTGCCGACGCCTATGTCGCCGCTGGTGGCCGCGTCGAGCGCGAGCTGTTCAGCGAGGATGGCGACCGCTGGTCGGATCCCGAGATCGCCCAGTCGCTCGCCAGCACGCTCATGGAAGCCGAGGCGAAGCGTCTCGGCGAGGAACAGGGGCTCGCGTGGATTCGCCCGATCGCGACCACCAACCTGTACGGTGCGACCGCCGATCTGCACCGTGTCGCTCTGCAGCCAGCCCCGCTCACCGAGGCGGAAGAAACCCGCGCGTACGAGATCTCCGAGCGGATGGAGGCCCTCACCGAGGAGATGAGCGACGAGAGCCTTGAGGAAGAGGCCTACGGCGTTCTCGAGGGCGAGTACGACCGGCTTCAGGAAGAGTACGAGGGCATCCACAACAAGCCCCCCGTGCTCCCCGACGACATCAAGGGGCAGATCGGGACCTTCCTGATGCTCGACCGCAACGGCAAGCTGGTCCTCGAGACGACCTACTACAGCGAGACGCCGCTCCGCACGCCCGGCGATGCGGACGACGCGAAGCCGACCGGATCGACACGGGACACGAGCTCGCTTCCACCCGAGGCGGTCGCGCCGGGCGGAAAGCCGCTGAGCGCTCGTCTCCACGACGAGCTCGCCGTGCAGCGCCGCGACATCCTCGCCGCCTCGATCCTCGCGGATCCCGGCCTCGCGCTCGACTACGCGCTTTTCGCGATGGTGGACCGCAAACGCAACTTCGGCCGCTCGGGCACGACCATCACCGCGGGCCGGCCCAACGACCCGCAAATGCCGGCCGATTTCGCCCCCACCCAGGCGAAGATCGCGATCGCCGAGGCGCGGGAGGCACTGGATACCTCGTGGACCGAAGGCGCCTCGCCCGTCGAACGGTTCGAGGCATTCCGCGCCCTCGGCGACGATGCCAAGGCAGCGTGGCTCGCGATCGTGGTCGCGGACTCGCTCGAGGCCAAGCAGGACTATGGCACGGTCACAACGAACCCGCTCCACGCCCGTCTCGCCTCCATCCTCGAGATCGACGTCGCCAAGTGGTGGCGGCCGACCTGCGCCAACTTCTTCGACCGGGTGTCGAAGGGCACGCTGCTCGCGACGCTCACCGAGGTTGGCGGATCCACGCTGGCAGCACGCTATCTCGGCTCCAAGAAGGGCGAGATCTCGACCAGCTGCGAGAGGCTGTTCGCCGGCGAGGCCATTACCGAGGCGGAGACCAAGGGGGCCGCTCTCGCCTGGGTGCCGGACGCGATGCGCTTCGACGTGGCCAGCACGGCTGAGTTGGTCGAAGACGACGGTCGCGATGACGAAGACGCCGGCAGCGATGTCGACGGTGACCCCGACGGCGACGACGGTGCCGATCTTGATAGCGACCAGAGCACCGAGCCCGGCGAGGACAACGCCGGTGCGGTCAACGACGACGCGGAGCTCGTCGCGGCCGAATAACCCCGCCCAACCGTCTCCTGGGCAACTGGCGGTCGTCCCGATGGGGCGGCCGCCTTCATTTTTTCGCGGGCGCCATGCCGCCCAATGGGGAGCACCCATCATGACCTTCCGTCGCAAGCCCGATGCGCCGCGCCGTGACGTCGCGGCCGAGATCACCAACCTCATTATCGAGAAGCTCGAATCCGGCGTTCTGCCGTGGTCACGCCCTTGGGGGCTCACCGGGGCAGGTGGGCGTCCGCTACGCCATTGCGGAACCCCGTACACGGGCATCAACACGCTCTACCTTTGGGCGATCGGCGATGCCCGCGGCTATAGCAGCCGCACCTGGATGACCTATCGCCAAGCCGAAGAGTTGGGCGGCCAGGTGCGGCGCGGCGAGCGAGGCTCGCTGAGCGTCTACTTCTCCAGCTTCTCCAAGACGGAAACCGATCGCGTCACCGGTGCTGAGGCCACCAAAAACATCCGCTTCCTGCGATCCTACATCGTCTTCAACGTCGACCAGATCGACGGCCTGCCGAGCTACTACTATCCGACGATCGCGGCGCCCGAGCCACGCGTCGAATCCGAGCACCGCGCCGCCATCGACGGCTTTTTCGGCGCCCTGCCGGGCACGCTTCGCCATGGCGGCGACCAGGCCTACTTCTCGCCCATTGGCGACTACATCCAGATGCCGAACCGCGGGGCGTTCCGGTCGGACGACCACTATGCCAGCACGCTGGGGCACGAATACACCCACTGGTCAGGCGCCGCGAGCCGGCTCGACCGCGAGTTCGGCAAGAAGTTCGGCGACAACGCCTACGCGTTCGAGGAACTCGTCGCCTCCATCGGCCAGTGCCTGATCTGCGCCGAGCTCGGCCTACCCGGCGATCTCCATGACAACCATGCCAGTTACATCGACCACTGGCTTCGCATCCTGAAATCGGATTCCAGCGCGATCATCAAGGCCGCGTCGAAGGCCGAGCAGGCCTTCAATTACCTGCGCGACCTCGCCCGACCCGCCAGTCACGACGCCAGCGGCGATGCCAAGGTCGAGTGGCACGAGCCCGAGGCGCTCGCGGCATGACCGGTCAATCAAGGAGTCGCACTCATGCGCATCGAACTGAAGAAGCTGAAGGTCGTGGCCGCGCTCTCGGAGGAGACGACCTGCTATACCGCCGAGATCTGGATCGACGGCGCTCGCGCTTTCCTGGCCTCGAACCGCGGACATGGCGCCGCGGACGACTTTCACCAGGTCGGCGCGCTAACCGAAAGGGAGGTCGACGCGTGGCTCGCCGCCAACCGCTCCGCGCGCGAGTTCCACGGAACCACTCTTCAACACACGCTCGAGTTCGAGGTCGCCGCGATGATCGGGAGGATCGAGGAGACGAAGCGGCTCCGGCGCTCCTTCAAGAGGCAGCTCATCGTGATCGACGACGGGAAGGTCTACGGTTATCCCCTGAAGGGGCACACTCCTGCGGCCGTCGCCGAGGCCGTCCGCAAGCACCGCCCCAATTTGCGGGTCGTGAACGACGATGAGCAGGCGATCGAGGACGCCATCGACCTGATGATCGCGCAAGCCGATCAGGATGCGACATGACGCTCGACCTAATGCGGCTCCTCGGGCCGTCCAGGCGCGATCCCATCTGGGAAGCCGAAAAGCAGGGTTGGCGGGGGTACGTGCTCGGTAGCACCGGCTGTCATTATCGACGTGGCAGCCGGCTCGCCGATGCGTGGCAGCGTGGCTTCGCGGCAGCAGCTCGATCGTCGCATCCTGTGGGTCTGATGCTCTGATCCGGGACCAGGGAAGGGGAGGGGGAAGCGGGCCGGTGAGCGCGAGAGGCGCTCAGGATCCGGAGATCGCCATGCCCTACGACGTTGCTTTTCGCCATCAACAGGCGCTCGACCCGAGCGCCTTGTCCACCATCACCGCCGGCGTCCATGCCCTGACACGCGCGATCGAGGACTGCCGCAATGCCGGGGTCGACTACGAGAGCGACGCCGCAGTGATCCTGCTGGCCCGACATCTCACCACGGTGACGCAGAACCGGCCTGCCGAAGCGATCTTACGACGCCGCTGTACGGAGCGCATTGCGGAGCTGCAGCGCTTCCCGGCCCTTCTCACGCTCGCCATCCGGGGCGTCTCCTACGACGCCGTCGCCAAGGACCTGTTTCATGCGGACGGGCGCAGGGCGATGCGCAATCTTGCGAATGCGCTCACCCTTCCCGAGGGCAGCTACACCATCCGGTCGAACCGGTCGGATCCGTCCGTATCGGGTGAAATAACCCTTCACGGCGAGGAGGTCTGGGTGCAGCTGTCGCTTGGCGCGCTCGGCCCCGAGAACGAGGTGTCGTTTCGCCGGGTCAGAGGTCAGCACGACCTCCTGGGCGACCGCCGACGGTTTGCCGCCATCCGCGAGCTCCTTAACCCTGCTCGGTTCGCAGACCGCCTACGACGCGAGCTGCATCTCGCCCCTGCGGCAGCCGAACCCGCCCTTTTGGTCGGGTGATGTGATGGACGTCCTTGCCACCCGCGTACGCGTGACGGGCGCGCCCCCTCGCTACCAGTATCGGCTCTACGCGCCGTTCGATGCGCTCTCACCGGAACGCCAGTCGCTGATCCACTACCACAGCGATTTCGGCCACGGGCTCGGCCTGCTCGCTCGCATGAGCGAGGCAATCGCTCCCATGACTTGGCTTGAGATGTCCCCCGGGCACGAGAAGCTCGCACAGGGCCGCGCAATCCACGACCTCGCCCAGCAGATCGAGGCGCGCGTGCTGTCGATCCTGTTCACCGAGGTGACGAACACGCGGGTGCCACCACTCACCGAGGGCCGGTCCGATCTTCCAGACGAGCGCGTCCGCGCCCGCGTCGCGCAGCTGGTGAGCCATGTTCACCGGCCCGCTCTCGAGACGTCCGCGATCCACCTCCTTGACCCACGCCGCCTCTGATGCGGCCCAGATCTGAAAGGACTAGCAATGGGCTGGCTCACCATGCCGCTGTCGTCGATGCAGCCGCATTCGACCCCGAAAGCGTATCTCGACGCCCAGTTCACCTATGACCAGCGCGACCCTGCCGGTAAGGGCAGGGCACTGCGGATCGTCGCGTCCTCCTGCCTGCGCAACAAGGTCTATTACGCGGCCGCGGTGCCGAGCACCGACGGAGTCGACGAGCCAACCTTCGCGATTGTGTGCCTGGTCAAATGGAACCCTCGCGACCGGGAGGGCTACGTGTTCGGGTACAAGGACATGACCGAACACATGGGACCGTGCGAAGCCGAATGCCCGGAGCGGATCCTCGCCCTGCTTGGCGATACCGACGAACCGTCCGCGCTCAACTGGCGACGCCGCTGCATCGACAATCTGGCCCGCGCCGCGCGCCCGCTCGAGCATGGCATGCGGATTCGCCTGCCGTCCCCGGTCAGGTTCACCGACGGCTATGAGGGCGCAGAGTTCACCGTCCACAAACGAGGCCGCAGGGTCGCGCTGTCCAGGCCCGGCGTCAGCTACCCAGAGTACCGGCTAAGCGGCTTGCGCCATCTGTCCTGGACAGTCGTCCCGGAGACGAAGGTCCACAAGACGGTGTTCGCTTGATTGCCACCCACCACCTAACTCAGGATTACGGTCATGATCGCGCTTCCCGACCACGTCCCTCTCAGCCCCAAACGCCGGGCGCTCTGCAGCAACGACAATGCAAGGCGCATTGCAGCGCGCATGGCTGATGACGGTGCAAGCTGCGTTTCGGTTGTTCGCACCGGCAACCCTCTCCAGCCACTCCGTATCATCCCGGTCGTCGTCGACGGCCCCGACGTCGTGCTCGAAATGCGGCTCGCATGAGAGCGGCCCTATTCCTGCTTCTGGTCGCCCTGACGGCTTGCAGCGCCAGTCCGGAGAGCGGTCGGAACGAACCCACGATCCGGGGCGATGCGCGGGCACTGGACGGCGACACCGTGTCGATCGATTTCCGGTTTTCCGGCGCCGATGCGGTCGAAAAGAAGCAGCTCTGCGAGCGAGCAGGCTCCTGCTATTCGTGCGGAAAGCTCGCCCAAGACGCGACGGCAAGGATGCTGAAAAGCGGCGAGGCAACCATCCAGCTGGTCGGCAGCAGCAGCTACGGCCGCCCCGTGGCAATCGTCAGTGTCGACGGCTCCGATGTTGGCGAACAGCTGATTGCGCAGGGCTTCGCGGTGCCGGCTGTCAAATACCTGAAGAGTGATCCCGAACGCGCTACCCGCTATGTCGCGGCATTCGAGGAGGCGCGCAGCCACGGCCGCGGGATTCATTCAGGAGAGTGGATCGACCCGGAGAAATGGCGACGGGGGGAACGGCTCGCATGCGAGCGACGTTGAAGCACCACCCCCCGAAACAAGACGGGCGGCCCCGGCTCCGGCCAGGGCCGCCTTTCTTTTTGCCGTCAGCGCGACAGCTTTGGATCGACGACGTGATCGACCGCATCATAGCCCGGTCCCGGATCGAACGACCAGGAAGCCCCGATCTCGAAGCCGGTGTCGAACCGCCCGACAGGGCCGTCAGGCTCGGCCGCCACATAGGGCGAGACCAGCGGCATGGTCGGTCGCTTCATGCGGAACAGTTCGCCAGCGAACCGGCCGCGCGCTTCCAGCACGCCTTCCAGCCACAGCAGGTCGTCGAGGATCAGAACGATGCCCTTGCCCGCGAGCGCGTAGTAAATGCACCGCTGAAAGTCGTCGCACTGGTTGCCGAGGATCTGCGTCAGCTTGCGCTTGCCCGAGTGCTCACCCTCGTGGATCCACTCGATCGCCTCGCGTAGCTCGCGCACGGAGTAGTAGGCGTCCTCCGGCCCCATACCGATGCACGCGGCCGCGATCATTCGTCGTGTCGGACGGATGATCGGATCGGTCGACGCGTCCTTGAGCGTCAGATCGAGGTCGAAAGCTTCGATGCAATCGGTCTTCATGGCGCGCTTCTCCTTGCGGTGAACGTACCGTGAACATCGTGGACCTTGCAAGTATAATATCGTATAGTCGCACGCATGTGGTTGGTCCCGCGCGACACTCGTGGACTCCAGCAACGCACGCCCCTGCCGGACGTCGTGCGGCGAGCGCTCGTCCGCTGGTACATGGGGGAGGGCGAGGACAGCGATCACCGCGCATCGGTGATCATGGTCGTGAAGGCACGCGACCACCATCAATGGATCGCCTGCGACTGCCTGGGCGAGACGGAAGCCCCGCCGCTCCTGTCCCCGGCCTACCTCTCCGAAGCCGAAACCTACTATCTCCGGCGACTGACCAGCGTCCGGCAACGGCGACCCGAGCATAAACTCGACTGCCCGTTCTACCGCGAACAGGCTCCTCCCCGCATCCGCGAGAAGGCAACAGCGACACCGCGCACGATCAACGAGCCCGATGGCATGTTCTCCGCGCACCGGCTCGCGCCAGAGAAGCTCGCGCAACTGCCCGACGAGGCTGAACCTGACGATCGCACCCGCGGCGTCGCCATTCCGCGCCTCGCCCGCCTGCTATGGCTTCTCATGGAGATGGCCCACGTCAATGTCGTGGAGCCACTCGAGGCCGGAGAGCCGCGGACGACGTCAATGGCAAGCGAGTTCGCCGCGATGCGCCGCGCGGCCGAACGCGTCGAGATTGCCCCGGGCATCTCGCTCGCCCGTCACTTCTACACTCACATCGATCCCTATGAACGCGGGATCGTGTTCGCCAAGCTGCGGCAGGCGGCCAAAAAGTGGCCGACCGGCCATGCCCCGCAAGCCTTTCTCCTGCTCTACGCCGTCGACATATCAGGAACGACCATCACGCTCGCCGAAGGCCGCGAATTGGAGGTCAAGAACCGGATCCGGCACATCGGAATCCACCAGCGCCAGATCGGCGCCCCGTACCTCGTCCTCGCCGTCGTGGGCGAGCACAATCCGCGCGAGGGCTATGCGGCACTGCGCGCCTATGCCCAGCCAATCGCACGTCCCTCCAACTTCGTCGCGATCCACAACGCGGCCGAACGCCAAACCATCGTCGGGCTGCTCGATCTCCAATACCGTCTGCGCCGTCGCGGGATCGGGATCGGCTTCAAGCGCCTTCTCTTCGATGTCGCTACCAGCATCGGCGATATGCGCCCCGACATGCTGCTCGACCTTCGCGACTTCACGACCGGCGAGGTGATGGAAGCGGCCTTGGAAATCGTAACGGCACACGATGCCGACACGCTCGGCGTCAAACTGCGGCAGGTCGAAAAGCTACGCACCGTCGCGCCGGTGGTGACCATCCACGGCGAGGATCTCGAGGCCGATGGTCTGGAAGCGGCGATACTCGATCAGCTGCACATTGGTCAGTAGTCGCGCGCGGCGACGATCTGGACCGCAAGAAGCGTCCGATCAATCGAAGCAGCAAAACCCGTGTTCGGCGATCAGCTCGATCGCCTGCTGCTCGTCCGACGCGTCCTCACGCAGAACCACGGGGCGCACCGGCACCCACGGCCCCAGGTCGTCGGGCAAGTTGCTACCCTCGCTATCGTTCGTAAGCGCCCAAAGCTTCTCCGGCGCCGAATAGAGCCACACGTCCATGCGGCCTACTGCCCCGCACTCGGCCCAACAGCAACGAGGCTGGAGGGGAGGGGGAGGAAACCTGTCGATCCATAGAGGAGCCGACAGATGACCCGCTTTACCGCCGTCCCAGCACCGCAGGACACGAACTGGGGTGTTCCGCAGACAACCGACCAGGTCCTGCCCGGGATCTGGCACGTCACCACGCCCGATCATGGCGGGTACGTCCTTTCCGACGAACGGCAGGCCGCGATGCCCGAGGCGTTACGCCGCGACGATATCTACTACGAGGAGGACGTGGATTGGGCGCTCGTCCTGCTCGGCTTCGCGACCGAGTTCCGGCGTCTCCCCACAGCCGGGATCGCCCTGCAGGTCGAGAATGCGCGCCGTTCGGTTCGAGCGTGGCACCCTGCACGCTATGGCGCCTTCACTGGCGAAGAAGTGCCGGCGACCGAGAACAACACGCTACGCCGTCGCGCCGCCTATCAGGCTGTCATCGGTCAGTACGCTTCGGTTTCCGCATCCGGTGACTGGGCCGATTGGGTTCCCGTCGGCATGGTCGGTGTTGTGTTTCGCCGGGTCCAGAGCGTCGATGCGCTCGGCTTTGCCCGCTACTCCGGAGATCCGATCTACGGGCTCGTCGCCAAGGACCGCTACGCCGAGCGCAACGACGTCGAGACCTTCGACAGTCTCGGCGCCACCCGCGTCGAGAGCACCGCTCCGATCACCAAGGAAGTCCACCTGGCCTGAGGTCGCGGTGCAACTGCACTGCGCCATCCCTCGCGGCCGCAGCGCCGCTTCTCTCGGGAGTGAGCTCCGATGAGCGTCTATCTCTATCTCTTCCATGGCCGCGCCAGCATCGATCAGGACATGACCGACTGGGGCGCCGAAGGCCCCAAGATCGGGCCGCTCAGCTACGTCCACACCACCTACGGCAGCGACGTGAAGATCCGCGGCTCGCGCGAGGTCCTGGAAAGGTTCTTCCCAAAAGCGGCAGTTCATTTCCACAATGGCTTCGGCGAGCATTCCATCCAGCTCGAGGGCGACTGCCTACCGCACGAGGGCAAGCTCTACGGCGATTGGACCGTCTGCACCGCAGAGTATCTGCAGCCCCGGACAACGACGTCCGGGGTCCCAGCCTGCGCCGCCCGCCACGACCAGCCCGACCCCTTGTCCTGGGACTATGCTGGTCTCCTGCGAGCCGTGCGCGACAATCCGCTCGTGCTGCGGGTCTGGCGACGCTTTCTGCGGCCGCAAGCGGGTCAGCGCTTCGACATTCCGAGCGGGATGGGAGGTGTGCTTACGATCAAGCTGCTGCGCCAGCAGGACGATGGCCGTTGGCAGGCGCGGGTCGATACGCCGCTCAATCCTGACTGGCACGGCTACCTGATCGATCACGTCGCCGTCTCGGCTCTCCTGCCCGTTCGCGCAGGCACGAGCCCTGAAAAGGCACCTTTCGCCAGCGACACCGCAGCAGCCACCTACCATGGCCACCTCCGCGCCGAGCTCACCGCCCTCGGTTACGCCGCCAAGGACAGCGGCGAGAACGGACAATTCGTAATCACCGGCTCCGCCGAGACCGGCCCTGCCAGCGACGATGACGGGCTGTAGGTCGGAAGCACACCGAGGCCGAAGGGAAGGGGGAGCGGGCGAGCAGGCGTGAACAGTCACGCCAGCTTCAGGAGCTTGCCATGATCCCCGCCATGATCGCGACGGCCGTCGCGCCCGAGACCATCACCAAGGTCACTCGGTTGTTCAACAACACCGCGTACGACGTGATCTGCGAGCTTTTCCAGAACGCGCGCAGGGCAGGGGCCACGATCGTCGCCGTCACGGTCATCACCGCAAGCGACACCACCTATCTCCAGGTCGTCGATGACGGCCACGGCATCGCCGATCCCGCCTCGATCGTGACGCTCGGCCGCTCCGGTTGGTCGGACGACACACGCCGGGCCGAGGATCCTGCCGGCATGGGCGTCTTCAGCCTCGCTGGCCGCGATGTTATTATCCGCTCCTACTCGCGGCCCGATCGTCAGGGCTGGATGGCTCATATTCCCGCTTCAGCCTGGGAGACGAGCCGCCCGATCGCGATCTCCTCGGACCCGATCCCCTACGGGACGTCGCTGACCGTCAGAATGCCCGAGCAATGGCTGACTACCATCGAGCGCGATGTCGCAACAGCGGCTCGCTACTTCCCGGTCCCGGTGACGTTCAATGGCGAGCCCCAGGAGCAGCACGATTGGCTCGCCGACGCCGTCCATGTCGAAACCTGGAAGGGCACCCGTATCGGCATCCGTAGAGTGCCGGCCTCGCATTATTCCTCCCGCGACGCGGCGCTGAACTTCCACGGCGTGACGATCCCCTGCCGGTTGCCTCACCTGACCGAGGTCGACCGCGGCGACCACTGGATCGCGCGGGTCGACATCGTCAACGCACCCGACATCCAGCTCGTCCTTCCGGCTCGCAAGGAAGTCGTCGAGAATGAGGGCGTTTCGGACCTGAGAACCGCGGTGCAATGCACCTTGTACCGCGCCATCGCAGCGCAAGGCACGCACCGCCTGTCGTTCGAGAACTGGACCGAAGCCCGTGATCTGGGTGTCCTGCTTTCCGAGGCCGAGCCTTACCTCTTCACCTGGGCTGCGCCCGCGGCAGACCAGTACCGCAATTACGAAACCGGCGTGCGGACGACCGACCCGGCCATGGTGCTGATGCCCGACCAAGAGGCACTGGTAGCCATCCCGGCCGAGCGTGCGATCACCAAGCACAATCCTTTCGAAGGACCGCTGGTCGACGCGAATGAAGCCTTCAAGGGATATAGCTGGTACGACAAGCTGGCCCGGGTGGAGACCCTCGAGTTCGCCATCATTCAGGGCGAACGCCAATTCACGATCTCTGAAGGGGTGGAAGCGCCCGCCGACGCCGACGACGGATGGGTCGATGCGATCACCCTACACGCCACGCTGTCGCACGCCGGCGCCTTTGTCGAAGTCGCCTGCGACGCTGACGTGGCCTTCGGTCCCGACCAGTTTTCCTGCAACTCCGTCGATGAGACACGCGTGTTCGTCCGCCGCGGCTCGGACCTCTCCGCAATGGATGTCGCGGACCTGTTCGAGAGCGCCGTCTTCTCGGCCAACGAGGACTCCGCGGCCGACAGCTACGACACCCAGCAGGAGCGGTTCCAACGCGATGCGGCCGAACGGATCATCGGCCTTCTCGAAGGCGGGGACGCGGCGCTCGACAACCGTCTGCGGGACCTACTCTCCGGTCACTACTACCTCGTCCCGGAGGACCGCACCGTCACCATCACGGTGACTCGCAAGAACCTGGCGATCACGATTGCACCGCTCGCGCCGGCAGACGCGGCATGATCCCGGCCCCGCCCGTCGTCCTCGCCTACGGCATCGGTGTCGACAGCACCGCGCTTCTCATCGAGAAACACGCCCGCGGCGAGGCGCCCGACCTCTGTCTGAGCGCCGATACCGGCGTCGAGAAGCCGGCGACCTACGCATATCTGGACGTGATCCGGCCATGGATGCGCGATCGCGGCATTCCTTTCGAGCTGGTCTCCTACACTCCGAAGCGGTTCAAACACTGGCCCCCGTATTACGGGATCCTGGAGATGTGCCTGACCAATGCCACCCTTCCCAGCAAGTCGCTGGGAGGGTCCAGCTGCAGCTTGAAGTACAAGAAGGCGCCACAGGACGCATACCTCGCCCGATGGCGTCCCGCGCTGGACGCATGGGACCGCGGGCAGCGCGTCACTCGCCTGATCGGCTACGACGCAGGGCCGCGCGACACCAAGCGGGCAAACCATGCGCTCTCGATCGATGATCCGCGCTATGAGTGCCAGTACCCGTTGCGTGAGTGGGGCTGGGATCGCGACGCCTGCATTCGCCGGATCGAGGCCGAGGGTTTGCCCGTCCCTCCGAAGAGCGCGTGCTGGCTGTTATGTTTGCAGATGGTGTCTCGTCTCACCGCAACCCTTTATTTATGGGCTACAAAATTATCCGCCGTTTGAGACGATCCGAGGCCATTGAAGCGCTCGGGACAGTTGCAAAGCGCTACTGCACTTTGCAACTGTCCCGAGCGCAACCGCCGAAGGCGGTGCGACTCGTCGCGGCGGCATCCGGAATGACTTTGCTGAGCGGAAGAAACTGACTTGCCATTGCCCGTCGGGACTTGCTGATGCGGCCTTGATCGTTGCGCCGACAGATTGGGAAATGTCTGTTACGCGCCCATTCCGGTCGCTCAGCCGATGCACCGCAATCCCCGGAAGCTGCCGACCCCGACCGATCAGTGAGCAGCAGTCTGCGAGAACACGTTCATCACGATGACACCAGTCACGATCAAACCCATTCCCGCCATTGCCGGTAAGTCCAGCTTTTGCCCCTGAATGATCCAGGCAACGGCTGCGATCAATACGATGCCGCAGCCCGACCAAATTGCGTAAGCTATCCCGGTGGGAATGGTCTTCAATGTCAGCGACAGGCAGTAGAAAGCCACGATGTACGAGAGGGCAGTGAGAAGGCTGGGCGCTAGTTTGGTGAAACCTTCGCTCTGCTTCATGAAAGTTGTGCCGATCACTTCAGACACAATCGCCACCGCGAGTAGGACGTAATTCATGTGCGCTCCGTTTTTCCTGCCGATTCCGATGAAGCCGCCCCTCGTTTCCGAGATGATTGCGCCCCTTCGTTCCGAGATGATGTCGCCCCCCCGGAGACAGGGCCGTGCTGGCTACGTCTGTTGTTATTTCGTTCGTGCCGGTCGTCAAGCCTCTGAAGGGGATTTGACCCGGCGCATGCTGTCACCGTCGAGGTCCAGGCGGTGGGCGTTGTGGACGAGCCGGTCGAGGATGGCGTCGGCATAGGTCGGATCGCCGATCACCTCGTGCCACGCCGCGATCGGCAGCTGGCTGGTGACGATCGTCGAGCGACGGCCATAACGCTCTTCTAGGATTTCGAGGAGGTCGTAGCGGGCATGAGCATCGAGTGGCTCAAGCCCCCAGTCATCAAGAATCAGGAGCTGAACGCTGCCGAGCTTGGCCAGGATGCGGGCGTAGCGTCCGTCGCCGCGTGCCAACGCCAGGCTGGCGAACAGCTTGGGCACCCGCTGATACAGCACCGAACGGTCGTCGCGGCAGGCCTTATCCCACATTTCCCAAGTAAGGCGCTGATTTCGCTGTCCTGACCATTATATTTCCTATATAAAACATGGTGTTGAAGGCTGCGATGGGCGCGTTTCATGGATCACCCAGAGGGTGCGGGCTTGCAACGGGCAGATCGGGTGGATTTCGACCCTCGCGTGCGGCTGGAATTTCGCGGCACGCAGCTCAGTTCCGACGGCGGCCTTCTGGTGATGCGCGAGCTTGATGACGCGCTCGGGTTGTCCGATTTGGCGTCAGCGGCGCTGCGCGATACTCGCTCTGGCAAGAACACGGTCCATCGGCTCGACGGCCTGTTCCGGCAATCAGTCTTTGGGCGGCTGGCCGGATACGAGGATGTCAACGACGCCAACCGTCTCGCCTGCGATCCGGTCATGCGCCAAGTTGTCGGCGGCAGAGCGGTCGATGCACAAGCGGCCTCGGCATCGCAGATGGGACGGTTCGAGACCGAGACGCTGGCTCTGGCCGGGAACCGTGCCGCGCTGGCCGACCTGAACGGGCAATGGATCGACCGGTTCCATGACCGTAACGGGCTGAAGTACATCGTTCTGGACATGGACAGCTCGGTCAGCCCGACCCATGGCGACCAGGAAGGGTCCGCCTGGAATGGCCATTTCGACTGTAGCTGCTATCACCCCAACTTTCTGTTCAACCAGTTCGGGATGCTGGAACGCTGCGCCCTGCGCCATGGCAACGTCCACAGCGCCGATGGCTGGCGTGATGTTCTCGACCCCGTCATTGCGCGCTACGCGGAGCGCGACCTTGGTGGCAGGTTCTTCCGGGCCGATGCTGCCTACGCGATCCCGGCGATCTATGAGCGATTGGAAGAAGCGCGGTTCTTCTACGCCATCCGGCTGCCCGCAAACGCGGTCCTCAAGGACAAGATCGCGCATCGGCTAACGCGCCCTGTCGGGCGGCCGTCACTGACCAAGGTCAAGCGGTTCTTCGAGGAATTCGAGTATCAGGCGGCGTCCTGGGACAAGGAACGCCGGGTGATCGCCAAGATCGAATGGCATCCGGGCGAACTGTTCCCGCGTGTCGGCTTCATCGTCACCAACCTGCCGATGGAGCCGGACTGGGTGGTGCGGTTCTACAACCAGCGCGGCACCGCCGAGCAGCACATCAAAGAGGGCAAATACGCCTTTCGCTGGACGCGGCTGTCGTGCCGGAAGTTCCGCGACAATGAGGTGCGGCTGCAACTGCACGCCCTGGCGTACAACCTGGCCACCTTCTTGCGCTGCATCGAGCTGCCCGAGGCCATGGCCGACTGGTCGTTGACCAGCCTGCAACTGAAGCTGATCAAGATCGGGGCACGTGTGGTCCGTCACGCCCGCACCATCACCTTCCAGCTGGCCGAGGTCGCTGTCACCGGCACGATGGTACGCGCCATCCTCGCCGCTATCCGCCGATTGCGAGCGCCACCGCTATGCGCATGATCGCGATCCACGCTCAAACTGAACGAAAGCGGCTGGACAGATCTGTCCGCTGCGCTGAAAAACGCCGCCCCTGGGCAAGGAAACAGCGGCTTCGCGGTCTGATCCGTCCAGATCCAGCAGTCTGCGCGACCGCAGGTGCCGCTTGCGGCAGAAAATCCTTGTCTAGCGCTCGGATACAGGCGATCTTCACCTCAAACGACACGCCACTTGGGGAATGCAGGCTACATGCTGTTCTATTCGGTCACGCCGGGCAAATACCGCCGTACGCGCAGCCGCAAATGGCCCGGCGCGCTGTTCACGACGATCTGGTGGGTCGGCATGACGAGCGGGCTGCCGTTCGTGCTGGGCCAGCTCGGCGGGTACGATCTGACCTATGGCAGCATGGCGGGCGTCGTCGTCATGTTGCTGTTTTTCTATCTGATCGGGCTGGGCCTCGTGTTCGGGGCGCACCTGAACGCGGCACTGGCGGAACCGGTCGATCCGGTAGTAGAGGGCGGCGATACGACAGCGAAACAAGTGGCGGTGACGGCGTGAACGGATTGATGGCGGGCAAGCGCGGACTCATCATGGGACTGGCGAACGACAAGTCGCTGGCCTGGGGGATCGCGAAGAAGCTGAGCGAGGCAGGGGCGGAGCTGGCCTTCAGCTATCAGGGCGCGGCGATGGAAAAGCGCGTGCGCCCGCTGGCGGAGGAGCTGGGCGTGGCGCGGCTGTTCGACTGCGACGTGTCGGACATGGACGCGCTGGACGCGACGTTCGATGCGCTGAAGGCCGAATGGCCGACGATCGACTTCGTCGTCCACGCGATCGGCTTTTCCGACAAGTCGCAGCTGCGCGGCAAGTTCTACGACACCACGCTCGACAATTTCCTGATGACGATGAACATCTCGGCCTATTCGCTGGTCGCGGTGGCGAAGCGGGCGCGGGCGATGATGCCGGAGGGCGGCTCGATCCTGACGCTGACCTATTACGGCGCGGAGAAGGTCATCCCGCACTATAACGTGATGGGCGTCGCGAAATCGGCGCTGGAGACGAGCGTGAAGTATCTCGCGGTCGATCTGGGGCCGGAGAACATCCGCATCAATGCGATTTCCGCCGGGCCGATCCAGACGCTGGCGGCGCGCGGGATCGGCGATTTAAACTATATCCTGAAATGGAACGAGCTCAACGCGCCGATGCGCCGCACCGTGACGATCGAGGATGTCGGCGGCGCCGGCCTGTATATGCTGAGCGATCTGGCGTCCGGCGTGACGGGCGAGATCCACCATGTCGACGCGGGCTATAACGTGATCGGCATGAAGGCCGAGGACGCGCCGGACATTGCGCTTGCCTGATGCGGGCATCTGGTTTTCTGCGCTGGGGTCCGCGTTCCTCGCTGGGGCGATGGTCGTCGCGCTGATGCTGGGAATGAACGCGTTCGGCATTGGTCCGCGCAACCGCACGGTCGATTGCCTGTGTACGACGTGGATCGTGTCGTGTGTGGCGTTCGGATCGACAGTGGGTCGTGCAACGGGTCATCCCCTCACGGTGGGGGCGGTTGCGCTTGTCCTGGCGATGGCGGGCGGTGTGCTGATCCGCCGCCGCGCGGCATGAGCATCGTCATCCGCCCGGCTCGCGGCGAGGATGTCGCCGCGATCGACGCGCTATTGGTCGCTACCTTCCCTGCGCCTTCTGAGGCGATGCTGGTGCGCGACCTGTGCGTGGCCGGGGACATGGTGCTGATGATGGTGGCGGAGGCGGCGGACGGCGCGCTGGCCGGCGCGATCGCGTTCAGCCGGATGGCGGTGGAGGTCGCTGGACAGGCGGTTCCGTCCGTCGCGCTCGCGCCGCTGGCGGTTGCTCGCGACTGGCGGCGGCAGGGCGTGGCCGAGGCTTTGGTCCATGCCGGGATCGAGCGGCTGGAGGACGAAGGCATCGTGCTGTGCTTCGTGCTGGGCGAGCCAGACTATTACGCGCGGTTCGGGTTCGACGCGACATGGGCCCGCAGTTTCGACTCGCCTTATGCCGGCGACTATTTCATGGCGCTGCCGTTGCAGGGGGGGCTGATGCCGTGCGGTGTAAGGGGCCGCGCGGACCACGCCCCCGCCTTCGCGCAGCTGGGAGCGTCATGAGCCACAACAGTTTCGGCCGCCTGTTCCGTTTCACGACCTGGGGCGAAAGCCACGGGCCGGCGCTGGGCGCGGTGGTGGACGGCTGCCCGCCGGGGATCGCCTTGTCGGAGGAGGATATCCAGCCGTGGCTCGACCGGCGCCGCCCCGGTACCAGCCGCTTCACCACGCAGCGGCGCGAGCCCGATCAGGTGCGCATCCTGTCGGGCGTGTTCGAGGGCCGCACCACCGGCACCCCGATCAGCCTGATGATCGAGAATGTCGACCAGCGGTCGAAGGATTATTCCGACGTCGCGCTCGCTTATCGCCCCGGCCATGCCGATTATGCCTATGACGCCAAATACGGCTTTCGCGATTATCGCGGCGGCGGGCGATCGTCGGCGCGCGAGACGGCGGCGCGGGTAGCGGCAGGCGCGGTGGCGCGGCTGGTGATTCCCGGCTTATGGCCTAGCGCGCAGGCCAGCCATGATTTCCCGACGCCAGTCGGGCCGCAGATGACGAGATTGTCGCGAGCGGCGATCCAGTCACCAGCGACGAGCTTGAGGAACAGCCCCCGGTCGAGACCTCGATGGCTGCGATAATCGACATCCTCGGGGGTTGCCTGATGGCGCAGCTTGGCGAACCGCAGCCGGGCGGCCAGCTTGCGGTCGTGGCGGAAGCTCCATTCGCGGTCGAGCAGCAGCGCCAGCCATTCGGGATGGGTGAGCCGCTCGGCTTCGGCATTGGCGGCCAGTTCGTCGAACGCCCTGGCCATGCCAGCCAGCCCCATTGCGTTCAGCCGGTCGAGAGTGGGATGTTGAAGCATCATGATCTCCTTCAGTGATAGTAGCGGGAACCCCGGATATTCGGGTGGGTGATCGTCCGATCGTCGCGCGCCTGCCGGGGCGCGGGCGCCTGATCGAGCCGGTTGTCGAGGATCGATCGGACCGATCCATAGGTGCGTGCGCCGATATCGAGCGCCCGGCTGCACGCCGCTTCGACCCGTTCGCGGCCGAAGCCCTTCACCAGGCGCACGATGCCCAGGCAGGCCCGGAAGCCCTGCTCGGGATGCGGGCGATCGGTCAGGATTTTCTCGCACAGCAGGGCGGCACAGGGGCCGATCGCGGCCGCCTCGGTGGCGATGCGTTCGATCGTCCAGTCGGCGAAGCGCCGGTGGGATGACGGCATATGCTCGGATATCGTCGTGTGCCGGCCATTGCCGGAGCCGCGCATATGGGCGGCGATCCGTTCACCCTTGTGGAACAGTTCGATCGTACGCGCGGTGATCCGCGCCTCGACCGGCTCGCGCGCGAAGCGATACGGGACCGAGTAATAATGGCGCTCGATCTCGACATGATAATCGAGACCAGCGCGCCGCCGCCGCCATTCGGCGAAGACATAGGGTTCCAGCGGCAGAGCTTTCAGCGCAGGCCTGTCGATGGCCTCGAACAGCTGGCGCCGGGTCTGGCCCACGCGGCGCATGATACGGCGGTCATTGAGGTCGGCGAGCAGGTCGCCGATCGCGGCGTTGAGTTCGGCCAGGCTATAGAAGATCCGATGCCGAAGGCGCCCGAACAGCCAGCGCTCGACGATCAGCACGCAGGCCTCCACCTTGGCCTTGTCGCGTGGGCGGCGCGGACGGGTCGGCAGCACCGCGCTGTCGTAATGTGCCGCCATCTCGGCATAGCTGCGGTTGACCTGTGGATCGTAAAGGCAGGCCTTGATCACCGCGACCTTGGCATTGTCCGGCACGAACAGGGCAGGCGCGCCGCCGAAGGCTTCCAGCGCCCGCACGTGCGCCGCGATCCAGTCGGGCAGCGTCTCGGTCCAGCTCGCCTCGGCATAGGACAGGCTCGATGCACCCAACACCGCCACGAAGATGTGCGCGTCGCGGATTTCGCCGGTCAGCCGGTCGACCACGACAGCCACCTTGTCGCCCGCATAGTCGACGAACAGCTTCTCGCCGGCGGCGTGGGTCTGCCGCATCGTGACCGGCAGCTTCGCCGCCCAGCCACGATAGAGATCGCAGAACCGGCTGTAGCGATAACCTTCCGGATGCTGAGCGATATATTCGTCCCACACGATCTGCAGCGTCACATGCTTGCGCTTCAACTCGCGATGGATCGCTGCCCAGTCCGGTTCAGGGCAGCGGCGATGGCCGGTCTTGGTGCCAGCCGCGCGGTAAAGCGCCGCCTCCAGAACGGCATCGCTGACATCCGCGCCCAGCGGCCAAGCCAGACCCGCGACCGCTGCCCGCCTCAGCGTCTCGCGCACCGTCGAGGGCGCGGCGCCCACCCGATACGAAATCGCCTTGTGACCCAGCCCCTGCTCAAACCGGTACCGTAAAATCTCGCGAACCCGTCGCATACTCAATCGCTCCGCCGACATCGGCTCCCTCCCTCGGACAACCCAAAGGAAGCAAACCTAATCCCAGCAGCGGACCTTCATCGTCATCCCCGCAAAGGGGGCGACATCATCTCGGAATCAGGGGGCGAGTAATTCTCGGAACAGGGGGGCGGCATCATTTCGGAATGAGGGGGCGGCTTCCCTCGGAATCAGCATTTTTCCATCGGAAAGCACGGCCCTGTCATAACAAGGCGTCTTCCCGACATGGTCAGGTTGACGCCGCGGCAGGGAAGAACCCACGATATGCGGGCGCAGGAGACACCACCCTGCTACTCTATTCTCGGCGCCCCCTGATAACTGTTCCTGCTTGACCTGTCACGCTGCCTTCTGAAGGTCATCATCGGCTGCGCGGCTTACACAAGGCTGCCGGTGTTACCGTCAGGAGAATGTCCGGGCCTACGCGCGCTCCCGACGCAATGCGCACCGTCCCGGACGTTTCAACGGCCAATAGCAGATCCTGAAAACCGTTCTTGACCCTGTAGTCGCTACAGGTCTTATGGAGCCTTCCGTACCCGGCGTCAGATGTCGGGCAGGAACGGGGGCAATGTGAGTTTGATGGTTCGTGCCGGCAGGGTCTGTGTCGGGAGCAGCGCGCTGGTTATTGCAACCATGATGGCCGGTACAGCCTATGCGCAAGCACAGGTCCAGGCCGACCACACAGAGGAGGCTGAGACCGAGATTGTGGTCCAGGCGACACGGACGGGGCGCAGGGTTCAGGACGAACCGATCCGTGTCGATGTCATCAATCGCGAGGAGATTGAAGAAAAGCTCCTCATGCGCCCCGGCAACATCGCCATGCTCGTCAGCGAGACGCCGGGCGTGCGGGTTCAGACCACATCGCCCGCGCTAGGCGCGGCCAATGTCCGCATCCAAGGCCTCAAGGGCCGCTACACGCAGATCCTGGCCGACGGATTGCCCCTCTATGGTGGGCAGACACCCTCCATTGGTCTGCTGCAAATCCCGCCCACCGATCTTGGCCAGGTGGAGATCATCAAGGGCGCGGCATCGGCGCTCTACGGTCCCTCAGCACTGGGCGGCGTCATCAATTTGGTGTCGCGTCGTCCGGCCAGCGAGTCGCAAGGCGAACTCCTGCTCAATGCTACCAGTCGTGACGGACAGGATGTGACGGGGTATGTCGCCGCGCCGCTCAGCAGCGTGTTCAGTGCCTCGGTCACCGCTGGCTATGACCGTCAAAGCCGACAGGATCTGAACGATGACGGCTGGGCCGACATGCCCGGCTATGAGCGCTTCACAGTCCGGCCCCGTCTGTTTGTCAACACTGCCGATGGGACCAAAGCCTTGGTCACTTTCGGCGCGATGGCGGAGCAGCGCGACGGCGGAACGATGCCGGAAGCCAATGCGCCGGACGGATCGCCGTTCGCGCAGACGCTGCACAGCCGGCGCTACGACCTCGGCCTCACGGCCGAAACACCGCTGGAAGGCATCGGCACGCTGCGTTTGCGCGCGTCCGGCGTTACCCAATCGCATCGCCATGTCTTCGGCAAGACAGTGGAGAATGACCGCCACCGCACGGCATTCGCTGAGGCCTCGCTCGGCGGCAAGGCAGGCGAGACGACATGGCTGGCAGGCGCTGCGATCCAGTTGGACGACTATCGGTCCAAAGCGTTCTCAGCCTTCGATTACAGTTATACCGTGCCCGCGCTTTTCGTGCAGGGTGAGCAGGAACTGGCCGACCGGCTGACCCTGGCGGGGAGCCTGCGCTGGGATGCGCATAGCGACTATGGCTCACATGTCAGCCCGCGCCTTTCCGCGCTCTATCGCCCTGGGCCCTGGACGATCCGTGCGTCGCTGGGACGCGGCTTCTACGCGCCGACACCGTTTGTCGAGGAGACAGAGGCCAATGGCCTTGCGCGCCTTCTGCCTTATGGAAAGCTCAAAGCGGAGTTTGCCAACAGCGGGTCGATCGACTTCGGCTACGCCAGCGGACCGTTCGAAGCGAACTTCAACCTGTTTGCCTCGAGCATTGACCATGCCCAACAGTTGCAGACGGTGGACGCGGATCATGTCACGCTCATCAATGCCGATGGCGTCACGCGGACGCGCGGCGCCGAAGTGCTGCTACGTTATCGCTGGCAGGCTCTGTCTCTGACCGGCAGCTACGTGCATGTCGCCGCGAATGAACCCGATCTCGATGGCTCTGGTCGGCGGATCGTACCACTGACGCCCCGAGACAGCGCGGGCCTTGTCGGAATGTGGGAGAAGGAAGGGCGTGGCCGTTTCGGGATCGAGGCATACTATACCGGACGACAATCCCTACCGGACGCAAAGCAGGTCCTATGTCCAGCTCGGCGCTATGGGCGAAGTGATATTGGGCAAGGTCAGCCTGTTCCTCAATGCCGAAAACCTGCTCAATGTGCGGCAGACGAAATATGACCGGCTGCTCCTGCCGCGTCGCGCACCGGCGGGGGCATGGACGGTCGATGCCTGGGCACCGACCGACGGGTTTGTCCTCAACGGAGGGGTGCGGATTCGCTTCGGCGGAGAATAGGCCTGCTCCTCAGTTCACCGCGCGCCTGGTGGATGATCTGCCATCCGCCGGACAGCGCGAGCGCGGCCATGATTGCTGCGACAGCGATGTCCGGCCAGCCCGTGCCGGTGCCGAACACGCCCAGCGCTGCGGCGACCACGGCGATATTGCCGATCGCATCGTTGCGCGAGCAGATCCAGACCGAGCGCCGGTTGGCGTCACCCGCGCGGTGACGCCAGAGCATCGCGGCGCAGGCAAGGTTCGCGACCATTGCGATCACGCCCACGATCCCCATGGTCTCAGCAGCTGGAACTATGCCCTGCGTCGCCATCCAGATCGTGTTGCCCAGCACCCAAATCCCGAACAACAGAATCGATACGCCCTTGGCCATAGCCGCCCGCGCTCGCCACGCCAGCGCCATGCCCGCGACGCCGAGGCTGATCGCGTAGTTGGCAGCGTCGCCCAGGAAGTCGAGCGCATCGGCCTTGAGCGATGCAGACCCGGCAGTGACACCGGCGACAATCTCCACGCCAAACATGACCGCGTTGATCACAAGCGCGATCCATAACACGCGCCGCCATGCCGCATCGTTCAGCTTTTCGGTATTGTCCTGTGATCCGCCGCAGCATCCGCCGGCCATATGCATCTCCTGTTTCGGTGATGACAGGCTATATAGGGCCTGTAGCAACTACAGGGTCAAGGGTATGGCATTCACGATCGGCGATATGGGCAAGGCTACGGCCACGAAGATCGAGACGATCCGCTATTATGAGAAAATCGGCCTGCTGCCTAAGCCGGCGCGGACAACGAGCAACTACCGGGACTATGGGCAGGCGGAACTTGGCCGACTGTCCTTCATCCGCCGGGCCCGCGACCTCGGGTTTTCGCTCGATCAGGTCCGTGCGCTGTTAAGCATCTCGGGCGACCGCAGCTGCGATTGCGCCGGTATCGACCGGATCGCCAAAGAGCACCTACTTGAAGTTGACCGCAAGCTCTCGGACCTTGCGGCGCTTCGCAAAGAGCTGAAGGCGGTAATTGATTCCTGCGATGGCGGCATCGTTGCGGATTGCCGTATTATCGAAGCATTGGGGCCTGCATCGCCAGCCTAAGAATGGCAGTTGTTTGCCTTCCGCGGTCCATACCTGCCGTTCTCCTTACGGCCAATCGCGGTCATTTACATGCGAGATACCCATTCAAGCTGCTGGTCGCAGGCGGGCCGTTGATTGAGGGAATTCTTCGTCGAGTGATGGGCCCAACCAAAATCCATCAAGCGTTGTGCAGGGGAGGATCAGTGCTGCGCAAGCGGGGAGGGTTTTACACTGAACCTGCCTTCAATGCGTAGCCCGCCCGTGGCGGTCTCGCGTCGCCATGTAGCGTAGAGCGAATTGAGCGTGCAACGTGGCGTCGATTGTAATGTCCTCAGGACTTGCTCGCATCATGAGTCGGCCGGCCGTGGTTTTGGCAGCATTGAGCGCAATTGCCGGAGTTCCGCGTCTTTGGCTTCCAACGCAGCCTCCAGCATGATGATACGATTGAGCAACTGGTTGATCACGTTTCGCAGCTCGGCCTTGCCGCTCGTGCTTTGTGGTTTAGCCTTCGGCGGCTTCGGAGCTTCATCGAACAAAGCGAGAAGTTTGGAGCATCGATAGGCCGTCGCTCGACTGACCCCCGCCTCGCGCGCAACATTGGTTATGCTCAGCTTGCCATTCGTCGCGGTGCCTTTGCCGTCGCGCAAGCGGTTATAGGCGTCAAGCAGCGCGACGGTGGCTTGCGATTTCCGGGGAGGGTTCGCTTTCGTCGTCATCGTTCGACCTGTTCCAGCAACTGCCTGTAAATATCGATCTGTGCCTCAATGGCGTGTTTCTGGATCGGGCTGATGTTCTTGCCATTTTTCATGGTCTCGGCATCTGCGATGCATGATTGCAGAGCCAGCACATGCCGCCTCGCCACCACGCTGTTCGGACAACGAGCAGGCTGGCACCTCGTAAATGCCGGCTGCGCCTCAGCTCCTTTCACCTTCAAGCAGAGGGCGTGGTCGGCATAGAAGAAGCAGTCGTTGATATAACCCGGATGAAGCGTGACGGCGGTGTTCGAGAGCATTTTTGCGCGGCGCCGATCATCAACGACCGTGCCGGGCAGATCTCCGATCTTGTTTCTGATGCTTGTAAATTCGGCGACGAGTTTCGATCGCATGGGGCCGCCTGGATTGATCCCTGCCTTTCAGTCCTCGTACATCTCGACGATATCGCTGAGCTGAGCGAGGCGACGTTCCTCTTCGATCTCCGAACGGAAGCCGGATTGGGAAGTGCCCGCATAGCCTTCGAACATCATGGCGCTCGCGTGCCCATATTGTATCATGCCCGCGATCACGCCGAAGGGCTGACTGGCGATGTACCATGCAAGGGTGCGGCGGAGCTGACGCGTGCGCCACCGCCAGGGTTCATCACCCTCGTCCGGGATATGATAAAGTGCCAGTATGCGGTCGGCTTCGGCGGGCGCCGCCGCTGCCATTTCTTCGGCGAGCCGGCGACACTCTTTGGCAAAGTAATTCAGGTATACGGTCGATTGATGCGCCGTAAGCTGGACATTGCCCACCCCCCGAATCAAGGCCGGTTTGAACAGGGGCTCATCATCTCGCGGCGCTTCCGTTCGATCGGCGCTGTTGTGTAGATAGTCCTGCAACCGTATTGCTGCCAATACGGCCCTGGCAACAGGCTCTATCACGGTCCAGCGATGTTCAGCGCCGTCGACGTTTTTACGGGTTTTGAAGATTCTTCCGACGAGTTCGTAGCCCTTAACCTTCCCATGTTCGTCGCGCATGAGTCTGAGGCAACCACGCTTGAGCGCGGCCGCTTCCTCGCCGCGCATTCCTGATAATAGGCCGATTACGAGATAGCACGCGGCTATCGCCGGTATGAAGGTATAACGGCTGCTGAAGCTGGGAAGATGCGACCGCCACGCAATGTTTGTTCCTGGCATGCTGGCCCAACCACTGCTTGCGCCTGGGCGCTCGGTTCCGAGTTGCGAGATTGCCTTCTCGAGCATAGCTGAGCGTGCCTTCAGCACTGCCACGCCGAGGCCGCTGGCCTTGCAGATTTCTGGCCACGCGGGTCGACCATCTTGGGTCGCCGGTACTCCAGAGCCCGATGCTTCAAGCGCATCCAAATAAGCGCGCAGGCGCTGGTCGCTTAGTTTCGGTGACACTCTCTGCCGACGCGCGGCGATGTTGATGCCAGCTATACGATGTCGGGCGATAAGATCGTCGATCCCATGATGGACGTAGAACATGGCCCACCGCAACGCCGGCGCGCTAATGGCTTCCGGTATTCGCGGTGTGACATTTTCTCGGCCACCCCGGTATCCCGCGATCCTAGTCGCTGAACGGTTACCCCAAGGAGCTATCTCGATTCCCCGGAACGACAGGGAGGGCGTATAGAGCGCAAGTCGCCGTACGCAGAGGATCTTGTAGACAAGAGTTGCCGGTGCGAGGTGCCGCTTCGCGGACAGCCACTGATCCAGCCAAGGCTGATCGATCTCGTGGAGTCGAAGTCCGGCTTCCCGCACTTCTTGTAGAAAATGCCGGATTATATTGCCGACCTGCATCAGCGAACCAGGTTTCAGGACGCCGAGGCGGCCGCGCACATTGTCTCGGGAGTCGTAGTTTAAAGACAGGAACAGGTATTCTCGTATGAGCTCCCGCTCATCAGCATCGGCGATCCGACCGAAGCAGATACAGGCTTCATGGGCCTTTGTCGGCCGCGCGATGGCACATTCGAGCAGCCACTTATCGTCCCCGACCAGAGAGATATTCTGCTGCTCACGGCCACTCACGACCATCTGGGGCGGAATCACCAATGCCGAACGGTCAATCCGCCAAGATGCTTCGGCACGTTCCAGAACCCGACGCATGTTCAGCCCCGCTGAAGATGTGGCGGCAGCGCTGGCGCCACAGCGGCATTTTCCGCCGTGGACCGAGCCTGTTCGATATCGCCAGCGTCGAACACGGGGAGTATCTGTACCATAATTCGATTATGGTCGGCGCTGTAGCGCTCGTGCCACTCCGCTTCCGTCATGACGGCGCGCCGTTCAGCTAGCCATGTCAGATAGGTCAGCAATGCAGGCAGTTTTCGTGCGGTGAACACTGCATTCGAGCAATGGAGGCAGCCGGTGAACGCGGTGGCGCAGGAGCCGTTGTCGTTCCGCCCAAGAGGGCTCGACCAAAAGCCGGAACACATGCCAAGGAACGTATCGGCATCGCCTGAGACCAACGACGCGACCGCGCCTGCGTCGAGCTTTTGGTTTCCGATCGAGAGGCCGGATGCGAGCGCGCTGACTTCCTCCTTCGGTGGCAGGACCAACGGCATCATCGCCATGTCGAACAGTTGACCTTCAGCGACCGCTACCGAGCGTGCATGCTCTTCTCGAAGCCCGTCCACCGCGGCATAATGCCGAGCGGCAACTGGCTTCGAGTGATCGCTCGCGAAGCGCCGAAGGTGGCCTGTGTGGCGCAAGTAATTGTCCCGCTTCACCGTCTTCCTTAGCCGGGCGGGAACGATCTTGGTTATCGGCTTGCCCGCTTCGTCGACGAGCCCAAGGCTCCTGATCGCGGCATAGAAGTTGTGGGTAGAAAGGCTGAACCGCCGCCAGCTCGGCAGTCCGGCTGCAACGAAGCCCACCCACAGGTAATCCGCATTCGGGTCCCCTCGATCGGCCATTCGCTCGGCGGCGGGTCGGGATAGTTCGAGGGCAAGGCGAACGAGTCCGCCGGGCGTATTAATTCCACCATCACGCACGCGTTCGCGCTTGATCTTCGCGCGGGGGCCGCCTCGTCCCTTTGTGTATTCAATGGAGACGTACCCTCTCGCGGGGTTCTTCAGGCAGTCGCGCCGCAGGGTCCGCAGGCATTCTATCGGCATTTCGACCCGGAGCGCGATGGCGATGATGAAGCAGATCGCATCAGGCAGGGTCAGAACGAGAAGATCGCTGGCCGCGGCGATGGCAACCTTGCGATATTTGAACATGTCGAACTCGCTTCGAGCGGGGCGCGTGCCGTCGGCGACCCTCAGGAACACATTCTCAAAGCGGCTCCTCTCCGGCTTGTTTCGCAAAGCTTCGATCTGCTCGCGGCCCGACAAGATCCTTTCGCGTGTAGCTACCACGCTGCGATCAGCGGCGTCTTTCAGGACGCGAGCGACGAACGGTGTCAACGGTTCGCGGGGCCGTAATGCCGTTCCGTTGTGCCGGCTCGTGAAGTTGATCCGCGCCTTCAGATCCGGACGAAGCAGATCAGGGTTTCGTTCGTCTATCGCGCGAAGGCCGTGAACAAGGCAACGGAACCGGGAGTATTGACCCCGAACGTCGCAGGCATCGATGTCAGCGGCCGTGATCACGCGAAGCCCCCCGTTGAGGCGCCCGCTGGAGGACAGATGTTTCCCGAGCGGGATCCAGCTCTGTCGATACTGTTCGACACTCGGGACGGCCAGGCCGGCGAACAGCTCGTTCATCATCGGCCCAAGGTACAAGGCAAGATCGCGACCCAGGCCTTCGTTCCCCACCTCGTGCAGCAACCAGGTCATTTCGCGCCCGACACCGTCACGATGATGATAGGCTACGATCGCGTCGGCTCGCGGCTCCTCATCCTGCTGCGGAGGTAAATCGCGGAACGAGAGGCGAGGGCGACCCACTGCTAGAAGAAGCCCATCAGACGAGAGTCCAGCGCCTCGGCCGCCTGATCTACGATTTCGAAGGCTTCATCGAGGTAGGTGAGATATTTTTCAGTGGTCAGGACGCTGGCGTGACCCAGCCATCGCTGGACCCGGCGCAAGGGGTCGCTGACAACCTTCATGTAGATTTCCTCGGTTCGATCCGGGACAGATCGATCGTCGAGCCTCATCACTTCCGCTTTGACGAGGTGTGTAAGCCAGTAGACGGCAAAGGTATGCCGGAGGGTATGGGGCGATACGTGTAGGTCCCAGCCCATGTCCTCCGACAACTTCTTGCTGGTACGCCGGAATATCGACTGCCATGCCGCGGGGGTGAGGGCTTGGCCGTCCTGCGCCAGCCACAATGCTGCCGGCTGCGCACTTTCCAATGGTGCGCCCGATCCGGGCAGCAATAGGAGGTTGCGTCGTTCGTCGATGCGCAGAGTCGCCAGTGATCGAGGGCGCCGCTCGCCCTTGATCAAAACGCGTTGCCCGCCTGCAAGCGTGCCGATGAGCGGCTGCCGCATGGTCCGGACCCCACCCGCGCGTCGCCAGCGATCGACCAACTGGCTCCGCTCCTCGCGAATATAAGCGTCGATGAAGTTACTGGCTACCCGCCTCGGGAACGGCACTGATCGAGGTTTGCGCCCTTTGGTGATTCTGGCGGGCAGGTCGATCATGGTGCTGCGACAGCCGTGAAAGACGCGGGCGTTCGTCGTCGGAAGCTCACCGATCAGAAGGCTTGCGCCTTCTTCGAGCCTAACCCCTGTCGTCACAAGCAGCTCGGCGAACGCGGCATCGCGCATCGGATTCCGCCGGTGAGTGATGCCGTTCGCGTAACCCCCACCGAGCAGGCCTTGGTCTCGGAACAGAACGTAATCCTCGAGCGGGATCATGCGGATCGTATCTTCGGCAACCGCGCCATCACGGCGGAATCTGGTTTTCGGCGCAACTGATATCAGTCCTGCGTCCTCGCTGGCGGCCCATTGATAGAACCGCGTTAGCGCCGCAGAGGTGCGCTTCCAAGACGATCCCGATAGTCGGAGCTCGCCCGGCCCTTCGAGCCGAAGGCTGCGATATTTCCCTACGTCGGCACTCGATGCGTCGAGTAACGACTTTGAACGCGCATCCCGCAGGTAACGGGCAAAGACCTGAAGATCTCGAGCATAGTGGCCTGCGCTGGCAAGGGACACGCCATCGGATCGCAGGAACGTGATGAACGAATTGACTTCTACAACGGGGCTTCCGTCGGAATGAAGGAGAGAAGGGAGATTTGTTTCGGGTAAGTATTTGATTGCGTCCTGCTTTATGGAGTCATCAAGCGCAGGCCGGATCATCGTCCCATCAAGAAGTATAGGCTCGACGCCGAGCCAAGGATCGAACGGGAAAAGATGCACTGAACCCTCGACATGACACTGGGCGTTTCCATTTTATTGCCCCGACCCGATCGATAATGGGACAATATCCTTATCCCGTCAAAGGGAATGGATCGTCTCAATGGCGACATAATGGTTGTGCGTGGCCAACGCGCCCAGCGAGATCCGCGAGCTCCCCGCATGGTGCCTGCGCCTTATCGTTCTGGTCGAGGCCCGGGCAGCACCGCGCCTCCACACCGTCGAAGGGCTCTGGCGCCGCAGCACTCGCGCCCGACCTGGATCGATGACCCAGTTCATTCGTCAGGAGCGGCTCCTCCCCGCCGACGAAGTCGACCGCATCGCTCGGGATGCCCCGACCGAGCTGATCCGCTTTCAGGACGTCGCCGGTGCCATCCCGCTCGACGCTCGCCCGACGCTCGCCAGCTGGCTCGACCGCTTCCACGCCGCCTTTCCGGACCGAGGCCGACGCGAGCAACCCGCCCTCGCTGCCTGATCGCCGGCAACCCCCTCCAGGTTCAACGGAGCACTCCCATGATTGATCACGATACGACCAGCCGGAGCGAGGCTATCGCCCGGCTCAACGACCGTTGCCGGCAGGGCTTCGACCGCACCGCCCGCATCGTTGTCACGCGCACGTGCCTTGCGAGCCTGTCCAACGACAGCCTGGCCTCCCAAGCAATCGCGCAAGCCCGCCTTCTTCAGGAGATCCGCCAGTACCAATTCCCCGACGGCGTCCCGGAGCGCAACCGCGGCGACTTCGCCATCGACGAAGTGCGCATCTATTTCGCGATCGACTATTACGACACGGCTCTTGAGTACGGCTCGGAGAATCCGGCCGATGCCAGCGTCACCCGCCGCGTCCTCACAATCATGCTGCGTGAGGACCTCTGATGTCCGCGCCCTTTCGTCCCGTCATGACGACGCTGCATCCGTCCGGGATCGAGATCATCATCGGTCTGCCGCATCTCGCCCGCGGTGCGCTCCTCGAGCGCGCCGCCGCGCTGCGCGCGCCCGTACTGATCTCTGCAAACTGCCTTTCGCGCTGGCGCAAGGTCGATGGCTGGCGCGACTGGAGGGGATGGCGGACCAGCACACTCGCCAACGCGTCCGACCTCGCCAGCATCGACCTCGATAGCGCCGGCTATACCATGACCGTTGCCTACAACGGCATGCCGTGGTCGATCGACGACTACATGGCGCTCGCCGCCTCCTTTCCGTTCAGACGGATCGCCAGCGCCGACTACTGCTGCGAAGTACAGGTCGCCCACGACCGGGAAGAGGTGCGCGACCGCATCTCGCGGACGATCGCCACCAACCGGGAATGCCACGCCCGCGCCGTCGACCTCGGCATCCGCGAGCGTTTTATGCCCGTCCTGCAAGGGCGGATCCCATCCGATTACATCCGCTGTCTCGACGCGCTGGGATGCCTTATGCTGCCCGGCACCGTCGTCGGGGTCGGAAGCATGTGCAGACGCCCGATACACGGCCCAGAAGGCCTGATCGCCGTGGTCGAGCGGCTGAGCCGCGAGCTGCCGATCGGCACCAAGATCCACGCCTTCGGCGTCAAGGGCGACGCCCTGCCATACCTTGCTCCGTTCGCGCGCTGGATCGCCTCGATTGACTCGCAAGCGTACGGCATCGCAGCCCGACAGGACGCACTTCGGCGCGGTGTACGCAAGACGGATCACCTCGTCGCCGATCATCTGGAACGCTGGTATCGCCAACAGTGCGCCCGCACGTCCTCGCCTGCACGCTTCCTGCCCGAGGCCGACGAACCGGTGCCATCGTCGCCGACAGCATCTGACCCATGGGAAACCGCGATCGCGCTTGCCCGCCAGCAGATCCGGGACCTGATCGAGAGCGGCGACCTCGACCATGACGAGATCACCGCGGGCTGGGTCGAGTCCTGGGCGGCCGACATCTACCACGAGCGGCGCGAAGCAGCCTGAGAAGGGGAGGGGGAGCGGGAAGGTGCGCGGCGCGGGCAATCTTGCCCCCGCGACACCTCCGGAGGTCCCATGCTTCAAGCTCCCATCACCCGAGTTTACCGCCATGGCCATCTGTTCGCGGGAATAGGGGCTGGCGCCAAGGGCTTCGGCATGGCGCGCCCAAGGGTCGGTAACATGGTCGCCCATTGGGAATGCGCCGGCGGAATCGACGTCGATCCAGGGGCGATCCGTAATTTCGAGCGCCTGACGGGGGTGCCCGGGACGGTCATGGACCTGTTCAGCCGCGACCAGTACCGCGCCTTTCACGGCCGCGAACCCGACCGGAATTGGCGCGAAGCCGTCCCGGCCGACATCCGCGCCGTCTTCGGCACCCTCACGTGCATGCTGCTCAGCCCGCCATGCAAGGGCTTCAGCGGCCTTCTGTCGCAGGCGAAGAGCCTCACCGACAAGTACCAAGCCCTGAACGCCCTCACACTTCGCGGGATCTGGCTCACCCTCGAGGCCTACAAGGACGATCCGATCAGGGTCATTCTCATCGAGAACGTGCCCCGGATACAGACGCGCGGACGCTGGCTGCTCGACCAGATTATCGCCTTGCTCCGCGCCTATGGCTACTCGGTCAACGAGAGCCGTCACGACTGCGGCGAGCTCGGGCACCTCGCGCAGAGCCGCAAGCGATTCCTGCTGATCGCCCGTCATACCGAGCGCGTCCCCCCCTTCATCTATCAGCCCCGCAAGTTCCGACTCCGCGGCGTGGGAGAGGTCATCGGGCAGATGCCCTTGCCCGGTGATCCGCTCGCCGGCCCGATGCACCGCGTTCCGTCCCTGCAATGGCAGACATGGGTTCGTCTCGCCTTTGTCGAGGCCGGCTCGGACTGGCGATCGCTGAACAAGCTCGCCGTGGAAAACGGCGTCCTGCGCGATTACGGCATCCGGCCAGAACTACCCCTGCGCGATAACGCCTACGGCGTCTGCCGCTGGGAAGATCGCAGTCCGCTGGTCACCAGCGCGCGCGCACCTGGCCAGGGACGTTTCTCCGTTGCCGATCCGCGTGCCTTCTCCTCTCGCGACGGCACCGGGTATCTCGGCGTGCGGCACTGGGTCGACCATGTGGGCGTGGTCAGCAGCCGGGGTGGCCCAACCAATGGCGGATACTCTGTTGCCGACCCGCGCCCGGGTTACCGACCTGATACGCACACCAGTCTTCTATCGGTCGCCCACTACGATGCCACCTCCCGGGTAGTGAGCGGCGCCGCGCACGTGGCGGGCGGCGCGCTCAGCGTTGCCGATCCGAAGATCCATGCTCGAGGCCGTAGGGCGGAAGCCCCGGTCACCGCGGCGAACGGGGTGGCCACCTTCTCGATCGCCGATCCGACGCCCGCCTATGGACCGGCGACGCACCGCCACGTTCTCGGCGTCATCGGCTGGAACGGCTCGACAGGCGTCGTCAGCGGGTCACCGAAGCCTAGCACCGGCGCCCACTCGGTCGCTGACCCACGCATCAACGGGCACCCCGCCAGCGTCCAACTCGGTATCCGGACCTGGGACGAGCCCGCCGGCGTCGTCACGGCGAACATGTGGGTCGGCTCAGGACCCAACGCCGTCGCGGATCCGAGACAGGACCGCCCGCGCTTCAACAACACTTTCAAGATCGTCAAATTGACGCACCCTGCGAGCGCCGTACCCGACCCGCGCGCTCGCGAAGGTCGCCACACCAACGGCAAATACCGGGTCTGCGCCTATGACAGCCCAACCAACGCCGTGATCGGCGCCTCGACAACAGGGATGGGCGCGTTCGTCGTCGCGGATCCTCTCTATCGCTCGGGTGAACTCGGCCAGCACGGCAACAAGATGCGCGTGGTGCCGGCAAACGCGGCCGCTCCGACGGTGACCGGTTCCGACCGGGTCGGCTCTGGTGCGCTTTCGGTTGCCGATCCGAGGCCGCGGGCGCTCGGCCGCGCCGACCGGCAGAACTACGTCTCGCAGACCCATTACGGCATCGTCGGATGGGATCAGCACACCGGCGCGATCCCCGGCTTCGCCAAGAAGTGCAACGGCAGTTGGTCGGTTGCCGACCCGCGCGAACCCGAGCTGGAGGACCTTCCGGCCTCGTTGCCGGCCAAGGACGATCGCCTTGTGGCCCGCATCGTCGCACTCGACGGCACCTGGCATCGCCCGTTCACGTCGGCCGAGCTTCTGGTCATCCAAGGTATCCTCGATCCGACCGAGTACATCGACCTGATCGGGACATCGGACGCCGAGAAACGGGAATGGGTCGGTAACGCGATTCCGCCGCCTGCATCGCGTGGCATCGCTGAAACGGTAGGAGAAACCTTGCTCCTGGCCGATGCCGGCGAGCGCTTCACGCTGTCGCCGCGGGAGATCTGGGTGAAACCCGGCGCGCTCGCGCTGACCATCGACAACCGGCAAGCCGCCTTCGAACTCGACGGGATCGACACATGGTTCATGTGACCCAGCGCTCCTCGCGCGCGGAGATCCGCAATCCCGTCCTCGGCCTGCCGGCCATCAACGCGCTGCGCGACCTAGACCCTGCCGCGCAGGAAGCGCTCCGCCTCGCCCTGCTCGACCTGCAGCGCGATGCTAGACGCCGCGCCGAGAAGAGCTGGCACACCCACAAGCCGCCCTTGGCGGCGTAATGGTCCGCCGTGGGGGTGTACGCCGGCCACATCGCGCGCACGCTCCGCCTTCCCCGCCGATGACCGAGGCCGCAGACCAACGAGGGCGACCATCATGCTGACCACCCGGAGCCAACGCTGGCGCGACCGGCGAAGCCTGTACGTGTCCAACGACACGCTAATCGACCCCCGCCGCTACGCGGTCGATATCCTCGGTCACGAAACGGCCCGCGCTTTCCTGGCGGACCACCATTATCTTCCACGCTACCCCGCCGCGCAGGTCGCGGTCGGCCTGTTCGGACCCGGCAAGGGCGGCGCTGCTTCGCTCGACGGCTTGATCGTCTTCGGCGTCCCTGCGACCGGCGCCGTCATCACGCGCCACACCGGGTTCTCAGACGCCGCGCGCCGCTGCGTGCTGCAACGACTGCTCTGTCTTCCGAGCGTGGCCGCGAACGGGGAGAGCTATTTCACCTCCCGCGCCTTTCGCCTCCTGCGTCTGGCGCGCCCGCGCATCGAAGCCGTCGTCAGCTTTTCCGATCCGGCGTACGGCCATTGCGGGGGTGTCTATGCCGCCCTCTCCGGGGCGTATCGTGGTCGAACAAGGCCGCGGCAGGTCTTGCGCATCGCCGGCGAGACCATCTCCGAGCGGACCCTGTCCAAGATCCGCAATCTCGAAAGCGGCCACGCCGGCGCGATCGATCAACTGGTTCGCCTCGGCGCACCCCGCCCGAGGCCGACGGAGCATCCCCGCGTCTGGCTGGATCGATGCCGAAGAACCGGCGCCCTCACCAACGCGCGGCAGAGCCCACTCTTCACCTACTGCTTCGAACTGACCCGCGAGGCACGCCGCACCGGCCACCCGCTTCCGCGTCTTGCCTATCCCGTCCGATCGGACGTCCTGCGTGAGCAGCTCGGAGCCTGACCCGTCGTATTCGACGGGGAGGAGAGGGGGAGCGGAGATCGTGTCCACGAGAGGAGACGAGCCATGCGCATCCACCAGGCTATCGCCATCGCCAAGGCCGACGAACACCGTCTGATCCGCTTCATCGAGCCGCGAAACCGCTTCCTGGACGCCCTCGACTGGAACGCCTTGCCGGAACAAATGGCCCGCGAGGCGTCGATGATGGACGAGTTACTGGCGACCGAACTCGCGGAATCAGCCTGCTATGTCATCTGGCTCGAGGAATGCGTCGCGTTCGGAGTCGAGGACATCGTGGGCGTTCTTCGCTTTGAGGCCGCCCCGAGAGCATGGCAAACCGCCTGGGTCACACTCTGAAACGCCAAGACGCCTACGGGAAGGACCACCGATGAGCAGGCACACCTTTACCGGCCTTCGCGGCGCGACCTCTGTTGCGATCGGATGGGACCGGCCGCTTGAGACCTTCTTCGTGCAGGTACTGCGTCCTGACCCCGAGGAGGTGGGGGAAGAAGAAACCGTCGTCTGGAGGGGCACGAACCTGCGAGAGCTATCGACAGCGGCAGAGGCCATTGCCATCGCGCGCCCCTGGGCGATCCTTCCCGCCGACCTCGCAGCTACGCTGGAGACCGACCGACTGAAGACCCTCGGTCTGTCCGACGGTGAATACCAGGCCGAGATGAAGCGCCGCCTGTTCCCAGACTAACCAAATAGGCGCGGATTTGTTGAGACCGCGAATTGCAGGCCATGCTACACTCGCCGAGAGGAGATCACGCATGTCGGATTCCCAAGCCTCACAGAAGTCAGCCCGCTCGACCGCGGCTAAGGCGGTCACCGACCTCTCGCGAGGATCCCCCGGATTTTGGCGATCGCTCGCCTTCCTCCTGGCTGCAACCGCAGTGCTCGTAGGCACCATGGTCATCGATCCGAACCTCACCCTCGTAGCGCTCCCGATGATGACGATCATCTTCGTGCTGCTCGAGCGAGCCAACCATAAAACAACCCCGCGCTAAGCGTTAAGCGGCCGAAGACCGCTCCGGGCGCCCAAACCGGAAGGAGAGGGGGGGGAGGGATCGCGTGGTCCGATAGGGACCGACGGAGATCCCCATGCCCTATTTCGTCGACATTGGCGGTGCGCCCGCCAACGAGGACTGCGCCCAGCTCGGTCAGACGCCCGACTTCGACGCCCTGAACAAGCTCGAGGTACTGACCTACAAGTATGCGATAATTGCCCGGTACGGCTCGCCACCTCCGGGATGCCGGCTCTCCGGCCTCGCCAATCGCCACGACTTCGGCACCTACGTTACCCTCGTGCTCCACGTCGAGAACGAGCTCGACGAGGCGGTTCGTACCTATGCCGAGGCAGTCGAAGAGGGCCTTGGGACTTGGCTGGAAGCCGGATTTCGTGCGCCCGTCAATTATGACGACGCCACCCCGACCCAGGTTCACAGCGATCCAAGCGAAATCCTGATCAGCGCCTTTCACGTCACCCGCCCGGGTGCGGACGGTCGGTTCCCGGTCGCGGACTTCGAGACGCTCCACACCAATCTCGCCGCAGCCTTTCCTGACGAGGCCGCAGTCGCCCGCGCGCGCCTGACCGAGGCCGCAACCGCCTGACGGCGCTCTAAGCAAACGGAGAGTCCCATGTCGAACAGCTATCTCAAGGCGGCTTTTGCCCTCCTGATGTCCCGCGAGGACGCCGCACTCCTCCGGGAAGCGGAAAAGGCAGTCGACCTTCTCGATACCAACGGCACCGACGACGAGCTCGCCGCCGCCTACGACACGCTCGACGAGCGCTTTCGCGCTGTCTTCCCACCCAAAGGCGACAATCGGTTTGAGAGCTTCCTCGAGCTCTTCGAAGACTGGAACTTCCCGTATCTCGACGCTCGCATCGCCATCGAGGACGTTGAGGGTGAGGACAACGTCCGCGTCACCTTCACCGGCGACCAGTTCGGAGTCGACCAGGTTGCCAAACTCATCTTCCGCGCCTGCAAGTCGGCTCTGCCCTGCGGCTTTGCCTGGTCCCACGACAGCGATCGGCTGAAGGTCGGCGACTTCGGGGGCGGCTGCGTTGTCATCACCGACGCGGGCATCCAGTGGCACACCACCCAGGGCATCCTCGAACGCGCCTTCAAGCGCCTTGATGCCGGTGCCTACGAGGGTCTCGACGGCTTCGTGCTCGCGACCCGCGATAGCACCCATGGGCTCTCCTTCTGGAATAACGACAACGGATTCGGCTCCCTCGCAACCGCCACGGTGTTCACGGAAGGCGAGGCCGCCGACTTCGACAAGCCGATCGCGAACGACGAACCCGAATGGCTCGCGCTCCCGGCTCCGACCGCCGTCTGACCCAACCGCAGCCGTCCGCCGCGCGATGCGTGGTGGACCGCTCGCTCTCTTCCGCAAGGCTGTCATGGCACAAGAGCGTCTCGACCCCGCCGACGTGAGTACATGGCTCACCCGAGGCCGGACCCCTGAACACGCAGCCGCGATCGCGGCCGCGTGGCGCGACTTTCCCGACCTGCCGCCCGACGCGCCCCTTCAGGACCGGACGGCTCGAGGCCGCGAACGGATCGCCGCGATGCGCCCGATCAACGACGCGATCCGCGATCAGACCGAGGCGCAGCGGCAGGCGACCAACTTCGCCTTTACCGAGCAGCAGGTCCAGTCGGGCCGCGGCAACGACCGCGACATCGCCATCCTGCACGGCCACAAGCAATACGGCTACGACTGGGACATCAGCTGCCGTTACGCCGATGGTTGGTACGCCGCCCATGTCGGATGGCCCCACCATTACCCTGATGGCATCCCCTCGAACGCCCCACTCGCGCTGCGCCATGCCGCTTACGACCAGGGCTTCACCGATGGAGGCGGCGACCGAACAGATCTGTTCGACGCTGCGCGCCGGAGCAATCTGGCCATCTTACGGGAGAGCAACTTCCCGCCGCCCGCGCCTACAGCGACGCCGAGTGGTCGGCCGCTTCCCAGCGCGTGGCCGAAACCGACAGACGAACCGAGGCCCGCGCGCTGGTCTCGCCGGCTCGCCATCATCGACGCCGCAGATGTCGCAACCGGCGACCCGTCGCGAACGGCATGGGACTTCCTGACCCTGATCCTCTCTCGGCCCGGCGCCGACAAGGCGATGATCGTCATCCTGACGCCTGCCGGATTCGTGGTTCCTGACGGCCTCGCCGCGGATCACCGCTCTGCCGAAAGCCCGACAATCGGGGCAGTCGCGGCCGGACACCAGCTGACGCAACTTCTCGCCGGCCGCGAGTTCGACGACGTGCTGATCGCGCTGCAAGACGACGGGTTGCGCCTGCTGGACGAGATCGCCGACGTCCTGCCCCTTTGCCGGACCATGGAGCGGACGCGAAACACTCGCCTGCAGCAGCGCGCCCATCTGCGAACCTGGCTCGACCGCGGCTACGCCGCAAACGAGAACATGGCTGCGGGACATATCCGCTGGGGCAAAGCGATCCACGGCCTCACTGGCAAACTCGGTGAGTTCACCGCCCGCCACGTCGGACCCGGTCCCAACGGAGGTCACCTTATCCGGGTGGAGACCACGCTCGGCACACTCGCGACCGGCTATGCTGACGCGGACGGCGCGCCGCTCTCCCCGGAGGTAATCGTGTCGAGCAAGGCACGCCTCAGACCCACAATCGCGTCCACGCTGCGCACCTTCGGGGCGGCGACCACCTTGATGGGCACGCTCGATCTCCGAGCGGCCTAACTGCCCACCTTCAGGCGCGGTGCAATGCGCGGTGCATGTCGCTGCACGAAGCCCAGAACAGAAGGGAAGGGGGAGCGAGACGGGCGGGACGGCCAACCGGGCCAGTCGCACCAGGAGCCTGCCGATGCGTACCATCCTCGCCTTCTATGAGATTGACCGCGCGTATGGCGGCCCCGAAGAGGGGGGCTGGTGGTATGACGCCGGCACCTTCGTTCGCGTGATCGGCTTATTTCTGGACGAGGCCGCGGCCGTACGGGCGCAGCAGCGCGCCAACCGCCTGCTCGATCGATTGCAGCAGCACCGAACGCCGGTTTCGTCGGTGACCTACACGGGAGGGCGCTACCGCGCGCTCACCTTCACCGGCCTGCCGCCCGCGCACTACCCGGCCGAGCGCCCTTCCTACTCCTGACGCCGCGCGCGTCGCCACTCCTAAGCATCGGAAAGGAACGGTCATGCACCGCGTCCATCATTTCACCTCGACCCGGCTCGCCTATGATGCGTGCTTCGATGATCCCCACGTCCGCGAGGGCGACGTGCTCGTTATCGCGCGCGAACAGATCGTCGGCCTCGCCTCAAGCGATCCCATCGCCGTCACTACCGGTCACGGCTACCTGCGCACGATCCCGGCCATGAGCCGCGACACGCTGCTGGGCGAACTGGCGCACGACACCGCCCAGCTCAGCCACGCCGTGGATGAGGCGCTCCGCCACCATTACCCGGTCGCGGCGCACTACCTCAGCTTTGCCACGTCGCAGCACCGACTCCTGGCAGGCGAGACGATCGCCGTCCTAACCGCCGACGACCTGCTGGTGACCTCCGACGCGATCGAGCGGCGTATCGCCAATCTGCGCGAGCGCATGAAGGGCAAAGAGCAGGAGTCCGAGGGCCTGTTCCTGGCGGACGCGATCCGCAGACTCGAGACAGCACGCGGCAAGCTCGCGAATCCGGCCTGGACGCACCCGGTCGCCCCCACCCGATAGGGTGCCTCCCGTCAACCAGTACGTCCCCGCTGGAAGCCCATCGCCGCGCGAAGAGCGCGCCGATGAGTGGGCGCTGACGCGCCCTGCTCGGC
>ERZ941605.26-NODE-26-length-61784-cov-8.548105_pt1 | contig 61784 bp, 74 predicted proteins | sample MGYA00520904_ERZ941605 | MGnify/ENA primary metagenome ERZ941605 (study PRJEB32759, sample SAMN07749870) | skin metagenome | biome: transportation; feature: city; material: polyester macromolecule | host: Homo sapiens | place: Hong Kong:TW line | collected 2017-07-11... | reverse complement strand
TCGAAGGACGAGGGTGGCCGTCACACGCCGTTCTTCGCCAACTATCGTCCGCAGTTCTACTTCCGCACGACCGACGTGACCGGCACCGTCGAGCTGCCCGAGGGCACCGAGATGGTGATGCCGGGCGACAACGTCGCGCTGGGCATCAAGCTGATCGCGCCGATCGCGATGGACGTCGGCCAGCGCTTCACCATCCGCGAGGGCGGTCGTACCGTCGGCGCAGGGGTTGTCAGCTCGATCGACAAGTAATATAGGCGCCAGCCTTACGGAGACCGGTGGTTCAACCGCCGGCCTCTAGCAAAGCGGCCCGCACCGGCGACGGTGCGGGCCGTTCGCTTTTAGTAGGGACACCCTCACGCTGCGGCATCGCCCAGCATGCTCGTGTCCGGTCACTCGCGTATCAAACCAGCAAGAGCCGCTTCCGGCGGCCCGCTCTTTCGCATCGGTAGGGAACATGGACACCAACATCCGCATCCGCCTGAAGGCATTCGATCACCGCGTGCTCGACCAGGCGACCGGCGACATCGCCGACACCGCACGCCGCACCGGCGCGCTGATCCGTGGCCCGATCCCGCTTCCGACCCGTATCGAGAAGTTCACCGTCAACCGCGGCCCGCACGTCGACAAGAAGAGCCGCGAGCAGTTCGAGGTTCGCACCTACAAGCGCATGCTCGACATCGTGCAGCCGACGCCGCAGACCGTTGACGCGCTGATGAAGCTCGACCTCGCGGCCGGTGTTGACGTCGAGATCAAGCTGGCCTAATGCGCCGGCTCCCGCGGTTGACGTGAGTCCCGCGGGTTCGTCGTTTTCGCAGGTACGGGAACGACGGTGACGGCTTCGCCACGGCGGGGCTTGCCACAACAAAGAGATACCGCCGGCGGCAACGCCTCCGGGACAGCGTCTCCCGTCACGCCCCGACAAGGGGTGACCAGCCCGGGACGGGGGCACGCTTCGCTTATCCGGGTTGAACCGTCGTCCGTGCGAGAGTGCGGGCGGCACAAGCACCTGCGGGATGGGCTCGTGGGTGCCTCTGTCAAGGAGCACAAGATCATGCGCACTGGCGTGATCGCGAAGAAAATGGGCATGACGCGCCTGTTCCAGGATGATGGCCGGCACGTGCCCGTCACCGTTCTGCAACTCGAAGGCTTGCAGGTCATCGCCCGTCGCGAGATGGATCGTGACGGCTACACCGCCGTCCAGCTTGGTGCAGGTAGCGCCAAGGCAAAGAACGTCGCCAAGCCGCAGCGCGGCCACTTCGGCAAGGCCGAGGTCGAGCCGAAGGCGGTCGTCCACGAGTTCCGCGTGACCGAGGACAACCTCCTCGACGTCGGCGCCGAGCTGTCGGCCGACCATTATGTCGCCGGCCAGTACGTCGACATCCAGGGTCGCACGCAGGGCAAGGGCTTCGCCGGCGCCATGAAGCGCTGGAACTTCGGCGGTCTGCGCGCCACGCACGGCGTGTCGGTCAGCCACCGTTCGCACGGTTCGACCGGTAACCGCCAGGATCCGGGTCGCGTCTTCAAGAACAAGAAGATGGCCGGCCACATGGGCGACAAGAACCGCACCCAGCAGAACCTCGAGATCGTCGGCACCGACGTCGAGCGCGGCCTGATCTTCGTGAAGGGCTCGGTGCCCGGTTCGAAGGGTGGCTGGCTGTTCGTCAAGGACGCGGTCAAGCAGGGGCGCCACGAGGGTGCACCGTATCCGGCCAGCCTGAAGCAGGCTGCCAACAACAACACCGCCGCTGACACGCCGGCCGACAACTCGGCCGACACGCAGGCGACCGACGGCCAGGAGGGCTGAACGTGAAGGTCAAGGTTTCCTCCTTTGCCGGCCCAGGTAGCAATGGGGATGCTGCAGAGATCGAGCTCAACGACGAGGTCTTCGGCCTCGATCCGCGTGCCGACATCCTGCACCGCGTCGTGACCTGGCAGCTCGAGAAGCGTCGCGCCACCGCGCGCGGCACCCGCGAGCGCGCCGACGTCGCCCGTTCGGGCAAGAAGTTCGGTCGCCAGAAGGGCGGCGGTACGGCTCGTCACGGCGATCGCCGCGCGCCGGTGTTCATCGGTGGTGGTAAGGCGCACGGCGCCCGCGTCCGCGACTTTAACCCGGGGCTGAACAAGAAGGTTCGCGCACTGGGTCTGAAGATGGCGCTGTCGAGCCACGCCAAGAACGGTTCGCTGATCGTCCTCGACGGCTTCTCGGTCGCCAAGACCGCCGAGCTGAAGGGTCACTTCGCGACGCTCAACGCCGGCAAGCGCACGCTCGTCATCGATGGTGACGCAGGCGAGGGCTTCCGCGCCGGTCGCAACCTCGTCGGCGTCGACATGCTCCCCGCAGTGGGCGCGAACGTCTACGACATCATCAAGGCTGACACGCTGGTCCTGACCCGCGCGGCGGTCGAGAAGCTGGAGGCTCGCTTCAATGGCTAAGCAGGCAAAGGCGATCGACAACCGTCACTATGACGTGATTGTCGCGCCGCACATCACCGAGAAGGCGACCCTTCTCTCCGAGCAGAACGCGGTCGTGTTCAAGGTTGCCAGCAAGGCGACCAAGCCGGAGATCAAGGCAGCGGTCGAGGCGCTGTTCGACGTGTCCGTGAAGAGCGTGAACACGATCGTGCAGAAGGGCAAGACCAAGCGTTGGAAGGGTGCGCCCTACCAGCGGTCGGACATGAAGAAGGCGATCGTGACCCTCACCGAGGGTCAGTCGATCGACGTCACCGAGGGGGCCAAGTAAGATGGCACTCAAGCATTATAACCCGACCTCGCCCGCGCAGCGCGGCCTGATCCTCGTCGACAAGTCGGCGCTGTGGAAGGGCAAGCCCGTCAAGGCGCTGACCGAGGGCAAGAACAAGACCGGCGGCCGCAACAACAAGGGCCATGTGACCAGCCGCGGCATCGCGGGCGGCCACAAGCAGAAGTACCGTTTCATCGACTTCAAGCGTCGCAAGTGGGACGCCGAGGGTACGGTCGAGCGACTCGAGTATGATCCCAACCGCACCGCGTTCATCGCGCTGGTGTCGTATGCGGACGGCGAGCAGGCCTATATCATCGCGCCGCAGCGTCTCGCGGTCGGTGACAAGGTGATCGCGGCGAAGAAGACCGACACCAAGCCCGGCAACGCGATGGAGATCGGTCAGGTCCCCGTCGGCACCATCGTCCACAACGTGGAGATGAAGCCGAACAAGGGTGGTCAGATCGCGCGCTCGGCCGGTACCTACGTGCAGGTCGTGGGTCGCGACCGCGGCATGGTGATCGTTCGCCTGAACTCGGGCGAGCAGCGTTACATCCGTGCCGAGTGCATGGCGACCGTCGGTGCGGTGTCCAACCCGGACAACCAGAACACCAATCTGGGCAAGGCCGGTCGTTCGCGCTGGATGGGCAAGCGCCCGCTGACGCGCGGTGTTGCGAAGAACCCGGTCGACCACCCGCACGGCGGTGGTGAAGGCCGGACCTCGGGCGGCCGTCACCCGGTCACGCCGTGGGGCAAGCCGACCAAGGGTGCGCGCACCCGCCACAACAAGTCTACGGACAAGATGATCATCCGTAGCCGTCACGCGAGGAAGAAGTAATGGCGCGCTCCGTCTGGAAGGGCCCGTTCGTCGAATTGAGCCTGCTCAAGAAGGCCGAAGCCGCACAGGACGCGGGTGGCCGCGCACCGATCAAGACCTGGTCGCGTCGCTCCACCATCCTGCCGCAGTTCGTCGGTCTGACGTTCACCGTGTACAATGGCCGCAAGTTCGTGCCCGTCTCGATCAACGAGGACATGGTCGGCATGAAGCTCGGCGAGTTCGCGCCGACCCGGTATTTCCCGGGTCACGCGGCTGACAAGAAGGGCAAGCGCTGATGTCGAAGCCAGCATCCCCTCGCAAGGTCGGCGACAAGGAAGCCTTGTCCGTCGGCACGCAGATCCGCGGATCGGCGCAGAAGCTCAACCTGGTCGCGGGTCTGATCCGTGGTCGCAAGGTGAGCGACGCGCTCAACATCCTGCAGTTCTCGACCAAGGCAATGGCCGTTGACGCGCGCAAGGTGCTCGCCTCCGCGATCGCCAATGCCGAGAACAACCACAACCTCGACGTCGACGCGCTCGTCGTCGCCGAGGCGTCGGTCGGCAAGTCGATCACCATGAAGCGGTTCGCCACGCGCGGCCGCGGCAAGTCCACCCGCATCCTGAAGCCGTTCTCGCGGCTGCGGATCGTCGTGCGCGAGCAGGAAGAAGCCTAATGGGTCACAAGAGCAACCCGATCGGTCTGCGCCTGCAGATCAACCGCACCTGGGACAGCCGCTGGTTCGCGGAAGGCCAGGATTATGGTCGCCTGTTGCTGGAGGATCTGAAAATCCGTCAGTACATCATGGACACGCTGCCGCAGGCGGCGATCTCCAAGGTGGTGATCGAGCGTCCGGCCAAGCTGTGCCGCATCTCCGTCTTCGCCGCGCGCCCGGGCGTGATCATCGGCAAGAAGGGTTCGGACATCGAGAAGCTTCGCAAGAAGCTTGGCACGATGACCTCGTCCGACGTGTCGCTGAACATCGTCGAGATCCGCAAGCCCGAGGTCGACGCCAAGCTCGTCGCGCAGGGCATCGCCGATCAGCTCGAGCGTCGTATCGCCTTCCGTCGTGCGATGAAGCGCGCGGTGCAGTCGGCGATGCGCCTGGGTGCCGACGGCATCCGCGTCGCGTGCGGTGGTCGCCTGGGCGGCGCCGAGATCGCGCGGTCGGAGAGCTATCGTGAGGGCCGGGTGCCGCTGCACACGCTGCGCGCCAACCTCGACTATGCCGAAGCGCAGGCGCACACCGCTTATGGTGTCTGCGGCGTCAAGGTGTGGGTGTTCAAGGGCGAGATCCTGGGCCACGATCCGATGGCGCAGGACCGGCTGATGATGGAGGCTCAGACCTCCGGCGTGCGCCCGGCGCGCGACGATCGCCGCTAAGGTACTGGACAGAACATGCTGCAACCAAAGCGCACCAAGTTCCGCAAGGCGTTCAAGGGCCGCATCCACGGCGACGCCAAGGGCGGCACGGCACTTAACTTCGGCTCGTACGGGCTGAAGGCGATGGAGCCGGAACGCATCACCGCGCGTCAGATCGAGGCGGCCCGCCGCGCGATCACGCGTCACATCAAGCGCCAGGGCCGTCTCTGGATCCGCATCTTCCCGGACGTCCCCGTTTCGTCGAAGCCGGCCGAAGTCCGCATGGGTTCGGGTAAGGGTTCGCCGGAGTTCTGGGCCGCTCGCGTCAAGCCGGGCCGGATCCTGTTCGAGCTCGACGGCGTCGAGGGCAAGATCGCCGCGGAAGCGTTCGAGCGCGCCGCGATGAAGCTGCCGATCAAGACCAAGGTGGTGGCGCGTCTGGGCGACACGTCGCACCTGGGAGGCGAGTGAGATGGCAAAGGCAAAGACCAAGACCGATTTCGTCGGCCAGACCGATGATCAGCTCAGCGAGAGCCTGGGCCAGCTGAAGCGCGAGCAGTTCAACCTGCGCTTTCAGGCGGCGACCAACCAGCTCGAGAAGCCGAGCCGCGTGCGCGAGGTCCGCAAGGACATCGCCCGCATCAAGACCCAGCAGGCGCAGCGCAACGCTGCCGCTGGCAAGTAAGAGGACGAGAGACATGCCGAAGCGCGTGCTGACCGGGGTGATCGTCTCGGACAAGGGCGAGAAGACGGTGGTCGTGAACGTGGAGCGCAAGGTCAAGCACCCGCTCTACGGCAAGATCATCCGTCGTTCGAAGAAGTACCACGCCCATGACGAGGCGAACGAGTACAAGCAGGGCGAGACCGTGCGCATCGAAGAGACTGCGCCGATGTCGAAGCTAAAGAACTGGAAGGTGGTCGAGCGGGTCAACACCCACGCGACGCCGGAACGGGTCGACGTCGACGCATAACGCGTCGGACGTGAGAGCCCTTCGCTCGTTTCGTGCAGGGTCTGCTTCGTGCAGAGACCACATGAGCGAACGAAGGGGCGACGTAGCGATCGAGGCGTAGGTCCACCGCGGGCTTGCGTTTCATCGCCGGGGCGGTTACCGGACCGCTCCCCCTGGTGCAGGCCCGTCGAGAACGGTCGCCCGCGCCGGGGGTCGTTATTTTAGGCGGGGTTGGGTCGGTATCCACCCCATTTGATGAGGAATTGGGTCAATGATCCAGATGCAGTCGAACCTCGACGTCGCTGACAACAGCGGCGCGAAGCGCGTGCAGTGCATCAAGGTGCTGGGCGGCTCCAAGCGTCGCACGGCCGGCGTGGGCGACATCATCGTCGTCTCCGTCAAGGAAGCACAGCCGCGCGGCCGCGTGAAGAAGGGCGACGTTCACCGCGCCGTTATCGTTCGTACCGCCAAGGACATCCGCCGCGCCGATGGCTCGGTGATCCGTTTCGACGGCAATGCCGCGGTGCTGGTCAACAAGAACGAGGAGCCGATCGGCACCCGTATCTTCGGCCCGGTGGTGCGCGAGCTGCGTGGCCGCGGCCACATGAAGGTCATCAGCCTGGCGCCGGAGGTGCTGTGATGAGCAACGTGAAGATGAAGATCAAGAAGGGCGATCAGGTCATCGTCCTGTCGGGCAAGGACAAGGGCAAGACCGGAACGGTCACGCTCGCCAGCCCGCGCGACCAGAAGGTCGTGGTCGGCGGCATCAACGTCGCGACCCGCCACCGCAAGCCGAGCCAGGCGCAGCCGCAGGGCGGCCTGGAGCGCATCGAAGCGCCGCTGCACGTTTCCAAGGTCGCGCACGTGACCGCCGACGGCAAGCCGACGCGCGTGCGTTACGAGATGCAGGACGGGAAGAAGGTCCGTGTCGCGGTCAAGACCGGGAGCAAGATCGATGGCTGATTACAAGCCCCGCATGAAGTCGATGTACGACGACTCGATCGCGAAGGCGATGACCGAGAAGTTCGGGTACAAGAACGTGCTCGAGGTTCCGCGGATTGAGAAGATCGTGCTCAACATGGGCGTCGGTGAGGCGACCCAGGACAAGAAGAAGGTCGAGCAGGCAGCGTCCGAAATGGAGCTGATCGCCGGCCAGAAGCCTGTCATCACCAAGGCGAAGAAGTCGATCGCGCAGTTCAAGCTGCGTGAAGGCATGCCGATCGGCGTCAAGGTGACGCTGCGTCGCGAGCGCATGTACGAGTTCCTCGACCGCTTCATCACGATCGCGCTTCCCCGCGTCCGCGACTTTCGCGGGCTTAACCCGAAGAGCTTCGACGGCCGTGGCAATTACGCCTGCGGCATCAAGGAGCAGATCGTGTTCCCCGAGATCAACTATGACCGCATCGACAAGGTGCGCGGCATGGACGTGATCGTGACGACCAGCGCGAAGACCGATGACGAAGCGCGCGAGCTGCTGCGTCTGTTCGGCTTCCCGTTCCCGCAGGCTGAAGGCGAGGCCGAAGCGCCGCGTCAGGCCGCGTAACAAAGAGAGCTTAAGTCCATGGCGAAACTGAGTTCCGTGAACAAGAACGAGCGTCGCAAGAAGCTCGTCAAGCAATATGCCCCGAAGTTTGCGAAGCTGAAGGCGATCGCGAACGATGAGTCGCTCGACGAGACCGAGCGTCTCATCGCGCGCCTCAAGATGTCCGAGCTGCCGCGCAACGCGAACCCGACCCGTGTCCGCAACCGCTGCGAGATCACCGGGCGCCCGCGCGCTTATTACCGCAAGTTCCGTCTCGCTCGCGTCATGCTGCGCGATCTGGCCAACAAGGGCCTGATCCCCGGCCTCACGAAGTCGAGCTGGTAAGGACACGACAGATGGCAGTGACCGATCCCCTGGGTGACCTGCTCACCCGCATCCGCAACGGCCAGCGCGCGCGCAAGGACAGCGTCCTGTCGCCCGCCAGCAAGCTGCGGACCCGCGTTCTCGATGTGCTCCAGCGCGAAGGCTACATCCGTGGCTATAGCGAAGAAGAGATGGGCCCCGCCAAGGGCGTCCGCATCGAGCTCAAGTATTTCGAAGGCCAGCCCGCCATCAAGCATGTCGCGCGCGTCTCGAAGCCTGGCCGCCGCGTGTATTCGGGCAGCCAGGAGCTTCCCCGCGTGATGAACGGCCTGGGCATCACCATCGTCTCGACGCCGCGCGGCGTGCTCTCGGATGCCGAGGCGCGCGAGCAGAACGTCGGTGGCGAAGTGCTGGCGGAGGTGTTCTGATGAGCCGCATCGGTAAAAAGGCAGTTCCGGTTCCCGCCGGCGTGTCCGCCGACATCGCGGGCCGCGTGCTGAGCGTGAAGGGTCCCAAGGGCACCCTGTCGATGCCGCTCGCCGACGAGATCACCTATGACGTTCAGTCGGACGGCATTTCGGTGCAGCCGGCGAACGACACCAAGCGCGCGCGCGCGTTCTGGGGCATGCAGCGCACGCTGGTGCAGAACTTGGTGACGGGCGTGACGACAGGCTTCTCCAAGAAGCTGGTCATCACCGGCGTCGGCTACCGCGCCGCGGCGCAGGGTCGTAACCTGAAGCTGCAGCTCGGCTACAGCCACGACGTCAACATCGAGGTGCCCGAGGGCATCGAGGTGAAGACGCCGGACGCCACCACCGTCGAGATCAGCGGTTCGGACAAGCAGAAGGTGGGTCAGCTCGCCGCCGAGATCCGCCGCTGGCGCAAGCCGGAGCCGTACAAGGGCAAGGGCATCAAGTACGACGGCGAGTTCAGCTTCCGTAAGGAAGGAAAGAAGAAGTGACCAAGGGCCTTTCGCTTTTCGAGAAGCGGCGTCGCCGCAACCGTACCGCGCTGCGCGCGCGGTCGGGCACGCGTCCGCGTCTGTCGATCCACCGCTCGGGCAAGCACATCTATGCCCAGGTCATCGACGACGAGGCGGGCCGCACGGTTGCTTCGGCTTCGACGCTGGAGAAGGACGTGCGCGACACGTCGGGTGCCAACGTGGCGGCTGCGACCGAGGTCGGTCGTCGCGTGGCCGAGAAGGCCAAGGCGGCAGGCGTGACGCAGGTCGTGTTCGACCGCGGCGGCTTCCTCTTTCACGGCCGGGTGAAGGCGTTGGCGGAAGCCGCGCGCGAAGCCGGACTGGAGTTCTAAGACATGGCTGACGACAACAACCAGACGGCGGGCGAGCCGATGGCGGCGACCGCGCCGCAGGACGCCGGCCAGAGCGCCAACACCAATGGTGGTGGTCAGGGCGGCGGCTTCGGCGGCGGTCAGGGCGGCGGCTATCGCGGCGGCCAGGGCGGCGGACGCGGTGGCCCGGGCGGCAACCGCGGTCGCGGTGGCCCCGGCGGCAATCGTGGCGGCCGTGACGGCAACCGCGGCGGTCGTCGCGACGATCGTCGTGGCGGGCAGGACGATGGTGGCGAGGAGCTGATCGAGAAGCTCGTCCACATCAACCGCGTGTCGAAGACGGTGAAGGGCGGCAAGCGCTTCGGCTTCGCGGCGCTGGTCGTCGTGGGCGACGGCAAGGGCCGCGTCGGCTTCGGTCACGGCAAGGCGCGCGAGGTGCCGGAGGCGATCTCGAAGGCGACTGCCTCGGCCAAGAAGAAGATGCTGCGCGTTCCGCTCAAGGACGGCCGCACGCTGCACCATGACGGCAACGGTCATTTCGGCGCGGGCCGCGTGACGGTCCGTTCGGCGCCGTCGGGCACCGGGATCATCGCGGGTGGCCCGATGCGCGCCATCTTCGAGAGCCTGGGTGTTCACGACGTCGTGACCAAGTCGGTCGGCACGTCGAACCCGTACAACATGATCCGCGCGACGTTCGAGGCACTGGGTGAGCAGACCTCGCCCAAGGCCGTCGCACAGCGCCGCGGCAAGAAGATCGCGGACCTGCTCGGTCGCGGCCAGGGCGCTGACGCCCAGACCGCCGAGGCCGATGCCGCGGCGATCGTGGAGTAACGAGCAATGGCTACCATCAAGGTCAAGCAGACCGGATCGCCGATCCGCCGGACCAAGGACCAGCGCGCGACGCTGATCGGTCTTGGTCTCAATAAGATGCACAAGGTTTCGGAGCTGCAGGACAGCCCCGAGGTCCGCGGGATGATCCGCAAGGTGCACCACATGGTCGAGGTGCAGGAGGGCTGAGCCTTCCCCACCTTTACCGGTGACAAATTGAGGGAAGGGGGCTAAGCGGCCCCCTTCCTTTTCCTTTAGCGCGACAAAAGCGAAAGCGAGTGCATATCATGAAGCTCAACGAACTCCGCGACAACGAAGGTGCCCGCAAGTCCCGCATGCGCGTGGGCCGTGGCATCGGCTCGGGTAAGGGCAAGACCGCGGGCCGCGGCCAGAAGGGTCAGAAGAGCCGCGAGGGCGTCTCGATCGCCGGCTTCGAGGGCGGTCAGATGCCGCTTCACATGCGTCTGCCGAAGCGCGGCTTCAACAACATCTTCGCCAAGGATTATGCCGAGGTGAACCTGGGCGCGATCCAGAAGGCGATCGAGTCGGGCAAGCTGACCGCGACCGACATCGACCATGCGGCGCTGAAGGCGGCGGGCCTCGCGCGCGGCGGCAAGGACGGCGTGCGTCTGCTCGGCAAGGGCGAGCTGACCTCGGCGCTGAACTTCACCGTGGCGGGCGTTTCGGCCTCGGCGCGCGAAGCTGTCGAGAAGGCGGGTGGCTCGGTCACCGTGCCCGAGATCGTGCCTGCCGCGGAGAAGGCCAAGGCCAAGCACCGGACCGGCCGCGCGGCACCGCGCGCGTGATTGTTGCGCCCCGGCCACGCTGCCGGGGCAGACAGCACCAGCCGCTCGGGCTCGAGAATAGACACGGCATGTGATGTGCCTATATGAGCGGCGGGGTGGCACGGGCTTCCCCGCCGCTTTTGTTTGGATTCGCGCGCCGTTTTGTGCCGCGACATCCCGGTTCCAGGACATGCGACAACGATGGCATCCGTAGCCAACAATATGGCCTCAAGCGTCAGTCTGGCGAAGTTCGCGCAGGCAACCGACCTCAAGAAGCGACTGTGGTTCACGATCGGCGCGCTGATCGTCTTCCGTCTGCTCAGCTACGTGCCGTTACCCGGCGTCGATGCGACCGCGCTCGGCCTGCTGGCCGATCAGACCAAGGGCGGCGTGCTCGACTTCTTCAACACCTTCTCGGGTGGGTCGCTCAGCCGGATGAGCCTGATCGCGCTGGGCGTGATGCCGTACATCACCGCCTCGATCGTGGTGCAGTTGGCGACGAGCCTCAGCCCGCAGCTCGCCGCGATCAAGAAGGAAGGCGAGAGCGGGCGCAAGAAGCTCAACCAGTACACCCGCTACGGCACCGTCGCGTTGACCGCGGTGCAGGGGTATTTCATCGCAGTGGGTGTCGAGACGCTCGGCGCGAATTCGGGCATTCAGGCGGTGGTCGAGCCTGGCATGCTGTTCCGCATCAACGCGGTCGTGTCGCTGATCGGGGGCACGATGTTCCTGATGTGGATCGGCGAGCAGATCACCAGCCGCGGGATCGGCAACGGCGTGTCGCTGATCATCATGGCGGGCATTGTCGCGCATTTGCCGACGACGATCGTCAACCTGTTGGAGGGTGGTCGTTCGGGCTCGATGAGCGCGTTCGTGCTGCTCGCGATCATTGCGGTGGTCGTCGGCCTGGTGCTGCTGATCTGCTTCATGGAGCGTGCGCAGCGCCGCATCCTGATCCAGTATCCCAAGCGGCAGACGCAGCGCGGGATGCAGGCCGATCGCAGCCACCTGCCGCTCAAGATCAACACCGCGGGCGTGATCCCGCCGATCTTCGCCTCGTCGCTGCTGCTGATGCCGCTGACGATCACGCAGTTCGCGGGCAACCGCGTTCAGGGTGACAGCTGGTGGGGCGACGTGATCATCAGCCTCAACCAGTACCTCCAGCACGGCGCGCCGCTGTACATGGCGCTGTATGCCGCGGGCATCATCTTCTTCTCGTTCTTCTACACGGCGGTGGTGTTCAACCCCGAGGAGACGGCGGAGAATCTGAAGCGCTACGGCGGGTTCATCCCAGGCATTCGTCCGGGCAAGAACACCGAGACATATTTCGATTACGTGCTGACGCGCATCACCGTGATCGGCGCGGCGTACCTGACGTTCATCTGCGTGGTGCCGGAATATCTCGTCTCGGCGCTGTCGATCCCCTTCTATCTGGGCGGCACCAGCTTGCTCATCGTCGTCAACGTGACCATGGACACGGTGACGCAGATCCAGTCGCACCTGCTGGCGCACCAGTATGGCGACCTGATCAAGAAGTCGAAGCTGAAGGGCGCGCGTCGCCGCTGACACGCGGTGACGGGCAGTCGACAAACGGGGAGAAACGCGCGCGTGAACATCATCCTGCTGGGGCCGCCGGGTGCGGGCAAGGGCACGCAGTCGGAACGGCTGGTCGCCGAGCGCGGCATGGTGCAGCTCTCCACCGGCGACATGCTGCGCGCCGCGGTGAAGGCGGGGACGCCGGTCGGCGTCCAGGCGAAGGCAGTGATGGACGCGGGCGAGCTGGTGTCCGACGCGATCGTCTCCGCGCTGATCGGCGAGCGGATGGACGCGGGCACCGGTGCGGGCGCGATCTTCGATGGCTATCCGCGCACTGCCGCGCAGGCCGACGCGCTCGACCTGCTGCTCGCCGAGCGCGACCAGACGCTCGATCACGTGATCGAGCTGGAGGTGGACGAGGATGCGCTGGTCGAGCGGATCGTCGGCCGCTTCACGTGCGCCACTTGCGGTGCGGGCTATCACGACACGTTCAAGCAGCCCAAGGCGGCGGGGGTGTGCGACGTATGCGGCGGAAGCGAGTTCAAGCGCCGCCCCGACGACAACGAGCAGACCGTGCGCACGCGCATGGCCGAGTATCGCGCCAAGACCGCGCCGATCATCCCGATCTACGAAGCGCGCGGGCTGATCCGCCGCGTCGACGGCATGGCTGATATCGCGGTGGTGACCGCCTCGATCGAGGCGATCCTCAACGCGGGCTGAAGCGCGCCGCGACGACGATCGCGGCGCTGCCGAGCAAGATCATCGATACGCCGGTGCCGAGCGCGACCAGGCCGCGCGCGGTGACGTCCACCTTGGCGCGTGCCTCGGCTCTGCTGATCCTGATCGTCACGGTCGCGCGTTGCCGTTCCACGATTGTCTAACGCCTGCAGCGGAGGTCGGTGCCGACGCTGACATGACGAAGAGTTCATGCGCGGGTCACCGCGATCGCGGCGGTGACGCGGTAGAGAAGGGGCATCGGATCGCCGAACGCGATGCCGGGCACCACCCCCGCCTGGTACTCCCGCGGCTCTGACTACCCGCCGCCCACACTCCCGGTGGCGTCGGGTTCGCCGGCGAGGGCTTCGCGCTCTCGCCGGCGCTTTCTTTTGTCCCGCTCGACAAGCATTCGCACTCGTGGCAGCGCCGCGAACATGGATGGTCTGACCTTGTTCGGCTTTGCGGCGGTGCTGTTCATGCTGGTCTGCTACATGCTGGAGGACCGCGCGCCGTTCTGGACGTTGCTGTTCGCGCTCGGTTGCGTCGCGAGCGGGGTGTACGGATTTCTGCAGGGTGCGTGGCCGTTCGCGATGGTGGAGATCATCTGGACCGTCGTCGCGCTGCAACGCTGGATGAAACTCAGGCGGCGCGCGGAACCACGCGCTTGACTCGGCGTTTGCGCGCGCCTAATTGTCACAACTTCCGACACACCGGTCCCGGCGGCGCTTCGTTGCGTGCGCCGCGCTTTTGCGTAAGGGCGGGTGCGGCGGAAGTGTAATGCGACGAGATGGGGGGCGTGGCAGCCATGCCGCACCCCGTGGAGCACAGGAGAACGAACTTCATGGCACGTATCGCGGGTGTCAACATCCCGACCAACAAGCGCGTGATCATCGCGCTGACCTACATCCACGGCATCGGCCCGGCGCATGCAGAGGCGCTGACCACCAAGCTGAACATCGCGGAAGACCGCCGCGTGCAGGACCTGACCGATCAGGAGGTGCTGCAGATCCGCGAGGCGATCGACGCCGACTACACGGTCGAGGGTGATCTTCGTCGCGAGACCGCGATGAACATCAAGCGCCTGATGGATCTCGCCTGCTACCGCGGCCTGCGTCACCGCAAGGGCCTGCCGGTCCGCGGCCAGCGCACGCATACCAACGCGCGCACCCGCAAGGGCAAGGCAAAGCCGATCGCCGGCAAGAAGAAGTAAGCGCGGGGCGCTTACTTCTCCGCCGGAGGCTCCCGCACTGTCACGGTGCGGTTCCGCAGCCTGCCGGCGTCACTTGGAATATAGGTCAGGAACTACCACATGGCTCAGGCACCGCAGCGCATTCGTCGGCGCGAGCGCAAGAACATCACCGCGGGCGTCGCGCACGTGAACGCCAGCTTCAACAACACCATGATCACCATCACCGACGCGCAGGGCAATGCGATCAGCTGGTCCTCGGCCGGCATGATGGGCTTCAAGGGTTCGCGCAAGTCGACCCCGTATGCGGCGCAGGTCGCGGCCGAGGACGCGGGCAAGAAGGCCGCCGAGCACGGCGTTCGCACGCTCGAGGTCGAGGTGAAGGGTCCGGGTTCGGGCCGCGAGTCGGCGCTGCGTGCGCTGCAGGCGGTCGGTTTCCAGATCACGTCGATCCGCGACGTGACCTCGATCCCGCACAACGGCGTTCGCCCGTCCAAGCGTCGCCGCGTCTGATGCTCTCGCGCGGCTGCTGACGAGTGGCCGCGTTTCTTACCAGGCGGTGTCGCGTGCGCACGCGCTCCGCCCAACCCCAGGGGACGAGATCTTGTCTGTCAATGCAAAGAACTGGCAGGAACTGAAGAAGCCCAGCGGCCTCGAGAAGAAGAGCGGCGACGGGAAGCGCAAGGCGACGTTCATCGCCGAACCACTGGAGCGCGGCTTCGGCCTGACGCTCGGCAACGCGCTTCGGCGCGTGCTGCTGTCGAGCCTGCAGGGCGCGGCGGTGACCTCGATCAAGATCGAGAACGTTCTGCACGAGTTCAGCAGCCTGGCGGGCGTCCGCGAGGACGTGACCGACATCGTGCTGAACGTGAAGCAGATCGCGATCCGCATGCAGGGCGAGGGCCCGAAGCGGCTCCAGCTCTCCGCCACCGGTCCGGCCGAGGTGAAGGCGGGCGACATCGCGGTGTCGGGCGATATCGAGGTGATGAACCCCGAACTGGTGATCTGCCACCTCGACGAGGGCGCGACGCTCAACATGGAGCTGACCGCCGACACGGGTAAGGGCTATGTCGCCGCGACTGCGAACCGTTCGGCCGACGCGCCGATCGGCCTGATCCCGGTCGACGCGCTCTACTCGCCGGTGCGCCAGGTGTCGTACAAGGTCGACCCGACCCGCGTCGGTCAGGACCTCGACTATGACAAGCTGACGCTGACGATCGAGACCGACGGCACCGTCACGCCCGAGGACGCGGTCGGCTATGCCGGGCGCATCCTGCAGGACCAGCTCGCGCTGTTCGTCCACTTCGACGATTCGTCGGTCACGCGTTCGGCGCCGGTCGGCGTCGCGGCGCCGGCGGCGAGCACGGGCGAGGTCGCGGGCGATACCGCGCAGATCAACCGTTACCTGCTCAAGAAGGTCGACGAGCTCGAACTGTCGGTGCGTTCGGCCAACTGCCTCAAGAACGACAACATCATCTATATCGGCGATCTGGTCGGCAAGACCGAGGCCGAGATGCTGCGCACGCCGAACTTCGGCCGCAAGTCGCTCAACGAGATCAAGGAGGTGCTCTCCAGCATGGGGCTGCGCCTCGGCATGGAGATCCCCGGCTGGCCGCCCGAGAACATCGAGGAAATGGCCAAGAAGCTTGAGCAGGAAATCATGGGCTGAGCCGCATCGGCGTAGCGACGCTACGCTGAAGACGGCGACAGCTCGGCCGGCGGATCGGGTGCGCCGATCCGACCGACGACGCGGAATTCACTTCCGCGTCCCGGCCGCAACGAACAGGGCTCCCTCCCGGGGAGCGACGGACAATCGGTGGCCCACCGTCCCACCAGGCCCGGGGTACCTCGCACGGCCCCCTGACGAACGAGAAGGAATACACCATGCGTCACCGTGTAGGCGGTCGTAAGCTCCAGCGTACCTCGGCTCACCGCCAGGCGCTGTTCCGCAACATGTCGGCCGCGCTGATCAAGCACGAGCAGATCACCACCACCGTCGCCAAGGCGAAAGAGCTTCGTCCGTACATCGAGAAGCTGGTCACGCTCGGCAAGAAGGGCGGCCTGTCGAACCGTCGTCTGGCGCACGCGCGCCTGCTCGACGACGCGCAGCTGGTGAAGCTGTTCGACACGCTGGCGACCCGCTACGCGTCGCGCAACGGCGGTTACACCCGCATCATCAAGGCGGGCATCCGCGCATCGGACGCGTCGCCGATGGCGATCATCGAGTTCGTCGACCGCGACGTGTCGGCGAAGGGGCAGGACTCGGGCCCGGTGATGGCGGACGAGGACTATGACGACGCCGCATGAGCGCACGTGAGTAGCGCAAGCTAGTCACGAGACGCTCAAGGCCGGTCAGCGGCGCAGCGCGCCGACTGACGACGCGGCTACGCCGCGGCAGGGCTGACACGAAAGGCCGCTCCAGCGATGGAGCGGCCTTTCTCTTGTCGAAGCAAGGGGATTGCCATGACGCTTCACACCTGGTGGCTGTTCGTCGTTGCGGTGTTTCTGCTGTGCGGCACGCCCGGCCCCAACATGCTCCACATCCTGTCACGCAGCGTCGAGGTCGGCGTGCGTCGCACGACCTTCGCGATGGCCGGGTGTCTGTCGGCGATGCTGATCGTGCTCGCCGCCGCTGCAACGGGGTTGACGACGTTGCTGCGCGCGATCCCCGGCGCGTTCGACGTGCTGCGCTACGCCGGTGTCGCATACCTGATCTACCTGGGCATCAAGGCGTGGCGCAGCGACGAGGCTCCGGTCGATGTGGGCACGGGAACGCTGCCGAAGACGGTGTCGCGGCGCGCGCTGTTTCGCGGCGGCTTCGCCATCGGGATCAGCAATCCCAAGCTGATCCTGTTCGCCGCGGCGTTCCTGCCGCAGTTCGTGTCACGCACCGCGCCGCAGGCGCCGCAGTTCGCGGTTCTGGTCGTGACGTTCGTCGCGATGGAGTGCCTGTGGTACGCGGCCTATGCGCTCGGTGGCCGGTCGTTGTCGCGCTACATGGCGCGGGCGAGCGTACGACGCGTGTTCGACCGCGTGACGGGCGCGATCTTCGTCGCGTTCGGGGCGGCATTGTTCACCGCGCGGTTGGCCTAGCGGCTTTCCTTTCCGCGCGATCGCTCCTCGAGCTGTCCGCGTTTCTCATCAGAGACCTCTCGCGTGCGTGGGGGTGTGACCTTTGCGACCTTCCACGCGGGGCGCGCAGTCGCTACACGCGCGCGGATGGAGCATCCCGACAGTATCCTCATCATCGATTTCGGCAGCCAGGTGACCCAGTTGATCGCGCGCCGCGTGCGCGAGGCGGGCGTCTATAGCGAGGTCGCGCCGTTCAACACCGCCGCCGAGGCGTTCGAGCGGATGCAGCCCAAGGGGATCATCCTGTCGGGTGGACCGGCTTCGGTCACGCTGGAGCATAGCCCGCGCGCGCCGCAGCATCTGTTCGAGGCGGGCGTGCCGATCCTGGGCATCTGTTACGGCCAGCAGTTGATGAGCACGCAGCTGGGCGGCAACGTCGTGATCTCGGGCGACGGTGGCGAGTTCGGTCACGCGATGCTCGACGTGAAGGCCGAGTGCGCCTTGTTCGACGGCTTGTGGGAGATTGGCTCGCGCCATCAGGTGTGGATGAGCCACGGCGACAAGGTCGACGCGCTGCCGCCCGGCTTCACGCCGGTCGCGACCTCGGAAGGCGCGCCTTTCGCGATGGTCGCCGACGAGGAACGCCGCTTCTACGGCGTGCAGTTCCACCCGGAGGTCGTTCACACGCCCGATGGCGCCAAGCTGATCGCCAATTTCGCGCGCCACGTCTGCGGCCTTGCCGGCGACTGGACGATGGCGGAGTTCCGCGAGACGAAGATCGCGGAGATCCGCGAACAGGTCGGCTCGGGTCGCGTCATCTGCGGGCTGTCGGGCGGCGTCGACTCGGCGGTGGCCGCGGTGTTGATCCACGAGGCGATCGGCGATCAATTGACCTGCGTGTTCGTCGACCACGGCCTGATGCGCAGCGGTGAGGCCGAGCAGGTCGTGTCGCTGTTCCGCGGCGCGTACAACATCCCGCTGGTCCACGTGAATGCGGAGGCGCTCTTCATGGGCGGGCTCGCCGGCGTCACCGACCCGGAGGCGAAGCGCAAGTTCATCGGCAAGACCTTCATCGAAGTGTTCGAGGACGAGGCGAAGAAGATCGGCGGCGCGGATTTCCTGGCGCAGGGCACGCTATACCCCGACGTGATCGAGAGCGTCAGCTTCACCGGCGGACCGTCGGTGACGATCAAGAGCCACCACAATGTCGGTGGCTTGCCCGAGCGCATGAACATGAAGCTGGTCGAGCCGCTTCGCGAATTGTTCAAGGACGAGGTCCGCGAGCTGGGGCGCGAGCTGGGGCTGCCCGAGCATTTCGTCGGGCGACACCCGTTCCCGGGACCCGGCCTCGCGATCCGGATACCCGGCGAGGTCACCAAGGAGCGCTGCGACATCCTGCGCAAGGCAGACGCGATCTACCTGGAGGAAATCCGCAACGCCGGGCTGTATGATGCGATCTGGCAGGCGTTCGCAGTGCTGCTGCCGGTGCGCTCGGTTGGGGTGATGGGCGACGGGCGGACGTACGATTCGGTATTGGCGCTGCGTGCGGTCACCTCGACCGACGGCATGACCGCGCAGGCATTCGAGTTTCCGGGCGGGTTCATGGCGCGCGTGTCGACGCGGATCGTCAACGAGGTGCGCGGCGTCAACCGCGTAACCTACGATTATACCTCCAAGCCGCCGGGCACGATCGAATGGGAGTAAACCGGGAAGAACGAGCAGCCGGGGGCTGCTCGCCCGGTTTACTCGGCCGCGCGAGCGGGCGTACTTGGAGGAGTGGACGATGACTGTGCCGACAACAATGTACGGCATCCCGAACTGCGACACGATCAAGAAGGCGCGGACGTGGCTATCCGAGCACGGTGTCGACTACTCGTTCCACGATTACCGCAAGAACGGCCTCGACCGCGCGCTGCTCGACACGTTGATCGACCGCGTCGGCTGGGAGGTGCTGCTCAACCGCGCGGGCACCACCTTTCGCAAGCTGCCCGAGGCGGAGCGCGCCGACCTGGATCGTGCGCGCGCGGCCGCGCTGATGCTGGCGCAGCCCGGCATGATCAAGCGCCCGGTACTGATCGCGGGCGAGCGGACCGAGGTGGGGTTCAAGCCCGATCGCTACGCCGCGCTGTTCGGTTGATTGCATCGCCGCCCCGGCCGTCGCAGGATGCGCGCGAAAAGGGGAGGCGAAGATGGATCACCGGCCAACGCGTTCGCCGACGTGGTTTCGCGTCGTGTCGGTCGTGCTGCTGCTCTGGGCGCTGGCCGGCTGCTACGCCTGCGTGCAGCAGTTCCGGCTCGGCGCCGACGCAATGGGGCCGGCGAGCGACTATGACCGCGCGCTCTACGCGTTGCTGCCGGTATGGTACAATGCGGTTTACGCGGTAGCGGTCGGATGCGGGTTGCTCGGCGCAGTCGCGCTGCTGGCACGATCGGTGCTCGCGGTTCCGCTGACCACCTTGTCGCTGATCGGCGTCGTGATCCAGTTCGGCTGGCTGTTCGCGACCAGCGACATCGTCGCGGTGAAGGGCGCGTCGACCGCATTCTTTCCGCTGGTGATCGTCGCCGTCGCGGCGTTGTCGGTGTGGCTCGCCCGTCATGCCCGAGCGCGCGGCTGGATCGCGTGACGCCACCCGCGTAAGGAGAGCCATGTCCACCACCTTCACCATCGACACCTCGACCAGCCGCGCGACGCCGGTGTCCGCGCCGATGAAGCGGCTGACCGTGCCGGCTTTGCGCGCGCGCAAGGCGGCGATCGCGGACGGCAAGGGTGAGCCGCTGGTCATGCTGACCGCCTACACCGTGCGAATGGCGCAGTTGCTCGACCCGCATTGCGACATGCTGCTGGTCGGCGACAGCCTGGGGCAGGTGATCTACGGGCTGCCCTCGACGGTGCCGGTCACGCTCCAGATGATGGCGGCGCATGGTGCGGCGGTGGTGCGCGGCAGCTATCACGCGGTGGTCGTCATCGACATGCCGTTCGGCAGCTACGAGGCGTCGCCGCAGCAGGCGTTCGAGAGCGCGGCGTATCTGATGAAGGAAACGGGCGCGGCGGCGGTGAAGCTGGAAGGCGGCGCGGCGATGGCGCCGACGGTCGCGTTCCTGTCCGAACGCGGTATACCCGTCGTCGGGCACGTCGGGCTGACGCCGCAGGCGGTCAATGCGCTCGGCGGCTATGGCGCGCGCGGGCGATCGGAGGCGGAGGCGCAGAAGATCGTGTCGGACGCGCAGGCCATTGCCGCGGCGGGTGCGTTCGCGGTGGTGATCGAGGGTGTGGTGGAGCCGATCGCGCAGGCGATCACGCGCAGCATCGCGGTGCCGACGATCGGCATCGGCGCCTCGGCAGATTGCGACGGGCAGGTGCTGGTCGCGGAGGACATGCTGGGGTTGTTCGAGCGCACGCCGCGTTTCGTCAAACGTTACGGCGACCTGGCAGGCTATGTCTCCGAACGCGTGGAAACATATGCCGCGGAGGTTCGCGCGCGCACCTTTCCCACGGCCGAGCAGACCTACGCCCCCAAAGGTTGAGGCAGCGCCCCTTTCGTTTCAGCGGACGAGCGGCTAAGCCGCCGCGACTTTCGACGAGCATGTGGAGCAAGACGTGGCCCTGACGCCGCAGAATAATCAGGCGTTCCTGCGCGAGGTCGACGAGGAATATCGTCGCGATCAGATGATCGGCCTGTGGCAGCGCTACGGCCGCGTGATCGTGATCGCGGTGGTTGCGCTGCTCGTCGCCTTTGCCGGCTATCTGTTCTGGCAGCACCGGGCGCGCGTGGCGGCGGAGAAGGAGGGCGAAACGCTCCAGACCGCCTACGATTACCTGGGCGCGAACGACTTCAACGGCGCGGCCAAGCCGCTGGCCGAGCTCGCGCAATCGAAGCGCGACGGGTACCGGACGCTCGCCTTGTTCTCGCAAGGCGACGTGCTGCTTGCCAAGAACGACCTGAAGGGCGCCGCGGCCAAGTTCGCCACCGTGGCCAACGACACGAGCATCGCCAAGCCGTTCCGCGACCTCGCGCTGATCCGCCAGACCGCGGCCGAATATGACACGCTCAAGCCCGACGTGGTGATCCAGCGACTGAGTCCGCTGAGCGTGCAGGGCAGCGCCTATATGGGTAGCGCGGGCGAGATGGTCGGCGCGGCCTATCTGGCGCAAGGCAAGCGCGACCTCGCCGGGCAGACCTTTGCGCGGATCGCGCGGAACAAGACGGTGCCCGCGTCGCTGCGTCAACGTGCGGTTCAGATGGCGGGTGTATTGGGGATCGACGCACTGCCGCAGGATGTCGCGGCCAGCAGGGGCATGACGGAATGAAGGTTGGCAAGGCGGCGCGCGTTGCGCTGGGCCCCGTTGCGCTGAGCATCGCGCTGACACTGGGCGGATGCGGCGTGTTCAAGGGTTCGCCCAAGAAAACGCCGACGGTCGGCAATCGCGTGTCGATCCTGGCATCCGAGAACCGCGCCGAGATCGACCCGTCGCTCGCCAGCGTTCAGGTGCTGCTGCCGACGCCCGAGGTGAATACCGATTGGTCGCAGTCGGGCGGCAGCGCGGACAAGTCGATGGGGCATCTGGCACTCGCCGCCTCGCCGACGCGGGCGTGGACCGCGCAGATCGACGGCGGCAGCAACCGCCAGCGCCTGGGCGCCGCGCCGGTCGTCGCCGAGAACAAGCTGTTCGTGGTCGACGTCGATGCGACGTTGCACGCCTTTGCCGCCGACACGGGTGCGAAGCTGTGGACCGCCGCCGTGCCCGAGGGCGACAACAACCGCGCGGCACGCTTCGGCGGCGGCGCCAGCTACGACGATGGCAAGGTCTATGCGACCGATGGCCTGGGCGACGTGGTCGCGTTCAACGCGGCGGACGGCAAGCAATTGTGGCGCGCCAAGCCCGGCGGCCCGCTGCGCGGCGCGCCGACGCTCGCGAACGGCCAGGTTTATGTGCTGAGCCAGGACAATCAGATCTTCGCGCTCGACCAGGCCGACGGCAAGGTCGTGTGGACGCAGAGCGCCAGCCTGGAAACGCAGGGGCTGTTCGGCGTCGCGGCGCCCGCGGCGAGTTCGGGCACGATCGTGGCGGGCTTCTCCTCGGGTGAACTGAACGCCTATCGTTACGAGAACGGGCGCAATCTGTGGCAGGACGCCCTGTCGCGCACCGCGATCTCGACCTCGGTGTCGAGCCTCGCCGACATCAACGCCGACGCGGTGATCGAGAACGGCCGCGTCTACGCGATCGGTGAGGGCGGGCGCATGGTGTCGCTCGACCTCGGCACCGGCCAGCGGTTGTGGGAGCAGAATTTCGCCGGCATCTCGACGCCGTGGCTGGCGGGCGAGTGGCTGTTCGTCGTCACCGACGACGCGCGCGTCGTCAGCCTGTCGCGCGCCAACGGCAAGGTGCGCTGGATCGGCCAATTGCCGGCGTTCAAGAACGAGAAGAAGCGCGAGAACGCCTACACCTGGTTCGGCCCGGTGCTGGCGGGTGAGCGATTGTGGCTGACCAACTCGCGCGGGCAACTGGTCGCGGTATCGCCGGCGGATGGCAGCCAGCAGACGACGATCGAGGCGGGTAACGCCTTTTCGCTGCCGCCGATCGTCGCCAACAAGACGCTCTACGTGCTCGACGACAAGGGACAGCTCTCCGCTTATCGGTGAGCGATGCACGCGGGTTGGCTGCGAGCGTCGTGAGGTGAGGTGACGCGAACGGCATGATGCGCTAGGCGTCAGCGCATCATGTCCCGTTTACCTGTGGTCGCGATCGTCGGCCGTCCCAACGTCGGCAAGTCGACGCTGTTCAACCGCCTTGTCGGCAAGAAGCTCGCGCTGGTCGACGATCGTCCCGGCGTGACGCGCGACCGGCGCGAGGGCGAGGCGCACCTACTCGGCCTCGATTTCCGCATTATCGACACCGCCGGCTACGAGGACGAGGACCCCGACACGTTGCCCGGCCGGATGCGGCGGCAGACCCAGGCCGCGGTCGACAGCGCCGACGTCGCCTTGTTCCTGTTCGATGCGCGCGCGGGCGTGATCCCGCTCGACGAAGAGATCGCGCGCTGGCTGCGCAGTTCGTCGACGCCGATCGTGCTGGTCGCCAACAAGGCCGAGGGGCGCAGCGGCGAGCAGGGCGTGCTCGAATCGCTCTCGCTCGGCTTCGGTGACCCGGTGCAGCTCTCGGCCGAACACGGCGAGGGCATCGCCGACCTGTTCGAGGCGCTGCTGCCGCATATCGAGCGCGACGACGACGCGGTCGAGCAGGAGGACGAGGACGAGAGCCCCGACGCGCCGCTCAAGCTCGCGATCGTCGGGCGACCGAACGCGGGCAAGTCGACGTTGGTCAACCGGATGCTGGGCGAGGACCGGATGATCACGGGCCCCGAGGCCGGGATCACGCGCGATTCGATCGCGGTCGACTGGGAATGGCTTGGCAGCCCGATGGGGCCGCGCCAGGTGCGCTTGATCGACACCGCGGGGATGCGCAAGCGTGCCAAGGTGCAGGACAAGCTCGAAAAGCTGTCGGTCGCCGACGCGCTCCACGCGGTCGATTTCGCCGAGGTGGTGGTACTGCTGCTCGACGCGACGCTGGGGCTCGAATCGCAGGATCTGCGCATCGCCGATCGCGTGCTGGAAGAAGGCCGCGCGCTCGTCATCGCGCTCAACAAATGGGACATCTCCGAGGAGCCGTCGAAGACCTTCAACGGCGTCAAGGCCGCGCTGGAAGAAGGATTGGCGCAGGTGAAGGGCGTGCCGCTGCTGACCGTGTCGGCGGCGACGGGCAAGGGGATCGACCAGTTGATCGCCGCCGCCTTCGAGACGCGCGACGCCTGGTCGCGCCGCGTCGGCACCGGCGAGCTCAACCGCTGGTTCGAGCGCGCGGTCGAGGCGAACCCGCCGCCCGCGCCGGGGGGCAAGCGGATCAAGCTGCGCTACATCACGCAGGCGAAGACCCGCCCGCCCGGCTTCATCCTGTTCGGCACGCGCGTCGATCAATTGCCGATGAGCTACCAGCGTTACCTGATCAACGGTATTCGCCGCGAACTCGGCTTTGGCGCGGTGCCTGTTCGGCTCACCTTGCGCGCGCCCAAGAATCCGTTCGACAGTTGAGGCAATTGTAGGAAAGCGCGCGCCGCTCCTTACCGTCCGTTTACCCTCCCGCGTTTAACGTCGGCGCACGACTGTTCGAGAGTGCGAGGGAGGCGGTTAGTGTCGTTCGAAGGAGGAGTGCTGGTCGACCGCGTCGCGCTGGCGCGCGCGCGGGCCGAGCTGGGCAGCGATTTCGCGCGTATCCTCGGTTATTTCCGCGAGGATGGGATCAAGTCGCTCGACGCGATCGAGGCGGCGTCGCGCGACGGCAATGCGGCGGCACTGGTGCTGCCCGCGCACACGCTGAAAGGCGAAGCGAGCCAGTTCGGGGCGACGCCGCTCGCGGCACTGGCCGAGAAACTGGAAACGCTCGCGCGTGAATGCGTCGAGCTGCACACCAGCCCGGTCGCGGGGGTAACCGACGTGCTCGCGCTGCGTCCCCTGTTCGAGGCGACGCTCAACCTGCTGGAGCGCGAGGCGGCGGCGACGCCGCTGCGTCGCGGCGGGGGCTTCGGTCGCCGCGTCAGCTAGCGGCGAAGCGCAGCGGGCCGCCCGCGGACCAGGCTGCGCCACAGCCATTCGAGCGGACCATAACGATAGCGTGCGAGCCACGCGGGTGACCAGACCAGCATGACCAACCAGACCGCGGGCACGATCGCGTAGAGCCAGGCGCGGCCGATCGCGCCGAACAGGCCGAGGCCCCAGCCGGCGAAAACCAGGTCCATCAGCAGCGTGGTGCCGAGATAATTGCTGAACGCCATTCGCCCCACAGCCCCGATCCGCGCGGACAGCGCGCCGTCAGGGCGGAGCAGCAGGATCACGAGCGCGGCATAACCGAGATAGCCGAGTGTGCGGAACGGCTCGCTCAGCACCAGTGATCCCAGATATACGTAGCGCTGGTCGAAGCCGGTCGCCATCGTGTGCCAGCCGATCGCGGCATAGCCGATGAGCGAGAGCGGCACGCAGACGAGCGCGACCCGTGCATAGGCGTGGCGCGACCATTCACCCGTCACGAAGCCGGAGCGCAGCGCCGCCATCCCGAGCAGCATTGCGCCCAGCGTCTCCGCGCCGCCGATCGGCAGAAAGGTGAACGGATCGAGCGCGTGGTTCCACCTCCACGCGGCGGCTGCGCCAAAGCCGTCGCGCATCGCCGCGATCTGCTCCAGCAACTCGGCACGCGGCGGCACGCCGAACGCGCTCGCGAAACCGTTCCACAATGCGGTGTCGCCGGGGGTGGCGCGCGCCGCCGCGGCGAACAACGCGGTCGCGGTCGCTGCGTTGAGGAGGAGCGCCACGACAAGCGAAGCGAGCGACAGCAGCACCAGCGTGCGCGTGTTCTGCCGACAGAAGAACAGCGCCAATACGCCCACCAGCGCGTAATGCGCCAGGATGTCGCCCCACCAGAACAAATAGAGGTGGAGGCAGCCGAACACGAATAGCCAGACCATGCGGCGCAGGTGCAGCGCGGCGCCATTCTCCCCCGCTGCGTCGGCGCGCTCGATCACCAGCAGCATCGATGCGCCGAACAGGAACGAGAACAGGCCGCGGAAACGCCCCTCGACCAAGACAAAGTTGAGGAACCAGGCGGTCCTCTCCGCCGGTCCCGATCCGCCCCAGGCGAGCGGGGAGAAATACGCCGCCTCGGGTAGGCCGAACGCGACGATGTTGGCGAGCAGGATCCCCATCACCGCGACCCCGCGGATGACGTCGAGCGATGGGAAACGCGCGTTCGCCTCCACGCGCGTCAGCGGCCCGCGAAGGTCGGTGCGCGCTTCTCAAGGAACGAGCGCATGCCTTCCTGAAAGTCATCGGACGCGAACAGCGGCAGTAACTGGAGATAGACGTGCTGGACGTGCGTCTCGAACGTCTCGTTCAGGCCCATCCGCATCATCCGTTTCGACGCCTGCACCGCGAGCGGCGCGTTGGCGGCGATGTCGCGTGCGATCTGTTGTGCCTTGGCCAGCACCTCGCCATCGGGAACGACGTGGTTGGCGAGGCCGAGCGCGAGGCTTTCGACGGCATCGAGCGTCCGGCCGGTGAAGATCACCTCCGCCGCCTTGGCCCAGCCGATCATCCGCGGCAGCAGCCAGGTGCCGCCCGATTCGGGGACGATCCCGCGCTTGACGAAGGCCGGGGCGAGTTTCGCGCTCTCAGCCATCACTCGGATGTCGCACCCGATCGCCAAGTCCATGCCGTAGCCCGCGGCCGAGCCGTTGAGCGCGCAGACGACAGGCTTGTCCATCGCGAATAGCACGGTCGGAGGCGCGGTGCGCAGGTCGATCGTCGGTGGATGCCGCGCGTGGCTGGCGCCGATCCCGTCGCCGCTAGTGGCGGCGTTGAGGTCGAGCCCGGCGCAGAATGCGCGGCCCGCGCCCGTCAGGATGACAACGCGCACCGCGGGATCGTCGTTCGCGCGGGTGAGCAACGCCGCGAGCATATCGAGCATCGCGTGCGAGATCGTGTTCAGCCGTTCGGGGCGATCGAGCGTCAGCGTCGCAATGCCGTCTGCTACCTCGTAGCGGACATCCCGATCGTCACTCATATCACCATCCTCCCCGGTCGCACCGCATTGTGCGGCAGACCGGGGCGAAGGTACAGCCGCGACCGCTTACAACGCCGGCTCGGTCGCCATCAGCGTAGGGAAGAAGCCTTCATGCGCGCGGCGCAGGTCGGCGAGCGAGACGGCATAATCGCCGTCGCGCAACTCGAAGATCACGCGCGTGCCGATCGCGCGGCCGAGCGGCTCGGCATCGATCCCGGCGTCGAGCGCGGATTGCAGAAAGTCGAGCAAAGCATGGTCATGGACGGTCGCGACATAGACGCCCTGATCCTCGGCGAACAGCGAGGCGGCGGTATCGAACGGCAGCGCGCGGTCGATCATCGCGCCGATGTTGCCCGCGAGCGCCATCTCCGCGATCGTGACCGCGAGGCCGCCGTCGGAGACGTCGTGGACCGCGGAGAGCTGTCCCGCGTCGATCGCGCGGCGGACGAAGTCGCCGGTGCGGCGCTCCGCGTCCAGGTCGACGCGCGGCGGCGGACCTTCCTCGCGCGCGTGCAGTTCGCGCAGCCACAGCGACTGGCCGAGGTCACCGCGGCGGCGGCCGATGACGATGATGATGTCGCCGGCCTGTTTGAACGCGATCGTCGCGCTCTTGTCCCAAGCCTTCAGCAGACCGACGCCGCCGATCGCGGGGGTGGGCAGGATCGCCGAGCCGCCGCCGGTCGCCTTTGATTCGTTGTACAGGCTGACGTTGCCCGACACGATCGGGAAATCGAGCGCGCGGCACGCCTCGCTCATCCCCTCTAGGCAGCCGACGATCTGCCCCATGATCTCGGGCCGCTGCGGGTTGGCGAAATTGAGGCAGTTGGTGACCGCCAGCGGGGTCGCGCCGACCGCGGTCAGGTTGCGCCACGCCTCCGCAATCGCCTGTTTCCCGCCTTCGACCGGATCGGCGTAGCAATAGCGCGGGGTGCAGTCGGTGGTCATGGCGAGCGCCTTGTCCGTGCCATGGACGCGCACCACCGCAGCGTCGCCGCCGGGGCGCTGCACCGTGTCGGCGCCAACCATGTGGTCATACTGCTCCCAGATCCAGCGGCGGCTGGCGATGTCGGGGGAGCCCATCAGCGTCAGCAGGTCGGCGGCGGGGTCGCGGCACTCGGGCACGTTCACCAGGGCCTTGGCCGGCGGAGTCGGCACGTGCGGGCGGTCGTACAGCGGCGCGTCGTCGGCGAGGGGCCCTAGCGGGATGTCGCACACCGTCTCACCGCGCCATTTCAGCACCATGCGGCCGGTCTCGGTGACGTGGCCGATGACCGCGAAGTCGAGTTCCCATTTCTCGAAGATCGCTTGGGCGAACGCCTCGCGGCCGGGTTTCAGCACCATGAGCATCCGCTCCTGGCTCTCCGACAGCATCATCTCGTACGGCGTCATGCCGGTTTCGCGCTGCGGCACGTCGTCCATGATCAGCTCGATGCCGACACCGCCCTTCGACGCCATCTCGACCGAGGAGGAGGTGAGCCCGGCCGCGCCCATGTCCTGGATCGCGACGATCGCGTCCGACGCCATCAGTTCGAGGCATGCCTCGATCAGCAGCTTCTCGGTGAAGGGATCGCCGACCTGGACGGTCGGGCGCTTGGCATCCGCATCCTCGCCGAAATCGGCCGAGGCCATGGTCGCGCCGTGGATGCCGTCGCGCCCGGTCTTCGAGCCCACATAGACGATCGGATTGCCGACGCCGGATGCTGCCGAATAGAAGATCTTGTCCGTATCGGCGACGCCGACGGTCATCGCGTTGACCAGGATGTTGCCGTCATAGGCCGGGTGAAAGTTCACTTCGCCACCGACGGTCGGCACGCCGACGCAATTGCCGTAGCCGCCGATGCCGTGGACGACGCCCGAGATCAGGTGGCGCATCTTCGGGTGATCGGGCCGGCCGAAGCGCAGCGCGTTCATGTTGGCGACGGGCCGCGCGCCCATCGTGAACACGTCGCGCAGGATGCCGCCGACCCCGGTCGCCGCGCCCTGATAGGGCTCGATGTACGAGGGGTGGTTGTGCGACTCCATCTTGAAGATCGCGGCCTGCCCATCACCGATGTCGATCACGCCCGCATTCTCGCCCGGACCGCAGATCACCCAGGGGGCTTGCGTAGGCAGTTTCTTCAGGTGGATGCGGCTCGACTTGTACGAGCAATGCTCGCTCCACATCACCGAGAAGATGCCGAGTTCGACCAGGTTCGGCTCGCGGCCGAGTGCGTGGAGCACGCGGTCGTATTCCTCGGGCGACAGGCCGTGTTCGGCGACGATCTCGGGGGTAATCGAAGTCATGTGCGCGCGCATAGCGGGGGAGGCGCGCCGATGCCAGCGCAGCCGAAAGCGAGCTTCGCGCGTTTGCCGCGGCGAAGGAGAGTTATTGTATGACCGATCCGACCAAGCCGACGCCCGAGGAGTTGAAGGACATCGCCGCTGAAGAGGAGCAGGAAGGCGTGGTCGATCAGCAGAGCGCGAACGAGGCCGCAACCGAGGATTGAGCCGCCGCCGCGCGGCACGGCCGGGTGCACTCAGCGGCGGCGATGCCGGCGATGCCTGAGCCGCCGCAGCAGCCCGCGCTTCTCGAACGCTTCGAACATCTCGGCCGGACCTTCGGGGTCGAGCACCTCGTTCTCGGCCAGCCATGCCTCGACGCCGTTCAGGTCGGGGATCTCATACGGGATCAGCGTCTTGCCGCTCCCGCGCAAGCGTTCGATCGTCGCGATCAATCCGTCGCGCTTCACGCCGTCGCTGACCTGCGCCACATCGATCGCGAGATGTTCGGCGAGCAGGTCGTCGCGGATCGCCGCGATCCGGTCGCCGTCGTCGGCGATCGTCACGTCGCATTCGGTGTCGAGCCGGAGCGAGCGGTTGTTAAAGTTCGACGAGCCAATACGGATCACGTCGTCGTCGACCACCATCACCTTGGCATGGCAGTAGATGCCGGTGCCGTCGGTCGTCACCGGGTGGTACATGCGAAAGCGTTTGGCATGGTCGCGGTGTTGCAATTCAGCGACGAGGCGCGCCCGCGCGGTGTCCATCGCGATCGGCTCAAGCCAGCCCTGCGCGTTGGTGGGATTGATCACGACGATCTCGGGCGGGTCGGGTTCGACCAGGCGCTTGGCGATCGCCTCGGCGATGCGGCGCGAGGCGAAATACTGGCTTTCGGCGTAGATGCGACGCTTCGCGCGCGCGATCAGCGCGAGGTACAATTCCTCGATCTCGAGGATTTCATCCTGCCCGTCGTGAAGCGGTTGCGAGCGCGAGATTGCGACGTCGACGTCGCTGAACTCGACGGGCAGGCTCTCGGGCCAGCATTCGCCGGTGTGCGATGGCGCCGCGATCTCGGCGCCGCCCGCGATTGTCCAGCGTGTGCGACACAATTCGCCGAGCGCGCGCGCGACCGGGCCCTGCAACGCGGTGGTGACATCGTGCCACGGCTTGTACGAGAAACCGTTGGGCGAGCGGCGGCGCTCGTCGTCGGCGACATGATCGCGCGTGTCCCAGCGCTCGTCGGTCATGTCGATCCCGCCGCAGAACGCCATGCAATCGTCGATCACGACGATCTTCTGGTGCTGCGACGCGGCGGTCGGATGATGGCCGTCGAGTTTAAGGTGGATGCGTTTCTCGCGAAAGCGCCAGCGCGTCAGCATCCACAAGGTACGCCCGCGGAACAGTGTCTTGATCGCGCCCTTGTCCCAGCGGAGAATGTAGACCTGAAGCGTCGGCGTGCGCTTCACCAGCCAGTCAATAAAGTCGCCGACCGTGGTGGGGGCCTCGGGATGATCGTCCTCGTAGGCGAGCGTGATGCGCGCGTCGAAATCCCAGCCGACCAGCATGATCTGCTCTTTGGCGTTCAGCATCGCCTCGCGCGCGACGCGGAAATAAGCGTCGGCGTCGATGATCACCGCTGCCTTGGTCGCGCGCTCGACGCGCCAGCGCGTTTTCTCGGGCAGCGTCACAGGATCGCCCGGATCGCGGATGGCGGCCGGCCGAGGCGCACGCCCTTTTCGGTCGCGACCAGCGGACGCTCGATGGTGCGCGGGTCGCGTGCCATCAGGTCGAGTGCGGCCGCGTCGTCGGCGACCGCGGGCGCGTCCTTGCGCAAGCCGTCGCGCGGGCTGATCCCGGCGATCGTGTAGAGTTGGGCCAGTTCGTCGCGCATCGGCGGATGATTGAGGTAATCGACCACCGTCACCTCGGCGCCCACCTCGTGCAGGATCGCGAGCGCCTCGCGCGATTTGGAACAGCGCGGGTTGTGGAGGATCGTCGCCTTCATCGCCGGGTCTCGTGCATGATGCCTTCTACCGCGCATCGGCGGGTGGTCCAGCATGTCGGAACCTCGCACCATCAGGCGAAACGAAAAGCCGGGGCAAGCTCAGTCACTTGCCCCGGCGATAATCTGTCTCGTTGATGCAGGTTAGGCGTCCTGGCGGGCCAACCAGTCTTCGAGCCATTTGATGGTGTAATCGCCGGTCTGGAACTCGGGATCGTCAAGGAGCGCCTGGTGCAGCGGGATGGTGGTCTTCATCCCCTCGATCACGAACTCTTCGAGCGCGCGGCGCAGGCGGCGGAGCGCACCCTGGCGCGTGGTGCCGTAGACGATCAGCTTGGCAATCATGCTGTCGTAATAAGGCGGCACCTTGTAGCCCGCGTAGAGCCCCGAATCGACGCGGACGTGCATGCCGCCGGGTGCGTGATATTGCTTCACGAGGCCGGGCGAGGGCGCGAAGGTGCGCGGGTCCTCGGCGTTGATGCGGCACTCGATCGCGTGGCCGCGGAATACGACGTCTTCCTGACGCAGCGTCAGCGGTTCACCCTCGGCGATGCGGATCTGCTCGCGCACCAGGTCGAGCCCGGTGATCGCCTCGGTCACCGGATGCTCCACCTGCAGGCGGGTGTTCATCTCGATGAAGTAGAACTCGCCGTTTTCCCACAGGAACTCGATCGTCCCCGCGCCGCGGTAGCCCATGTCGGCCATCGCACGCGCGCAGATGCCGCCCATGCGCGCGCGCTCCTCGGGCGTGATGACCGGCGAGGGCGCTTCCTCCAGCACCTTCTGGTGGCGGCGCTGGAGCGAGCAGTCGCGCTCGCCCAGGTGGATCGCGTTGCCCTTGCCGTCGCCGAAGATCTGGAACTCGATGTGGCGTGGGTTGCCGAGGTACTTTTCGATATAGACGGTGGCGTCGCCGAACGCGGCCTTTGCCTCGCTGCCGGCCTGCGCCATCAATGTTTCGAGCTGATCCGGGCTGGTGCAGACCTTCATGCCGCGCCCGCCGCCGCCAGAGGCGGCCTTGATGATGACGGGATAGCCGGCCGCTTGCGCGATCGCCTTGGCCTCATCCACGTCGCTGACCGCGCCGTCCGAGCCGGGGACGAGCGGCAGGCCGAGTGCGCCCGCGGTACGCTTCGCCTCGATCTTGTCGCCCATCGTGCGGATGTGCTCGGGCTTGGGCCCGACGAAGATCAGGTTATGCAACTCGACGATCTCGGCGAACTTGGCATTCTCGCTGAGAAAGCCGTAGCCCGGATGGATCGCGTCGGCGCCCGAGATTTCGGCCGCAGAGATGATGTTGGGGATGTTGAGGTAGCTCTCGGCCGCGGACGGCGGGCCGATGCAGATCGCTTCGTCGGCGAGCCGCACGTGCATCGCATCGGCGTCGGCGGTGGAGTGCACCGCGACCGTCTTGATCCCCATTTCATGGCAGGCGCGGTGGATGCGCAGCGCGATCTCGCCGCGATTGGCGATCAGCAGTTTCTTGATCTGCGGCACCGATGCTTACTCGACCACCACGAGCGGCTGGTCGAACTCGACCGGCTGGCCGTTCTCGACCAGCACCGCCTTGACCGTGCCGGCCGACGGCGCGGTGATCGGGTTCATCACCTTCATGGCCTCTACGATCAGCAGCGTGTCGCCGGCGGCGACGGTCTGCCCGACGCTCGCGAACGGCTTCGCGCCCGGCTCGGCGGCGAGATAGACGGTGCCGACCATCGGCGAGCGTACCGCATTGGCGTCGCTCGGCGCCGAGGGACCGGCATTGTCGACCTGCGGGGCGGCGGCGGGTGCCGCGGTCTGCGCGGGCGCAGGTGCCGCGGCATAATGCATCGGCGCGGCGGCGACCTGCGCTGCCTTGCGCGCGACGCGGATCTTGCGATCGCCGTCCTCGACCTCAATCTCGGTTAATTGCGTGGTGTCGAGCAGCTCGGCGAGCTGGCGCACGAGGTTCACGTCGACCTGCATCGCGCCACCCCCATTTGCTTCGTTCATGTCGGCCATCAGCCTTGATTCCCCTTCAAGGGCGCGCGCTGTGTCAGAACTGTGCCGCCGCTTCAAGCGCGAGGGCGTAGGATAGCGCGCCGAATCCCGCAATGGTTCCGCGTGCGGCACGACCGACGAACGAGGTGTGGCGGAAATCCTCACGCGTGTGCGGATTGGACAGGTGCACCTCGATCACCGGCGTGCGGATCGCCTTGATCGCGTCGTGGAGCGCGATCGAGGTGTGGGTGAACGCGCCGGCGTTCAGGATCACCGCGCGCGCGTCATACGCCTGCGCCTCGTGCAGCCAGTCGACCAGATGCCCCTCGTGGTTCGACTGCCGCATGTCGATGCTGAGCCCCAGGTCGCGCGCGCGGTCCTCGAGCCGCCCGGCGATGTCGTCGAGCGTGTCATGGCCGTAGATCTCGGGCTCGCGCGTGCCGAGCAGATTGAGGTTGGGACCGTTCAAGACATAGACGGTGTTCGACGGGGAGGGGGCGTTATCGGGTGCGGGCATGAGCTGCTTTCTTGAACATAGGGCAGGCGGGGCTTAGGTGCCGGTGCGTCACCGCTCTAGCCCGCTCGCCCGCCGCTTGTCGAAGGGCCGCGCTTCGTTTCGCCGGGAAGGCGGAGCACGGGGCCAGCGATCATCCAGCCCGACAACGGACGGGGGCGCACACCCTCGATGCACAAAGCCATGCCCCATTCCGACGGAACCGTCTCGATTGTCGTCAACGGCGAGCACAAGCGCGTCAAGGCGGGGCTGACGATCGCCGCGCTGGCCGAGCAGCTGGGGCTGTTGCCCGAAAAGGTGGCGGTGGAGCGCAACCTGGAGATCGTGCCGCGCTCGACGCTGGGTGACGTCTACGTTGAGGACGGCGACGAGTTGGAGATCGTGCATTTTGTCGGCGGCGGCGACCATGCGCGCCCAATCGCCGACGACAGCTGGACCGTCGCGGGCAAGACGTTCCGATCGCGCCTGATCGTCGGCACCGGCAAGTACAAGGATTTCGCGCAGAACGCCGCCGCGTTCGAGGCGTCGGGCGCGGAGATCGTCACGGTTGCGGTGCGACGCGTCAACGTGTCCGATCCGAAGGCGCCGATGCTGACCGACTTCATCGATCCCAAGCGCGTGACCTACCTGCCGAACACCGCGGGCTGCTTCACCGCCGACGAGGCGATCCGCACGCTGAGGCTCGCGCGCGAGGCGGGCGGCTGGGACTTGGTCAAGCTGGAGGTGCTGGGCGAGGCGCGAACGCTCTACCCCGACATGCGCGAGACGCTGAAGGCGACCGAGGTGCTGGTGCGCGAGGGTTTCAAGCCGATGGTCTACTGCGTCGACGATCCGATCGCGGCGAAGCAGCTGGAGGAAGCGGGCGCGGTCGCGATCATGCCGCTCGGTGCGCCGATCGGGTCGGGATTGGGCATCCAGAACCGCGTCACGATCCGGTTGATCGTCGAGGGCGCCACGGTGCCGGTATTGGTCGACGCCGGGGTTGGCTGCGCGTCGGACGCGGCGGTGGCGATGGAGCTCGGCTGCGACGGCGTGCTGATGAACACCGCGATCGCGGAAGCCAAGGACCCGATCATGATGGCGGCGGCGATGAAGGCGGCGGTTGAGGCCGGGCGGATGAGCTACCGCGCGGGTCGCATGGGGCAGCGCCGTTACGCCGACCCGTCGAGCCCGCTCGCCGGCCTGATCTGAATCAGGTCGGACGCGGAACAACCCCCGCGCATCCTCGTTTCTCCAGCACCGGGTTCAACAGCCTTTGATGAAGGAGTAATCGCGATGGGTGAACTGACCGACAAGATCAAGGGCAACGTCAACGAGCTGGTTGGCAAGGCCAAGGAAGCGATCGGCGAGCACAACAACGACGCCAGCCTGGCCGCGGAAGGTGAAGCGCAGCAGGCGCAGGGCAAGGGCGAGCAGATGAAGGGCAGCGTCAAGGGCGCGCTCGGCGACGATATCTGATCCTTGCCAGACCGTAATTGAAAGGGCCGCTCCGAACATCGGAGCGGCCTTTTTCATTTGTTGAACAGCAGGCCGGTGCCGATTGCGACCGCGGCAATGGCCAGCGCGCTCGCCGCGATCATCAGTACGCCGTCGCGCACGGTCAGCGCGAGCCCGAATGCGGCGATCGCGAGCATCGGCGCGGTGGTCGCGAGCGGCAGGAGTTCGAGCGGCGGCACGCACATCGCCATGACGATGCATCCGACCGCCGCCGTGCGCACGAACTGCCCCCTGGTCAGCGCAGACAATCGACCGTGAAACCAGCGATCGAGGAAGCGCGCGAGGCCACGGACCTTCTTCGTAGCCTCCTTCACCTTGCCCGACGAGATCGCGCGGCGCTCGACGAAAGCGGGCAGCCACAGATGCTCGCGTCCGAGTACCATCTGGCCGGCGATCAGCACGATCACGATCGCCAGCGCGGTCGGCAGGCCCGGGATGCTGCCGATCGGTGAGATGTCGATCAGCGGGATGACGACCAGGAAGGGTCCGAAGCCGCGACTGCCGAGCGCTTCGACAACATCGCCAACAGCGACTTTGCCACTCTTGTCCGCGAGATCGTTGATCGCGTCGAGGATGTCGGAAACGCTGTGCGGATCATCGGCCATCGTTCCTCAACCACGTAGCACGTCAGCGGTTGCGGATCGCCTCGAGCGTGGTCGCGGCGGTGATGACCTCCACGTCGGTCTTGAGGTGGAGCAGCCGCACGCCGCCTTGCGCCACCGCGCGGTCGAGCGCGGGGGCGAAGTCGGCGGTCGCCTCCACCGTTTCCGACCAGCAGCCAAAGGCACGCGCGAGCGCGGCGAAGTCGGGGTTGATGAGCCGCGTGGCCGACACCCGCCGCGGGAACTCGCGCTCCTGGTGCATGCGGATCGTGCCGTAGGCGCCGTTGTCGACGACGATCACGAGAAGCGATGCGCCGTGCTGCACGGCGGTCGCGAGTTCCTGTCCGTTCATCAGGAAGTCGCCGTCGCCCGCCACCGCGACGACGGTGCGATCGGGCCGGCGCAGGCTCGCTGCCACGGCTGCCGGCACGCCATAGCCCATTGCGCCGCTGGTGGGGGCGAGTTGCGTGCCCGGCCCGGCATAGCGCCAGTAGCGGTGCCACCAGCCGGAGAAATTGCCCGCGCCGTTGCAGATGATCGTGTCGGCGGGCAGCCGCTCGCGCATCGTCGCGACGCAGGGACCGAGATCGAGCGCGACGCCGTCGCGGGGGGTGGGTGTGGTCCACGCCTCATAGTCGGCGCGTGCCTCGGGTGCAGTGGGGTGCGCGGAGCCATCGACCGCCAGCAGCGCCTCGGCGAACTCGGCCATGCCGGCGCAGATCGCGAAATCGGTGCGGTAGGTCATGCCGAGCTCGTTCGCGTCCGGGTGGACGTGGACCAATCGCTGACCCGGATGGTCGGGCGTGATCAGCGAGTAGCCGTCGGTCGTCGCCTCGCCGAGCCGCGGGCCGACCACCAGCAGCAGGTCGGCCGCCTTCACCCGCGCGACGAGCCTGGGGTTGGGGCCGTAGCCGAGATTGCCGGCATAAGCGGGGCAGTCGTTCGGCACCGCGTCCTGCCGCCGGAACGCGGCGACCAGCGGTACCCCGACGCGGTCGGCCCAGGCGGCGATGTCCTCCGCCGCGCGTTCGTCCCATCCGGCACCGCCGATGATCGCGACCGGCCGTTCGGCCGTGGCGAGGAGGTCGGCGAGCTGCGCCATCGCGTTCGCGTCGGGCGCTTGCGCGGCGCGCTCGACCCGCGGGCGGTCGGTCGCCTCGACGCGGTCGAGCAACATGTCCTCGGGCAGCGCCAGTACGACCGGGCCGGGACGTCCGTTCATCGCGACCGCATAGGCGCGCGCGACATATTCGGGGATGCGCCGCGCGTCGTCGATGCGCGCGACCCATTTGGCGACGGGCGCGAACATCGCCTCGAAATTGATCTCCTGAAACGCCTCCCGGTCTCGCGTGCCGCGGTCGACGTCGCCGACGAACAGAATCATCGGCTGCGAGTCCTGCCGCGCGACGTGGACGCCGATGCTGGCGTTGGTCGCACCCGGCCCGCGCGTGACGAAGGCGATGCCGGGACGGTGCGTCAGCGCGCCGTCGGCGCAGGCCATGAACGCGACCCCGCCCTCTTGCCGGCACACCACCGTCTGTATCGCCGGCACATCGTGCAGTGCGTCGAGCACGGCGAGGAAACTCTCACCCGGCACGGTGAAGATGCGCTCGCATTCTTGCGCGACGAGTTGGTCGACGAGGATGCGGCCGCCGGTCCGGCTCTGCTGAGTTTCGATGCTCTCCATGGCTGGTGCCTAGCCCGCGCGGCGTCGTGGCAGCAAGCGCTTGCGCTTCGCCGCGTCGTGCCCGATCCTCGCCGGCAAAAGAGCAAGAGGAGAGGATGATGGCGGCATTCGAGCTGGTGGCGGACGGGTTGCGTTTTCCCGAGGGCCCCGTTGTCATGCCCGACGGCAGCGTCATCCTGGTCGAGATCGAGCCCGGCCGGATCACGCGCGTGACGCCCGACGGGCGCAAGGAGGTGGTGGCGACACCCGGCGGCGGTCCCAACGGCCTCGCGCTAGGGCCCGACGGGATGCTGTATTGCTGCAACAACGGCGGCTTCCACTATGTCGAGAATAACGGAATGCTCGCGCCCCACGGTATCGCGGCGGATTATTCGGGCGGGCGGATCGAGCGGATCGACCCCGCGACTGGTCGCGTCGAAGTGCTGTACAAGTCCGGCGACCACGGGGTCAGCTTGCGCGGACCCAACGACATCGTGTTCGACGCGCATGGCGGGTTCTGGTTCACCGATCACGGCAAGGTGGATTACGCGACGCGCTGCCACGACGTGGTCGGGATCTTCTACGCGCGTGCGGACGGCAGCTTCATCGAGGAGGTGATCTTTCCGTCGATGAACCCCAACGGCATCGGCCTGTCGCCCGACGGCGCCACGCTCTACGCCGCGGAAACCTACACCTGCCGGCTGATGAAGTTCAACGTCACCGCACCCGGCAAGGTGGCGGCGGACGCGGGGCCGGGCGGACCGGGCATCCCGCTGTATCGCCCGGCGGGGTACAAGTTCTTCGACTCGCTCGGAATGGAAGCGTGGGGCAACATCTGCGTCGCGACGATCGGCGAGTGCGGGATCAGCGTCGTCTCGCCTGCCGGAGAGTTGGTCGAATTCGTCGCGACGGACGACATCTTCACCACCAATATCGCCTTTGGCGGCGCGGACATGATGGACGCGTATATCACGCTGTCGGGCACGGGACGGCTGGTCAAGACGCGCTGGGCGCGACCTGGATTGAAGCTGCAGCATTGAGCACGTGGACAAGCGTACGCCGAGCGACGATGAGCACCCGTTAACGGACAGGGGGAGCGAGCGGGTGCGCGATACGGTGATCTTCGACTTCGGCGGCGTGATCACGTCGTCGCCCTTCGAGGCGTTCGCGCGGATGGAGCGCGAGCGTGGGCTGCCGCACGATCTGATCCGCCGCATCAACGCGACCGACCCCGACACCAACGCCTGGGCGAGGTTCGAGCGCGCCGAGATCGATGCGGCGGGGTTCGATGCCGCCTTCGCCGAGGAAGCGCGCGCGTTGGGGCATGAGGTCCGCGGCGAGGATGTGCTGGCGCTGCTCTCGGGCGACATCCGCCCGCGCATGGTTCACGCGCTCGATTGGCTGAAACGGAACGGCTATCACCTCGGCTGCATCACCAATAACGTGCCCACAGGCGAGGGTGCGGGCATGTCGCGCTCGCCTGAGAAGGCCGCACTGGTCGCCGAGGTGCTGGAGCGGTTCGATCACGTGATCGAATCGAGCAAGGTGGGGGTGCGCAAGCCCGATCCGAAAATCTACCGCATGATGCTCGACACGCTCGGGAAGGCGGCGGACCAGTGTGTCTACCTCGACGATCTGGGCATCAACTGCAAACCGGCGGCCGCACTCGGCATGACCGCGATCAAGGTGGAGAGCGAGGGGCAGGCGCTCGACGATCTGGCGCGCGCGCTGGGGGTGATGCCGGGGTCCTTCTGACGTGTTGACCGGTTCGCCCGCGCGTCGCTAAGTGACCACGCGAGAGAGAGGCGGGTGCGATGAAGAAGCTTTACCCCGATGCGGCGGCGGCGCTGGACGGTCTGTTGTTCGACGGCATGACGATCTGCGCCGGCGGCTTCGGCCTGTGCGGCGTGCCCGAGCGGTTGATCGACGCGATCCGCGACGCAGGCACGCGTGACCTGACGATCGCGAGCAACAATGCCGGGATCGACGGCGAGGGGCTCGGCAAGCTCTTGCGCACGCGCCAGGTGAAAAAGATGATCTCGAGCTACGTCGGCGAGAACAAGGAGTTTGAGCGGCAATATTTAAGCGGAGAGCTGGAGGTCGAGTTCTGCCCGCAAGGGACGCTGGCCGAACGCTGCCGTGCGGGCGGCGCAGGCATCCCCGGTTTCTACACCAAGACGGGCGTCGGCACTCTGGTGGCCGAGGGCAAGGAAGTGAAGTCGTTCGATGGAGAAGACTATATCCTCGAACGCGGCATTCGCGCCGACATCTCGATCATCAAGGGTTGGAAGGCGGACGAGAGCGGAAACCTGATCTTTCGCAAGGCCGCGCGCAACTTCAACCAGCCGATGGCGACCGCGGGGCGCGTCTGCGTCGCCGAGGTGGAGGAAGTGGTGCCGGTCGGTACGCTCGACCCCGATCACATCCACCTGCCCGGCATCTACGTGAAGCGAATGATCGTCGGCGCGCCCTACGACAAGAAGATCGAGTTCCGCCTGACGCGTCCGCGGCCCGAAGCGAGCGCGGCGGCGGCAGGCAGCGAGGTCTGACGCGGTGCGCTCCGCGCTGATCGGCGTACTGGCGGCCGCGACTACGCTGGCGGGGTGCGCGACGGCTCCTGCGCCGCGTGCTGGTCCGATCGAGCACATGCCGATCATCGACACCGGCCCGCCGCCCGGCATGGCGTATCTCTACGGCTCGGCCGAGGCGGATGCGCTGAGCGAGCAGGCGTATAACGGCATGCTCGGCTACGTCCGCGCACTGCTCGACCGCGCGCGCGACGCGCGTGGGCGGCTGCCCCACCAGCGCGCGGGCGGGACGCTGCCGCGCTGGCCGGCGACCGCGTCGGCGGTGCTGGCGGCGGGGTCGACTGCCGCGATGCCGCAGCCGGTGTCGTGCGGCGCGCTGCCGCCCGCGGTGGTGCTCGACATGGACGAGACCACCGTCCTGAACCTCGGGTACGAATATAACGACGCGCAGACCGGCCAGCCGTATGATGCCAAGCGCTGGGACGCGTGGGAGCGTGGCGGGGCGGACAAGCTCGTCGCGGTGCCGGGCGCAGTGGCCGCGTTCCGGCAGTTGCGCGCCGCCGGCGTTACGGTGGTGATCAACACCAACCGTAGCGTGGCGAACGCCGCCGATACCGCGCGCGCGCTCGCCGATGCGGGCCTCGGCACGTTCGAGCACGGCACGACCTTGTGGCTGAAGGGCGACGTTGACGGCAAGTCGGGCAAGGACGGCCGGCGGCAGGCGATCGCCGCGCATTACTGTGTGCTGGCGCAGATGGGCGACCAGCTCGGCGATTTCGCCGATTTCTTCAACCCGCCCGGACCCGCGCCCGCCTCGGGCCGCCGCCTGCTGCCGAGCACCAGCCGCCTCGTCGCGCGCTGGGGTGCGGGGTGGTTCATCCTGCCCAATCCCGTCTACGGCACCGGGCTCGGCTCGGGCTGGGACGACACCTTTCCCGCGGCGCGCCGCTGGACCACCCAATCGGCTCCCGAGCCCCAAGGAGTGAAATGATGGCTGACCCGAAGAGGGCTGATGTGGCGGGCTGGGATCGCAACGGCATGGCCGCGCGCGCGGCGAAGGAGCTGCAGGACGGCTTCTACGTCAATCTGGGCATTGGTATCCCGACGCTCGTCGCCAACAACATTCCCGACGGCATGACCGTGACGCTCCAGTCGGAGAACGGGATGCTCGGCATCGGCCCCTTCCCGTACGAGGGCGAGGAGGATGCCGACCTGATCAACGCAGGGAAACAGACGATCAGCGAGCTGCCGCAATCGGCCTATTTCGGATCGGAGCAGAGCTTCGCGATGATCCGCGGCGGGCATATCGACCTGACCGTGCTGGGCGCGATGGAGGTGGCGGAGAACGGCGACATCGCCAACTGGATGATCCCGGGCAAGATGATCAAGGGCATGGGCGGCGCGATGGACCTCGTCGCGGGCGTCAAGAAGATCATCGTCGTGATGGAGCATACCTCCAAGGACGGCAGCCCCAAGTTCATTCCGGCGTGTTCGCTGCCGCTGACGGGGCGGAACGTGGTCGACATGATCGTGACCGATCTGGCGGTGTTCCAACGCCCCGACCACCAGTCGCCGTTCCGGCTGATCGAGCTGGCGCCCGGCATCAGCGCGGACGAGGTCGCGGCCAAGACGACGGCGCATTACGTCGCCTGACCCGAGGCGCGCGGCGGTGATCTGGCGCTGGCTGGTCGGGAGCGTTGCCGCGCTGACCCTAGCGGCGGCAGCGATCTACCTGTTCGTGCCCGCGCCGCGCGTGTTGAGCTGGCTCGACGCCGCGACGGGCGGCGGGCACGGGGTCGAGCTGGTCGGCGACGCGGTGCCGTTCGGGCGTGACAGGCAGACGCTCGACGTCTGGCGCCCGGCTGCGACGGCGTCGGGCAAGCGGCCGGTGGTCGTGTTCATCTACGGCGGCGGATGGGCGAACGGGGATCGGCGCAGCTACGCCTTTGCCGCCCGCGCGTTCGCGCGTGCCGGGTTCGTCGTCGTCGTGCCCGATTACCGCAAGGTGCCCATGGTGCGTTTCCCCGCCTTTGTTCAGGACGGCGCGGCGGCGGTGCACTGGGTACGCGACCACGTGGCCGATTACGGCGGCGATCCGGCTCGGGTCGCGCTCGCGGGGCATTCGGCGGGCGCGTACAATGCGGTGATGCTGGCGCTCGATCGCCGCTGGCTACGCGCGGAGGGGGTCGACCCGGCGATCGTCAAGGCAGCCGTGGGGCTGAGCGGACCGTACGATTTTTACCCGTTCGACAAGCCGCGTTCGCGCGCGGCGATGCTGGGGGTCACTGACCCAAGGGCGACGCAGCCGATCAGCTTCGCGCGCGCCGATGCGCCGCCGCTGTTGCTCGTCACCAGCAGCCGCGACACGCAGGTGCGGCCGTACAATGCTTATCACCTGTTCGAGCGCGTGAAGGCGGCGGGCGGGCGCGCCAAGCTGGTCGAGCACGACGGGCTCAGCCATGAGAATGTCGTCATGGCGCTATCGGTGCCGTTCCGACGACTGGCGCCGGTGCTGGAGGAGAGCGTCTCCTTTATCGATGCGGCGACGGGGCGGGGTGAGCCTACCGTGAAATAAAGAAACGAATACTGCTGCTTCGGCATTCTTTCCTTTCACCTGCCGGCGATCACGGTTAAGGCGCGCGCGATGTCACACCAACCGCGCACCTTGTACGAGAAGGTTTGGGACGCCCATGTCGTGGAGCGTCGCGACGACGGCTCCTGCCTGATCTACATCGACCGTCACCTCGTCCACGAAGTCACCAGCCCGCAGGCATTTGAGGGGCTGCGCAGCGCAGGGCGCCGCGTGCGTCGGCCCGACCTGACGCTGGCAGTGCCCGACCACAATCTGCCGACCACCGCGCGCGTTGATGCCGCCGGGCGCGAGCTGCCGATCGCGGATGTCGAGAGCGCGGAGCAGCTCGGCGCGCTGCGCGGCAACGTGGCCGAGTTCGGCGTGCCGTACATCGATGCGCTCGCCGCCGAGCAGGGGATCGTCCACGTTGTAGGGCCGGAACAGGGCTTCACGCTGCCCGGCACCACTGTCGTTTGCGGCGACAGTCATACTTCCGCCCATGGTGCGCTCGGCGCGCTTGCGTTTGGGATCGGTACGAGTGAGGTCGAGCATGTGCTCGCCACGCAGACACTGATCCTGTCGCCGTCGAAGACGATGGAGGTGCGCGTCGACGGCACACTCGGCTTCGGCGTGTCGGCGAAGGACGTCGTGCTCGCGATCATCGGGCGGATCGGCGCGGCGGGTGGCACCGGCTATGTGATCGAGTTCACCGGCGAGGTGATCCGCAGCCTGTCGGTCGAGGGACGGCTGACGATCGCCAACATGAGCATCGAGGGCGGTGCGCGCGCCGGCATGATCGCGCCGGACGAGACGACCTTCGCCTATCTGAAGGGCCGCGCGATGGCGCCGAAAGGGGACGACTGGGACCGCGCCGTCGAATGGTGGCGCACGCTGCCGAGCGATGCGGGCGCGCGCTACGATTGCACGGTGACGCTGTCCGCGAGCGACATCGCGCCCGCGCTCACCTGGGGCACCAGCCCGGAGGACGTGGTGCCGATCACCGGCGTCGTGCCCGCGCCTGAGAGCTTCGCCGATCCGTCGAAGCAGGCCGCGGCGCGCAAGTCGCTCGATTATATGGGGCTCGTGCCGGGCACGCGGATGCAGGATGTCGCGGTGCAGCACGTCTTTATCGGCAGTTGCACCAACAGCCGGATCGAGGATCTGCGCGCCGCAGCGCATGTCGCCACCGGCCGCCGCGTGGCGGACGGCGTGCGCGCGATGGTCGTGCCCGGATCGGGGCTGGTCAAGCGACAGGCGGAGGCCGAGGGGCTCGACCGGATCTTTACCGAGGCCGGGTTCGAATGGCGCGAGCCGGGATGTTCGATGTGCCTGGCGATGAACCCCGACAAGGTGCCGCCGGGCGAGCGCTGCGCGTCGACGTCGAATCGAAATTTCGTCGGGCGGCAGGGTCCCGGCGCGCGCACGCATCTGCTATCGCCGGCGATGGCAGCGGCGGCGGCGGTCAGCGGTCGGTTGACCGACGTGCGCGAGCTGATCTGAGAGAACACAAACGGGGTCTTTCCATGAAGATGGTTCTTGCATTCCTCGTCGCGGGTGCGGCGGTGAGCGGCGTTGCGGCCTATGCGGCGGTGGCGAAGACGCACGCGGGGCCTGCGCTTGCACGACCCGCGAAGCCCGCGCGCTGACACGATGGAGCCGGTGACGCGCGTTTCGGGGAGCGCTTATCCCTGGGGGCAGAAGAACGTCGACACTGACGTCATCATCCCCGCGCACTGGCTCAAGACGATCAAGCGGTCGGGGCTGGGGCGCGGCGCATTCGAGACCGTACGCGCGCAACCGAGCAACATCTTCGACGATCACCGCTATGCCGGTAGCCCGATCCTGATCGCGGGCGACAATTTCGGCTGCGGCTCCAGTCGCGAGCATGCCGCCTGGGCGCTTGCCGACATGGGCGTGCGCGCGGTGATCGCGCCGAGCTTTTCCGATATCTTCTCGGGCAACGCGTTCAAGAACGGGATCGTCGCGGTCGTGCTGCCGCAGGAGGCGATCGACCGTTTGCTCGTGGTGGCCGAGGATCAGCCGGTCACGGTCGATCTGGAGACGATGACGGTCACGACGCCGTTCCAGGATCGCTTCACCTTCGCGCTCGATCCCTTTCGCCGGCGCTGCCTGATGGAAGGGCTGGACGAGGTCGGGCTGACACTGGCAAAGGATACCGCGATTTCGAAATTCGAGGAGGCGATGCAGCAGCAGCGCCCCTGGATAGAGCAAAGGAGCGGAAATGCGGGCATTGCTGTCGAGGGCGCCGGGCGGACCTGAAACTCTGGAGATCGGCGAGCTGCCCGATCCGACGCCGGGCGCGGGCGAAGTCGTGATCGCGGTCAAGGCGTGCGCGATCAACTATCCCGACGTGCTGGTGATCGAGGACAAGTACCAGTTCAAGCCGCCGCGCCCGTTCGCGCCGGGCGGCGAGGTGTCGGGCGTGGTCGAGCAGGTCGGCGAGGGCGTGACACAGCTGAAGGTCGGTGACCGCGTCATGGGCAACACCGGCATGGGCGGGCTTTCGGAGCGGTTGTTGTTCAAGGAAGCCGCGCTCTACCCGATCCCTGAAGAGCGCAGTTTCGAGGAAGCCGCCGCGCTGCTGCTGACCTACGGCACGACGATCCACGCGCTGGTCGATCGCGGGCACATCAGGGAAGGCGACAACCTGCTGGTGCTGGGTGCTGCGGGCGGGGTCGGGCTGGCTGCGGTGGAGCTCGGAAAGGCGTTCGGCGCGCGCGTGGTCGGGGCGGTGTCGAGCGAGGAAAAGGCGCAGGCGGTGCGCGACGCGGGCGCCGACGAGGTCATCATCTACGGTCGCGGGCCGTTCGGAAAGGACGAGTCGAAGGCGCTCGCCGAACAGTTCAAGGACAAGGGCGGCAAGGCCGGATACCAGCTGATCTACGACGCGGTGGGCGGCGACTATGCCGAGCCGGCGCTGCGCTCGATCGGCTGGGAAGGGCGCTACCTCGTCATCGGTTTCCCCGCGGGCATCCCGAAGCTGCCGCTCAACCTGACGCTGCTCAAGAGCTGCGACGTGTGCGGCGTGTTCTGGGGTGCGTTCGCGGCGCGCGACCCTGAGGCCAACCGCGCCAACATCCAGCGCTTGTTCGACCTGTGGAAGGACGGGCGGATTGCACCGCGCGTGACCGAGGTCTTCCCGTTCGAGCGCGGCGGGGAGGCGATCGCGAAGATGGCGGCGCGCGCCGCGATCGGCAAACTGGTCGTGCGCGTCGCCGACTGAGCGATCGGCCAGGCGGGGTAGCCCCGTTGCTTGTGCGGGCGGCGCGTTCTATTTCCGCGGACACGAGCAACGGGAGCTGCCATGACCACCTTCGACGACCGCGAGCGCGGGTTCGAGAACCAGTTTTCGCGCGACGAGGAAATGGCCTTTCGCGTCACTGCGCGGCGCAACCGCTTGGTCGGGCAATGGGCCGCGGCGCTGATGAAGCTGACGCCCGAGGAGACGGACGCTTACGCCAAGTCGGTCGTGCAGGCTGATTTCGAGGAAGCGGGCGACGAGGACGTGGTGCGCAAGCTGCTGGGCGATCTGACCGCGGCGGGGGTCGAGATCGACGAGGCGGCGGTGCGCCAGGCACTGACGCAGGAAACGATCGAGGCGCGTCGTCAGCTCCTCAAGGCGGAGTAGGCGCGATGCCGATGGAAGGTGAGGAAATCGCGGCGCTGATCCGCGCCGGCATCCCCGATGCAGAGGTCGAGATGACCGATCTGGCGGGCGACAAGGATCACTGGTCGGCGCGCGTGACCAGCGCATCGTTCGCCGGCATGCCGCGCGTGCGCCAGCATCAGGCAGTCTATGCCGCGCTCGGCGGCCGGATGGGCGGCGTGCTCCACGCCTTGCAGCTAACCACGGCCGTACCGAAGTAAGCGGGATCGGGCCGATAGCCCTTTGAACAGGATCACAGAAACCATGACCGACGACACCAACGCCCGCATCGACGCCGTGGTGAAGAACAACCCCGTCGTGTTGTTCATGAAGGGCACGCCGCTGTTCCCTCAGTGCGGCTTTTCCAGCCGCGCGATCGCGATCCTGGAGCGGCTGGGCGTCGAGTTCGAGAGCGTCGACGTGCTGCAGGATCAGGGTATCCGCCAAGGCATCAAGGCCTATTCGGACTGGCCGACGATCCCGCAACTGTACGTGAATGGCGAGTTCGTCGGCGGCTCGGACATCATGATGGAAATGTACGAGAGCGGCGAGTTGGCCGAGCTGTTCGCGGGCAAGGCTGCCGCGCAATAAGATGATTGAACGGCGGGCGCTGCTGCGACGGCGCCCGTCCACCGACGCTCGGGTGCGCGCGTGCGACTCAGGGGCAAAATCGCGGGGAAGACCGGGTTGGACGGGCGCCGCGAGATCGAGAAAGCGGCGGCCCGCCCAGCTGAAGCGTCGATGCGCTCGGTAGCGCGACATAGCTCGCACCATGCGTGCCAAACTGTCCAAGCCGCGGTTTTCCTGACCCGAAATGGTTAAGCCACGTCGGCCGGGGCGGTCAGGTGTAAAGCCGGTCGACACTTTCCCCGCTCCGTTGACAACAATTGTAGTCAGTGCAACAAGACTACATCTGTAAGCGGAACAAGGATGGCGCCGATGGCCGAGCGGATCAGTGATGCCGAACACGCGGTGATGGAGGTGTTGTGGGATGAAAGCCCGCTCACCGCGCAGGACGTGACCGAGCGCGTCGATCCCAACCGCGCGTGGAGCGCCGCCACCGTCAAGACGTTGCTCGGGCGTTTGCTCGGCAAAGGCGCGGTGCAGCACGAGGTCGACGGGCGACGCTACCTCTACTCGCCCGCGGTCGCGCGCGAGGATTATGTCGCGGGCGAATCGCGCAAGCTGATCGACCGGCTGTTCGGCGGCAAGCTGACCCCGCTCGTCGCGCATCTGGCCGAGCGTGACGAACTGTCGCGCCAGGACATCGCCGAGATCGAGGCGTTGCTCAAGGCGTTGAAACAATGATCGCGCTGGCCGTGGAGGCGCTGGTCGCCTCGACCGCGCTGATGCTGCTGGTGCTGGCGCTGCGTGGACCGGTGCGGCGCGCCTTTGGTGCCGAGATGGCGTATCTGCTGTGGCTCCTGCCGGTGCTGCGGCTCCTGCTGCCGCCGCTGCCGACCGGGTGGAGCCCGATGACCGCCGCGCCGATCAGCGACGTGAGCGAGCGCGCTGCCGTGCTGATCACCCCGGTCGTACCGGTCGACGTCGCGGCGATCGCAACGCCGACCGCGCCGACGGGTGGCGCGATGCCGTGGGTGGCGCTGCTATGGGTCGCGGGTGCCGTCGCGATCCTGGGTTTCCAACTCGTGCAATATCTGCGCTTTCGCGCACGGGTGCTGCGCAGTGCCGAGGCGGTGACGCGGGTCGGCTCGGTCGAGGTGGTGGAAAGTGCGGGTGCGAGCGGGCCGCTCGCCTTCGGGTTGATCCGCCGCGTCGTCGCGTTCCCGCGCGACTTTGCCGAGCGGTACGACGCGCAGGAACGCGAACTCGCGCTGGCGCACGAGATCGGGCATCATCGCCGCGGTGACCTGTGGGCGAATTGGGTCGCGCTCGCGCTGCTGGCGCTGCACTGGTTCAATCCGGTCGCCTGGATCGCGTTCCGCGCCTTTCGCGCCGATCAGGAAATGGCGAACGACGCCGGCGTGCTCGCCCGCGCGGGTGCCGCGCAGCGCCATGCCTACGGTTGTGCGATCGTGAAGGCGGCGCATGGTCGCGCGCTGACCCCGGCGTGTCACCTGAACACGATCAACGACCTGAAAGGGCGGCTGCGGATGCTGGCGCGCGGGCGTGTATCGGGTCGGCGGGTGGCAGCGGGCGGCGCGGCGATCACGGCGCTCGCAGGCGCAGGGTTGGTGCTGACTGCGTCGGGGATGCCGGCGGCCGCGCGCGTGCGCGCCGGGGTCGAACAGGTGACGGGCGTGCCGCTCGACTCGTTCGATCGCACCTTTGCCGAGGTGATGGCGCCGATCACGCGCGTCCGCACAACGCACCGGGTGACGATCGTCGAGAATGGTCGCGCAACCGTGCTGAGCGGCGACGAGGCCGCGGCTTATGTGGCGGCGCATCCGGTGCCGGTCACGCCAGTGCCGCCGGTCCCCCCGGTGCCGCCGGTGCCGAGCGACGGCCGCGCACCGCCTGCCACACCCGCGCCGCCGGCGATCCCGGCGGCGGTAAGTGTCAGCCGCGGCGGCTGTGACGAGGGCGCGGCGATCGTCAGCCGCTCGGGCAATGCACGCGCGGTGGTAGTCTGTGATGGCGGAAGCGAGGGTTATGCCGCGAACGAGCGCCGCGAAGCGCTGAACGAGGCACGCGAGGCGCGGCGCGAGGCGATGCAGGCCGCGTTGGAAGCACGCCGCGAGGGTCTGCGCGCCAGCATGGAAGCGCAGCGCGAGGCCATGGAGGCGCAGAAGGAGGCGCAGCGCGAGGCGATGGAGGCCAAGCGTGAAGCGATGCGCGAGCAGCAGGAAGCGCAGCGCGAAAACCAGTCGGCACTGCGCTCAGCGATGGCTGATCTCGCAAGGACGCGCGCGAGCCTGGCAGAGGACCGGGGGCTGACCGGCAACATTCGCACAAAGGCGCTGCGTGAGGTCGACAAGGCACTCGCCAAGGTGCGCGCGCAGATGGCGGCGATCGACTAAGCGCGGGTCGGGCGCGGCGCTTGCGTCGCTGCGCCCGACCCGCCATTTCGTTGTGCAATGAACGACGCGCCACCGCCGCCGACCGGGCTCGCGATCGAGCTCGAGCCGCTCGTCACCCGTGTGCTGGCGCCCAATGCGTCGCCGTACACGTTCACGGGAACGCAGACGCATCTGGTCGGGGCGACCGACCTCGCGATCATCGATCCCGGGCCCGCGGACGAGCCGCATCACGCCGCGCTGCTACGGACGATCGCGGGCCGCCCGGTGCGCGCGATCGTCATCACGCATCATCACCGCGATCACAGTCCCGGCGCGCGGCGGCTGGCGCTGGAAACCGGAGCGCCGATCATGGGCGCGGCGCCGTTCGCGCACAGCGACGATGGTCCGCGCGCCGATGCGGCGTTCGATCCCGATTACGCACCCGACCGCGTGCTGGCCGAGGGTGAGCGGGTGAGCGGGGAGGGATGGACGCTGGAGGCGATCGCGACACCCGGGCATACGAGCAACCATCTCGCCTTCGCGCTTCCCGAGACGGGCGCGCTTTTCTCGGGCGATCACGTGATGGGGTGGGCGACCAGCGTGGTCTCGCCGCCCGACGGCGACATGGGCGACTATATGGCGAGCCTGGAGAAGCTGCTCGCACGCGGTGACCGCGTCTATTATCCCGGCCACGGGCTCGAGATCGAGCGGCCGCAGCGGCTGGTGCGCGGGCTGCTCGGGCATCGCAAGCAACGCGAGGGGCAGATCCTGCGGCTGTTGGGCGAGGGGGTCGGCACCGTGCCGCAAATGGTGGAGCGGATGTATGTGGGGCTTGACCGCCGCCTGCTGCCCGCGGCCGAGCAATCGGTGCTGGCGCATCTGATCGACCTCGATCGCCGCGCGCTGGTGCGGGCAGATGGTGAGGCGTGGAGAATGGTGTCGGCGTGAACAATCTGGTGAAGACCGCACTTGGGCTCGCGCTGGCGGTGGCGATCGTCGTCGTTTCGGTCGCGGGTTATCGGCGCTATACCGACAGCTACACCGTCGCGACCGATGAGAACGGGCTGGCGGTGGCGCGTGTCGTGACGGGCAAGCTCTACGGTAGCAGCGACCTTCGCGTCAGTCGCCTATCAGGCATCGTGCAGGCGACCGCGGCGACCAGCCGTTTGTGGGGATGGCTGAAGTCGACCCGCGTGGTGAAGGCGCCGTACGAGGTCGATTACTACGTCCAGCTGCGATCGCTGTCGCCGCGCGATTTCCGCTACGACGAGGCAAACCGCCGACTGCTGGTCGAGGTGCCCGACGTGGTGGTCGGGCGTCCCAACGTCGATGAAGCGAACGTGACGATCGATCAGACGAGCGGCGCGTTCGTCTCGCGCGACGCGATGGCCGAATTGCAGCGCCGCGTGTCGGGCACGGCGACGCGCGTGGTGGCGGCCAAGGCGCGCGAGCCGCAGAACATCCTCAAAGCGCGCGAGAACGGACGCGCCGCGCTCGAACGATTGTTCGGGGGGACGCTGGCGGCGGCGGGGCTGCCGGTCAGCGTGCAGGTGCGCTTTCAGGGTGAGCCGCGTGGAGGCGATGCGACGCAGTGGGACCTGACACGCAGCCTTGAGGAAGTGCTCGGCAACGGGCGCTGACTTGATCGCACGCGCGCGCTGGGCCACATCCGCGCGCATGGAACAGCCCACCAACCTTTCCGGCCTCGACCTGCGCGCCGAGATCGACCGCCTTCGCCGCGAGCGCAACGCGGTGATCCTCGCGCATTATTATCAGAAGCCCGAGATACAGGATCTGGCCGATTTCGTCGGCGACAGCCTCGACCTCAGCCGCAAGGCGGCGGAGACCGATGCCGACGTGATCGCATTCTGCGGTGTGCGCTTCATGGCCGAAACCGCGAAAATCCTGAGCCCGCAGAAGACGGTGGTGCTGCCCGACATGGACGCAGGCTGCAGCCTGGAGGACAGTTGCCCGCCCGAGCAGTTCGCGGCGTTCCGCGCGCAGCACCCGGACGCGATCGCGCTGACCTACATCAACTGTTCGGCCGAGGTTAAGGGACTGTCCGACGTCATCGTGACGAGCAGCTCGGCGGAGAAGATCCTGAGCCAGATCCCGGCGTCGCAGCCGATCATCTTCGGGCCGGACCGCAACCTGGGCGGGTATCTCGCGCGCAAGACCGGGCGCGACCTGATCCTGTGGCCGGGGGTGTGCATCGTCCACGAGGCGTTCAGCGAGACGGAGCTCCTGAAGCTCAAGGCGCAGTACCCGGGCGCGCCGGTGGCGGCGCATCCCGAATGCCCGGCGGTGATCCTCGATCACGCCGATTACGTTGGCTCGACACGCGGGATCCTGGATTACGCGATGGCGATGCCGGGCGACACGCTGATCGTCGCGACCGAGCCGCACATCATCCACCAGATGGAGAAGGCGTTACCCGACAAGACCTTCATCGGCGCGCCGGGCGCGGACGGCAACTGCAACTGCAACATCTGCCCGTACATGGCGCTCAACACGATGGAGAAGCTCTACGTCGCGCTGCGTGACCTGACGCCTAGGATCGAGATCGAGGAAGGGCTGCGGCTCCGCGCGAAGAAGAGTCTCGATGCGATGCTGGCGATGGCGAGCGGGTCGGTCGGGCAGGGTGACCTGGGCCCGGTGCGCGTCACCGGCGACTGACGCGCCCGCGTGGCGCCTTGTTGCTGATCCAGATCAGGCACGTGGCGTTTACTCATTTGGCCTAGCCCGAAACCATGCGGGATGGATCATCGGGCGCGCTGTTTACCTTGATCGGCGCAGGTTTTGTCGGAGCCGTGGCAGGCGTCGGGTCGGTCATAACGCCGTCGCACGGGCGAGCGGGCGCGGTTGCCACCATCGAACAGGTCGCGGCCGACACTCGCCTGAGCCGCCTCAGGCCGCCGCAGCAGGGCGACGAATGGGGCGGCTGCAACGACGCGCGGGCCGCGGGCACGGCACCGATCTATCGCGGTGAGCCGGGCTATCGTGCCAACATGGACGGCGACGGCGACGGGATCGCGTGCGAGCCGATCCCGAACTGACGCGCCGCTAACCTCCACCTTAACCGGCGAGTCGCCCGTCGTTTATCGCGTCGAGCGCGAACGGGAACAGCACGTCGGGATCGGGCTGCTTGATCTCGCGCGCGATGTCGTCGTCCGTGATTTCACGGAGCAGATGGCGGATCACCGCCTTGTGCGCGGCGGGCTTGTCGTCGGCGCGCACACAGGTCCACGGCGCCCAGACGCTGTGCGTCCGCTCCAGCATCGTGTCGCGCGCGGCCGAATAGTCGGCCCATTTGTCCTGCGCGACCGCGTCGAGCGCGGAAACCTTCAAGGCCTTCAATGGATCGGTGCGGCGCTTCTCCAGTCGACGCGCCTGCTCGTCCTTGTCGATGTCGAGCCACAGCTTGACCAGCTTGATCCCGTTCTCGACCAGCATGCGCTCGAAATCGGGCACGTCGCGCAGAAATTGTGCCTGCTGCGCCGGCGTGGAGAAGCCGTTCACCACCTCGACGCCAGCGCGATTGTACCAGCTGCGATTGAAGATCACGAGTTCGCCGGCGGCGGGCAGATGCGCGACGTAGCGTTGAAAATACCACTGGGTCGCCTCGCGGTCGCTCGGCTTCGGAAGCGCGACGACGCGGGTGTTGCGGACCGACAGATGCTGGGTGATCGCCTTGATCGTGCCGTCCTTGCCCGCGGCGTCGCGGCCTTCGAGCACGACGACCGCGCGTTCGCCGCTTTTCGCCATGGCGGCCTGCATCCGGACGAGCCCGAGTTGCAGGTGATGGTGCTTGGCTTTCCCCATTGGTCCTCCGTCACTTGGTCCCCCACATGCCGGCACGACAGGCCGGTTGAGCAGGGGCGACAGGAACGCTACGCATCGGCAATGAAATCGCTCCTTCCGCTCGTGTCACTGCTGGCAATCGCCGCTGCGCCCGCCGCCGATCCTTACGCTTGGCTGGAGGATATCGAGGGCGCCCGCGCACTCGGGCAGGTGAAGGCGTGGAACGCCGAAACGGAGCAAGTGCTGACGCGCGACCCGCGCTACGAGCAGGACCGCGCACGCGCCAAGGCGATCCTCGACGACGAGGCGCAGATCGCCGAGCCCGAAACCGTGATGGGCGAGCGCGTCACCAATCTGTGGCGCGACGCGGCGCATCCGCGCGGGCTGTGGCGGGTGGCGAGCCTTTCCAGCTACACGGCGGGCAAGCCCGAGTGGCGCACGCTGATCGACGTCGATGCGCTGGGTAAGCAGGAGGGCAAGAGCTGGGTCTGGCACGGTGCGCAGTGCCTGGAGCCCGATTACACCCGCTGCATGGTCGCGCTGAGCCCCGGCGGCACCGACGCGCAGGTGGTGCGCGAGTTTGACCTGACCACGGGCGCGTTCGTGCCCGACGGGTTCGTGCTGCCCGAGGCGAAGAGCCGTTATACGTGGATCGATCGCGATCACCTGCTGGTCGCGAGCGATTGGGGTGCGGGATCGCTGACCGTGTCGGGCTACCCGCGGATCGCGAAGGTGTGGACGCGCGGCACGCCGATCACTGCGGCGAAGATGGTGCACGAGGCACCGGCGTCGATCGTCGGGTTGGAGGTACGCGCCCCCGTCGACGCGACGCAGCGCTGGCCGATGATCGCCGTCAACACGACGTTCTTCCAGAGCGATTACATCGTGCGGATGCCCAACGGCCGCTTCGCGCCGCTGCCGCTGCCGCAAGGAGCGGACGTGCGCGACGTGATCGGTGGGCGCGCGATCGTGTCGTACAGCAAGCCCGCAAACGGATTCCAGGCCGGGGTGCTGGTCGCCTATTCGCTCGCCGATGTCGCCGCGGGGCGGCGCGCGGCCCCTGAACTGGTGATGGCGCCGAGCGCGAGCCAGGCGGTCGAGGAGGTGAGCGCCACCGACCACGTGTTGTGGGTCAAGGTGCTGGACGACGTGTCGGGCAAGCTGCTGGCGCTGCGCCGCGGTTCGGATGGCCGCTGGTCGCAGGCGGCAATGCCGCTCGCCGCCAACAGCACGATCCACATCGTCGGCAGCGCGGGCGCGCGCGACAGGGCGTTCGCGACCGTCGAGGGGATGCTTACCCCGCCGACGCTCTACGCGGTCGGTGCGGACGCGAAGGTCGCCGCGGTGCAGTCGCTGCCGGCCAAGTTCGACGCGCGGCAGTACGCGGTCGCGCAGCATTTCGCGACCTCGAAGGACGGCACGCGCGTGCCGTATTTCCTGGTGACCAAGAAGGGCGCGACCAGTCCTGCGCCCGCGCTGATCCACGCCTATGGCGGGTTCCGCAACGCGCAAACGCCGACCTATTTGACCGACCAGCCATATCGTGCCGGGCCGCTGGGGCTGTTCTGGGTCGAGCAGGGCAACGCCTTCGTGCTCGCCAATCTGCGCGGCGGCGGCGAGTACGGCCCGCGCTGGCACCAGGCGGGGCTGCGCGAGAAGCGGCAGAACGTGTTCGACGATCTTCACGCGGTCGCCGAGGATCTGGTCAAGACGGGGGTCAGCGCGCCCAAGAAAATCGCGGTCTCGGGCCGGTCGAACGGCGGATTGCTGGTCGGCGTGGCGATGCAGCAGCGGCCCGACTTGTACGGCGCGGTGATCGCTGGCTCGCCGCTCGAAGACATGCAGCGCTACTCGCACTTGTCCGCGGGTGCCTCGTGGATCGACGAGTACGGCGATCCTGACAAGCCCGGCGACTGGGCGTTCATCAGCCGCTACTCGCCGTACCAGAACGTGCGCAGCGGCGTGCGTTACCCGCCGGTGCTCTTCTACGGATCGACCAAGGACGATCGCGTTCATCCGGGCCACGCGAGAAAGCTCGCCGCGCTGCTCAAGGCGAACGGCAACACCGTCTATTTTCACGAATATCTCGAGGGCGGTCACGCGGTCGGCGCCGACCACGCCGAGGATGCGCGCCGCGCCGCGCTGCTCGACGCGTTCCTGCGCCGCGAGCTGATGGGGAAATAGGCACCCGGGCGGCCGCTCGCGCGTTAGGAGCGGTCAACGGGAGAAGACATGACCAAGCTGTTCCACGTCAGCGACGTGCATTTCGGCGCCGAGGACCCGGCGGCGATCGCCTGGTTCGGCGAGCGCGTGGCGGCGGAGAAGCCCGACGCGGTGATCATGACCGGCGACCTGACGATGCGCGCCAAGCCCAAGGAGTTCCAGCAGGGCGGCGACTGGCTGCGCTCGCTTGGCGTGCCGGTGACGCTGGAGGTCGGCAACCACGATATCCCCTATTACTGGGACCCGCTGCGGCGACTGTTCTCGCCTTACTCGCGCTACGCCGCGGTCGAGAAGATGATCGAGCGCCCGCTCGACATACACGGCATCGCGGTGATCCCGCTCAAGACCACCGCGCGCGCGCAGTGGCGCTGGAACTGGTCAAAGGGGCGGGTGAGCCCGGGCTCGCTCCGCCGCGCGCTGTCGCTGATCGCGGACGTGCCGAAGGACCACCTGATCATCGTCGCGGGGCACCACCCGCTGATCGAGGGGCCGACCAAGGGGACCGCCAGGACGAAATACGGCGACCGCGCGCTCGTCGCGCTGGCGAAGGCGGGGGCGGACGCGGTCCTGTCGGGTCACGTCCACGATCCATTCGACGTGCCGTTCGCGCATGGCGGGCGGACGGTGCGGCTGATCGGCGCGGGCACGCTGTCGAAGCGGGTGCGCCACTCGCCGCCGGCGTTCAACGAGTTGCGCGTCGAGGGCGGCACGATCACGACGATCGTGCGGACGATGGAAGGGGATCGCACGCTCGCACTCGGTGAGCCGGTGCAGGAGCCGGCGTGACACGCCTCGCGCTCGTGCTGCCGATCTTGCTCGTCGCAGCAGCCCCGGTACCCGCCGACAGGCCCGGGCCGTCGCGCGCCGACAAGCGTTTGAAAGCCGACGTGCTGCGCGGGCTGCAGCGCTACTCGGTCGCGGCCTATCGCTGCGCGCGACTGGGCCAGTTGCAGGCGCAGTCGCTGCCCAAGCGCTTTCGTGCGGGCTCGCCGGTGTACCGCCGCCGCGGGCATTGGGAGGCGTGGTCGGCGCGCGTGTGCGGCCAGCGGCGCACGTTCCTGGTCGCGATGTGGCCGAGCCGGCGCGGCGGCGTCGACTTCACGATCGAGCCGCAGGGAAGCTCTGCGCGTCGGTGATGCTCAGCGTCTCAGCCTCAGTGTCGCGCCGACCGTCCGCGGGTCGCTGGGCGTGGCCAGAATGAGGCCGCTGTTACCCGCCTGTACCGTCACGTTCTGCACGTAATCGGCGTCGAACAGGTTGCGTGCGAATAGCGCCAGCTCCAGCCCATCAGCGAAGCGGTAGCCGATGTTGGCATTGGTGAGATTGTAGCCGCGGATGTAGGTGAAGCGCGACAGGCTGGGGTCGCCGCTATAGCCGCTGCGCGACGCGGTATCGACGTGGAGGAACACCGCGCCGGTTCCGACCGGCTGCTCGATGTCGGCGCCCGCGGTGGCGGCGAGCCGTGGCAGCGAGGCGAGGCGGCGACCGGTCAGGCTGCACCGTGTCGTTGCGGCGGTCTGCTGCTCCAGCGGGCAGGGGCCGGCGGGATAGTCGCTGTATTCGCCGTCAGCGTAGGCGAGGCCGGCACGCAGCGAGACGCCGGGCAGGACGAGCGCGGACGCGTCGGCCTCGATCCCCTTCACGGTGACTTCGGGAATGTTCGACAGATAGCCGCGCAACTGCGCGGTCTGCGTGACCGAATTCTCGACCACCGTCGCCTGGAAGTCGCGTACCTTGGTGTAGAAGCCGTCGATGTTGAACACGAGCCGGCGGTCGAACGCCTGCGTCTTCAGCCCGACCTCGTAGGTCTCGTTGCGTTCCGGGCGCACGACGGCGGTGGCGAGCACGGGGCGGTTGTTGCCGTCGAGCGGCAGCCCCGACATGTTGATCCCGCCTGATTTGAACCCGCGCGCGTAGCTGGCGTAGCCGAGCACGCCCGGCGCGAGATCGACCGCGACGTTACCGCGCCCCGACAGGCTGCCGTCGCGGTCACGCGCCGCATAGGATTGCGGGCGCAGGATATTCAGCCTGGCATTGGTGAGCGCGGGGACCGCGGCCGCCGGGCCGCCGGACACGGTCGTGTCGTACGAACCGTCCTTGTTCTCGTGCGTGTAGCGCAGACCCGCGGTCAGCGTGACGCGGTCGATGACGCGCCAGTTCGCCTCGCCGAACGCGGCGTAGCTGGTGCTGTGGAAGCGGGTGCGGCCGTCCTGTCCGTAGCCGTCGAGCAGGTTGGACGGAACCGCGACCGGGGTCGCGTTGGTTGCACTGGTCGGCACGCTCTGCCCGATCAGCCAGCCGGCAGCGGCGGGGCCGTAGATGCTGATCGGACCACCGGTGATCGTCTGCGAGAAGGCGTAGAGGCCGACCACATAGCCCAGCCGATGCTCGCCGTTTGAGGCGAGGCGCAGTTCCTGGCTCCACTGATCCTGCCGCGAGGGAATATGCTGGCTGAGCTGGATCGGCAGACCGATGTAATCGCGGTCGTTCTCCGCGTCCCAGTTCCAGAAGCGCCACGCGGTGACCGAGGTGATCGTGGCGGGGCCGACGTTCCAGTCGGTGATCGCCGACACACCACCCTCGTTGGTGTCGGTGCCGAGCGGACCGTCAATGTCGGTCACGCGTTCGCGGTAGTTTAGCGAAGGCAGGGTGTAGCCGAACTGGCGCGCGAGCGCGGGAAACTGGCGGTTCGCGGCGCGCAGGCTCTGACCGACCGTGTAGGGCACTTGGGTGCAGCAATATGCCTGGAAATTGGTGAAGTCGGCCGACACGCGCAGCCGGAGGCGCTCGTCGGGCTGGAACAGCAATTGTCCGCGCACGGCCTGCGTGCCGAGCGTGTTGGCGTCGCGGCCGGTGCGCACGTTGGTGATGACGCCGTCACGTCGCGTCGACACGCCCGAGAGACGATAAGCGACGGTGTCGCTGATCGGGCCAGATACCCAGCCTTTCGCCTGGACGAAGTCAAAGCTGCCATAGGACAGTTCGGCGAAACCCTCCGGCATGAAGCTCGGCGCGCGTGTGGTGATGTTGATCGCGCCCGCGGTCGTGTTCTTGCCGAACAACGTGCCCTGCGGTCCGCGCAGTTCCTCGACCTGCGCCACGTCTGCGAAGTCGAACGCCGAGGTGGCGGGGCGAGCGTGATAGACCTGATCGACGTAGAAGCCGACCCCCGACTCCAGTCCATCGTTCGCCTGACTGACCGCGACGACGCTGGAGCCCAGACCGCGGATCGTGAAGGCGGTGTTGCGCGGGTTGGCCGAGGAATAATTGAGGCTGGGGATCAGCGTGGTCAGCGCCTGCGTGTTCACCGCATATGCCTGATCCAGAAGCGTGCCACCGACGACCGACAATGACGTCGGGATGCGCTGCGCATCCTCGGCACGACGGCGCGCGGTGACGATGACGGCGGGTAGGCCGTCGGCGCCGTTGGCGGTGCTCGCTTCGCCGGCGGCGGGCGTAGAGGCGGCGTTGCTGGTTGGCGTGATGATCGTGTCGGCGGTTTGCGCTTCCGCGGGTAGCGCGAGCGTCGCGAGCGCGAGCGAGGTCAGCGATGATGTGAGCTTCATGATCGTGACCCCTGTGGCGTCCAGCCGCGGTTCTGCGCTGACCGGCTCGGGCGGTTCATGAAGCTATGTTCGTCGGAATACAACAGCGATATCCATGTGGATATGGCTCCGCGTGATTATCCGGTTATTTCCGGCGACGCTTGTCACCTCGGACTCGGTCTCGGTTCGGGGTGGGGTGGGAAGAAGCGGGATCCCGGCCCAAGGCCGGGATGACGAGAGGGGAGGAGGCAACGTCAGCTCCCCCAGTGTCGCCAAGGGGCCCCGACCCGATGCCCAATCGGCTCACAAACGGAAACCGCCGCCCGGTTGCCCGGACGGCGGTTCCTGCTTCACGTCGTGATTAGCCGAACGGTCAGTCGTTCAGATACTCGCCCGCATCGGCGTCGGTGCCGGTTCCCGAGGGCACGACCTCGGCGAGCGGATCGCTGCCGGTGCCGGTGTCGTCGCGCGGGCTGCGCGCGTCCTCGGCGGCCTTGACCTGCGTTGCCGTACCTGCCGCGATCATCGCTTCCTGCAACTTGCGCTGCTGGACGCGGAGCGCTGCGTCACGCGACGAGGCAGCGACGCGCAGGCGGTTCATGCCCGCGCCCGTGCCTGCCGGGATCAGGCGGCCGACGATCACGTTCTCCTTCAAGCCCATCAGCGTGTCCTGCTTGCCCTGGACCGCCGCCTCGGTGAGGACGCGGGTAGTCTCCTGGAACGACGCGGCCGAGATGAACGAGCGCGTCTGCAAGCTCGCCTTGGTGATACCGAGCAGCACGGGCTTGCCCTGTGCCGGCGCCTGACCCTTCTCCAGCTTGGCGTTGATCGCGTCCATTTCCTCGCGATCGACCTGCTCGCCCGCGAGCAGCGTGGTGTCGCCGCCCTCGGTGATCTCGACCTTCTGCAGCATCTGACGAACGATCGTCTCGATGTGCTTGTCGTTGATCTTCACGCCCTGCAGTCGATAGACCTCCTGGATCTCCGACACGAGATATTCCGCGAGTGGCTCGATGCCGAGCACCTCGAGAATGTCGTGCGGATCGGGCGAACCGCCGATCAGATTGTCGCCGCGCTTGACGTAGTCGCCTTCCTGAACGTCGATCACCTTCGACTTTGGGATCAGATACTCCACGACCTCGCCGCCGTCCTCGGGCTGGATCCCGATCTTGCGCTTGGCCTTGTAATCCTTGCCGAACACGACACGGCCGGAGACCTTCGCGATGATCGCGTTCTCCTTCGGCTTGCGCGCCTCGAACAGCTCGGCGACGCGCGGCAGACCGCCGGTGATGTCGCGGGTCTTGGCGGACTCGCGGGCGACACGGGCGAGCACGTCGCCCGCCTGCACCGTCGCATTGTCCTCGACCGACAGCACCGCGCCGGGCGCGAGCATGTAGCGTGCCGCTTCACCCGAACCCTCGTCGAGCAAGGTCATGCGCGGACGCAGATCCTCCTTCGACTTGGTGGTGGCGCGGTGCTCGGTCACGACGCGCTGGGCGATGCCCGTCGCTTCGTCGACCTGCTCGGTCAGCGTCTTGCCCTCGACCAGATCCTGGAACTTCACCGTGCCGCCGGTCTCGGTGATCACCGGCATGGTGAACGGATCCCACTCGGCCATGCGGTCGCCCTTGGACACGATGTGACCGTCGTCGAACATGACGTACGCACCGTAGGGGATGCGGTCGACCGACAGCTCGCGGCCATCCATGTCCTTGATCACGATCTCGCCCGAACGGCTCAGCACCACGCGGCGGCCGCGTTGGTCGACGATCACGCGCAGGTCGCGGTATTCCGCGGTGCCGTCTGCGTGCGCCTCCAGGTTGGACGTCTCGTTGAGCTGCGCCGCACCGCCGATGTGGAAGGTGCGCATGGTCAGCTGCGTGCCCGGCTCACCGATCGACTGCGCGGCGATGACGCCGACCGCCTCACCGATGTTGACCGGCGTACCGCGCGCGAGATCGCGGCCGTAGCACTTGCCGCACACGCCGATCTTGCTTTCGCAAACCAGCGGCGAGCGGATCTTCATGCCCTGCACGCCCATCGCTTCGATCTGCGCGACCATCGGCTCGTCGAGCAGCGTGCCGACCGGGATGACGACCTTGCCATCCTTGTCGACCACGTCCTCGGCCGTGGTGCGGCCGAGAATACGCTCGCCAAGCGACGCGATGGTGCTGCCGCCTTGGACGATTGCCTTCATCTCCAGCGCGCGCTCGGTGCCGCAATCCTCCTCGATGATGACGCAGTCCTGCGACACGTCGACGAGGCGGCGGGTGAGATAGCCCGAGTTTGCGGTCTTCAACGCCGTGTCCGCGAGGCCCTTGCGCGCGCCGTGGGTGGAGTTGAAGTATTCGAGGACGGTCAGACCTTCCTTGAAGTTCGAGATGATCGGCGTCTCGATGATCTCGCCCGAGGGCTTCGCCATCAGGCCGCGCATGCCCGCGAGCTGCTTGATCTGCGCCTGCGAACCACGCGCACCCGAGTGCGCCATCATGTAGATCGAGTTGATCGGCTTCTCGCGGCCGGCGTGCTCGCCGTCCTCGTAGTGGCGGACCGCCTTGATCTCGTTCATCATCGAATTCGCGACCTGATCACCGCAGCGCGACCAGGCGTCGATCACCTTGTTGTACTTCTCCTGCTGCGTGATCAGGCCGTCCTGATACTGCTGCTCGAAGTCCTTCACCTGATCGCGCGTCTCGTCGACCAGCGCGTCCTTGTCGGGCGCGATGATCATGTCGTCCTTGCCGAACGAGATGCCGGCCTTGAACGCGTGACGGAAACCGAGCGCCATGATCGCATCGGCGAACAGCACCGTCTCCTTCTGACCGGTGTGGCGATACACCTCGTCGATGACGTCGCCGACATCCTTCTTGGTCAGCAGGCGGTTGACGGTGTCGAACGGCACCTTGTGGCTCTTCGGCAGCGTCTCGCCCAGCAGCATGCGGCCCGGCGTCGTCTCGAAGCGCTTGAGGTACTGCTTGCCGTTCTCGTCGGTCTGCGGAACGCGGCTGATGACCTTGGTGTGGAGCGTCACGGCGCCCGAGTCGAGCGCCTGGTGCACTTCCGCCATGTCGGACAGCAGCATGCCTTCGCCCGGCTCCTTCTCCTTCATCATGGAGAGATAGTAGAGGCCCAGCACCATGTCCTGCGACGGCACGATGATCGGCTTGCCGTTCGCAGGCGACAGGATGTTGTTGGTCGACATCATCAGCACGCGCGCTTCCAGCTGCGCCTC